>ERZ650309.1041-NODE-1041-length-13173-cov-4.646059_pt1 | contig 13173 bp, 2 predicted proteins | sample MGYA00376245_ERZ650309 | MGnify/ENA primary metagenome ERZ650309 (study PRJEB26733, sample SAMN07839294) | wastewater metagenome | biome: urban; feature: wastewater treatment plant; material: waste water | place: USA: North Carolina | collected 2016-04-26 ...
TCCGTACGCGATCGGCGTCCTTGCCTGGTGCTGGGTCGTCCCCGCGATTTTCGTGATCAGCCGAGACCCGTCGACGCACACCGTCGTCGATCTCGGGTTCGACACGGCCGGCGTCCTGCTTCCCCAGCTGTGCGCGCTGCTCATGACGGAGGTCATCCGGCGGGCGGCGACGGCCGCCGCCATGGAAAGCGACGCCCGGATGCGCGTCTCTGCGGCAAGCCGTATCGCTGAAGCCGTCCAGCTGGAGTACCAGCGCCGCTATGCCGAACTTGCCGAAACCATCCAGCCGCTGCTGGCTCACCTCGCCGACGGCGGGCCGGTGGATTCCGTAACGCGACGACGTGCGCAACTCGAATACCAGCGGTTACGTACACTTTTCGACCAGTCGGCCACCTTCGAGCATGTCCTGCTACGCGAACTCCGCCCCCGGGTCGACTCCGCCCAGAACCGGGGCATTGCCGTATCCGTCGACGTCCAGGGCAATCTGCCCGCGATGGATGAAGCGACCGCGCGACGGTTGGCCCGACTGGTCGACCAGGTGCTCGCCGCGGCCGCACAGCGCCAGGACGGCTCGGCTGCGGGCGACGACGACGCGCGCGCCGTCCGCCAGAGAGAGCGCTCCCGCCAGCACCGCGGCCGGCACCTCGCCCTGGCTATGGCCGACGACAGCAGCGGGCTCCACGCCGAGCGAGCGCCAGAGGTTGGCCAGCGCCAGCGACATCGTAAAGAGGGCTGGTTGAACCACGTCCACTCTGTCGAAGGGAGGGAGGGAGGGCGCGTCGGGGTCCTCAAGGAGCGTGCGGACGGACCAGCCCGTAAGCGGCGCCAGCGCCGAGTCGCAGGCATCTACAGCGGCCCGGAAGACCGGACTCTCCTTGAGCAGGGCCTGCCCCATGGCGCGCCACTGGCTCCCTTGACCAGGAAACACGAAGACGATGCGGCCCGGCCGGCGAGCCGTTCCTTGAACGAGGGTCGGGTGCTCCTGCCCCGCGGCCAGGGCCTCGAGTCCGCGCGCCAACTCCGCGGCGGTCCGGCCGACCACAGCAGCGCGCGCCTCAAACGCCACGCGCCTTGTCGCAGCTGTATGCGCGACGTCGCGCGCGCTCACGTCGAGATGGCAGCGCAGCCACTCGGCCCAGCGCGCGGCTTGGCGGCGCAGGGCGTCTTCATCCCGGCCCGATATCAAGAGCGGAACGGCAGCGGGTGCCGACGCATGCTCCGCATCGGTCTGCGTGCGCTCCAGGTCGTCGGCTGCTTCTTCTAGGACGACATGGGCGTTGGTGCCGCTTATGCCAAAGGAGGAGATGCCGGCGCGGCGCGGGCGCTCGTTCCGGGCCCAAGGCCTTGCCTCCGTAAGGAGGGTCAGGCCGTGTCGATCCCAGGTAACCAGCGAGCTCGGCTCCTCGGCATTCAGGGTCTTCACGAGCCTCTGGTGCTGGAGCGAGAGCACCATCTTGATGAGGCCGGCGACGCCGGCCGCCGCCTGCGTGTGCCCCAGGTTGGACTTGGAGGATCCCAGGTAGAGCGGGCGGTCACGCCCGGCGCCAAACACCTCGGCGAGGGCGCCCGCCTCGACGGGGTCGCCGAGCTTGGTGCCGGTGCCGTGGGCCTCGATCGCGTCGATGTCGCCGGGCGTCATCCGCGCATCGACGAGCGCCGCGCGGATGACGCGCTGCTGGGCAGGGCCGTTGGGCGCGCTCAGCCCCTGGCTGCGACCGTCCTGATTGGTGGCGGAGCCGCGCAGCAGCGCAAGGATCCGGTCGCCGTCACGCCTCGCCCGCGACAAGAGCTTGAGTACCAGGATGCCGCAGCCCTCTGACCAGGTCGCGCCGTCGGCATGAGCGGAGAAGCTCTTGCAGCGTCCGTCGGGCGCCGACGCCCTCAGGCGGCTGAACTCGACGAACTGAGCCGGCGAGCTCATGACGGTGACCCCCCCGGCGAGGGCGATATCACACTCCCGCTTGCGTAGCCCGGTGATGGCCAGGTGCACAGCGACGAGGGACGACGAGCACGCCGTGTCGACGGTGATCGCCGGTCCGTGGAGGTTCAGCGTGTAGGCCACCCGACCCGAGAGGACCGAGATCATGTTCCCGGTGCCGCAGTAGCCTTCGAGCACCGCGAGGTTTCCTCCGAAGCGGGCCATGTAATCCGATGCCATGGCACCGAGGTAGACGCCGGTGTTTGTGCCGGCAAGAGAGTCCGGGCGAACGCCGGCGCGCTCCAGCGTCTCCCACGTCGTCTCGAGCACCAGGCGCTGCTGGGGATCCATGAACAGCGCCTCGCGCGCAGAGATGCCGAAGAATGCGGCGTCGAAGCACTCCACATCGCGCACGAAGCCGCCCTCTCTCGTGTAGCTCTTGCCGGCGCTGTCTGGATCGGGATCGAACAGATCCAGGCCGGCCCAGCGCTCGGGGAAGGGGCCGATTGCGTCCCGCCCTTCGGAGAGCAGCTCCCAGTAGGCCTCCGGGCTGTCCACTCCGCCGGGCAGCCGGCACCCCATGGCCACGATGGCTACAGGCTCGTGGAGCTCGTCTTCAAGCTCGGCGTTGCGCTGCTTTAGCTTCAGCACCGCGGCCATGGCGCGGGTGAGGCGGAGCTCGTTCGTCTCGTTCATAGGCTCTGCTCCGTTGCCGTGTTACCGAGAACCGCGTCCAGCTCCCGATCCATCTCATCGAGGCTCAGGCTCCTCGCTTGTCCCAGCACCCCGGGCCCTGCTGGCCGACGGCTGGGGGCGTTCCCCTGGGCCAGCGCGACGATCTCTGCCAGAAGGCCGCTCTCGTGAAGTGCGCGCGGCGAGACTTTCGCGAGGGCCCAGCGCAGGGTCCCGGCCGGATCCGCGGGCGGCGCGGCGGGCTCGAAGACGCGCTCCTCCGTACCGAACAGCCGCTGGGCGAGCAGCTCGGCGAGGGCGCGGGCGGTCGGGTGGTCAAAGGCTACGGTCGCAGGGAGGGACAGCGCGGTCAGGTGGTTGAGGCGGTTCTTGAGCTCTACGGCCATAAGGGAATCGAGGCCCAGCTCGCGCAGCGGGCGCTCGGGCTCGAGGGCGGTGCTGCTCGACAGCCCCAGCACCGAGGCGGCCTCGCGCAGCACCCGGGCGAGCAGCTCCTGCTGTCGCTCCGGGGGGGAGAGCGCCGCAAGGGAGGCGACGAAGCCGTCTCTGACCCGCTTCGGGCCTGTGGCCGCGCTCCGCAGCCAGGGACCAAGCAGGTTGCGGAAGAGAGCCGGCGGCGCCACGCCCGGGTCGCGGATCCGCGCCAGGTTGCCGAGGAGCAGCTTGACAGGGAGCGTACATACCTCGGGAGCCGCGAGCGCGGCGTCGAGGAGCCGCAGCCCCTCCTGGGTCGTCAGCGCTGAGAGACCCTGGCGTGCCATGCGCTGCAGCTCGGCGCGCCCGAGGTGGGCGGTCATCCCGGAGCCAGCGGGCTCCCACAGACCCCACGCCAGGCTCGTGGCCGCAAGGCCTCGCTTCCTCCGGTGCACTGCGAGCGCATCGAGAAAGGAGTTGGCCGCCGCATAGGTACACTGTCCCGCTCCGCCGAGCGTGCCGGAGATGGACGAGAAGAGAACAAAGGCCGACAGGTCCAGACCCAGCGTGGCGCGGTGCAGGTTCAAGGCCCCCCTCAGCTTGGGGGCCAGCACGCGCGCGAGGCGCTCCGCCGTCTGGGACTGCAACACCCCATCGTCCAAGACTGCGGCCAGATGGAAGACGGCGGTGAGGGGCCGCTCGGCCGGGATCTGAGCGAGGACGAGGTCGACCTCGGACTGCGAAGCGACGTCGCACGCGGCGAGGGTCACGCTGCGGGCGCCTGCTTCCTTGAGCGAGTGCACAAAGGCGTCCGCGTCAGGGACTGCGGCACCGCGGCGGGAGGTTAGAAGGAGGTGGCGCACGCCGTGCTTCTGTACAAGGTGCAGCGCCACGGCTCTGCCAAGCTCGCCCGTGCCCCCGCTAAGGAAGACCGTGCCCTCGGCTTGGAGCGGGCGCGGCACCGAGAGCACGAGCTTGCCGGTGTGACGGGCCTGCGCCATGAAGCGGAACGCGCGGGGTGCGTGCCGGATATCGTATGCGGAGAAGGGCAGCGGCCGGATCGCCCCCGCCTCCAAGAGCTCGACGAGTGAGCGCAGGAGTTCCTGGGTACGATCGGGCCCTGCATCGAAGAGGTCGAAAGCACGATAGAGCACGCCGGGGTGGGCCGCGGCGATGTCGAGCGCGGAGCGCGTATCCGTCTTCCCCATCTCCAGGAAGCGGCCGCCCCGGGGCAGCAGCCCCAGAGAGGCCTCCACGTTGTCGCCCGCCAGGGCGTTGAGCACCAGGTCCACCCCTTCGTCGCGGCTGGCGTCGAGGAAGGCTCGCGCAAAGGCCGTGTCGCGCGAGGACGCGATGTGGCCGGCTGCGATGCCGAGCGCCCGCAAGCTCGGCCACTTGCTCGGGCTCGCAGTCGCGAACACCTCGGCGCCGCGGTGATGGGCCAGCTGCACGGCTGCCATGCCTACGCCCCCTGCAGCCGCATGGATGAGGACTCTCTCGCCAGCGCGCAGCGCACCGAGGTCGTCCAAGGCATAGAGCGCGGTCAGGAAGACGAGCGGTACGGTCGCTGCCTCTTCAAAAGAGAGGCGCTGCGGCAGGCGGATCATGTAGCGCCCGTCCACCGTGACCTCGGTGCCGAACGTCCCAAGAGCCAGGCCCATGACGCGGTCGCCTACGGCGAGGTGCTGCACGCCCTCGCCGACCTCGGTGACGATGCCGGCGCACTCAAGGCCCAGCCGCGGCGCATGGACCATGTCGAGGGCGTTGAGGACGTCGCGGAGGTTAAGGCCCGAGGCGACGACCTGGACACGGACCTCGCCGGGGGCGAGACGCGCCCGCTCCGCGGCCACTAGGTGCAGGGTATCGAGGCGCCCCTTTTCCCGTATGTCGAGGCGCCACGGGCCGTCGCTCGACGGCGTGGCCAACACGTCCGCACCGGCGTCGGCCCGTGCGAGCCGCGGAGCGAAGGCGCCGCCGCCGCGCAGAACCAGCTCTGGCTCCTCTGGAACCTCCAGGAGCCGCTGAAGCAGGTCCGGGTCCATCGCAACGGAGTCCACGTCGACCAGGCGGAGCCGGCGCTCCGGATGTTCACTCCGTGCCGCGCGGACCATCCCCCAGACCGGTGCCTGGGCCAGGTTCGTCACGCAGTCGTCCGGTCCGATCGAAAGGGCCTCGTGGGTCAGGAAGACGAGCTCCGTGTCGGCAAGGCGCGGCTCGGCCAGGAATGCTTGCAGGATCGAGAGCGTCCAGGCGCCAAGCTCCGTCGAGCTCTGTGCCAGATCGGGCCCTTTTGCGTCCGTGACGTCCGCGAGGATGTGGCGCGGTGCCGAGCTGCCTGAGCCCACGGAGCGCACGAGCGCGGTGAGGTCCGGTTCGGGAGGTGTGACCTGGCCCCTGGAAGTTCCCCGCGCGGCCGTGCTTCCTGACGGCGCGACGACGAGAAAGCCCGCGCTGTCCCGGGGCTCCGGCAGGGCCACGCTCTGCGGCTCTACCCGGTAGAGATGCGGCAGGCGCCGGCGCTGCTCGGCACCGCGCAGCTGCTCGGGCCGCACGGCCCGCACGCGCAGGGCATCGATCTGGGCGACCGGCTCTCCCTCGGCATCGGCGAGGAGCATCGAGACGACGGCCTCGCCCTCCTTGCGCTCCAGTGTCGCCCGCACCCGCAGCTCGCTGCTGCCGGAGGCAAAGAGGGCGACGCCGGACCAGGTATAGGGGATCAGCACCTCGCCTTCGCTGGCGGTGTTAGCCGTCAGGCCCAAGACGGTGTGCAGCGCAGCATCAAGGAGCGCGGGATGGATGCCCAGGGCTCCGCTCTCCTGAGCTGATGGCGAGAGCACGACGCGGCCGAACACCGTGGCGGGCCGGCGCGGATCGCTGCGCAGCTCGACGAGGCCTCGGAAGGCCGGGCCGTAGGAGAGGCCGCGTGCCGCAAGACCCTCGTAAAAGCCGCTGAGATCGTGGGGCTCGGTGTCGGCCACGGGCCAGCGGCGCAGCTCATCAAATTCCGGACGAGGCGGTGGTGCCAGCACGGCCAGCGTCCCCGATCCGTGCCGCGTCCACGGTTCGTCCTCTGCATCCATCTTGCTGTAGAGAGCGAACTGCCGTTCGCCATCGGCCCCGGGCGCCTGCAGGGTGAGCTGGAGCCTGAGCCCCTCCCCGGAGGGGAGTGCCATGGGTTCCTCCAGCGTCAACTCGGTTACAAAAGGCGTCCGGGCGCGACGGCCAGCCTCCAGCGCCAGCTCAAGGAGCGCGGTTCCCGGCACGAGCGGCACGCCTGACACGACGTGGTCCGCGAGCCAGCCAGGGCCGCGCCGAGGCATCCGCCCCGTCAAGAGGAGGCCTTCGGAGCCAGCAAGAGGCGCTGCACAGCCGAGCCACGGGTGGCCGGTCGCCTCCAGTCCGAGCCCTCTCAGATCGACCCGCGCCGTTGGTGGCTTCTGCCAGTAGGAGGTTCGCTGGAAGGGGTAGGTGGGCCCATCAACAGCCTGTCCCGTCAGGAGCGCCGACCAGTCAACGGTCTCCCCCGCGACGTGGAGTGAGCCTACTGCCGCGAGCAGAGAAGAGCTGTCATCGCGCTCTTTACGCAAGCTTGGGACGAAGCACGCGCCGCTCTGCATGCACTCCGCTGCCATGGACGCCAGCACGCCCGAGGGACCGCACTCCAAGAAGCGCGTGACGCCCGCGCCCGCGAGGGTCCGGATGGCGTCGTGGAAGCGGACCGGCTTGCGCACCTGCTGCGCCCAGTACAAAGGCGAGGTCAGCTCGGTGCTCAGCGCTCCGGTCACGGTGCTTACGCACGCGAGGTCCGGCTCCGAGAAGGAGCACGTGCGGGCCACCGCCTCGAGCGCATCCAGCATGCTGTCCATGTGCGGGCTGTGGAAGGCATGGGAGACGGCGAGGCGGCGCACGCGGCGTCCCTCGGCGACAAAGCGCTCCACCAGAGCTTCCACCGAGGCGCGATCGCCGCTGATGACGGTTTGCTGCGGCCCGTTCAGACCCGCGATGGTCACGCGGCCCGGCACGCTCGGGAGCGCGCCCAGCACATCGGCCTCCGTGGCGTCGACGGACGCCATGAGGCCCGAGCTGTCGCATGCCTGCATGAGGCGCCCGCGGGCGACCACGAGCTTGGCCGCATCCGCCAGACTGAGCACGCTCGAGACGTGGGCCGCGGCGAGCTCGCCGACGGAGTGGCCCGCCACGTAAGCCGGCCGCAGGCCCAACGCTTGCCACTGCCGGTAGAGGCTGACCTCCAGAGCGAAGAGGGCAGGCTGCGCGAGCTCGGTGCGCTCAAGGCGCGCGGCGGCCTCGGCGCCCTCGGCAAAGATGCACGGAGCGAGCGGCATGCCCAGGTGGATCTCGAGGGCGGCGCAGACCTCGTCGAATGCCGCGCGGAAGGTCGGCCACGCCTCGTAGAGGCCCCGCCCCATGCCGAGGCGCTGGCTCCCCTGGCCGGTGAAGAGCACGGCAAGCTTGCCCGGCACGACCTGGCCCGTGACGGCACTCGGCGGCGTCTGGCCTGACGCAAAGGCGGTGAGCGCGCTGCAGGCCTCGTCCGCCGTACGCACAACGAACGCGGCCCGCCGGTCGAAACAGGTGCGGTGCAGGGCCGCGGTGTATGCGACGTCCTCCAGCGGGCACGCTGGATGGGCCACGAGCCAGCGCGTACAGCGTTCCGCCTGGGCGCGAAGCGAATCTTCCGTCCGTGCCGAGAGGACGAGGATCGTGGGCCGGGTTGCGCGCGCGGGCGGCGGGTCCGGCTCTTTCGCTCGCGCTGGGGCGGCCGGGTCCGGACTTGCGGGACCTTCCTCGACGATTACGTGCGCGTTGGTCCCGCTGATGCCAAAGGAGGATACGCCGGCGCGGCGGACCCGTTCGCCGCGGACCCAGGCGCGTGGCTCGCGCAAGAGGGCGAGGCCGCTCCCTTCCCAGTCGATGCGCGGCGTGGGTTCGTCGGCGTGGAGGGTCCGCGGCAAGGTGCCGTTCTGCAGGGCCAGCACCATCTTGATGACACCGATGACGCCGGCCGCTGCCTGAGCGTGCCCCAGGTTGGACTTCGCCGAGCCCAGGTAGACGGGCTGGCCCGGAGCACGACCCGGACCGAACACCGCTGCGAGCGCGCCGGCCTCGATCGGATCTCCTAGCACGGTGCCGGTCCCGTGGGCCTCGATGGCGTCGATGTCAGCAGCGGTGAGCCGGGCGCTCGCGAGCGCCTTGGCAAGGACGCGCTGCTGAGAAGGACCATTGGGCGCGGTGAGACCCTGGCTCCTACCGTCGTGGTTTACCGCCGAGCCGCGGAGCAGCGCAAGCACCCGATCGCGGTCTCGTTGAGCCGCGCTGAGGCGTTTGAGGACGAGCATGCCGCAGCCCTCGGCCCAGCCCGTCCCGTCCGCGCGGGCGGAGAAGCTCTTGCAGCGCCCATCGGCAGCGAGGCCCTTGAGGCGGCAGAACTCCACGAAGAAGGTCGGGGAGCTCATGACCATCACACCGCCGGCCAGGGCCTGCTCGCATTCCCCGGCGCGCAGTGCCGCACAAGCCACATGGAGCGCCACCAGGGACGACGAGCAGGCGGTGTCGATGGTAAGCGAGGGGCCCTTGAGCCCGAGCACATAGGAGATGCGTCCCGAGAGCACGGAGGCCGCGTTCCCGGTGCCCTGGTAGCCGTCGTAGCCTTCGAGATCGGCGCGGCGCTCGATGCCGTAGTCGGAGCCCATGGCGCCGATGTAGATTCCCGTCGCGCTTTCATGCATGTCAGCGGGCCGGATGCCGGTCCGCTCCAGCGCCTCCCACGAGGTCTCAAGCAGCAGGCGCTGCTGGGGATCCATGGCCTCCGCCTCACGCGGCGAGATGCCAAAAAAATCCGCGTCGAAAGCATCTGGGCGGTCGAGGAACCCGCCCTCGCGCACGTAGCTCTTGCCGGCGGCCTCGGCGTCCGGGTCGTAGAGGTCGTACCCGTCCCAGCGCGCAGGAAAAGGGCCGATCAGATCCTTGCCGGCTGCGAGGGATTCCCAGAAGCCCTCGGGGGTGTCGATGCCGCCCGGCAGGCGGCAGGCCATGCCGACGATGGCGATGGGTTCGCTGTGGACCGCCCGCTCCGCCTCGAGGCGCCGCTCGGTTTCAAGCAAGGCGGCGGTCGTACGCCGGAGGTAGATCTCGAGCTTCTCTCTGTCGTCTCTGTTCACGCCACAGCTCCAAGCTTGCGATCGAGGAAATCAAAGAGGTCTTCCGCTGTGCCGCCATCTGGCGCAGCTTTCGCCGGTGCCGCTGGTGCCGCTGGTGCCAGACGCTCCAGCGCGGCGAGCAGGCCGAGGAGCGAGGGCCCGAGGCCGTGGTCCTCCAGCTCCTCAGCGCGGACGTGCCTCAGCAGATCCACCACAGACTCGATCTGGGCAGCCTGGAGGCGCACCTTGGGTGGGGCATTCTCAGAGGCGCTGCCGAGCCGCTCAAGGAGCAGCCCCGCGATCGCGCCCGGCGTTGGATAGTCAAATGCGAGAGACGCCGGCAGCGCCGTCTCCACCACCTTGCAGAGCCGGTTGCGCAGCTCTACCGCCATCAGGGAATCGAGCCCCAGCTCGCTGAGCATCTGGCGCTCCTGCACCGCGTGAGGGCTTGCCATGCCGAGGACCGCTGCGACCTCCTTGCGCACCCGCTCCAGGAGGAACGGCCCGCGCGCTTCGGGCGGCAGCGCGGCGACCTGCTGCTTCAGACCCGCGGACTCGGCCGCCCCTCGTGCGCGCGACGACCGGCGTGGCGCCTCGCTACGGAGCGAGCGCAGAAGCGGGTGAACGGCTCCGTCCTCAATCACATCGGCGAGCCGGAGCTCCACGGGCAGCAGGTGCGCGTCTTCAACGGCGAGGGCCTGGTCGAAACAGTCGAAGCCGACCGCCGCCGACATGACGGCGAACCCCTGGCGCGCAAAGCGAGCCAGATCCTTGACGCCCAGGTGGGCGGTCATGCCGCCGCCACTGGGCTCCCACAGGCCCCAGGCCAGGCTCTGCCCCCGCCCTCCGCGCGCACGCCGCCGGGTCGCCAGAGCATCCAGGAAGGCATTGGCCGCGGCGTAGCTGCTCTGGCCGCTGCTCCCCAAGGTGCCGGCCACGGACGAGAAGAGAATCAGGGGGACGTGGTCCGGCAGGAGGGTGTCCAGGTGCATCGCCCCGAGAACCTTGGGCGCCAGGACGCGCTGAATCCGCTCATCGCCCTGCTGTGCAAAGAGGCCATCGTCCAGCGCACCGGCCAGGTGCACGACCACGCTGAGCGGGTGGTTCGAGTCCACCGCCGCGAGAGCTGCGGCGACCTCTTCGCGTTTCGTAACGTCCTGCGCGATGACGCGGAGCGATTGCACCCCCGCTCTCTGAAGCGCGCTCACGAATGCGCCGGTATCTTCCCCGGTGGAGCCGCTCCTTGACAAAAGGATCAGGTGCCGCACGCCGTGGCGCGCTACGAGGTGATGGCAGAGGGCCCGCCCGAGCGCGCCGGTTCCGCCGGTGAGGAGCACGGTCCCCGCAGGGCCGATGGGAGGTGTCGGCGCACCGGATCCCTCGCAGCGGACCAGGCGCGGCACGAGCAGCTCGGCCCCGCGCACCGCGACTTCGCAGTCTCCGGACACGGGGTCCAGGCTCAGCTGCAGCGCCCGATCCAGGAGCGCCGGATCGACGTCCGCGCGATCGACATCAACAAGGCGGATGCGGCGCTCCGCGTGCTCGTTGCGCAGGGAACGTACGAGTCCCCAGTGCGCGGCGCGTACCACGTCCATGACGGCCTCGCCCCGTCGTGCCGCGATCGCTCGGTGCGTGATCAGAACGAGCTCGCTCGCCACGAGCCGTGGCTCCTGCAGCCAGCGTTTGAGGAACGCGACTGCGGCCTGGACTTCGGTGATGGTGCGCGCTCCCTCATCGAAAGACCCACCTGCTGCAGCTCCGTCCAGGGCCAGAGACGTGGTTGCATCGAGCACCACGTGCGTCGGTGCGTCGCGGCCCGCGGTGAGGGCCGCCCACAGCCCTTCTGCGTCCGTTCGCTCACCGCCGAGGGCGCCGGTGAGCCGGCTCCCTGGCGGCGCGATCACGACGGCATCCCGTCCTGCTGCGGGGAGCGGGAGCGTGGTTGGCTGATGGAAGGCCACCCGGTACAGCGGAGCGGAGGAGCGACGCCGCAAAGCGCGCAGCTGCTCGGCGCCTGCCCGTCTGAGGCGCATCGTTTCGATGGTGAGCACCGGCATCCCATGGCTGTCGAACACGAGGAGCTGGGCCCGCGGCTCCTCACTCGCCTGCAGGGCGACGCGGACGCGGAGCTCACGCGACGCGATCGAGTGGAGGACGACATCGGAGAACGAGATGGGCAGCATCACGTCCCCCTGCTCTGCGTCCACGAGCGCCGTCAGCGTGTGGAAGGCTGCGTCAAGGAGCGCCGGGTGCACGCTGTACCTCGTGACCTCATCGCGCAGCGCATCGGGCCAGACGACCCGGGCCCAGGCGACCTGCTGGCCCGCATCGACGTAGAGCTCTTGCATGCCCGAGAACGCCGGGCCGTAGGTCAGACCGCGGCGCGCCAGACCCTCTCGCAGAGCGCCCACCTCGAGCTTGCGAGCCGACGCGGGCGGCCAGTGCGCTACCTCGGCGAAGGAACGCGAGGGCACCGGGGGGGTTGCCGCGAACGAACCGACGCCGTGCTGTGTCCACGCGGCCTCGCGCCCCAGCGGTCGGCAGAAGAGGGAGAAGGAGCGCCGCCCTTGCGGATCGGGGCCAACGACCTTGATCTGCAAGGCCTGCGGCTCCTCGGGACTCACGGGAGACACAAGGGTAAGCTCGGCCAGCGACGTCGCGCCCACCGCGGCACCTGATGCCAGAGCGAGGTCGAGGAGCGCAGCTCCCGGCACGATCACCGCACCGTGCACGACGTGATCCGCAAGCCACGGCAGCGCCTCCAGCGAGATCTGGCCCGACAGGACGGTGCCACCGCCATCGGCCAGCTCGGTCACCGCATCAAGCCAGGGATGGCCGACGTCGGCGCGCCGTGCATCAATGTCGATGCGCGGAGCGGCTACACACCAGTAGCGCTCGCGCTGGAACGCATACGTCGGCAGATCGAGCAAGCACCCTGGCGCGCTCAGTGCCGTAAGCTCCAGGCTCTCTCCTGCGGCGTAGAGCGCGATGGCAGCGTCTGCGAGCGCCCGTGCTTCGCTCCCGTCCCCTCGCAGGCTGGGCACAAAGGTTGCCTGCGGCAGACAGGCCGCACCCAGGGACGAGAGGACGCCGGCCGGGCCGCACTCAAGGAACCGACGCACGCCTGCGCTCTCGAGGGTGGCCATGGTATCCGCGAAGCGCACGGCATCTCGCGCCTGACGGACCCAGTACCCAGGCGTGACCACGTCCGCACTCGCGGTCCCGGTGAGCGTACTGACGAAGGAGATACGGGGAGTCTGGTACGTGCACTCCTGTGCAACGCGCGCGAAGGGCTGCAGCATCGCGTCCATGTGTGGGCTGTGGAACGCGTGCGATACGTCGAGGCGCCGCACCCGGCAGCCGCGCGCACGAAAGCTCTCTGCCAGCGCAAGCACCGGCGCCTCATCGCCGCTCACCACGGTCTGGCGCGGGCCGTTCAGACCCGCGATGGAGATGCATCCTGCCGCCGTCGCGAGTGCCTCCTGGACCTCGGCTTCGCTCGCATCCAAGGAGACCATCGCGCCGCCGCGCTCGCAGTCCTGCATCAGCCGGCCGCGCGCGCAGACCAGCTTGGCGGCATCCTCCAGGCTGAGGATGCCGGCCACGTGAGCCGCCGCGAGCTCGCCGACCGAGTGTCCTGTCACATACTCCGGTGTCAGCCCCCAGGCCTCCCACTGGCGGAACAGCGCGACCTCCAGGGCGAAGAGGGCCGGCTGCGTGTAGGCCGTCTGACCGAGCAGCTGGCTGTGGGCGCCGTCGGACGGACCCCAGAGGACCGTTGCGAGGGGCCGCTCTAGATGCGCATCGAGGGCCACGAGGACTTCAGCGAGTCGATCACGGAACTCCGGGTAGGTCTCGGCGAGCTCCTTGCCCATGCCGAGCCGCTGGCTCCCCTGCCCGGTGAAGAGCACCGCCAGCGCACCTTCACCGGGAACGGCGTGGGCGATGTCCCGCAGGGTCTGTCCTGCGGCGAGCGCTCGCAGCTGCGCC
>ERZ650309.1043-NODE-1043-length-13169-cov-3.837959_pt1 | contig 13169 bp, 11 predicted proteins | sample MGYA00376245_ERZ650309 | MGnify/ENA primary metagenome ERZ650309 (study PRJEB26733, sample SAMN07839294) | wastewater metagenome | biome: urban; feature: wastewater treatment plant; material: waste water | place: USA: North Carolina | collected 2016-04-26 ...
CTAAACACTAAACACTTCTCACTAATCACTTCTCACTAAGCACTGGTCACTAAACACTTCTCACTGAGCACTCGTCACTAAACACTTCTCACTAAGCACTGATCACTAAACACTTCTCACTAAGCACTCGTCACTAAACACTTCTCACTGAGCACTCGTCACTAAACACTGAGCACCACAAATAAGTAGCTGATGTTCATTTACTTTTCCGCAGCACTTCATAAACAGCACCTTCTTTAAGAGCATATGCTGATAACACCAGGCTCTTAATATCCGACATTTTCAATACAAAGTTAAGCAGGATCGCTGCAGGAACAATCATATCAACTCTCATTTTTATTAACCCCTTCATTTTCTTTCGTTGATTCACATCGGATACGATAAGCTGTTGATACAATTTCCTGAAATGAGGAATATGAATCGGGAATTCGGTATGGTTGTAATGTGCACCGGTTTTGGGAAACATTGCATGAATCATACTGGCAAAAGTGCCAAATGAGCCGGCAGAACCGATGATTCTATCAGGCCGGTGACGTGCAATAGCCTTTCCAAGAGGAGATAGCAGTGCATGTAAGTGTTCATTTATCAGTTTGATTTCCGATTTTTTTATCGGGTCGGAAATGCGGAAAGTATCGATAAGAAGGGCTGCCCCTGCCGGGAAGCTTTGTTTCCATAAAATGCCATTAACATCTGCAATGATGAATTCCACACTGCCCCCGCCAATATCCATAATTAATGATGGTGCCCCGGTGAAGTCAACAGCCTGTCTGACCCCAAAATAAATCAGTTCAGCTTCTTTATCACCTGAAATGAGTTTGATAGTGATGCCGAATCGTTGCTTTACAATTGAAACGAAATCTTTTCCATTGGAAGCATTCCGAAGCGCGGCGGTACCAAAGGCAAATACACTTTTAATGCCCCGTTTTTTAATTTCCTTATGGAATTTTTCAATAGCTCTAATACCTCGTCTGAATGGTTGTGGTGCAATGAAACTACGGCCGATGCCTCCTTGTCCGAGTTTAACAGTGACCCTCTCATTGTGAACTTTGTTCCAACTGTTTCGGCCGGCCGATTCTGCAATCAGCAAATGAAAAGTGTTGGTTCCAAGATCCAGGACTGCAATTTGCATCAAATGGCCGGGGTTAAAATTTCAGCAACAAGTTCAGATATTAATCTTTATAAAACAACCATTTACCGAGTTCTCGCCAATTCACTTTCTTACCATACATCAGAATTCCTGTTCTGTAAATTCGTCCTGCCACCCAGGTTGTTCCAATGAAGCCTAAAACCAATAGGGCCATCGACAGTGCCAGCTGCCAATCAGGTACGTTGAAAGGCATTCTGACCATCATTACCACAGGAGAGGTAAATGGAATCATAGAGAACCAGAAAGCTACGCTGCTTTCGGGATTCTGCAAAACACTTTGAGCCACAACAAAGGATAAGATGAGTGGTATGGTAATAGGAAGCATAAATTGCTGAGTATCGGATTCGCCATCTACAGCGGCACCTATGGCAGCAAATAATGCACCATAAAGCAGATATCCTCCAAGAAAATAAAAAACAAAAGCACCAATCAACAGCGGAAAATTGATTGACTGCAATGAACCAAAAACATCGGCAGTCACCTCATCTGATGATTGCAGACTGGCTCCATCTTCAACTCCTTCAGGAAGTGGTGTTCCCATAGGAGTTTGTCGCTTCATCATTTGTTCGGTCATTTGTTTTTTGTCCATGAAAAAACCTGTAACAAAAGAAGAAATTGACATAGTCAGAATGATCCACAATAAGAACTGCGTTAGGCCCACCAGCGCAATACCAATAATTTTGCCCATCATTAGCTGAAAAGGCCTTACTGAAGAGATGATGACCTCAACTATCCGGTTGGTTTTTTCTTCGATAACACCACGCATAACCTGTGCTCCGTAAAGAAAAATAAACATATAGATTAACAAGCCGCCGATTAGACCAGCAGCAGTGTTCATACCGGCATTTGTTTCTTCTTCTCCTTTATCGGTTAATGTGCGGGTATTGATTTTAACTTTGGTTTTAATTTGATCCAGCGTTTGCTGATTAATACCGTGCGACTGCAGCTTACGGTTTTCAAGTTCCTTTTGAATGGTTGATTCAATAGAAGAAACGAGATTGATATTAGGCTGTTTAGCAGAAAATAACATCACAGATTTTGTATCTTCCATTACATTAGAAGGAATGTACAAAATTGCAGTGTGCTTCTCAGAATCGAAAATAGTTTTTGCAACAGCAAGTGATAAAGTATCGGGTTCAAAAATCAGATTTTCATCATCAGATAATTTGTCTTTGAAAATACCCGACTCATCTATCACCTGAATTTTTGAAACCTCCGACTGATCATATTTAGCAATCAGAAAAGGGACCACAAAAACTGAAGCCATCAGGATGGGTCCGAGAATGGTCATAATGATGAATGACTTCTTTCTGACACGTGTCAGGTATTCCCGTTTAATAATAAGAGATATAGTGCTCATATGTTTGCTGGTACTTCCTGGTATAAATTGTTTTCTTTAACTATGGAAATAAAAATATCACTCATTCCCGGAATGATTTCTCTGAAAGAATGAATCTGAACATTGGGAATAAGAGCAGCAAGAAGATCATTGGTTTTTACACCTTCTCCCATCTTAACAACAGCTTTCATTTGATCGCCAAAAGGTTCGTGAGTTACAAGTTCGTAACCGGCCCATAAGGCATTGGCAAATGCAATTCCGTTTCCCGTATATATGATTTCGTATTTGTCAGACCGGAATTGCTTCCTTATTTCTTTCACTGAGCCATCAAGTATTTTGTGTGATCTGTTTATAAGAGCGATATGACTGCACAACTCTTCCACAGACTCCATTCGATGTGTCGATAAGATGATAGAGGTACCATTATCTCTCAAACGTAGTAATTCGTCCTTAATCAAATTTGCATTGATGGGATCAAACCCTGTGAAAGGTTCATCAAGAATGAGCAATTCGGGCTCATGAAGGATGGTAATGATAAACTGAACTTTCTGTTGCATCCCTTTGCTCAGCTCTTCAACTTTTTTTCGCCACCATCCTTTTAATTCAAATTTCTCAAACCAGTCGCGCAGCCTTACCACGGCATCCTGTCTGCTCATTCCTTTCAGCTGTGCCAGGTACAATGCCTGCTCACCGACTTCCATTTTTTTATACAAACCACGTTCTTCAGGAAGATATCCAATCCTGCTGATGTGCTTATGCGAAAGTTTCTCGCCGGCAAACCAAATTTCACCGTTATCCGGACCGGTAATCTGGTTGATAATTCTAATTAATGAAGTTTTACCGGCTCCATTGGGACCCAGTAAACCAAATACACTTCCACGAGGGATATCGAGTGAAACATCATCGAGTGCCTTGTGGGTAGCGTACTGTTTTGTTACATTTTTTATGTTCAGAATCATAATTCAGATATGAATTGGGGTAAAGGTAAGCAAAGGTGCAAATTTGGAGAAATGAAAGGATAATATTCTGAATTTCAGATGAATTCAACAATCCTATACTAAAATTTGTTGTGGCGAAGTGGTAGTTAACGGTGGTAAAACCTTACTATTTTTTGGCGAAAAAATATTAACAATGTATTGTTTTTCAAAAGGTTAAGATTAAATTTCAGTCGTCATATTTAAAAAACTACCGGCTATGAAAAAAATGACACTCCTTTCGATTGCAATTTTGCTTCTAACAACATTTGGAAATCGTTCATCTGCACAAACGGTGATTATACCGGATCCGAATTTCGTCACTTTCCTTCAGAACAATTTCAGCAGTTGCATGAATGGGAATCAGCTCAATTTCATTTGTCCCGAAGTTGTTAATACCACTTATTTGGATTGTAGCATCAAGGGAATTCACGATTTGACCGGAATTGAGTATTTCTTTAATCTGGATACACTTGATTGCAGTTATAATAACCTGACTAATCTTCCTGTATTACCTGCTACGGTTTCCTATCTTTTCTGTCAGGAAAACGATTTAGTAGCTATCGACAGCTTCCCGCTGGAAGCGAAACGGGTCGATTGCAGGAATAATCAAATTACTTCCTTAGGTACCTTCCCAAGCTATCTGGAATCGTTCGATGCATCAGGAAACCTGATCACTACTCTTCCGGCATTGCCTGCGAGTCTTCAGATATTAAGATTGACCCAGAACAACATTTCTACTTTGCCTGCATTGCCTTCATCACTTGAAGAATTGAGTGTTGGATATAATCAAATTACAGCATTGCCGGCATTACCGGCAGGCTTGCAAAGTCTATCATGCCCGAATAATCCAGGGATCACCACTCTACCAATCTTGCCGGCCAGTTTAAAAGGACTAGCTGCTGAAAACACATCTCTCAATTCGCTCCCTTTGTTACCCGGCCAAATGCAAACCTTGTCGGTTTATAATACCAATTTGAGTCAGTTACCCAATCCATTGCCAACCTCTCTAAAAAATCTCAGCTTTGGAAATCCGGGATTCAATGTACCTCCTGTTTTTCCTTCAGCATTATTAACACTTTCAATATACAGTACAGATCTGACAACTCTCCCATCAATTCCTTCAAGCGTGTACATTCTTGATATCCGTTACAACAATTCTCTTTCAACAATTCCACAACTTCCACAGGGTTTGTTCAATTTTTACTGTTTAGGGAACGATTCGGTTTATTCATTACCTCCAATACCTTCAACCGTGAAAAGACTTTTTTTAAACGATGGCGCCTTTACCTCTATTCCTGAATTACCAGACACTCTTGACTTCCTTTACCTCCATGATAATCCACTTTTGACCTGCCTTCCACAATTGAAAACCATAGGCACTTTAAATTTCCAAAATACTCCCATCAATTGTATACCGGATTACGGGCACGTAACAACCAGCACACCTCTCCTTTCATCACTGCCTTTATGTGATATTTTTAACAGCAATGGTTGCTCGTTTTATTACAATATTGCCGGAGAAGTTTTTTCTGATCAGAATAGTAATTGCATAAATGATCCGGGAGAAGATTTGATTTCTTCAGTTAAAGTTAATTTATACCAGTCGGGAAACCTCATCCAACAGTTTATAACCTCCAATTTCGGTGGCTATACTTTTGAAGCTCCTAACGGAATTTACACTTATTCCATCGACACTATGAACATGCCGTTTGCGGTGAATTGTCCACCTTCAGGCGAACATCTTTCAGTGCTAAATGCAGTGGATTCGGTTGATCTCAACATGGACTTCGGAATTCAGTGCAAACTTCAGGATGATTTAGGTATTCATACCATTGTTCAGGATTCCGGAATATTCAGGCCCACTCAAACAACTCTCATTAATGTAATCGCAGGCGATTTGGCCCGGGTTTATAATCTTAATTGTGCTGCAGGTACTTCAGGAACGGTTACCGTATTTTTCGCAGGTCCGGTACAATATGCAGGAAACTTTCCCGGAAGTGAAGTTCCTGTTGTGACACCAAACACTCTCACATATAACATAGCAGATTTTGGCACGATCGATATCTATAATGCCTTCAAATTTTACATGACCACCGATACTAATACACTTGGCATTCCGGATGTATGTTTTACCGTTAATGTCACTTTACCTGCAGGTGATCTTAATCCCTCGAATAATACCTACACACATTGCTTTGCTATCTGGAATAGTTATGATCCGAATTTTAAAGAAGTGAATCCAACGAATTTCATTGCTAACACAGCTGAATGGCTCACTTATACCATTCACTTCCAGAACACCGGAAATGCTCCTGCATTGAATATTGTGATTTCAGATACTCTAGATGCCAATTTGCAGGAATCAACATTCACTTATTTGCAATCGAGCCATGAGGTTTTTACGCAAGTAACCGGTAACGTAATGAAATTCAATTTCCCCAACATCAACCTGCCCGATTCTACCAATGATGAACCTAACAGTCATGGTTATGTGCAATACAAAGTAAAAATTGATCAGGGATTAAATGTAGGCCAAACTATTCAAAATACTGCTGCAATTTATTTTGATTTCAACACTCCGGTTATAACCAACACCACTTCTACGTTGATTGTTGCTCCTACTTCAGTAACATCCCCCATTGTATCTACATGGTCCGTTTATCCGGTTCCTTCTTCTGAATCCTTCGTGATCACGCATCCTTCACTTGAATCAATTGACCTTACCATAACCGATATTGCAGGCAAGGAAGTAAGCCGACTCACTAATTATAAACCGGGAATGCCTGTGAATGTTGTTAGTTGGGCCGATGGGATTTACCTGATTAAGATTACTTCAGGAAGCACCCATGAAACTTTGAAGTTCATAAAAGCTAAATAAACAATTCCCTTAAATGCACTTTTAAATTGAATCTTATATTGCTGACAATCTGCTCATTACATAAAATTATCATCTTACCTGCAACTAAAACCTTCACACCTGATCTTACTGACCGATGAGTAGCTCTGTTATGGCGTTGAAGGAAGAAGTAATTGTTCAGGATAAGCAATCGGAATTCATGGTTTTGTATGCGCCTAACCATGATCGGCTGAGCAGATTTATACAGTCAATGGTATGGAACCGGGAAGATGCGAAGGACATTCTTTCCGAGACTATTCTGATAACATTCGATAAGTTCGATTCGATCAGGAACAAGGATAGCCTGAGGTGTTACATGTTCAGCGTGGCATCCAATTTAACCAAAAAGCACCGAAGTAAATCGAAGATGAAAGTTGTTCTTGAAGAAGGACATCTGGAAAAGCAAAGCGAAGGGGGAAACAGCATTTATGATAAACTTGCAGTTGGTGAGTTGTACGAGATGATGAAACAGCTTCCTGCTGAACAAAAGGAAGCCTTAACCATGTATGAAATTTCAGGATTGTCGATGGAAGACATATCGAAAATTCAGGGAGGTACACTTTCAGGGGTAAAATCGAGAATAGCCAGAGCGAGACAGAAACTACTGGAGATTCTGAATAAGTCAGAAAAAGTTAATAAATGAAAGCATCGATGCAGGACGAAAAGGACAATATCAACAAACTCGACAGGATGCTAAAACAGGCAGCTTCAGAAAAGCCTGTGATGAGCCTTGACGATGTTCAGAATTTAATTTCAGTGCCACGGGCCACTCCTCCAAAGAAAAACCTGTGGCTGGCTTCAGCCATACTTTTACTTTCTGTCGGAGGCATTGTTTTATCTGTGATTTTGTCGGATAAGGAAACGAAAGTTGTTCCCGAATCAAAAAATAGCGTTACTAATTTACCTCAACAGGCTGTTACTCCTCCTGAAAACAGCCTTGAAAAAACATCACTTTCCAAAACAACTTCCCCTGAGATTCCTGAAACTCCTGATGCTTCTAAACCTGAAGTATCATCAATTAAAACAACTCGGAGTGCATCTGTAACTACCCCCGAAGTCAAAGCTTCACCAACCCAACTCACACACTACAAGGCTTACACTTACTACTTCAACAAACCAGATCACCGAATTGAAATTACTGTGATTGATGGAAAAGTAACCGAACTGTCGGACAATGGCGAAATAAAGCAGCCTGAAGAATATAATAAATACGAGGCCATGATTGAAAGTGCCATGATGAAAGCAACAATAGATGCCCAAAAAACTACTTCAGATGACAAGAAAGAAAAAGAAAGATATCTGGAATGGAAACAACAGCTAACGACGTCTCTGTTGAATGATCAACTTATTGATGACCCTGATAAGTATGAATTTTCATTTGACAACAATTCACTTTTCGTTAACGGTATCAAACAGGATGAAGCACTCTTTCAAAAATATAAACTCCGGTATGAGGAAGTAACCGGCAAAAGTATTCATTCCGGAACATCGCTTACGATCAGGAAACAGTAGTTTAAAATTTTCGTGGAAATCAGTTAAAATACTCCTTCATTTTCTCGAAGAAACTTTTATCACCTTTGCCAGGATGCGGTTTGAAGTTATCAGATGTTTTGAGTTTTTCAAGGACCTTTTTTTCTTCAGAAGTGAGCTGCTGAGGTGTCCAAACGTTAATATTAATTAACAAATCGCCTTTGTAGTGACTGTTAAGCTGAGTCAGTCCTTTGCCTTTGAGTCGAAGGACTTTTCCGGGTTGGGTACCGGGCTCAATTTTAACTTTTGCTTTTCCGTCAATGGTAGGCACCTCAACACTTGTACCTAAAGCAGCATCAGGAATTGAGATATAAAGATCGTACAACAAATTGTTACCATCGCGTTTCAAAAACTGATCTTCAGTTTCTTCAATTACAATCAATAAATCTCCCGGTACACCTCCTCTTTCGGCGGCATTACCTTTTCCACTTACATTCACCTGCATTCCTTCACCAACACCCGGAGGAATATTAATCGAAATTACTTCTTCACCCATGGTGGTTCCATGACCATGGCAAGTCTTGCATTTGTTGGTAATGGTTTGTCCTTCGCCCTGACATGTGGGGCAAGTGGAGGTAGTCTGCATTTGTCCCAGTATCGTATTGGTGACTCTGCGAACCTGACCAGCTCCGTTACACGTTGTACATTTATTAAAAGCGGAACCATTTTGTGCTCCGGTACCACTACAAGAATTACAAGCAATAGCTTTGTTGACTTTTATTTTCTTTTCAACGCCGTTAGCAATTTCTGAAAGTGTCAGTTTAACTTTAATACGAAGATTGCTTCCCTTATTCACATAACGGCGACCTCCGCTTCCGGAACCTCCGCCGCCGAAAAAACTTTCAAAGGGATTGTGGCCACCGAAAATATCTCCAAACTGACTGAAGATATCATCCATATTCATTCCGCCACCATATCCTCCGTTGCCTGCTGCACCACCAACACCCTGATGTCCGAACTGGTCGTAACGTCTGCGTTTTTCCGGATCGCTCAATACTTCGTATGCTTCCGCAGCTTCCTTGAATTTATCTTCAGCTTCCTTATTGCCCGGGTTTTTATCGGGATGATATTTGAGTGCCATCTGGCGGTAAGCCTTTTTAATTTCAGCTTCTGCGGCAGACTTCCCCACTCCTAAAATTTCGTAAAAATCACGTTTAGCCATAACTACTTTATCCCTTAATTGCCTACAATAACTTTAGCATGTCGTATCACTTTTCCATTCAACAGATAGCCACTTTCTGCTTCATCTACCACCTTACCTGTAAGTGAAGGATCAGGTGCAGGGATGTTGGTTACTGCTTCATGCAGCTCTACATCAAATTCTTTCCCGATGGCTTCCATTCGCTGAAGTCCCTTTTGCTGAAGAATGCCATTGAGTTTGTTATGAATTAATTTCACTCCATCTTTCAAAGCGGCATCGGTATCGGTTTTTTCAATGGCCTTCAGGGCTCTGTCAAAATCATCTAAAACCGGTAAAAGTGAAGTGAGAATATCTGCACCAGCCGTTTTTAGTAAGTCAAGGCGCTCACGCTGGGTGCGCTTCCTGAAATTGTCGAATTCAGAATACAATCTGAGAAACTTGTCACGACTCTCTGCCAATTCTGCCTGAATTGCAGAGAGGTCATTAGTCGGTTCGGCCTGTGTTCCGGGTTCTATTTCAGGTGAAAACGGCTCGCCTGATGGCGTAACCTCCTCATTATCAACATGTAAATCACTCTTAGGCGTTCCTTCCTGGTCCTGGGTCATCTTATTTTGATTAAATGGATTCTTGAATTTGATTTTCATCGGTGTGGGAGGTCAAATACTTTGCCACACGGCCGGCATAGTCATTTTGGCAGGCAAAAGTAAATAAAAACGACAGACCGGAAGAGTATCCGGTCTGTCGCAATATTGATGTCTTGTTCAGAAGCTTATTTCAGAAGTTTCTCAAGGGCCTGATCAAGGGCAGCACCTCTGAGGTTTTTGCCTATGATTACCCCATTCTGATCGAGCAGGTAGCTGGCTGGAATGGAATTAACACGATAAATCTGTGCTGGTTTTGATTGCCATCCACCGAGGTCACTAACATGGTAGGGCCATGAAAGATTATCTTGTTTGATGGCTTTTATCCATGCCTCTTTATTCTGATCCATTGATACACTGTAAATGGCAAATCCTTTGGCATTTTTAAACTTCGCATCCTTGTATTTTGCGTATGCGGCTACCAGATTGGGGTTTTCCATTCGGCATGGACCGCACCAGGATGCCCAGAAATCGAGCAGAACTACCTTACCCTTGAGCGAAGAAAGGGCGATTGTTTTTCCTTCGGGACTGGTAAACGCCAGGTCGATAGCTTTGTCGCCAACGTTAGTGCCCTGAGGATTAGACTGATAGATGAATCCAAATGCAAAGGTGGCAACACCAATTACAAGTAGCAGGAATTTAATTCGTTTCATATGGTCGTTGAGGTTTTTAAAGACGGCTTTTCGTTGCAAAAATAATACCAAATTTCAGGTCAGATCAGACTCTTTTGATTTTTGCTCCAATGCGATTGAGGCGTTCATCGATCTTTTGGTAACCACGGTCAATTTGTTCAATATTATGAATCACTGATTTACCTTCAGCAGAAAGAGCTGCGATAAGAAGTGCCACACCGGCCCTGATATCGGGTGATGTCATTTGAATGCCTCTGAGGGCATGTTTCCGGTTGAGGCCAATTACAGTGGCACGGTGAGGGTCACAAAGAATGATTTGGGCTCCCATATCGATTAGCTTATCGACAAAGAACAACCTCGACTCAAACATTTTCTGATGTATGAGTACTGTACCATTTGCCTGGGTGGCGGTAACGAGCACCACACTCAGCAAATCGGGAGTGAACCCCGGCCAGATGGCATCAGCTATAGTGAGTATTGAACCATCAATAAATGTATCAATTTCATAGTGATCCTGGGCTGGTATATGAATATCATCACCTCTGAATTCCATATTGATACCCAATCGCCTGAAAACCCCGGGGATAATCCCAAGATGTTCAATACCGGCATCTTTAATGGTAATTTCTGAGCCTGTCATAGCAGCCAGTCCAATGAAGCTCCCAATTTCAATCATATCGGGAAGCATTCTGTGAGAACAGCCACCCAGTCCGTCAACACCATCGATGATAAGAAGGTTGGAGCCGATGCCGGAAATTTTAGCTCCCATACTGTTGAGCATTTTGCACAACTGTTGAATGTATGGTTCACAAGCTGCATTATAAATTGTAGTTCGGCCACTGGCGAGAACGGCAGCCATCACAATATTGGCAGTACCGGTAACCGAGGCTTCATCGAGCAGCATATAGGCGCCATGAAGTTTAGCGGCCTCAACTTTATAGAATTCATCTTTTGAATCAAAGTCGAATTTCGCACCCAGGTTCATGAAACCTATGAAGTGGGTATCGAGACGGCGTCGGCCAATTTTATCGCCACCGGGTTTAGGAATGTGGGCCTTGCCGAACCGGGCCAGCAGGGGACCAACAATCATGATGGATCCTCTGAGAGCAGCAGCCTGTTTGGCAAACTCTTTTGTCTCCAGAAAATCGAGATTAATATTGTCGGCCTGAAATTCAATGGTGCCTTCGCCTTTGCGTGTGAGGCGCACTCCCATGTTTGCCAGCAGTTCAATCAGTTTATTTACATCCCTGATATCGGGAATATTGCTGATCGTGACCGGCTCCGGTGTGAGCAACACAGCACAAATAATTTGCAGTGCCTCGTTCTTCGCACCTTGAGGTACAATGTCTCCCTTGAGCTTTAGTCCACCTGTTACTTCGAAACTATTTCCCATATTTTAGAATTACCCTTTTCTGTAATTTTTTCCATTACCATTACCATTATTCGGCATTCGTGCCCTTGAACGCTGTTGACGTGATTGTTGCTTTTTCGGTGCCACGCGGTTTGGTTGTTCTACTGCCTGTTGTAACTTCGTATCTTCCTTAACCGTTAGTTTGCCTCCCGAGAGAATGCGCAGGTGTTCAAAAATAACTTCATCGCTCACTGAATCCTTGTTCCAGGTCACATAAAGCATTTTCATGAAGTTGGCAATATTAACAATCATTTGTTCCCGCTGAGGGGTCATTTCAAGATCTTTTACTTCCTTGATCATTTGCTCTACAATACGGCCATAATGACGGAAGCGAATATCAGAAGTAGGATAAGCAACACTTCTAGGCTTTACTTTGTAAGTTAGTGATGTAGGTTTTTCATAGGGAGCATCGACATCCAGCTTAAAATCGGAAATGATGAAAAGGTGATCCCAGAGTTTGTGTTTGAAGTCGGTGATATCACGAAGGTGAGGATTCAATTGCCCCATTACACTCACAATAGCTCTTGCAATTTTATTTCTTTCTTCGCGATCTTCGAGCGTAATAGCGTATTCAATTAGTTTCTGAATGTTCCTTCCGTACTCGGGAATAATGAGTTTATTTCTTCCCGAATTGTATTCCATGTTGGTCATAAAAAAGTGGTTTTAGGTAAAATTATTTATTGTCTGGTTACTGTTTTACAATTTTGAGTTTAGCATATTTCAGCAACAGTTGTTTCTGTCCGTGACCGGGAAATGAAACTGTTGCCTTAAGGTCAGGGAAATTCCCTTCCATAGATATGACCTCACCGGTTCCGAATTTCTGATGCTCAACAGTCATACCCTGGAGAATCAATGAAGGATCATCGGCTTCAAAATTAGCAGATGCGACCACAGTTTCAGAAGTCTGTTTGAGTTGTGATACTTTCTTGAATCCCGGCCGTGGTGCTGAGGAAGGAACTTTAACTGCGGGACCGTTATGTGTTCCCCAAGATGATGAAACATTTCCGGATTTACGTTCAAAGCCTTTCATCACTATGGCTGTCTGATCGTCGATAAAATCGGGATTAATTTCTGCTATGAAGCGGCTGGGTTCGCAACTGATTAAGTTTCCCCACTTATAACGGCTTACCGCATATGAAAGAGTTAGTTTTTTTTCAGCACGGGTGATGGCAACATAGAAAAGGCGACGCTCTTCTTCCAGCTCTGCTCTCGACTGTAGAGCCATTTGAGAGGGGAACAAATTTTCTTCCAGGCCCACCACATAAACATTCTTGAACTCGAGTCCTTTGGCAGCATGGATGGTCATGAGCGAAACACAATCTTCGTTTTTGTCATCCTCTTCCTTATCGGTGATCAATGCAATATCCTGAAGAAAAACATCAAGTGTTCTCAGAGCCGGATCTGCTTCCAGTTCTGATGAAGGCGCAGGAAGTGCAGTAGTACCTTTGTCGGTGA
>ERZ650309.1044-NODE-1044-length-13168-cov-4.683749_pt1 | contig 13168 bp, 13 predicted proteins | sample MGYA00376245_ERZ650309 | MGnify/ENA primary metagenome ERZ650309 (study PRJEB26733, sample SAMN07839294) | wastewater metagenome | biome: urban; feature: wastewater treatment plant; material: waste water | place: USA: North Carolina | collected 2016-04-26 ...
GTGCTCTTCCGATCTGCAAAGAGGCCGCAGGGCCCGAAGCCGACCACCACCGGGCGCAGCCGGCCACTGGCGCGAAAGTCCGCCGGCGCCTGGGCCACCATGCGGTAGCGCGTGTCCGGCGCCAGGCGGACCTGCCGGTCGCCGGCCAGGCGCGCCAGCGTGGCGGCCTCGTCCACGCCGTCGGCGAGCGTGCAGTCGACGGTGTAGCTCAGCACCACCGCCGTCTTCTTGCGCGCGTCCCAGGCGCGGCGGAAGACGTTCAGCGCGCGCAGCCAGCCGCGCGGCCAGCCAGACTCTGCGCTCCAGCAGGCGGGGACTCTCCACGAACAAGTCCACGTCACCCCCGCGCGCTTGATCGTCCAGCCTGGAGCCAAACAGCAGAACCGGGCAATCCGCGCCCAGCTCGCGGGCAAATTCCGCTTTGATGGCCGATCGCTGGTGGGGGTTAAGCCGCATGGGACGAGTATAGGAGCCGGTGCAAGAAGCATTTCGGGGCAAAATCAGGGGCTGTCCAGCACCGTTGACGGCGCCCCAAGGCCCCGAGGATACCGAAAGAATGACGTTCCAGATCACCGTGCAGCCCAGCGGGCGCACCTTCACCACCGAGCCGGATGAGGCCATTCTGCCCGCCGCCATCCGCCAGGGCATCGGCCTGCCCTATGGCTGCAAGGACGGCGCCTGCGGCTCGTGCAAGAGCCGGCTGCTGTCGGGCCGGGTGATCCATGGCGCGCACCAGCTGCGCGCGCTGTCCGTGGCCGAGGAGGACGCCGGCTGGATCCTGCCCTGCTGCGCGGCGGCGCAGACCGACTGCGTGATCGAAGCGCGCAGCGTGCCCGGTGCCGGCGAGTTCCCGGTGCTGAAGATGCCGGCGCGCGTGCTCAGCCTGCAGCGTGCCGCGCCCGACGTGATGATCGTCAAGCTGCAATTGCCGGCCAACCAGAACCTGCAGTACCGCGCCGGGCAGTTCATCGAGATCATCCTGCGCGACGGCGCGCGCCGCAGCTATTCGATGGCCAACGCCGCCCACCAGCTGGGTACCCCGCCGGCGCTGGAACTGCACCTGCGCCACCTGCCCGGCGGCCGCTTCACCGACCATGTGTTCGGCGCCATGAAGGACAAGGAGATCCTGCGCATCGAAGGCCCGTTCGGCAGCTTCTTCCTGCGCGAGGACTCGCCCAAGCCCATCGTGCTGCTGGCCGCGGGCACCGGCCTGGCGCCGATCAAGGCGCTGATCGAGCACATGCGGCTGAAGGCCGTCGACCGGCCCACGTGGCTGTACTGGGGCGGGCGCCGGCCGCAGGACCTGTACCTGAACGCCTGGTGCGAAGAAACCGCCGCGCAGATGCCGCAACTGCGCTACGTGCCCGTGGTCAGCGACGCGCAGCCGGGCGACGCGTGGGCGGGCCGCACGGGCCTCGTGCATGCCGCCGTGATGCAGGACCTGCCCGACCTGTCCGGCCATCAGGTCTACGCCTGCGGCGCGCCAGTGGTGGTGGATTCAGCACGAGCTGATTTCACGACGCAATGCAATTTGCCTGAAGCCGACTTTTTCGCTGATAGTTTCGTCGTTGCCGCGGCCACCGGCAGCTGAGCAACGCTCAGCGTTGCTGCTGTTTGTTCTCGTACATCACGGCGTCTGCATCACGTAGCGCCTGCTTGAACGCGTTCAGATCAGGAGCGGGTATGGGCGCATGCCCGACCGCGACCGATGGTGCCAGGTACTCGTCGTTGGCAGATAGCAACGCCTGACTCGTTTGCACGAAGGTTGACGCGACATCGCTCAGCACGTTGTCGACCTGGATGGCGGGCGGCAGCAGCAAAACGAATTCATCACCTCCGAAGCGAGCGACCAGCGCGGACGCTGGCAATCGCTGTCGGCAGCACTCAACCAGAGCCTGCAATACGCGATCACCGACCTCGTGGCCGAGCGAATCATTGATTCGTTTGAATCCGTTGGCATCAAGGACGGCAATCGTCGCACCAGGCTGATGCTCCTGCATCCAGCGCGGTAACGCGGCGTAAAGTCCTCGCCGACTGAGAGCGCCAGTCAGCGCGTCGCGGTAAACGAGTTCGCGCACCTGTGCGGCGCGCATGGCATTCACGCTCATCACCATTGCAGCGACACTGGCGAGCAATACGACGCTGCCAAGCAGGTAGGTCGCCACGTTGACCGGTGTCGGTGTCAGCGCGGTGGCGATTTCGGTGCGGCGCAAGGCGTCAATGCCGCGGGCGAGCATCAGCAGCGCGAAGAACAAAAGCGGCACAGCACCAAAGCGCGCTGCCGCCCGAAGATGTGGCTGCTGTTGCCGGAGAAACTCGGTGCCGGCCAACAGGCAGGCGAACGCCATCAACAGCGAGAACCCAAAAACACGCCAGCGTGGGATCGGCCAGAGATAAACCACGGCCAGATTCCACATCAGAGCGACAAACATGGTCACCAGCAATGTGGTGGTACCCGTGGTGACGCCACGGAACGCGCGCGCGCCATGCCAGGCAAGCATTACAGCCGTGATCATCAGCGTGTTGCCAACCGCGCGCGTGAGCAGGTCGGGCAGCACGTCCTGCAGCGAATTAAGGCCGATGCCGCTTGCCAGCGACGCTGCGCTGAGCACCCACGCGTTGATACCGGCCATGGTGTCGCCATCGCGCCGCGCAGCCCACAACACGGCAGTGAGTGCGAAACCCGAAATTGATAGCGTTAGCCCAATCGAACGAGGATCAAGCGTTTCCAAGGGATGGACGTGCGGGCGCCGGATCAACAGAGGCATGCACTGTAGCATTATCGAAACAATCTGACTTTGACATCCCCACACTTTCGGCAGCAACAACGCTGTCGGCACGACTGGCGGGAGTTGGTGACTACACGTATGGCACTCGATACCTGGCTCGCGTTTTTTGCGGCCTCCTGGATCATCTCGTTCTCGCCCGGCTCGGGTGCGATTTACGCGATGAGTTGCGGTCTGAATCACGGCTTCCGTCGTGGCTTCATTGGTACGTTCGGCCTGATCGCAGGCATCATGACGGCGCTGGCCGTGGTGGCGGTGGGCCTTGGTGCAGTGCTCAGCACGTCAACGCATGCCTTCACTGCACTCAAGTGGCTGGGTGTGGCCTATCTGGTGTATCTTGGCCTCAAGCAATGGCGCGCGGCACCGGTGCCGATGGCTGCCGTCGATCGCGATGCACCCAACGTCAGTGCCCGAACGCTGATGGTGAAAGGCTGGGCGGTAAACGCCACCAATCCGAAGGGCCTCGTGTTCATGATGGCGGTGATGCCACAGTTCATCGACAGTCAAGCGGCGCTCTGGTCGCAGTATCTGGCGATTGCCGCCACCATGGCCTGCACCGACTTTGTTGCGATGGCGATCTACACCGCGTTCGCCGCTCGGGTACTGGCGTTTTTCCGATCGGAAGCGCAGATCCGGTTCCTGAACCGGCTGTTCGGCGGGCTGTTCGTTGCGGCAGCGACAGCGCTGGCCACCTTCAAGCGGGCGAGCGCCTAGCCCTGCTCTACGTTCGGCTCAACGCAGCGACACGTCGGCGTAGCAGGCCTCAGCCTTGCCGCCCAGACTGTCGGTGTCAGTCATCAGGCCGACACCTTCGATCTCGCCGGGCTCCTCGCCCGGAAAGGCGCGCCGGAAATCAGCCCGAACATCACGGCTGAACGACTGCCAGTCTGCCAGGCCGTCGGGCCCGCGCTTGACGACCAGCTTCTTGATGCGGCTGGTGTTGGAATTGGGCAGGATGGTTTCGGGTTCGGTCTTCGCATCCCATATGTACTGGATTGCGGCGTAAGGCAGCTCGAGCCCGCCCAGCGCTCGTGCGAGGCTCATGGTGGCGCGCTCAGCGGCGTCGAGTTTGCTGCGGTCGCCCTTGAACGAGACCACCACACGCGCCGGCGCATCGTCCTTGCCGATCGCCGACGGGTCAGCATCGGGAATGGCCGCCGGGATGAACCAGCGCCAGGATAGCGTTGACCGATCGGCGAAGGCGGAAGGCACGGGCGCCACCCAGAACGACCAGGCCGCGTTCGAGATGGCATGAATGCAGGGCACGCCTGCCATTGAGCCCGTGTTGTAGGCCGTTGGCGTCTTGAAACGGATGTTGACCGCATGCCAGGGTGCCACCGCGGCGTCATTCGGCAATGCAAAGCGATCGGTGCTGTCCACCGGGGGCTCGACGACTGGCGCCGGCATCTGAGTGCACGCGCTGACCAGCAGCAGTATCAGTGTCGCAGACAGTAAAGGCCGCAAGCGGCGTGATCGCAAGTCTTGACTGAGCACAGATTCCCCCGAAGCTACGCCACCACTTATCGCGCTGTTTTACCTGACTGAGGACGCCTTGGCGCGAAAAATTTCCACATTGGATTCAGCAGGCGCTGATGGCGTACTGACCCAGCACCGCAGCGAGCTCCTCTGCAACGACGGCGGAACCAGCAATCACCTGATTGCTCGTCAGAAAGTCATTGCCGCCGGTGAAGTCGCACACCACGCCACCGGCCTCCGTCACCAGCAACGCCCCGGCCGCCGCGTCCCAGGCGCTGAGGCTCATCACGAAGAAGCCATCAAGTCGGCCCGCTGCCACCTGTGCGAGATCCAGCGCGGCTGCGCCGGTGCGGCGGATGCTGCCGGCACGGCGGGCAACGTCAAGCCACGCTGGCAGCACCCGCTCGAAGCTCTTGCTTGCCGCTGATGGCAGCACAGAGCCGATCAGGCCGCTGGCAAGTGTGTGTTCGCAATTGACTGCGAGGCGCACGGGTGGCTGGTCAACCCTGTGCAGCCAGGCGCCGAAACCCTTGCCGGCGCAGAACACCTCGCCACTGACCGGATTGGCAATGACCCCCGCCTGCACATCGCCGTCAACCTCAACCGCAATCGAGGTGGCGACGTAAGGGAAACCATGCACAAAGTTGAAGGTGCCATCGAGCGGGTCGACGATCCAGCGCACATTGTTTGCTGGCACATCGCCGAGGACACGCTCGCCCCCTTCTTCGCCGAGCAGCACGTCGCCCGGAAAGTCCGCCGCGATGCGGGCTGCCATCATCGTCTCCACTTCGCGGTCGGTATCGGTCGCGAAGTCGTTGGCCGATTTTTCACTGAGCGTATGCCGTCGCGCGGCGAACGCGCGGCGAATCATGACCGACGCTTCGTCGGCCAATGTCATCGCGAGTTGCAGGCGTGGATTCATGTGGCGACAATAGCGCAAACCATTTGCAGGAGGAATCGCTGTGTCCCATATCTCGATCAAGCGCGCTCACCATTCAACCGTGGCCGACGCCAGAAAGACGGCCGACAAGGTGGCCGCCAAACTGGCCAAGGACTATGACCTGCGCTCGAACTGGGATGGCGATGTGCTGCACTTTGACCGTAGCGGTCTGCACGGCACGCTGGCCGTCAGCGCGAAAGACATTCAGGTGGACGTGAAGCTCGGCTTGCTGATGGCGGCGTTCAAGGGCCCGATCCAGTCGGCGATGGAGACGCAACTGGACGGATTGATCAAGCCGGCGCCCGCTGCCGCAAAGTCGGCAGCGGCAAAGCCTGCGGGCAAAGCGAAGAAGTAAATTGTCTTGGCGCTGGCAGCCTGCTAGGACGCCAGCGCGAACGACTCCGCCCGCGCCCGCTTCCAGTAGTACTCGAACACCTGATGGCCAGATGCCTCCTGTAGCAGTGAACCCGGCTTCAGGAACTTGTAGAGCGTTGCCAGCGAGGTCACCTCGGTCGAGCTGATGCGGCGAATGATGTGTTCGGGCCGCAACTGATCGGGGTGCGTGAGCCCCGCCGCCGCCAGCAACTCGGACAGTGCATGCAGTGTGCTCTTGTGGAACTCGTGCACGCGCTCGGCCTTGCTTGGCACCACCAGCGCGCGTTGCCGCAATGGGTCCTGGGTGGTGACGCCGGTCGGGCAGGTGCCGGTGTGGCAGCTCTGCGCCTGAATGCAGCCGAGCGCGAACATGAAGCCGCGAGCCGAATTGCACCAGTCGGCACCCATCGCCAACGTTTTGGCAATATCGAAGGCGGACACGATCTTGCCACTCGCGCCAAGCTTCACGCGATCACGCACGCCAATGCCGACCAGCGTGTTGTGCACCAGCATCAGGCCTTCGCGCAGCGGCACGCCCACATGGTCGGTGAACTCCACCGGCGCCGCGCCAGTGCCGCCTTCGGAGCCGTCAACCACGATGAAATCGGGCGTCAATCCCGTCTTTACCATCGCCTTGGCAATCGCGAAGAACTCCCACGGATGACCGATCGCGAGCTTCATGCCGGCCGGTTTGCCGCCGGACAGCTCGCGCATCTTCGCGATGAACTCGAGCAGTTCGACCGGATTCGAGAACACGCTGTGCTTCGCCGGCGACACGCAGTCAACTCCCACTGGCACGCCGCGCGCCTCGGCAATCTCGGCCGTCACCTTCGGCCCCGGCAGCACGCCGCCGTGGCCGGGCTTGGCGCCCTGCGAAAGCTTCAGCTCCACCATCTTCACTTGCGGATCCTGCGCCTGCTCGGCGAAGCGAACGGGATCGAACTTGCCGTCTGCGGTGCGGCAGCCGAAGTAGCCGCTGCCCAGTTCCCAGATGAGATCGCCGCCCATCTCGCGGTGATAGCGCGAGATCGATCCTTCGCCAGTGTCGTGGGCAAAGCCGCCCATCTTCGCGCCCTGATTCAGCGCGCGGATCGCGTTGGCCGAAAGCGCGCCAAAACTCATCGCCGAGACGTTGAACACCGAGGCGGAGTAAGGCTGTTTGCTCGTTTCGCCGATAGTCAGGCGAAAGTCCGGTGTCGAGGGGGCGGCGGGTGACACCGAATGATTGATCCACTCGTAGCCAGGTTCGTAGACATCAAGCTGGGTGCCGAAGGGCCGTTTGTCCGATTCCTTCTTGGCCCGCTGATAGACGAGCGAGCGGGCAGCACGCGAAAACGGTGAGGATTCGTTGTCGCTCTCGATGAAGTATTGCCGGATCTCTGGCCGGATGTACTCGAAGAAGAAGCGGAAGTGCGACAGGATTGGGTAGTTGCGCCGGATCGCCTGCCTGGTTTGCGTCACGTCGATGAAGCCCACGAGCGACAGGAACCCGCTGATCGCGATCAGTGGCCAGGTCACCCAGGGCGCGCGAAACACAAACTCCAGAACCAGGCTGCCGATGAACACGGCGACGGCAATCGCGAAGGCGTAGTAGCGGGAGGGCATGATGGCGACCGGCGGGAAGCGAAACGTGAAGGCTACGTGATTCGCTGGGCTTCGTCACCCGGTTTGCGTGGCGTCGCGGTTGTGACCGCTACGAATGGCGCAGGAAGTCTTCGAGAGCTAGAGCGCCAGCAACTCGAAATCCACCTGTGAAGGGATGCCAGGTGCGACTACCATGCTGCGCTCGTCGCAGTCGATGATGACCCCGAAGATGCTTTCCACCCGCAGCTCCGGCGGTGATGCCGGATCGGGGTGGCGGCAGATGGCGCCATATCTGGCGTCGGTACCGGTGGCAACGCCGTCGCCCGATTCGTCGCGCAGCAGGATCGCCAGATGCACGTCATCGATCAGGTCCGGCCAGTCTGCGATGTGCCGATCAGCGCATTGCAGGCGTGGCTCGGTGGTCAGCATCTGTGTCAGCGGTGCCTGTTTTTCAGCGAGCCGAGCATCGCAGAAGTGATTGGTGTGCGCTACCACACCGTGATCGGGTGACAGCGCAACGGCGCCGCTGGGGCTGTACTCAAGCGACGTGACATGGCCGCTAGGGTCGCCGAGAATGGCATTGGATGACGCTGCAAACTTGAGCGAGCGCGCGAGCGCAACCACCGACTTCACGTCGGCGCAGTCGAGCGCCATGCGCTGGAAGATGTGCACCGGGATGCCCAGGCCTTCGCGGTCATCGGTGGCGCGCAGGATGTTGAGCCCGACACCCACGCCGTGCTCATTGACCCCAATCTTGGCGACGATGCCAGCCTCGGTCAGCGTCACATAGTCGGGCCAGCCGTCGCGATGCACCCGCAGCGCGATCACGTTCTGCCGCTGGAAGCCGACCCAGTCCCAGTTCTGCGCGACGCGCGTGTGACCGTCGGCGCAGCGCGTGCCCGCCACGGCCACGCTGGTGCATTCGCCAATGTCGAACAGACCCATCGCGGCATTGCGGGCTTTGGCGACGTCGCTGTGGGCGTATTCCATGCCCAGGAAGGACGGCGGCAGGATTTCGGTGCGACAGTTGAGCGCGAGGATCTCGTTGACCTTCAGCCCGCTGCCGGCGGCGAGGCCTTCAATTTCTTCAATGATGCCGCCGCCACAACCTTCAATGATGTCGCGGAACTCTGCCGCTCGCTGCTGTGCTGTCGTCCAGTCAATACCGCAACTGGCGAACATCGCCGCATAGCAGCGGACCGAGCCGCCGATCTGGGTGCGGGCCGCGCGTCCGCAGGCCATGCCCCGCGCAAACGGCTCGCCGTCAAGCTCTAGTACTGGAAACATCGCTCTCGGTCTGTCTTGTTGTCGTTGTCGGGATGCAGCTACCCTACCGTTGCCGTGTCGGCGCCCTCTGCGTGGCTACACTGCTGGAATGAAGCGGATTCTTATCACAGGGGCAACGCGCGGCATAGGTTACGCCACGGCGAAGCGACTGCTGGCGCGTAACGACGAACGGCAGGCAACAGCCGCAGAAAAGCTGCATGTGCTCGCCCTCGGGCGGGATTTCACGCGGTTTGATCTGGATGGCGGCGATGCCGGCGTGCGCTGCGAACGGGTACCATTTGACCTGCGTGCCATTGACGATATCGCTGCGCTCTGCCAACGGCTCGGGCCAATCGACGTGCTGGTGAACAACGCGGCCATGCTCACCGCGCAGCCGTTCGGGCAGTACTCCCCGAAAGACCGGCGCGATCTGATCGCCACCAACATCGAAGCACCGGCCGAGCTGATCCGCTGCCTGGTGCCGCCGATGATTGCCGGCAACGGCGATCCGGTGCGCGGCCGTGTCATCAATATCGCCTCGGTGGCCGGATTTGGCGGGCACCCGGACGTCTGGTACGGCGCCAGCAAGGGCGCCATCCTCAATATGACCAAGAGCCTGGCCAAACTCTATGGGCCGCAGGGTGTGCTGATCAATGCGGTGGCGCCGGGGCCGACCAAAACGGCCATGTTTGACCAGCTGCCGCAGTCGCGCATTGACGAGTTCAACCGGCTGGTGTTCGCGCGCCGTTTCGCCGAACCCGACGAGATTGCCAAAGTGATCGAATGGCTCGCGCTCGACGCACCGGAGTACGTCAACGGCGCCTGCATCGACGCCGCGAGCGGCGGCTACCTGCGCTAGCGGTTACACCGGCGGGCGCTTGCGCGTGTTCAGGCGAGGCTCTTCGTCACCGCGTCGAGCATCACTTCGGGCGGCTGGGCGCCAGACAGTGCCAGCTTCTGGTTGAAGATCAGGAACGGCACGCCGCTGATGCCCTGACGGCGAACGCTGGCGTCAAGTGCGGCGATCTGCTCCAGCGTGGAGGGTTCCGACAGCACCGCCCGCGTTGCCTCTGCATCCAGACCGCATTCAGCCGCGATCGCCACCAGCACATCGATATCGCCGACAAAGCGGCCATCGACAAAGTAAGCCTTGAACAGTCGCTCGACGATGGCATCGGCATGGCCGCCGCCTTCGATGCTTTGTGCATAGGCGATGAGGGCGTGCGCCATCAGCGTGTTCGGCTGTCGCTGGATGCCGTCGAAGTTGAGCGCGAGCCCGGCGTTGCGGCCGGCCGCGCTGACCCGTGTGTAAATTTCCGCCGCTCGCTGCGGGCCGCCGAATTTGGCTTCCAGATAGGCCTTGCGGTCGGTGCCTTCGGGCGGCAGGTCCGGGTTCAACTGAAACGGATGCCAGCGGATGGTGATTTCAATGTCGGCGTGTGCCGCACGGAACTGCGTGATTGCCGCCTCGACGTGGCGCTTGCCGATGTAGCACCACGGGCAGACGACGTCGGAAACGATGTCAATGTTGAGCGGGGAAGTCGTTGCGGTAGCGGTCATGATGCAGTCAAAGTGAAGGTTGCAAAGGGCAGTCAGGCGCGGGTGAGCCGTCGGGTGAGGCCACGCCAGACGATTTCCAGTGGACCATGGCGGTGACCGCGGGCAAACCACCGGGCGATGCCGGCAGAAAGCACTTGCCAGACCAGCCAGGCGATCGCCACACAGGTCGCTCGCCCAACGTCACCGTGCCAGCCGAACAGGCTGTCATTGAAGAGCAGGGCGAACAGCAGGGATTGTCCGATGAACTGGGTCAGCGGCGCCCGGCCGCTGGCGATCGCGAGTGTTCGCAGCAGCGATGGTTGCGCCCGCGCCAAGTGCGTCGCCAGCGCCAGCCATGCCCAGATCGCACCAACGCTGACTGGCACCGCCGCCAGTGTCATCAGCGCGAGACCGAGGTCGTGATTGCTGCGCGCCGCCCAGCCACCATGGCCGGCGGCGATGATTTCAAGGATCGAGCCCCCAGCGAGCAGGGTGGCGCCAGCGACATGCCAGGGCTGTCGTGACCGGGTGTCGGCGGTTGGCACGGGGCGGAGGAAGGCCACCAGAGCACCAGAGCGCGCTGCCCACATGCCGAACAGCACATGCGCCCAGAGATCGGGGGCCAGGGTCTGCGCCAGTCCGCGTTCGAGAAATTCGCCGGGATGCATCGCCAGTGCCGCCCGCAGGGTTGACTGCGCAAACGACGATGGCACCTCCGGCAGCAGACTCGGTGGTCCGGCCCACAGCCACATCATGGCCCCGGCAGCACCGTAGAAGATCGCCGCCAGCGCATAGGCGGCGATGGCCCAGCGGCGCAGGCGCTGTGCCGACGCACCCGCCAGCGCAACGACGCAGAGTCCGACGATGGCATAAGTGGAGAGCACATCGCCCGGCCACAGCAACAGGCCATGACAAACGCCAATCAGCAGCAACGCCCACAGTCGTGGCCGCAAGCGGCGAACTTTGCGCGGCTCCGCCAGTTGCTGCCACTGCCAGGCGAGACCGACACCAAACAGGAAAGCCAGCAACGGATAGCAACGGTGGATAAACAGCATCGCCACCGCGTACTCGGCGACGACATCGACCGCGGTGTGAGCCATGTCGAGCGCGTGCACCGACGACCATACCTGCGCAAACGCCAGCACGTTCACCACGCCTACACCGAGCAGAGCGAGGCCGCGGGCGATGTCGATGGCAAGCAGCCGTTCACCCGTCGGGGCGTCCGTTGCGGTACCCGTCTGCACTGTTGGGCTGGCTAGCGGCTCTTCGGAAAAAACCTTATCCGAACGGGGCTCTAATGCCATTTCGCCGCAAAGTCGACTATCAGCATTTTCATGATCTGAGCCCAATGGCAACGGGCATTTCTGGGAAAAGCTGCTGGCATGGGCCGTTCACGCAGGATCGAATTGCGCGCGAAGTTCGGCGGCGGCAGCGGCAAGATTGGCACCGGTCAAGGTCGTGATTGCGATCTGTGGTGACTGATCGAGCCGTGTGTAGTTGCGCCGGATTGCCGTGGTGTAGAGCGGGTCGTAGTGGTCAACCATCAGTGATGCAAACAGCGCATCGGTATCACGGCGATCCGCCATCTGCTGCCAGGCCAGCAGTTGCTTCGCACCGCGTAGCTCCTTCAGCGGCTGCAGCTTCTCCATCAGCGCCTGCGGATCGCTGACGAAATGTGCGTATTCGGTTGCGATGTGCGCCACGCGGGCGGCCAGCGGCACCTCCAGCCACACGCATTCGCCGGTGCTCATCTGCTCGCGCATCGCGTCGGGCATTTGCACCAGACCGATCTTCTTGCTTTCCGATTCAACGAACACCGGTCGCGCCGGGTCCAGCGTGCGCAGGGCGTTCCACAGCAGCGTGTCAAAGCGCTTTTGCGATGGCTGTGGTGTGTCGCGCGCCCCCAGCAGCGAGCCGCGATGATTGGCCAGCCCCTCCAGATCAATCACCTGTGCCCCGGCATCGGCCAATGCAGTCAGCAGCGCGGTCTTGCCTGTGCCTGTGCAGCCGCAGATAGTGACATAGCGGAAGCGCTGCGCCAGTTGCGGCAGCTCGGCGTTCACCCGCGCCCGGAACGCCTTGTAGCCGCCGGCAAGCTGTCGGGCATCGAATCCGATCTCGCGCAACAGCCAGGTCAGCGTGCCGGAGCGCTTGCCGCCGCGCCAGCAATAGACCAGCGGCGCCCAGTCCTTCGGCATGCCGGCGAAATGCTTCTCGATCATGTCGGCCACGTTGCGCACCACCAGCGGCGCCCCGACCCGCTTGGCAGCGAACGGTGACTCCACTTTATTAACGGTGCCGACGCGTGCGCGCTCTTCGTTGTTGAGCACCGGATGGTTGATGGCGCCGGGCAGAAAGTCCTCGGCGTACTCACCCTCCGAGCGGGCGTCGATGATGGTGGCGCCAGCGGTCAGCCAGCGGTCGATGTCAGTAGCGGCGACCAGATCGGGGCGAGCGCTCATCTCAGCAGCTTCGCCAGCGCTGGCCACACGGTATCGAGCAGCTCCGGCTGCGCAGCAGCCGTGGGATGGATCTTGTCGGCCTGAAATTTCGAGAGGTCGGTGCCGATGCGGTCAAGGAAGAACGGCACCAGCCCGCCGCCCACCGCCTTTGCTACCTCGGCGTACATCGCTTCGAACTGCGCGGTGTAGCTCGGCCCGAAGTTCGGCGGCATGCGCATGCCGACCACCAGCACTTTGGCGCCGGAAGCTTTGGCCAGCTCTGCCATCTTCATCAGATTGGCCTTCGCCGCTGCCACTGGCGATCCACGCAGGCCATCGTTGCCACCGAGCTCAATCACTACCAGCGTCGGCTTATGCTTGACCAGCAGCGCGGGCAGCCGGGCAAGGCCTTTGCCTTTGATTCCCGGGTGCTGGCGGGCGCCATGACCAACGGCAGCCTCGGACAATTTACCGTGCTCACCAAGGCAAGCCTGGTGGCCACCGCAGACGGCGCCTGGAAAGTCCAGGGCACGATGAGTTTTTACGATGAATGGGACTTCGACCCCAAGGATTTCAATACCGGGGGACGAAGTCTTCAGGGCGAACTCAAAACCCGCCTCGCCAATGCGGCACTGCCGGGCACAGGCTTCAAGATCAGCAGCGCCTGGGTCGACTTCAGCCAGACCCAGAACGACAAGACCGTTGTATGGGTGGGGGGCACGCCGAAAGCCGAGCTCGACCGGATCGCCGCCGACCCGTCG
>ERZ650309.1045-NODE-1045-length-13167-cov-7.805140_pt1 | contig 13167 bp, 22 predicted proteins | sample MGYA00376245_ERZ650309 | MGnify/ENA primary metagenome ERZ650309 (study PRJEB26733, sample SAMN07839294) | wastewater metagenome | biome: urban; feature: wastewater treatment plant; material: waste water | place: USA: North Carolina | collected 2016-04-26 ...
TCCAGGCCGCGAACCTGCCGCCCACCTAGTCGATCTCCAGCAAGGCGAAGCGTGCCGCGCAGAGAAGCCCAGCAGTCCACTCGGCGTAGTGGACGGAGCAGAGCACATTCACATCCCGATTTTCAGGGTCGCGGCAGGGGTGGGGACACCCCGGAACAGCGCAGGGGAATGGCCTCGGCATCACAGGTACTCCAGCCAGCGCAGGGCGCGGCAGATGACCCGGCGACAGGTGGCCCCTGCGCACCGGGCGGTGTGGTGGACGTGGCGCCAGACCAGCGCCGCGAATGGCAACAGCAGCGCCAGCAGGCGCAGCTCATCGGGACACAGGTGCATCGTTACCTCCCGGGCGCGCGTCCCAGCACTCATCACAAGCCCAGGTCTGGTTCACCTGGAACTTCAGCTGCATCCCGGCGAGAGCGACGGGCCGGGCGTTGTAGAACCGCTCGCGCGCTGGCTTGCGGCAGGTGTAACCCAGCCCATGGCAGGGGTGCGGCTCGCCCCCGACGTGGCCGCAGCGGCAAGGCTGGCTGCTCATTTGCGCAACCGCCGCGGCAGGGAGAACCACACCGCCCGCGTCAGCCCCCGCCTGGGCTCCGAGCGCTGTGTGTTGGATAGGTGGCCTAGCTCGCACTGCGCCACCCGCAGGAAGGACTTGGCGGTCGCTGTCCACCCCGCGCAGTAGCAGCGCAGGGCGTCCAGGAACATCCGCGCCGCGTGCACCCTGATGTCCGCGCGGCGCCAGCGTTCGCGCTGCTCGGCGTGGGTCTTGCGGGCACTCACAGCAGACCTAGGCTTCTGGCATATGCCGTGGCCGCCTCGGACAGGTACCACACGCTACCACCGATGATGTACTTGGCAACGCGGCCTGGACCCTCAGCCTTGATGAACGCGCGCAACGCCTCCGTCTTGGCGAAGCGCTCGTTGCTGGGCGCATCCTCGATCGTCCACTCGTCCTTGGACAAGCACCCGGACCAACCTATGCGGTTCTGAACCCGCTGGCCGTCCTTGCGCACGTAGTCAACGTGCGCCCAGTCGCCGCGCATGTCCTCGCTGAGGCGGATTCTGGTCTTGCCGCAGCGCAGGAACGTGCCCTTCTTCAAGTCGGTGTACACGTCGCTCACTGCGCCGCCTCCACCATCCGCACGGCCCGCAGCCTGCCCGAGAGGCCGACCGTGCGCGACTCCAGCAGGTAGCGCGCCTCATCTGCCCGCGTCAGTCCCCGCGCGGCGAGGTGCGGCTGGCTGTGCGGCGCCTGCGCCAGCTTGTCCAGCACCGCGGGCAGCGCCGACCGCGCAGCCTTGATGCGTGCCTGCACTACATCCTTGTCGTGCTGAGCGCTGGCCTTCTTAAGTTGGAGCTGCAAGTGCGCGCTGCCCAGCGCCTTGGCGAGGTGGGCCGCGCAGTCCTGCCCAAGGTGCAGCACCAGCCCGGCGTTGCGGCTCGCCTGCGACAGCGGCGCGTCCGGCTTGCGGAAGCGCACCACCACCTGGATGGCCTGCCCGCAGGCGTCGCAGGTGCCGCCGCCCTTGGTCTCGTGGGTGATGCCGCCCACGTCGGTCTTGATGACCTTGCGATCGTCGAGTTCGCCGAAGACCCACGGCCCGCGGGCCAGCAGGGCGGCGATGTTGGCCCCGGTGACAGTGTTTAGCTTCATATGTACAGCCTAGCTAGGTCTGCGCACGCACGCAAGCCCAACCTGGATAGCTGAACAGCGGCGGCTATTTGCCATCATCATCCGGCAGGCGCACCCCCTCGCGTTCGGCCTTCTCCCAGATCGCATCCCTGACCACCTGGCTGGCGTTGTCGTCGTAGCCACGGGCTAGCTCGTTCAGCAGCACGTAGGTCTCGTCGTCCATGCGGCTCTCGAATCGGTGAGGCTTGCTACTCATACGGACATTGTACGGACAACGCCCGCCCCGGCAAGCCCAGTGCGTATTCTCAGCGCGTGAACGTTGGGCAATCAGCTACCCGATCTGCACGCCTTGCCGCCGGCCAGGCGCAGGGGTTCTTGTCTCGACGCATCACGCTGGCCGAGGGGGAGGCGCCGCCGACTGAGTTCTTGATCTTCGCAAGGGGCAAGAACCAGACGACGAAGGGCGTCTTCCTGTACGACGCTGCCGCTGCCCGGTCGGTGATGGGTGCCGCCGAGGAGTGGGCGGGCGACCTCGGCAACAAGTACACCCTCGACTACGAGCACGACCAGACCCGCGACGACCTGCCGGGCTACGAGAAGCTGGACGCGGGCAGCTTTGACCTGGAGGACCGGCCCGAGGGCCTGTTCGCCGTCAACGTGCGCTGGACCGACCGCGCCGCCGGGATGATCACAAAGCGCGAGAAACGCTTCACGTCGCCCTGGTTCATCTTCGAGAAGGCGACGGGGCGTGTGCTTCGCATTGTCAACGTGGCGCTGTGCAGCATCCCCGCCACGAAGCAACTACAGCCGCTGGTCGCCGCGTCGGCGACGCTGGCACAGGAGACCCTGATGACTGACTGGATGGCAGACCTCTCCAAGCCGGAGATGCTGCGCATGGCGCTGGGCTACTGCGCGGACACCCTGCGCATGGCGCAGTGCCTCGCGCCCCACTTCGGCGAGGGCGCCAAGGCGTCGCTGGACAGCCTGCGCAGCGCCGCCGCGAGCGTGGGCATGCAGTGCTTCGCAGAACTCGCCGAGGGCAACGAAGACATGCAGAAGATGTCCGCGGGGCTCGCGGCTGACGATGGCGAGGGCTTGCTGGCGCGCTGGGCGGAACAGCAGGGCACCCCCGCGGGCGTCCTCGCCACCGCGCGCGAGCTGGCCAAGGCTGACACCCTGGCTGCGCTTGGCCCCGCGCTGATGGCGGTGCTGGACCGCAAGGATGCGGCGCTGGCGCAGGCGGAGGCTCGCGCCAAGGTGGACACCGAGCGGCAGTCGCTGCTGGCGAGCCTGCCCCCCGCCAAGCGCGAGCAGGCGGTGCGCCTCGGCTGGTCGGGCGCGCAGATCAAGGGCTACCTCGCCCAGGTCGGCCCGCAGGTGCCTGGCGCGGTGCAGATCGGCCAGCCCGAGCCTGTGCCGGGCCAGACCCTCCACCAGCAGGCCAGGCCGGCGCAGACCGGCGGCGACCTGCCGGACGGCATGTCCGAGGCCGACTTCCTGGCCTACGCCGAGAGCATCGGTCGCACCACCCCCGAGTCCGTCAAGGAGCTGCGCGAGGTGATGCGGCTCAACGCGCAAGGGATCACCGGGCCGCGGGTCGCCGCTGCCCTCGCTTTGAAGGAGGCCCGGTAATGGCCGCGATCACCACCGAGAAGCCTGTCCCGGTCATCAACCCGCGGATCGGCGACTTCAGTTTCTCCGTGAAGGCGAGCACCACCATCCTGGCGGGCGCTGCGGTCGGCACCGACGCCAGCGGCTACCTCGTCAACGTCAGCGGCCCGAGCGCCAACAACAGCGCCATCAAGCCGCAGGGCATCGCGCAGGTGACGGTGGACAACTCCGCCGGAGCGAGCGGCGCGAAGCTGTGCCGGGTTCAGAAGGCGGTCTTCCCCTTCGTGAACCTGACGGGCGACCCCGTCACCATCGCCAACAACAACTCGACGGTCTACTTCGAGGACAACCAGACCATCCGGGCCACCGACAACGGCGGCACCCGGTGCGCTGCGGGGACCATGCGGGGCTTCGACGCCTACGGCAACGTCCTCGTTGACATGACCCTCGTCTAGGCGAGCGCTGAGCAAGGAGTAACCCATGTTCGTTGTGACCCCAGCCAGCGCGAAGCAGATCGTCTTCGGGACGCTGGACCAGGACTTCAAGAACGGCTTCGCCAACGCGGGGCCCGACGACTGGGCGCCGCAGGTGGCCCAGATCAAGGGCGCCTCGTCGCTCAATATCACCATCCCCTGGAGCGACCCCGTGGGGCGCCTGGAAGCCGACCGCGGCGAGTTCAAGTACCAGAACCTGCCGGTGCGCGCGCTGCAGCTCGTCAGCAAGTACTACAAGCGCTGGCTGGGCATCGAGCGCGAGGCGTCGTGGGCCGACCAGTACAACGTGCTGGGCGCGCAGGTCACGTCCCTGGGTGGCTCCTGCCGCCGCTGGGGCAACGAGCTGATCACCTACGCGCTGCGCAACGGTGGCCAGTCCAACCCGGACGTTACCGGCTACACCTGGTACGACGGGAAGGCGGTCTTTGCGACCGACCACCCGGTGGACCCCTCGGGCGTCCTGCCCGGCACCTGGGCCAACAAGTTCACCAAGATGCAGCTGACGCTGGACAACCTGATCCAGGGCTTCCAGCAGATGGCGAAGGGCGTCAAGCTGCCCAACGGTGTGCTGGCCAACGTCATGCCCAACAAGCTGTACGTCAGCGCCAGCAACTACTGGGCGGCAAAGGAGTTCCTGGAGACCGACTACCTCGCGCGCAGCCTCGCGGCCATCGCGGGCGTGCAGGCCGGCGCGACCAGCAGCAACTTCCTGAAGGGCATCATCCAGCCCACGCTGCTGCCGGAACTGGCGGACACCGACGCCTCGTTGGGCACCGGCATCGGCGCCGCCAACGAGCCGGACGTGTGGTACCTGGCCGACGAGCGCCCGAGCCACCCGAAGGCCATCCAGGTGTACCAGATGGTGCCGCCCCGCGCGAAGTTCCTGAACAACGACAGCGACGGCACGGTGATGAAGGACAACAAGTACTACTACATCGGCGAGGCGCACGGCGTCGCCGCGGTGGTGGGTGCTTGGTGGATCGCCCGCTTCGAGCCGGTCTAAGGAGCGCCCATGGCAACCCAGATCACCCCCTCCTACGTGACCCAGGGCAGCAGCACGGGCTACGCGCTCGGGCTGAGCGGCTTGGCGGCGACCGCGGCCAAGCACCTGTTCGCCATCGAGGCGGGCACCACCAAGACGGTGCGCCTGCGCAAGATCACGCTGATCAACCCCGGCAGCCAGGGCAGCGCGGGCCTGCGCACGCTGACGCTGCAGCGCACCACGGCGGCGGGATCCACCGGCGTGGTGGTCCCGACCCCGCTCCTGCAGGGCGCGGGCGCCTACTCGGGCATCTGCCGCAGCATCCCCGGCACCAACGGGACCGCGGGCGACACCCTGGCCAAGTTCGCGATCTACGTGCCCAACGCGACGGCGGCGTTCGCTCCCATCGTGCTGGCGGACTGGACCGGGATCTACGCCAACCCGCCGCAGATCAGCGCGGGCATCGCCAACGGCATCGGCCTGCTGGACTCGGGCGCCGCGAGCGCCGCGGACCTGTGCATCAACGTCGAGTTCGAGGAGTAGCCCATGGCGTTCCAGACCTTCACCTTGAACGGCGCTGCGGGCGCTGGCTACGTGCAGACCCTGACGGTGCCTGCGGCCACCTTTGCGCTGCTGGCCACCGCCGAGTGCTACGTCAAGCCGGTCGCGGCCAACGTGACCACCAGCACGCCGGGCGCTTCCCCCGCGCCGGCGCAGGGGTCCTCGGCGGACTACTACCACCTGCTGGCGGGCCAGAGCGTCACTCTGGGCGCTGACCAGCCGACCCCGCCGCCCAGCCAGGGGCAGGTGGTGCAGGACAGCATCGCCGCCTTCCAGGTGTGGTTCATTGCTGCGGGCGAGCTGCGCGGGGCGGGTCACTGATGAGCGTCACCGGGGTGCGCTTCGACGACGTGCGTGCGTTCCAGGCCAGCCTAGGCGGGCTTGTGCCGCAGTCCGTCGTCTGCACCCTGGGCAACGCCGCGGTGAACTATCTGGACTTGCCGGGCGGCACCTGGTGGCAGTGCTGGTGCCCCGACGGGGTGGCGGGCAAGACCATCACCCTGAAGTGGCTGGCCTGCGCGGCGGACGGCACGCAGAGCACCACCACGCTGGGAACCATCACGCTGCCCTCGGGCGCTGGCTCGGCCCAGGTGCTGCAGTCCTTCCTGGCCTGGCCCAGCAACCTGACGCTGCCGCTGTTCGTGCCGCGGCAAGACCCCCCCAACGAGACGGTGCGCGGGCGCTACGCGGTGGCGTGGGACGGCGCCGCGAACTCGACGCTGATCGCGGTGCAGGTGTTCCCGCAGTAGGAGGCCCCGTGCGCTGGTACGTGACTCTCGCGATTGACCTCGGGCTCCTCGGCGTCGCGCTGGCGCTGGTGCTGACGCGCCAGACCGGCGCGCTGTCCACCGTCATCGGGGCGGTGGTGGCCATCGCGCTGAACCACCGCCAGCCGCGCGCCCCGCAGCCCCCCACGCTGCTCTCGGGCGTCATCGAGGCCGCGCCGCCCACCCTGCCGCCGCCTGTCACGCCCGCCGCGCTGACTGTCCTCTCTGGGGGCCGCTGATGGCGTGGTGGGTCAACCAGACCCCGGCCACGGGTGACGCGGCGGTCTACGGCTTCGTGGACATGCTGCTGCACCCGACTGGCGCCGCGCCCTGGACCGTGCCCACCTCGGGCGACGCCAGCGTCTACGCGCAGAGCGGCAACGTCATCGCCAGCGCCGCCTCGCTGGTGCCCGGCGCGTGGCTGGTGCTGCGCAGCCCGGCCTACTACGTCTCGCCGAGCAGCACCACGCCGCGCTACCTGGAGTACGCCCTGCAGCGGGGCTCAGCCGCCAACCTGTGGCGCATCAAGCGCAGCGTGCGCGCGGGATTCACGGGCGGCTCGCCTGGGCCTGAGCGCACCCCCAGCGCGACTGATGAGGTGGTCCTGCTAGGCGGCGGCACCGATGCCAGCCCGACCTACGCGGCGCTCCTGCCGACCGACGCGACCTACCGGCTGCAGGCGTGCGGCCTGGAGTCGGCCATCGGGTTCTACCTCTTGTGCTACCCCATCGGCGGTGGCCAGCCGACGGCCATCTGGTGGCTCGACCCCATCGTCAACCCGCCGGTGGATGCGGGCGAGCTGTCGTTTGACCCGGACCCCTGGGTCAGCTACCTGGCGACCACCAGCGCCTGCCGCGCCGTCTCGCTGGGCGGCGAGGCCGCTGGACCCAAAGCCTGGCTGAAGTACGGCGCGGTGGATGCCGCCTGGGTGACGACCCCGGCGATGCTGGGCGCGGTCTACGACGCCAGCGACGTGCTGCGGGTGGCCATGCCCGCGGGGTTGCCGACGAACCCCTGGACCGGCGACTACGAGGACGCGCAACTGCGCTACGTGCGGCGGGCGGCGCTCGGCGGCACCTGCGGCGACAAGCGGCTGGGGAGCCTCGCGCGCTGGTGCGGCACCTCGCTGACCACCGGCACCATCCTGTCAGGCCGCGACGCTTCGGGCGTCGTCACCGATGCGCAATGGATCGTGGCTGGGGATGTTCTCCTGCCTTGGGACGGTATCACCCCAACGGCGGTGCAGTGATGCCAGTAGCGGCCAGCAGCGAGACGACGGGCAGCGCGCGGGCGCGGGCCATCGCGACGGTCTACAACCAGGGCGAGACCCCAGCGGAGTGCTACGCCCGGGCCGCGGACGTGTTCACCTACTCGCTGCCGCGCAAGATCCAGGCGGAGTTCGACGAGCCGCTGGTGCTGAACCACGTGCGCGCCTCCTCGAACCGCTTGAACGGCTACCTGCGCAAGCGCTACAGCTTGCCGCTGACGGCGTGGGGGCAGGACTTGGTGCAGGCCGTCTGCGACATCGCGGCCTACAGCCTGCTGCGCCAGCGAGGGTTCTCGCCTGAGAGCTTCGACCGGCACCCGGTCATGGCGCGCGACGACGCCTTCAAGTGGGCTGCCGACGTGCGCGACTACCTGCTGGACCCCGACATCGTCGAGGGCGCCTCGCCAAGCTACACCCCCGAGATCATCAGCGACCCCTCGCGCGGGTGGGATCCCTACACCGCGGCGCCGGGCTCGCCCATCGACACGGTCAGCCGGGGGTGGACGCCATGAAGATCATCGTGCCGCCCGGCCCGGTGGCCTTGGCGAAGCACCTGCGCCAGCTCGCGCAGCATGGCGTGGCGCGGGCGCAGCGCGCGGTGGCCGCTGAGGTTGAGCGGGAGATCAAGCGCAGCTTTCGCACCCGCACCGCGCCCGATGGCACGCGCTGGGCGCCGCTCAAGTACCGCACGGGGCAGCCGCTGGTGAAGACCGGGGCGCTGCGGGCGGGGTGGTCTGTCCGGGTGGACGGCCTACGCATCCTGGTGAGCAACCCGGTGGGGTACACGGGCTACCAGCAGTACGGGACGCGGGTCATCCCGGCCCGCGCGCAGGCACCCGAGGGCGCTGGCCCGCTGGTAGCCGCCGACCCCGCGGTGCGCCGGGCGCTGGAGGGCTCGCCGTGAGCGCCACCTTCACCCTCGCCGACATCCTGGCGCAGGTCACGGCGCAGCTGTGGTACGTGCGCACGGGCGACGCCATCGACTGGACCGTGCCTGGCCCGGATGGGGTGCCCGTCTACCCGACCGCGGCGCCGGCCATCCAGGTGCCGCTGCGCATCGGGCGCCAGCGCTACACCACCGAGCAGAAGGAGACGCCCTCGCTGGTCTGGGTGCCGCGCCGCGAGCCCATCGTGTTCCCTGGCGCGCTGCACGGCAAGGGTGCGAACCCCCAGCAGTGGGCGATGCGGGCCAGCGCTGTGGAAGCGCACCTGATCGGGCGGGAGTTCGCCGATACCGAGGCGCTTTACAACCGCCTGTACAACGCCTGCCGCGCGCTCACCAGCGCCACCTGGCAGCCCGGCGAGGCGCAGTGGGGCGACGACCACGTGGACCAGTACGGCTACCTGCTCGTCTGGCCCATGACCTTCATGATCCCGGTGACGCGCCTCCCGGTGCCCACCGCAACCATTCGACGCGCGCCCATCGGCGTGCAGTCGCTACCAGAGGGGTCCTAGATGGGCGTACCGACGATTACCTTTACCGAGCGCGACAACGCGCTGGGCCTCGTCACGAGCAGCGACGACGCCATCCTGGTGCTGGGCACCTGCAGCGCGGGCACCGCGCTGACCAGCGGGGGGCCGATCTACAGCTTCTCGAACCCCAGCACCATCCCCGGCACGCTGGGCTACGGCCCGCTGGCGGACGCCGCGGCCTACCTGGCGCTGACCACGGGCGGCCCCATCTACGCGGGCAAACTGCCCAGCACGACGGCTGGCGCCGCCGGCAGCGTGACGCAGGTCGGCACCGGCACCGGCGTGGTCACGGTGACGGGCGACGCCGCCGATGTCTACAACGTCGTCGTCACCATCACCACCGCCGGGGCCAGCCCCTCGGCGATGAAGTTCACCTACACGCTGAACGGCGGCGAGACCGACGCCCTCGGCAACTCGACGGTGGTCACAAGCCAGGTCATCAACGGCGCCAGCACCTACGCCATTCCCAACACGGGCCTGACGCTGGCCTTCGGGTCGGGCACCTATGTGGCGGGCGACACCTTCAGCTTCACCACCACAGCGCCGACCTACTCGCAGGCCAACCTGACGGCGGCGCTGGCGGCGGTGCAGCTCGACCCCCGCGGCTGGCGCTACATCCTGGTGCTGGGCGGCACCACCTACGACTCGACGAACACCACCCAGATCACCACGCTGGACGCCGCCCTGCAAACCATGCGCGCGGCGAACAAGTACACCGCGGCCATCGGGAGCGCCCGCGACATCGGCATCAAGTCGGGTGAGACGACCGAGGCGCTGTGGATGGCGGGCCTCATCACCGACGCCGCCAGCAGCACCAGCTCGCTGGGCTTGGTGAGCGTCGTGGCGGGGTACGGGTCCATCTTCATGCCGCTGACGCAGACCATCACCGCGAGCGGCGCCAGCGCGCAGTACATGCGGCGCCCGCTGGGCCTCGCGGTGGCGGCGCGGGCGCTGCGCAGCGCCCAGGGGCCGGTGCCCATCGCCCAGGATGCCGGGTGGATCGGCGCGGGGACGCTCCCCTACGTGAACCGGCTGTACCACGACGAGCGGGCCGTGCCGGGACTGGATGCGGTGCGCTACGCCACCTGCATGTCGTGGCCGGGCCGCGGCCTCTACGTGACCAAGGGACCGCGCACCGAGGCGCCCGCGGGCAGCGACTACGGCTACCTGCCCTACCGCCTGGTGATGAACCGGGCTGAGACCACGGTGCAGCTCAACGCCGCAGTGCTGCTCAACAGCAGCGTGCGCACCCGACCCTCGAACGTCACCATCAACCCCGGCGGCATCGACGAGCGCGACGCGCGGCCCATCGAGGGGCAGCTTGCGGCGGCGCTCAACGCGGTGCTGTACAGCCAGGACCCGACGGCGACCAGCGTCAGCTACCCGTTCGTGCCTGGCCCGCCCGCAAGCGGCGCCACGGCGTCGGCGGTGTGGGTGGACCGCTCGGTCAACCTGCTGGCCACCGGGGTGCTGAAGGTGTGGATCCGGCTCGCCGCGCTCGGCTACGTGCGCGACGTGGCGGTTGACATCGGCTTCCAGTCTATCGCCACTGCGGCGGTGGGGGTCTAACTATGGGCGTTCAGTATCCCAAGATCAACGGCTACGCCGCCGCCTCGCAGGATGTCGAGTTCAGCGTCGGCAGTTCCAGCAGCAACCTGCAGCGCTTCTTTGGCCTCAAGTCGCTGAACTTCAAGAGCGCCGTCGCCCGCGGCAAGGTGATGGGCACCGGCGGCAAGAAGAAGGCCGTCACGCGCGGCACCTTCGATCCCACGGGTGACATGGAGCTGTACTACGACGACGCGCAGGACTTCGAGAACCTCGTCGGCACGGCGCGGGGCATCCCGGTGCTCAACGCCACGTTCTACGTGTCGGTCGTCGTGAGCAGCGACAACGGCGACGGCAACCCCGTGGTGACGACCTGGGAACTGGTGGGCTGCAAGATCACCGACTACACCCCCTACGCGCTGGGCGAGGGGCCAGAGGCGCTGTCCACCAAATACAGCATGGACATCATGGACATCCTCAAAAACGGCGAGTCGGTCTTCCAAGAGGCCGCGACCCTGTCGGCGTAGTTGGGCATTGCCGGGCGTACCTAGCTAGGCTATACGCGCGGCTGGAGGTTCCATGAGCGTAGTCCTGACTCCAAACAACACCTGGTCGGTGATGAAGTCGCCGGTGAACGGCGACGCCGCCGACGCCAGCACGCTGACCAGCGAGACGACTCAGCCCATGGCCAACAACCTGGGCTTTACCTACCAGGGGCTGTATGGCAGCCACCAACTGCCGACGCTGTACAGCGTGAACGGCACGGACATCGTGGTCGGCGCCATCCCGGCGATGCGGACGACCACCGTCATCATCAGCAAGACTACGACTACCACCGTGGTCGCGGCGACGGCGTTGGGCAGCGCGCTGGCCAACTCGACCTGGTACTACCTCTACGCCTACAACAACGCGGGGACGCTGGCCTTCAGTGTCAGCACCACGGCTCCGCAGGCCAACCTGCGCTACAAGACCGGCGACAACGACAGCGCCTACTGTGGCTGCTTCCGCACCAACGGCAGCGCCGTGATCATCCCGTTCCAGGCGACGGGCGGGCGCTACGTGTACACGCTGCCTCTGAACGCGCTGACTGTGGGGGCTTCTCCGCCGACCAGCTTCACAGACCTGTCGCTGGCGTCGTATGTCCCGCCGCACTCCCGGCTGGCGGCGCTGCAGGCGCTTGCGTTCCAGGCGTCCAGCCCCGAGTTCTTGCGGGTGAAGCCCAAGGGGGTGACAGCTTCGGGCCTGACGGACCCGACCCTGCTGCTGCCGGTCGGCACCCACACCGCCAACATCTACTGGCGGTTTGAGTGCCCGACGGACGGCAGCCAGGTGGTCCAGTACATGATGGACCTGGGCGGCGTGGCTGCTGGCCTCAGCATCGACGTGACGGGGTTCTGCGAGTGAGGGCGCTGGCCCTCTCGCTCGCGCTGCTGTCGGGCTGCGGCACCTCCTTCGACCTTGACCAGCCCATCCGCATCCAGCTCTACCCGCTGGGCCTCGGCGAGTTCTTCGACCAGACCGCCGTCACCACAGCGCGCGGGGCGCTCCGTCAGCTTGGCGCCACCGATGCCGACGGCCCCACGGTCAACCCGCTGATCATCATCAAGCGGGGCAGGCCCGAGCAGTGCCAAGACGACGTGGTGGGCCGCGCGCTGGACGGCGTGGTCTACCTGTGCGAGGGCGCCATCAAGAGCCCCCTGCAGTGGTTCGAGACCATCTACCACGAGGTTGGCCACATCCTGGGTGCGAAGCACCTGCCCTGCGAGACCCGCGCCATCATGGCGCCGTACACTGGCTGCGCCGGCGAGCGCGGTGTGGCCCCCGACTACCTGCCCGAGGACATCGCCGAGATCTGCCGCACCACGCGAGGCGGCGTGTGCGCTGGCCGCACCCCAGACCTGTCCTACCCCGTGGGCTGATCGGGTCCATAGGCCAGCCAACCAGGGTCCACGCCCAGCGCGGTAGCGATCTGCTCCACCGTGTCCAGGGCTGGCGCGCTGGCGGCGCTCTCGCTGCTGGCGCGCCGGCGGCGCTGATCCGGCGCGCGGCAAGGCCCGCTTGCCCACACGCCGTCCTCGCACCTGCTACTACTGACCCCTGCATCGCCGGTCGCCAGGGCCCGTGCCCGCGGCAACCGGCGATGCGTCCATTTCGCGGGGTCAGGGGGAGAGCAGACGGTGTCGGATCCATTCATCGGGGAAGTACGCCTGTTCGGCGGCAACTACGCGCCGAACGGCTGGGCGCTGTGCGATGGGCAGTTGCTGCCGATCGCGCAGAACGAGGCCTTGTTCAGCCTGCTTGGCACGACCTACGGCGGCGACGGGCAGACCACCTTTGCGCTGCCCGACCTGCGCGGACGCTGCGCGCCGCATCCGGGCGGCGGCGTGCTGCAGGGCGAGACCGGCGGCAGCGAGGTCGTGACGCTGCAAGCCGCGCACACCCCCGCCCACCCGCACGCGGCCGCCGTCGCACAGCGCGTGCACCTCGGGCAGCTCGGCGCCCAGTGCGAGACCTGCCACACCGACGTGCACAAGGGGCAGTTCGCCAGCAAGGCCTGCACCACCGTCGCCTGTCCCGCGCCAACGGCGAAGTGAAGCGCCGTCGACCCTTCGGTGCTGGCGGCATTCAGATCGCCCTTCTGCTGGATCATGGCCTGAACGGCCGTCCAGTCCTGCTTGCGCGCGGCTTCGGCAATGCTGGCATATGCCGGGGCGGTGGCCGCACCGCGCGCCGGTTGGGCAGCGCCGGCAGTCCCGATCGCGAGGCCCGCGATTCCCGCCGCGACGAGAACAACGACGTTCCTCTTCACAGCGCGAGGATCCCGTTGCTGTCGC
>ERZ650309.1046-NODE-1046-length-13166-cov-7.027458_pt1 | contig 13166 bp, 16 predicted proteins | sample MGYA00376245_ERZ650309 | MGnify/ENA primary metagenome ERZ650309 (study PRJEB26733, sample SAMN07839294) | wastewater metagenome | biome: urban; feature: wastewater treatment plant; material: waste water | place: USA: North Carolina | collected 2016-04-26 ...
TATAAACACTATAAACACTATAAACACTATAAACACTATAAACACTATAAACACTATAAACACTATAAACACTATAAACACTATAAACACTATAAACACTGGTAAACCATATCATGATAACAACACGTTTTTTGCCAAAACTATCAGTTTGTTTAGTCAGTCTGTTGCTCTCAACGTCCGTACTTGCGGCTAATGATGATATTCGCGATCTACAAGACACAGGGCCAATGGATGAATGGCGGCTGATTAAAAATAATGAAGCTAAAAATATCAAAGCATGGGATAAAAAAGACATAGGACGACGCTATCGTTCTTTTAAACTTGACTTGGTTATTGATGCTCCTATCGACAGAGTTGCACGCGTTTATTTAGATGTAGAAAATTTCACGCACTGGTTTTGGGAAGTGAAGGAGGCCAAACTATTAAAAGTCGTTTCTGACACGGAGTTCTACTATTATTTAGTTCATCGTGCGCCTGTCACCCAGCCCACGCGTGATGTGATTATTCTCGCTAAAATTGAGCCCATGACGGCATCAAAGAAATATGTTATTTTACGCTTAAAAGCGATACCTGATTATTTGCCCTTACGCCCACCGTTTATTCGCATGTTAGCCGAAGATATGACGATAAAATGGACACCCACTGCCGACAATAAAACTCACTTTGAAGTAGAAGGTAATATTGACCCTGGTGGCGACATGCCTGTATGGGCAATTAATGCCGTACAACGGCAAGCCCCTTATTATACAGTTCTTGGCTTACAACGGCGTGTAACACACCCTGATGTTGTTAATGACACAAGTCCATTACCATTCACTATTAGAAAATAAAAACACCTGCGCTCTGTTATTTTTAGTGAAGCTAGGTTCTTGCTGACGTTTTTATGGTGTTGATTCTACTATCAAAATCCATTTTTACCCGAGGGGAGAAACTGAGATAGTACTGGGTCGAAATTGGCTTTAGAGTGACGAAGCATGTTAGTCGCTTGTACCGTCAAGAGACTCCTCTCTTAATGCTCGTAATAACAGAGAAGTAAAAACAATGTTGAACCGACAATCGCCTTTGTTTGCAAAAACTTCTAGATGGTTTGCTTTTGTTGGTCTCTTTGCTTCGACAGCCGTCATTGCTGATGAGTGGCTACCTGTAAAAAAAGATGAAGCTATTGGACACCACATCGAAGTATGGGAGAAAAAAGACATAAATCAACCGTATCGCTCCTATAAACTAAACACAACCATTGATGCTCCTATAGACCGCCTTGTGCGTATTTTTTTAGATGTAGAGCGATATAATCACTGGTTCTTCCAGATGAAGGAAGCCAAGCTTCTGAAAACCATCTCAGATACTGAATTCTACTCTTATTTAGTTTATCACCAGCATGCTAAGCAAAACGCCCGTGATGTGATTATTCATACAAAAATTGAGCCTATGACCGCGTCAAAACCTTATGTTGTTTTTCGCTTAAAAGCAATATCTGATTATTTGCCCTTAAGGCCCACCGCATATTCGTATGTTGACAGACGATGCAACGATAAAATTAACACCTATAGCAGGTAATCAAACACGTTACGAAATAGAAGGTACTGCCTTTGCTGGCGATATGCCTGTATGGACACTGCCCTACTATACGATACGTGGCTTAGAGCGGCGCGTAAAAGATAGAAGTGTCACTCATGATAAGAGAGCCCACTACCCTTTAAAATAATGACGTATTAATGTGCCTATCTAACCGCTACCTGTATTACCAATATGGACGTTTGTTGGTTTTTTGTTTACACTGAGCTTAATACCCGTGGTTCGACAAGCTCACCACGAGTGGCGAAACTTTTGTTTAGGTTGGCGGCTGTTTCGCATGGGCAGCCAAAGAGGTCAAAAGTCCTGTTAGGCTACACACCATGCCTTAAGATAGCCTTGCTATAAATTATCGCGAATAAACGATAAAATGGTCTCAGCAAATACATCATTACGATCACCTGCAATCATGTGACCTGCGCCAGAAATGTCCACAATTTGTGCATGCGGAATGAGTGCTTTTAGCTCTTGCGCGCCTTCGTGACTGACTACATCACTATTCGCACCTCGCACCAACAAAGTTGGAATCTGGACTTTAGCCGCCGCAGCTAAACGCCGCTCGATAGAAGTTAGGGTTTCACCCTGATTTTTAGTCGGCGCGTAATCCAAAAAGCGCGGATCCCAGTGCCAACGATAACGCCCATCATCACCTAAACGTAGATTCTTTTTCAGCCCAGAAGTGTCTTTGGGGGGTGGGCGATTAGGATTATAGGCGGCAATGGCATCACGTACTTCTTCGAGTGTCGCAAAACCCTGTGGATTGGCACTCATAAAAGTAATAATACGTGCTACACCACTGACCTCTGTGCGTGGCGCAATATCAACGAGCACCAACGCCAACGCCGACGGCGTATGTCCTTCACCGACAGCAACCATCGAGGTTAGTCCGCCCATGGAAGCCCCGACTAAAATAGGGGCGGCATCTAACTGCTCAATGATACAACGCAAATCACCAACCATGGTATCAGCACTGTAATCGCCATCATCTGCCCATGCACTGTCACCATGACCGCGTGCGTCTACGCTAATTACCCGATAGCCTGCTTGGGCTAAACGTTGCGCTGTACCCAGCCATGAATGCCGTGTTTGTCCGCCCCCATGCAATAGCAATACAGGCGTACCTGTTGCTGAACCATAGTGATCTGCCACTAATGAAATACCATTACACCCCGTAAACAATAACGGTATTGGCGATAAATAAACGTCTTTTTTTGGCAATGTAACACTCCTCATTTCGTGTATTTACTTACGCATTGCTAATGACACACAAAAACGATGTGTCTTTAGATGACTTACGATAACCCCATCATTCTAAAACATTTTTCTGCAATAACCATACATGGGGCATTGGTATTTCCTGATACTAAAGTGGGCATAATGGAGGCATCGGCAATGCGTAAACTCGCAATACCGTGTACGCACAATTGGTCGTTGACAACCGCCATGTCATCATGACCCATTTTGCATGTTCCGACGGGATGGTAAATGGTTTCGGCGTTTTCTTTAATAAAAGCAATAATTTGTTCATCGCTACGAACTTGCTCGCCTGGAAACACCTCGCCATCATTGACCTCCGCAAACGACTTCGTTTTAAATATCTGCCTAGCACGTTTAAAACCTTCAACTAACACCGATAAATCGTCAGGATGACTTAAATAATTGGCCAGAATTTGAGGTGCAGCCAAGGGGTCTGTACTGCTTAAACGAATTTCACCCCGACTTTTAGGGCGTAGCTGGCATAAATGAATGGTACAACCGTGACCCATGGTCAGTTTTCGGCCATGATCGCGCAAAAAAGTGGGTAAAAAATGCAGTTGTATATTAGGTCTGCCTTCAGGATCATCCGACATCTGGATAAACCCCCCCGACTCCGCAATATTACTAGTCAATAAACCACGCCGTTGAAAAATAAAACGAAAAACATCCACAAACACGCGTGGCAGCGCAAATAAAGAAATACCCACTGACTGCTTAGATTTATCGCGTATCATAACCGTGATATCTAAGTGATCTTGCAGATTTTTGCCAACACCTGCTAAATCATGTATCACAGGAATACCTAGCTTTTCGAGTTCGGTGCGTGGCCCAATCCCTGACAGCAATAAGAGTTGTGGTGAGTTGACTGCACCACCACATAAAAGCACTTCTGAATGAGCGTGAATTATTCTTGACTGACCTTTTGAGATGACTTCGACACCAACGGCGCGCTTGCTTTCAATCACGATACGTTTGACGTGTGTTTCGGTGAGAATGGTCAAATTGCTTCGCTGTTTAACGGGTGTTAAAAAAGCTTTAGCACTACTAAAGCGCATCCCTTCCTTTTGAGTGACTTGATAATAACCTAGCCCTGTTTGTGTCTCTCCATTAAAGTCGTCATTAATAGGTAGCCCAACTTCGGCAGCGGCATTGACAAAACGGGTCGCTAACGGGTTGATTGAGCGGACATCCGCTACGTTGAGTTCACCGCCTTGACCATGCCACGAATTCGCAGCACGTTCGTTATTTTCTAGTGCTTTGAAAATAGGGAAAAGGTCATTCCAACCCCACCCTTTATTGCCTTGGGCTTCCCATTGATTATAGTCGGCTGGCGTACCCCGTATATACACCATGGCATTGATAGAGCTACTACCCCCCAATGTTTTTCCACGAGGCCAATACAAGCGGCGATTATTTAAGTGAGCTTCAGGCTCGGTATTGTAGCCCCAATTATGACAACCCTCACGAATTAAGCCAATAATACCCATAGGAATATGAATTAAGGGGCTTTTATCTTCTGGCCCTGCTTCTATCACACACACGGTTTTACCCGTGCTACTCAGGCGATTAGCTAACACGCAACCTGCCGAACCTGCACCTACAACCACGTAATCAAAAATATCCACAAGCATTTCTCTTTTTGGTTGATTTAAAGTACCAAAAATTGGTACGTGTTTTTTATTTCTATAAAACAGCTATCGCCTACAAGCGCACGTCTCTATCGCTAGCGGGTTAAAAAATATTTTTGGCAGCTTAACGTCTTTGGGGGTTGACATTTGGCCTGCTGACCAAGATAGTAATAGCACGATTTGGTCAATTGGCCAATAGTGATGTAGGTAAAACAGTTATAAATGTCGATGTCGATGTTTTAACAGATACCCTTATATGGGACACCACTCAATCACAAACTATGTAGGAGCTAATGTGGCTGTTAGCTTTAAGGTTTGTATTGATAGCATCCAGAATGACTGCTCATATGAGACTGGGCTCTATTATAATAAACGCTCAATTTCATAGAAAAGTAGGAATTATTTATGCCAAACCAAGAGGCTTCTTTGGTTGATTTTGCCGATCGCGAAAAAGTACTTGCCATTTCAGCAACACTGTTTCGTGAAAAAGGTTTTGAGCGCACCAGCCTGCGCGAAATTTCAAAAGCCTGCGGTATGTTGCCAGGGAGTTTGCACTACCGTTATCGTGCCAAAGATGACATTCTCGTTGACATGATGCGCTTAGCCATTGAGAGAATTATTTCTGGCATCGTGGATGCCACCGTGAGTGTAGATGACCCTTTAGAAAAATTGCGCGCAGCGATGCGTGCACATGTCAATATTTTAATGTCAGGTAACGACATGGTCTATGTGTTGCTGTTTGAATGGCGGTCGCTGCACGGCACGGCGCACACTCAAATTATGGCGGAACGTGATCGCTATGAACACTATTGGCAAACCATTTTAGACACCTTAAAAGTCAAACAATATATCCGTGAAGACATTGATATTAATTTAATTCGTCTCATTGGTCTTGGAGCAGTGAATTGGGTTGCTACTTGGTATAAAGCTGAAGGTAAATACAGTTTAGATCAAATAGGCGATGCTATTTGGCAAATGCTCACACGCGGTGTATTAGCCGATGAGCATCATGAGGCCGCAAAAAAATTATGAGTCTATTTTACATCAAGAGCAACTCTCATGCGTCAACATAATGATATTTTTATACCTCCTTCTGTGCCGCATATAGCAGGGCGGCATTGTGGCAGTTCGGCTATTCGTGATCTCATGGATTTTCATGGTATTACCTTATCAGAGGCCATGTGTTTTGGCCTAGGTTCTGGTTTGGGCATCACCTATCTAGAGTTACCTAATACCCAAACACCTTTTATTGTTCATGTCCGCTCTATGGGCTACGAAGCCGAGTTTTTTGCACGCATTGGTGTGCCGTTTGCATGGACGGAGTTTGATACTCCCCAAGCGGCTTCAGCCTCACTGGAACAACATTTGGCCGCGCATCGTCCCGCACTGTTACTGACAGATATTTATTATTTACCTTATTTTGCGAGTAAAACACACTTTCCAGGTCACGCTATTATCGCATGGCAAATGACCAGCACAGGCGATATATGGGTCACTGACACTGAACGCCCCACTGCCTTAACCGTTACGACGTATGCCCTAGAGCAAGCACGATTTTCAACATCCCCCCCGTTTATTCATTATGGCAGTCAATTTGCCCCCGCGTCATTACAAACCACCATTACCGCAGAAATGCTCACCGCGGCTATTCACGCCAATGCCAACACATTACAGGATGAGAGCAACCCGTTGAGCGGTTTAACAGCACTGGATACGTGGATTAGCGATTTGCCGCGCTGGCAGTCCACAGGCGATTGGCGGTGGACCACACGTTTTGCCTATCAGGTCATTGAAAAGCGTGGTACGGGGGGGAGTGGGTTTCGCGCCATGTATGCCGAGTTTTTATCAGAAGCGGCTGTGTATGTGCCGCGTATTGAGGATTGTCGTTTACCTATACTGATGCAAGCCAGTGCACAGGCATGGTGTGATTTAGCCATGTTGCTTAAAGCTGCTTCTGAAGCGAGTGAATTCCCCATGGATGCGCTTGCTGAATGTATTCGTTCGGTGAAAACCACTGAACAACAGTATGTCAGCGCGGCACTACGCCTTTAATTCATTTTTGTAGGAATCTAAAATCATGACACTTCCTGTGACTTCCCTCACCGAAAGCGAGATTAATCCCGAATTGATGGTAAAAGCATTTTTTGGCCCACATCACCCTTTGTTTAGTTTATGTGCTATTCATGTTAAAGCCGTCAAAGATGGACATGGCGAAATGAGCATGCCTTTTTCAGACGCACTTGCAGATCATCGGGGTGCATTGCATCGTGGCATGATGGTCACCTTGTTAGATACCTGTTGTGGTTTATCTATTTTTTCCGCTTTAAAATCAATGGAACCCATTGCTACCATTGATTTGCGTGTTGATTATTTAGCAGAAATTCCTCCTGCAACAGGATTAACAGCCGTTGTTGACTATGTTGGCCGCACGGATACATCTGCATTTATTACAGGTCAAGCTTTTGCTGATGGACACGCAAAACCCATTGCAACCGTCACAGGTTTATTTGCGATTGGCACCATGGGGCCGTCGTTTGACAAAAACTTATCAGAGCCAAAAGCATGACTAACCTATCCTCCAATCCTACAGTTCAACACGCATCCTTACTTAATGAGCCATTCCATCGTTTTTTGGGGGTTGAAGAGCGCGACATTGCAGGCGAAACACACTATTTTATGTGTTCGCGTACCGAGCACATTGGCAACCCACTCATTGGTACCGTGCATGGCGGCATTTTGGCCAGTTTTGGTGAGGTTGTCGCTGCTGTACATTTGGCCAAGCAATGTCGCTTTACCACATTACCGATTTGCTCAACCATGACCTTTGACTATATGCGCCCTACTTTTTCGGGGGAGTTACAAGCCATTCCACGCATTATACGCGTGGGTCGTCGTATGGCTACGCTATCCGTTGAGGTACACCTAACAGGCAAACAAGTCTGTATTGGACGATTTATTTTTCCCGTCGCTCACTTACCAAACACGAAGGAAGTACAATAATGAATGCTATGATAAGTTCGCTAATTGATTTCTATCCGAAAATTCCCTTCCAGCAACTGCTTGGTGTTGAGGTAGTGACGGTATCACCTAATAGTGCCGTCGTGCGTTTACCCTTTAAGCCTGAATTAGTGGGTGGAGGCAATGCCTTTCATGGCGGTGCAATCAGTAGTTTGTTAGATTTAACAGGCGCACTGGCAGCTTGGTCAGGGCATGATCCTGAGAAAGGTATGAAAGCGTCCACGGTCACACTGACCACTAATTATGTAGCTGCCGCACAAGGAATAGACATTATTGCTACCGCCACAGTGTCCAAACGTGGTAAAGAATTGATTTTTTGTCATGTCATTATTAGCGAAGAAGCCACGAGCAGAGAAATCGCCAATGGCTCTATGATTTATCGTATTGTGTAACTTTTTGTCTTAGCGAGTGTTGCTTGATGAATAGCAAACGCATGAAGATTCTATTGTATTAGCCTCTAAGTATCTGCGCGAAAATTTGTTTGAATTTCCCGTTCACACTGAGCTTGTCAAAGTGTTCTGTGCCAATGAGAGTGGGTGGTATTATCGGATGCGACTAAAAACTATCCATGTGCGCATAAATTAGCGGAGTTAGGTGCGGAAGCCTACATTGGCCGACGTATAGCTGACGCACACGGTCAGTCGATGGGGCAGATTTTTTTGTTATTTCGTCAGCCTTTGCAGCAGCCAGAGTTTGTTTCTTCAATCTTTAGGGTTTTTACCGCGCGAGTGGCGGCAGAACTCCAGAGACAAGAGCAAAAATAAACGCTGCCCGCGTAAAACTAGCTTCGATGAAGAAACGCTAAATCCACGGATAAGTACCTACACAAAAGTTTCACCGTTCATGGTGAGCCTGTCCCCCAAGGAGATTTCCTACGGGGCTCGAACCATTAGTAGATAACACGTCGACTTCGTTCAGCTATGATTAAATTTATACTTTAGTGCTTATAACGGCATTGTACTTAATAATTTTTTACAACGTTTCAATATGAAACCTTAACTACAGAGAAAAATATGAAAAAAAAAATCTTTTACGCATCAACTGTTTTACAGGTGCCATACCCATGTTTGCTCTTGGAATACTGCTTAATTCAGAGGCTGAAGCAAAACAGACCATGTGTGTATTCGACTTATTGGGTGCAGGCGGCGATGTCTACGCCATGATGAAAGACTACCGCTTAGAGGCCACCAAATGGGGAGCAGACATTGAACTAAAATCTTACACTGATGAGCGTATTGCAGCCGAGGATTTCAAAGCGGGTCAGTGTGACGGCCTTAGCCTAACAGGAATGCGCGGCCGTCAATTTAACGCGTTTACAGGCAGTATCGACTCTATTGGCGCAATTACAACCTATGCTCAGATGCGTGATGTGTTGGGGTTGTTGAGCTCACCTAAAATCAGCAGCAGTATGGTCAACGGACCATATGAGGTTGTTGGGGTAACTCCTTTAGGTGCCGCTTATTTGTTGGTCAATGATCGTTCTATTAATAACTTGCCAAAGATTGCTGGCAAAAAAATCGCTGTATTCGACTATGATAAATCACAAGCTATTATGGTACAAAAAATTGGTGCACAACCTGTCTCTGCTGATATTACTAATTTTGCAGGTAAATTTAATAACGGTCAGGTCGATATTATTGCCGCCCCAGCAGTAAGCGTCCAGCGGACTCACCCCTTTTTCGCCATCGACCGCAAAGGCAACAACTCATCAAGGCGACTTTTTGGCCACGTGGGTAATTTTTCTAAGGTATCCGTTAACCACGCCAACGGCTCCAAACCATTTAACTTAGCCGTTGCCAATAAACTCTGAATCGCCGCTGCCCGTTGTCCCGCCCGTTCAGACCCTGCAAACAACCAATTCTTTTTGCCCACCGCAATCGGCCGAATACTGTTTTCCACAGGATTATTATCTATGGGTACATCACCCGTTTGCGCATACACCACCAAACTCGGCCAACGCTTTAAAGCATGCGCCAAAGCCTGTGCCAAACCACTGCTCGGTGCCACACAATGCGTTTGCTCTTTTAGCCATACCTCAAAGGCGAGGAGGATAGGCACGCTTTTTTCTACACGCAACGCCTGACGTTGCACTGTTGACAAATTCTGCTCTTGTGCCTCACGCTCAATAGCATACAAGCACTGAATACGCCGCAACGCCTCAGCCGCTATCGGGTGTTTGGTTTTAACATGCACCTCAAAAAACTTACGCCGTATATGCGCCCAACAGCCCACTTCCGTTCGCAGTCGCTTGCCCTCCGTGTTTGTGGCCTCAAACAAGGCTTTATAGCCCACATAATCATCCACCACCAAATGCCCTTGCCAATCCCCTAAAAACGCACGTACATGACGACCTTCTCGATTACCTTGATAATCAAATACCACGATAGGGTCTTGCGAGTCCAAACTATTACTGCGATACGCCCACAAATAGGCTTTTTTCGTGCCGCTCAATTTGGCTTTGGGGTCTAATTGTTGCACAGGCGTTTCATCGGCATGCAACACCGCCCGCTGTAACAACATCTTAACTAACCGCTCAACCAACTCACCTAAGGCATAACCCACCAAGCCAACCCATGAGGATAAGGTAGAACGCGGTAAAGGCACTTGTTGGCGGGCGGCAATCTGCTCAAGACGATACAAAGGCAAATGGTCAGCAAACTTACTCACGATAATCCATGCCAATAAGCGTGCCGAAGCCAACCCACCTTGAATCACGGAGGCTTCACTGGGTGCTGCGACTATCGTTTCACAAGCACGGCACGCCATTTGAGGATAAATATGGCGCATGACATGAAACTGAGCAGGAATGACATCTAATTTTTCGACCACTTCATCACGTATCAAGGTTAAGGCACGACCACAGTCACCACAAGTACACGAGGCAGGCTCATGACGCACGTCAATGCGCGTTAAATGGGCGGGCAAGGCTTGACGACCCGCACGGGGACGTTTGGCTTTGGGGGTGTTTTGGGGCTGGGTTTGTTCGGCGACGTGTTCAAGCTGTTGCTGCAAGTCGGCTTCATCGGCTGCCCAGTCTTCGGCAAACAAATCCTGTTGTGGGGTGTTAAAGGCTTCGGATTTAGTGCCAAAGCGCATGCGTTGATGATGCAGCAAGGCGTGTTTCAGACGTTCGTTTTCTATTTCGAGTGATTTTAAACGTGCGTTTTCAACGGTCAGCTGGTTTAGATTTGTTTCTAAGGATTGAATATATTGAGTTTGATTTTGCAGTAACACAAGCAAATCAGCGGCCGCTGTTGAGGCAAAACCCATCCCACTCGCAAGGGGTGTTTGGGGACTGACATGGGGTGATTTACTGGGCTTTTTCATGCCTCAAATGATAACAAAAAGCAGGCGCAATGTGTTGAAAATACGGCGTTTTACACCTGTTTTTTATCGGTTTTTTTATCGGTTTTTTTATCGATTTCTTGTTGGTTTTTCTTTACTTTTTGATGAGTTTTCTCCTCTAAAAATATAAGACTTGCCGCCTTAGCCAACTTGATATTGTGCGGGTAAGGGACGGTTTAAACGTGACCAATCCACGCCACTGATAAGCCATTGCCATTGGGCTTCGCTGACCCTACAGGCGGTGGTGTCTGGGGTGATGTGTGGCCACACAAAATGACCTTGATGTAAGCGGCGTAGGCATAACCAGACACCGTTACCGTCCCATGCGACCAATTTAATGCGATTGCGAGCGCGATTGGTAAAAACATAGGCGGTGCCATCACGGGGTGTTTGACCCAATTGCTGTACGATAAGGGCAGATAAACCGTCAATGCCTAGGCGCATGTCAACGGGTTTAGTGGCAAGGTAAATCTGTTGCAGGGTGTTTGGCATCATGGCAGTAAACTCATGAGTTGGCGAATATGGGGCAAGGCATCATTGTTGAGGTGAATGGGGCATTCAATGCGCCAACCTTGGGGACTGTATAGATTGATGTGCGTGGGACTGTCGGGGTTGTTTGTGGCAGGCGTGGGTTTGTGCCGTGTAAGGGGGATAAGGGTTAAGGCGGTGTTACTTGCGCTGACGGGGGGTTGCTCAAGTGAGGTGGGTGTTGTTTTGGCGGAGAGTTTGCTTGCCCATTTGTAAAACGTGATAAGTTTGAGGTTGTGTTTTTTGCAGTAGTCTTTTTTGCTGAGTTGGCTTTGCTGCCATGCGTGAAGGTGTTGTTGCCATGTGGCGCGGGTAAGTGTGATGGTCATGATAGGCTCCTGTAAAAACCGTATCATGCGCAAAATTAATTTTAAGGGGAAGATGAGTGCGCTGGACGCTTACCCCCAGCAATGGCTATTAAGCCTTTAGAACTATACAAAGGCTTAGGTACAAAAGGTGCCATTATCCGTTTTCCTATTATTCAAATTACAGGGAACATCATCATCAACAGAGCTGCATTTCCTACAGGATTTGGTCAAAAAAGTCGTGAGTATATTGCAACACACATTGACAGTGCTCTGAAAAATATTGTGAAAACAGAAAAAGATATTGCTGAAAAGTACTGGGTGGATGTTCTCGAAACAGATAAACCTGGCTATATCAAATTAATGCGCGAATCACGTATTACGTTAATGACAAATGGTATTTACGATAAAAAAATGCTCGGTTTGTTAAAGCGGGTACGCTGCAAACATGAGCCCTCAAGTTTTGAATGTGCATTAAAAGACGAATAGTTTTTTGACCTGAATTAAATAGGACTAGGACTTATGATGGTGCAATAAGTCCTAAATCCATTACCCATTAGACTGTTTTTAAAAAAATCGAAATGAGTTTACGTGTAAATGGCGTGTAAGGAGGGAAAAACATTTTCGCTAACATGATTCGTGTTTTGACAACTGCACGTTCATGTGAAAATGCTTTAAAGCCATAATGGCCGTGTGCACTCCCCATACCTGAATGGTTAACCCCGCCAAATGGCAAGTTTCCATGCAAAAACTGAACGACACAATGATTAATACATGCTCCACCTGAAGAAGTTTGTGTCATGAGCTGATGAATAACAGCAGGCGTTTTGCTCCAAACATATAAAGCCAAAGGTTTGGGCTGAGAATTAATGTGTGTGATTATTTCATCAAGGTCAGTGTACTTGATAATAGGCAAAAGTGGCCCAAAAATCTCTTCTTGCATAATGCGTGAATCAACCGTCACGCCGTCAATGAGTGTAGGGGCAATAAAACAATCCTTCGCATCGACCACGCCTCCTATAATAATATTTGCGCCTTCTTCACGTGCATCGTTTAATAAACCTTCGAGGCGTGCTGTATGACGCTGATTGACAACACGCGCCAAGCACTCGCTTTGTTGTGGCTGCGCGCCATAAACTGCGGTAAGCGTACGCTGACATGCGGCAATAAAGGCTTGTTTGACTTGAGCATGAACATAAATATAATCTGGTGCAATACAGGTTTGGCCATTATTGGTAAATTTTGCCCATAAAATATTTTTTGCCGCCAGTTCAATATCTGCACTGGCATCCACAATCGTCGGTGACTTTCCTCCTAACTCCAAGGTGACACTGGTTAAATTGCGTGCTGCTGCTGCCATAACGACTTTACCAATGGCAGGCGAGCCCGTAAAAAAGATATGGTCAAACGGCAGGGCTAGTAGCGCGGTCGCTATGGATGCATCACCTTCAATCACAGTCACTTCACTGGCGTTAAACACTTCGCGGATAATTTTACTAATGATAGCGGAGGC
>ERZ650309.1047-NODE-1047-length-13146-cov-3.597357_pt1 | contig 13146 bp, 14 predicted proteins | sample MGYA00376245_ERZ650309 | MGnify/ENA primary metagenome ERZ650309 (study PRJEB26733, sample SAMN07839294) | wastewater metagenome | biome: urban; feature: wastewater treatment plant; material: waste water | place: USA: North Carolina | collected 2016-04-26 ...
AATTCACCTGTTGTGCTAGCAATTCAAGGGAATCAACTTAAATTTGTCCCATGGTATATGAAGCATCGTTCTCCGGCGTACTGAGAATTCTCTTCTGGATTTTCGCCATCGCCTTTTTGATCAGGTTGTTCGCGTACTAGGTTTGATTGGTTATTCAGTCCCTGTGTTTTGGCTGGGCCTCGTTGCATTGCTGATTTTCTATGTAAAGCTTGATTGGGTGCCGGCACCGGAAGGGCGCGTAGGTGTTGCGTATGATGGACTGGTTCCTTCTGTCACGGGCATGATCACGATCGACAGTATAATTGCTGGAGATTTTGAAGTTTTAATCGACGCGCTTCATCATCTTCTTTTGCCTTCAGTTCTTCTTGGTTATTTTAGCCTGGCGTATATTTCTCGAATGACAAGATCGTTTATGCTGGAGCAGCTTCGGCAAGAATATATTGTGACGGCTCGAATTAAGGGCGTGCCTGAGTGGCGTGTTATTTGGGTGCATGCCTTGCGCAATATTCGTATACCGCTGATTACAGTAGTGGCTCTCAGTTACGGAGGGCTTTTGGAGGGCTCGGTATTGACGGAGACGGTTTTTGCCTGGCCGGGCTTAGGCCAATATATAACCCACGCACTTTTCGGTTCAGATCGGAACGCCGTCCTTGGTGGCACCATCGTTGTTGGGGTCGTTTTCGTAACACTTAATTTGATATCTGATTTTCTCTATCGCTTTCTTGATCCGAGGACGCGGTGATGGCGCAGAGTTTACGCACTTGGCTTCTGGCCGACACACCCACCAGCCGGTTACAGGCGCGGTTAGGTCGGGGCTATTTAGGCTGGCTAGCTTTGACGGGAAACCCCCTGGCTATGCTTGGCCTGGGGATCGTGATCGCTTTATTGCTGGTCGCAGCTTTTGCACCTTTTTTGGCGCCGTATGATTATACGGCGCAGGATTTGATGGCGCGTCTCAAGCCGCCTAATTCTACGCACTGGTTTGGCACTGATGATTTCGGTCGTGATATTTTCAGTCGCATTATTTACGGGACGCGACTGACCCTTGAGGTTGTTATTCTGGTTGCCCTTATTGCCGTTCCCTTAGGGTTATTGGTAGGCACCGTCGCTGGATACTGTGGTGGCTGGATTGATACAGTTTTAATGCGCATAACCGACATATTTCTATCTTTCCCCCGGCTTATTTTGGCATTGGCCTTCGCCGGAGCCTTAGGTCCTGGCATCGAGAATGCAATTATTGCGATCTCAATCACAGCTTGGCCACCTTATGCCCGGATTGCCCGCGCTGAGACCCTAACGGTTCGTCATACCGATTATATTGCCGCGGTTCGTTTGCAGGGTGCAGGACCGATCCGTATTATATGGGGTCATATCGTTCCTATGTGCATGTCCTCAGCAATTGTTCGGGTGACATTAGATATGGCGGGGATCATCTTAACGGCTGCTGGTTTAGGTTTCTTGGGTCTTGGTGCCCAGCCACCAGCCCCGGAATGGGGAGCCATGGTGTCGGCGGGCCGTAGTTTCTTGGTTGATCAATGGTGGATTCCGACATTACCGGGTATCGCCATATTTATCGTTTCTCTAGGGTTTAATCTTTTGGGCGATGGTCTGCGTGACGTTCTTGATCCTAAGAGTGCGAAATGACGATAAGAGCCTCGACCCCATTGTTAGAGGTTGAAGACCTTCGGGTAAGCTTCCCGACGCGGAAAGGGTTAGTCGAAGCTGTGCGCGGCATATCCTTTACCTTGGGGCGGGAAAAGCTTGGTATTGTTGGTGAAAGTGGTTCAGGTAAATCACAAACTGGACGCGCGCTTCTTAGGCTAACTCAGCCACCTGGCCAGGTAACGGCGCGGCATCTCAATTTTGATGGCATTGATTTATTAGCTGCTAGCGAGGCAGAGCTTCGCCGTATCCGAGGGCGGCGAATATCAATGGTATTGCAAGATCCTAAATTTTCTTTGAACCCTATCATGAAGGTTGGGGAGCAAATTGCCGAGGCATGCCGCCTTCATGAGCGTCTTTCCCGTGCACAGGCGCATGATAAAGCTCTTAACATGCTGGAGGCTGTCCGTATTCGAGATCCCAAGCGCGTTTTCGATGCTTATCCGCACGAAGTTTCTGGCGGAATGGGGCAACGCATTATGATTGCCATGATGCTGGCACCAGATCCTGATCTCTTGATTGCGGATGAACCAACGAGCGCTTTGGATGTCACGGTTCAATTGCAGGTTTTGGCCATTCTTGATGATCTTGTTTCCCGGCGGGGAATGAGTTTAATTTTTATCAGTCACGATTTGAAACTTGTATCGTCTTTTTGCGACCGGGTTCTGGTTATGTATGGTGGCAAGGTTGTAGAAGAATGCACGGCGTCACGTCTTTCCGAAGCAAAGCATCCTTATACCCAAGGCCTTTTGGCGTGCCTGCCCAAGGTTGACGGTCGGCATGGCTTGTTGCCGACGCTGCGGCGTGACCCAGCGTGGCTCGCATAGGAAATAAACATGATAGATGTTCGTGATCTTCAGGTTTACTTTGGTTCGGGTCCTTCTGGGGTTCATGCTGTCCGTGGGGCATCTTTTTCTGTTTCATCAGGTGAAAGTTTTGGGCTCGTTGGTGAGTCAGGTTCAGGGAAGTCGACAGTCCTGCGTGCAATTTGTGGACTTACACCCAACTGGACAGGGGCAATTACCTTAAACGGTACGGACCGTCGCCTTATGGGCAAGTCGTTTTACAAAATGGTGCAGATGGTGTTTCAGGATCCTTATGGATCTTTACACCCACGGCATACCGTCGACCGCATTCTCGCTGAACCGATCGCCATTCATAATCTTAACAACAGCGAGCAAAGAATAGAAAAAGCGTTAGATGCGGTTGGTTTGGGGCCGTCTTTTAGATTCCGTTATCCCCATCAGCTTTCAGGCGGGCAACGTCAGCGGGTTGCCATTGCTCGTGCATTAATTCTAGAACCACGTATTCTTTTGCTAGATGAACCTACAAGTGCGCTAGATGTGTCAGTCCAAGCCGAGGTGCTAAATCTCCTAAAGACTTTACGTCAAGAGCTTGGCTTAACCTACATCTTGGTTAGCCATGATTTGGGTGTTGTTTCACATATGTGCGATCGTTTGGCTGTCATGCAGCATGGGCGTATTGTTGAGGAAATGACGGCACAGACGCTTGCGGCGAGAACGCCAACCCATCCTTATACCCGTCAGCTACTTGTCGCTAGCCTTGGTTATGATCGGGCTAAAATTGAACAGTTTGTTGATTTCGCACAGTAAGAGCTGACCATGGAAGAAATGGTGCCGCAGGTTGCCGTTATTGGTGCAGGGCCTGTCGGTTTATTTTCAGTTTTTGAACTCGGCATGCTCCGAATGCGCGCGACAGTAATTGATGCTTTGCCGGAAATCGGTGGGCAATGCGCAGCGCTTTATCCTGAGAAACCTATCTATGACATACCGGCCTTACCAGAAGTTGCTGGTGCCGAACTGATTGAGCGGCTGAAAATGCAAGCTGCACCGTTTCATCCCGTTTATCGATTAGGAGAAAAGGTTGAAGCGGTAATAAAGACAAACAATGGATGGCGTTTAAAGACCTCCGCCGGCTCAGAGATAGACGCCAAAGCCATCATTATTGCTGCAGGGGCAGGGGCTTTCGGCCCTCATCGTCCCCCACTTGAAGGTATATCGGGATACGAAGGCGTCTCGGTGCACTATATGGTAACACGTAAAGAGTCTTTCCGCGGCAAGCGAATTGTTATAGCTGGCGGCGGCGATAGTGCAGTGGATTGGGCGTTGACCTTGGCGGAAGTCGCCTCCCACATCTATTTTGTTCATCGGCGCGACAAGTTTCGCGCTGCGCCGGCAAGCTTGGCAAAACTACAAGAGCTTTCCAAGATGGGGAAAATTGAATTCGTTGTTCCGTACCAACTTTCGGCACTTGAAGGTGATGGACGCCAGTTGACGGCCGTTACCGTATCAGATCTTGATGGCAAAACCCGGCGTCTTGAGGCAGACAGTTTATTGCCATTTTTTGGGCTTGCCACTGACCTTGGCGCCATTGCGTCGTGGGGGTTAGAATTGCAACATGGGCATTTGCCGGTTGATCCGGCGACTTGTAAAACCAGTCTAGACGGTATTTTTGCCATTGGTGATGTGGTGACTTATCCTGGGAAAATTAAGCTAATTCTTTGTGGCTTTGCCGAAGCGGCCATGGCCGCACATGCTATTTTTCCATTGGTTCATCAAGGGGAAGCCTTGCATTTTGAGTATTCTACAACCAAAGGGGTTCCCTCGACATAATACCTTGCAACAGCGGCGTTGAATGGTGATAGTGCGCCGCCAGATGGTCTGTTTGTTAGGGTTGATATGCCAAAGATTATTTTTCTAACCGCTCAGGGCGAGCGTCGCGAGATTGAGGCGCCTGTCGGGCTCTCCGTTATGGAAGTTGCCAAACATAATGGGATTGATATTGAAGCAGCGTGTGAGGGTTCGCTGGCTTGCGCAACTTGCCATGTTATTGTTGATCCGAGTTGGTATGATAAACTTCCTCGCCGCGCGGAAGAGGAAGAGGATATGCTGGATCTCGCTTTTGGCTTAACAAAAACCTCTCGGTTATCGTGTCAGATTTTAGTAAGCGAAGAATTAGACGGACTCATAGTAACCGTTGCCGGCTCATAATATGTTTCAGTCCCCAATGGTATTCGTGAGGACCTCTCATACTCTCCCTGTAGAATTTGAATAATTCTTAATATAACCGTGAAAAAACAGCGGGTCAGCCTATTCGCTTTAGCGCCCCCTGTAATTGCTGCACTGCACAAGAGCGGGTCATTTTTCGTAATGGTTGTATTGCGCGCTCAGGTCTCGTAGCATTTCCAGGCCCGTACTGATGAGGGGATTGATGTGGGCTTGAGGGAATTTCAACGGCTTAAAGATTTTAAATGGGGATAGAGAGAATTTTATGTTCTCTCAGTTGTATCTTGATGCCGGCGTCCTTTCCATTTTGATCCTCGCGGGTGACCGTTGGCTGCAAGCTGCAGATGCGGTTTGAAAGGGACCTCTTAAAGGAGCCGTGAAGGATGTCTAATCAACAAAAGGTTGGGACTGTTACCTATAAAAAGGTCGATGAATCGTATTTTAATAAAAGAGGCCTACGCCGATATGCAGGTGTATGGTCGTTATGGGCGCTAGGTGTTGGTGCAGTTATCTCTGGCCATTTTTCCGGATGGAATTTTGGTTTGGGAGCGGGTGGCTTTGGGGGCATGGCTATCGCGACAGCAATAATCGCGGTCATGTACTTAGGTCTCTGCTTTTCTTTGGCGGAAATGTCGCCGGCTCTGCCGCACACGGGCGGTGCTTATTCCTTTGCACGAAGCGCAATGGGCCCTTGGGGTGGATTTCTTACCGGGCTTGCGGAGAATCTTGAGTTCGTCATTACCCCTGCCGTTATCGTCTTTTTTATTGGATCGTATCTTGGCGGCATCTTTGAAACAGGCCCCGAGTTTCAGCCGGTATGGTGGGTGGTTAGTTACATCATCTTTGTTGGCCTAAACCTGTTGGGTGTCGAGCTTTCGTTCAAGGTATCGCTTTTTGTTACCCTGGCGGCCTTAGCTATTCTGGCAGTGTTTTGGGTTAGTGCTATAACTCATGTTGATTTTGCAAAGTTTGCTTTAAACATTGGCGCTGACGCTGATGGCAAAGCTGTTGAATTGCTCGAAGGTAACGGCTCATGGATGCCGTTTGGCTGGGCGGGTGTTCTGGCGGCCATGCCTTATGCTGTATGGTTGTTCCTCGCCATCGAACAGCTTCCACTGGCGGCGGAGGAATCGGTTGACCCCAAGCGCGATATGCCTAAAGGCTTACTTTTGGGCATTTTGACCTTGATGATTTCAGCCACTTTCGTACTGACTCTTAACACGTCGATATCACCAGGTGCGTTCAAAATTAGTTCTTCTGGTGAGCCGCTTTTAGAAGGTTTCCGGACCATTTACGGAACGGATACGGCCAAGATCTTGGCCTTAATTGCTGTAATTGGTCTGATCGCCAGCTTTCATACCATTATCTTTGCCTTTGGCCGCCAAATCTATTCTTTGTCCCGGGCAGGTTATTTCCCTCAGGCATTGTCGGTAACAAGCGGTCAAAGCAAGGTACCGTATGCGGCATTGCTGACAGGGGCTGTTATCGGTCTTGCGGTGATGATGATGGTTTTTTACGTTGGCGGCGAAGCTAAGGTTGGAACGACGCTTCTAAACGTTGCCGTATTTGGAGCCATGATTTCTTACATGTTCCAATCGTTGTCGTTTATTCTGCTGCGGATCAAAAAACCGCAAATGCCACGTCCTTATCGTAGTCCATTTGGTATTGTGGGCGCGATGGTGACGATCATTATCGCCGCTATCACATTATACTTCCAGTTTCTGGATCCGGCCTATCAAACGGCTATGATGGGTGCAGCAGGCTGGTATGTGCTGGGTATTCTCTACTTCGCGGTCATCGGCCGACATAAGTTGGTTCTGTCACCGGAAGAAGAGTTTGCTCTGACAGGTAAGGCTCATCATCTCTAGATATATAAATGATAACGGCAGCCGAGGTAAAAAGCTTCGGTTGCCGTTAAACTAAAACTTGATTAAGGGGGAGAAAGTTAATGCAGCCGTCTGACGTTAAAACCGCTGCCGATGCCATTAAAATTATTGAAGAGCGTAATCTGACCCATATAAAAGTCGGCGTATTCGATATCGATGGCATTTTGCGCGGTAAGTACATGAGCAAGGAAAAATTCGTGTCTTCGCTGAAGAACGGGTTTGGATTTTGCGATGTCGTCGTCGGGTGGGACAGTAATGATCAGCTATATGACAATACAAAAATAACGGGCTGGCATTCGGGTTATCCTGATGCGCAAATTCGGATTATTCCTTCAAGTTGCCGGGAGATTCCTTGGGAAGCAGATACCTTATTTTTTCTTTGTGAATTTGCCGAAGCTCACGAAGCAGTCTGTCCGCGGGCCGTACTGCGCCGCGTTCTTGCCCGTGCGGAAAAAATGGGATTCAAGGTTTATGCTGGGTGTGAGTATGAGTTTTTCGTTTTTGAAGAAACTCCAGATTCAGTCCGGCAAAAACGCTATACCGACTTAAAGCCACTGACGCCGGGTTATTTTGGCTATTCCGTGCTTCGTAATTCCACTCACGCAGAGTTTTATCATGGAATGTTGGCCATGGGTGAAGCTATGCGTATGAACATAGAGGGTCTTCATACAGAAACCGGACCAGGCGTTCTAGAGGCGGCTTTGTCAGTCAGTGATGGCCTAGAGGCAGGAGATCGTGCGGCTTTATTTAAAACCTTTGCTAAGGTTTTTGCTCAGCGCCACGACTTGATGGCAACCTTCATGGCAAAGTGGTCGATGAATTGGCCGGGTCAAAGCGGGCATATCCACGTCAGTCTGCGCGATAAGGCTAATAAAACCGTGTTCTTTGATGCCAAGCAGCCTCATCGCATGAGTAAAGCAATGCGCCATTTCATTGGTGGACAGCAAAAGCTTATGCCGGAAATCTTGGGCATGGTGGCGTCATCGGTTAACTCTTATACTCGGCTTATTCCAGGCTTTTGGGCGCCGACGGAAGCCACTATCGGTGTTGAAAACCGGACCACTGCCTTGCGGATTATTCCGGGCTCTGAAAAGTCTCAGCGGGTTGAGTATCGCGTTGCCGCCGCGGACTCCAATCCCTATATAGCCTTAGCAGCAGCAATTGGTTCGGGGCTTTGGGGTATTGCCAATAAGATTGAGCCGGAGCCCATCGTTGAGGGCAACGCCTACGCCCAAAAGTTTCCGGCGCGGTTGGCTTTGCCGAGAACTTTATGGGACGCAGCCCAGAACTTGAAAAAATCTAAGGCGGCACGGGAATTGTTTGGTGATGAGTTTGTTGACCACTTTGCAGCAACTCGCGAATGGGAAGAACGGGAATTCCGCCGCCATGTTACTGATTGGGAATTATCCCGTTATTTTGAGATTATCTAGAGTAAACGGAGCATACGAATGGCAGAGCTTTTAAGGTGTTTGTCGCCTATTGATGGGTTGGTTTATGTCGAGCGGCCTCTTGCCGAAGAGACTGAGATTGCAGCGGCCCTTAAAAAGGCACAACAGGCGCAGCCTAAATGGCGGGCAATTTCTGTCGCTGAACGGGCAAAATTGTGCAGTAAAGCTGTTGATGCGTTTGTTCGCAATGGTCCGGCTATCGCGGAAGAAATCACGCGACAGATGGGCCGGCCCATTAGTCAATCACCGGGCGAGGTGAGAGGTTTTGAAGAACGGGCACGCCATATGATCGGCATTGCCGGCGAAGCTTTGGCGGATCAAAAAGTTGCCGTGAAAGAGGGGTTTAATCGATTTATTCGGCGCGAGCCTGTCGGTGTTGTCTTTGTCATTGCGCCGTGGAATTATCCATATCTAACGGCAGTGAACGTTATCATTCCAGCTATCATGGCTGGTAATGTGGTAATCTTGAAGCATTCCGCGCAAACCCCATTATGCGCCGAACGTTATGCAGAAGCGTTCAAAGCTGCGGGATTGCCCGATGGCGTTTTTCAGTATCTACATTTATCGCACGCGAATGCCGAACGTATTATAAAGTCCCCTGAAGTAAATTTCGTTGCTTTTACCGGTTCAGTTCCCGGTGGCGCTGCGGTTGAAAAGGCCGCAGCTGGGCGGTTTATTGGCGTTGGCTTGGAATTAGGCGGTAAAGACCCCGCCTATGTACGTGCAGACTGCAACTTAGATCATGCCGTTGAAAACCTTGTCGACGGCGCGTTTTTCAATTCGGGACAATCATGCTGCGGCATTGAGCGAATTTATGTTCACGAGAAAGTTTACGATAAGTTTGTAGCGGGTTATGTCGATCTGGTGAACGGATATCGATTAGGAAATCCATTAGATTTGCAGGTTAATCTTGGTCCTGTTGTAAAGGCAAGCGCCGCAAAATTGATCGAGGATCAAGTTGCTGAAGCGGTTAAGAAAGGCGCCAAGGCTTTAATTGACCCTAAGAAGTTTTCAGAAGCCAAGTCGGGCACATGTTATTTGGCGCCGCAGGTTGTGGTTGATGTTGATCACTCTATGCGGCTCATGACAGAGGAAAGCTTTGGTCCTGTCATCGGCATTATGAAAGTTCGCTCTGATGATGAAGCTATCAAGCTGATGAATGACAGCGACTATGGACTGACTGCGGCTATCTGGACCGAGGATCAGGATGCGGCGCTTAAAATAGGTGATCAGGTCGCAACTGGAACATGGTTCATGAATCGTTGCGATTACTTAGATCCCGCGTTGGCATGGGTTGGTGTGAAGGATTCGGGTCGAGGATGTACATTATCCCCTGAAGGATATCAGCATCTAACGCGGCCAAAATCTTTCCATCTCCGCCTTAAAACTCAGTAGTCCTATCGACAAGAGGCGTAAGGACGCACTTGGTGCGTTAGCCAATTGGTAATTTCCAAGCGCCGCGTGGCAGGACTTAGAATGTCTTCATCAATACCCAAGAGCCAGGCAATATCCTGGCGCTTGGGATTGACTGACAGAGTTTCGGTCATCGACGCATAGGCGGATACGGCTTCTTTGTCGGCAAAGAGTCCTTCTTTAACTAGCGCGTCGCCATATCTTAAGGCAACTCGGCCCATCTCGCGGAGGTCGTATTCGGGATGATACTGCACGCCCCAAAATGTTCCGCCGTCATGTTTGATTTCTAGTGCTTGAATTTCTGATAAAGAGTTTCCGGCCAGAACAGTTGCGCCGGGAGGTAAGGTCGTGATGGCGTCTTTGTGGACGCAAAGAGCGTCAAAAACAGCAGCTTTACCTTTATAAAGAGGGTGAGTGCGTCCAGCTTCAGTTAAGGAGACTTTGCGGGCGATGCCGATTTCACGCCCTTTAGGATTTAACCGGACATCACCGCCTGCCGCTACGGCGGCGACTTGCGCCGCCCAGCAAGACCCGAAGAAAGGGACACCGGCCTTGAAAATTGAGCGTGCCAGTTCGATCTGTCGCTCGATGGATGGGCCGCCATTATAGATATTCAAGGATGATCCAGTTAGAGCAACGCCATCATAGGCGGATAAAGCCTGACCTTTGGGGAGGGCCGCATTGCCATCGGCTGGTTGAATAATCGTCGTCTGAATATCGGGCGCGCATGCCTTGAGAACCTCTGCATAAAGATCTGCTGCAATGTGGCCGCCAGCCGCCACCAGAGCGTTACGGCCTTCCTCGGTATTGCCTTCAACGACGAGAATATGGAGTGCTTTGGTCACGAATCCCTATCCCATTCATATGATCTATGGGTAATAGTTTTACCCGATAAAGATCTATAAACAAGTATGAGAATGCCGAGTTTTGCTTTTCTTGCAGGAACGATATGATTATTGACCCTTGGTTTTACATCTTCGCCATCCTTGCTATCGCCATCACAGGAATCTCTAAGGGTGGTTTTGGAGGTGGTCTTGGGGTCGTGGGCGTTCCGTTGATGGCCTTGGCCATACCACCACAACAGGCGGCCGCCATCCTTTTGCCGCTCCTTTGCTTGATGGATATTTTTGGTGTTTGGCTGTATCGCGGTCATTGGAGTAAGAAAAACATTCTTATTCTTTTGCCGCCGGCTTTATTAGGCACAGGGCTTGGTGTCGCGTTTTTTCATCTGATGGATATTGATGCTATCCGCATCATGGTTGGCAGTATTGCAGTCTCTTTTACCCTTGATCATTGGTTTCGTGTTCGGAAGAAGCTGCTGGTTCCGGCCGTAGAGCCCTCTTTAGGTTGGGGATGGGTATGGGGCAGCTTTTGCGGCTTTACCAGCTTTATAGCCCATGCGGGTGGACCGCCTATCTCGGTGTTCTTGCTGCCGCAAAAGCTTGATAAGACGGTTTATGTAGGAACCACTGCGTTGTTTTTTGCTCTCATCAATTACGCTAAGTTGGTCCCCTATGGATGGCTGGGTCTGCTGGATGTAACAAATATTACAACCAGTCTGGTGCTTGCACCCCTAGCGCCGCTCAGCATGTGGCTGGGACGGTGGATGCATCACCGCGTATCCGACATATGGTTCTATCGGTTCTGCTATACCTTCGTGTTCTTGAGCGGATTGAAGCTGCTTTGGGATGGCGTTTCGGCAGTTATGTAGTCCGCCAGTAATGACAAGCCACAAGGTGCTTATCATTTTCTGTGTTTTCCAAAAGAGGCACTTCGGCGGCACATTGGGCATCTGCTTGAGGGCAACGGGTGCGGAAAACACATCCCGAGGGTGGCGCCACGGGTGACGGCAAATCTCCCTTTAGCAAAGTGCGCTGTTTTTTGCGTTCCATCCGTGGATCTGGGATAGGAACGGCCGAGATCAAGGCTTTGGTATAAGGATGGCGCGGCTGATCATAAATCTCTGCGGCCGGAGCAATCTCCATAACACGCCCCAGATATAAAACCATAATGCGGTGGCAGATATGCCGAACAATCGATAAATCATGGCTAATGAAAATAAGCGAGATGCCAAATTTTTCTTGCAGATCCTGCAGAAGATTAACGATCTGCGCACGAATTGAAACATCCAAAGCCGAGACTGGCTCATCGCAAATAATCAGCTTGGGCTTCAATATCATTGCTCGCGCAATACCGATACGTTGACATTGTCCGCCGGAAAATTCATGGGGATACCGGTTACGCATAAAGGGATTTAACCCGACCTGAGGCAGAATCTCCATCACGCGATCCTGAATTTGCGATCGTGTGAGATGAGGTTGGAAAGTTCGCAACGGCTCAGCGATGATATCGCCAATTGTCATACGAGGATCGAGACTAGCTAAGGGATCCTGAAAAACGATCTGCATCTCTTGGCGCCTGCGCCGTAGAGCCTCGGATGAAAGTAAGGTTAAATCTTCACCCAACCAAACCACTTTTCCTGAAGTGGGGGGAAGAAGATGGAGTATGGCGCGTCCCAAAGTGGATTTGCCACATCCTGACTCACCCACGATACCTAACGTTTCGCGGGGGAAAAGATCAAAGCTGACACCATCAACGGCCTTCAGCGGAATGGATGATGAAAAAAGACCTTTGCTGCGAAGGGGAAAGTGAACCTTCAGATCGCGGACGGATAAAATTGGTTGCGTCATGGTAAGGCCTCAAGATGGCAGGCTTTAAAACCATCACCCGCGGCTGGCCGAAGCTGCGGCACGAGAGTAGGGCAGGGCTCAAACCGGTAAGGGCATCGCGGCGTAAAAGGACAACCTGCACTCAGTTTTTGCAAATTGGGAGGTTGTCCGGGTATGGCAACAAGCCGTTTTTCTGTTTTTTTATCAAGCCGTGGTACCGATAAAAGCAAACCTTGAGTGTAGGGATGCTGGGGATGATAGAAAATTGTTTCCGCCGAAGCTCTCTCGGCAACCCGGCCGCCATACATAACCATAACTTGATCGCAGAGCCCGGCGATCACCCCAAGATCATGAGTGATCATGGCGATGCTGGTGCCGACCTCTTGGCGTAATTCTGTCAGGAGCTCAAGAATTTGCGCTTGAACGGTGACATCAAGAGCTGTCGTTGGTTCATCAGCAATAAGTAGTTTAGGCCGACACAGCAAGGCCATGGCAATCATAACTCTTTGACGCATGCCGCCGGAAAATTCGTGCGGGTATAAACGATAGCGGCGCGCCGCATCGGGAATTCCGACGCGCTCGAGCATGGCAATGGCTTGCCGATCGGCTTCGTTCTCCGACATGCCCTTATGCTCGATCAGAATTTCATTCATCTGCCGGCTAACGCGCAAAAAAGGATTAAGCGACGTCATGGGGTCTTGGAAGATCATCGCCATTTCAACGCCGCGAATGGCATTAAGCTGAGCGCGAGATAATCCGATAAGCTCGCGACCTTGAAAGCGAATACTGCCCGTAACAGAACCGTTTTTAGCCAAAAGACCCATAATAGCTAAAAACATTTGGGTCTTACCTGAACCGCTTTCGCCCACGATACCAAGGCTGTCGCCTTCATTAATGGTGAAAGAAAGATTTGTTGCCGCAGCAGGTCTTGTCCGCGACTAGGATTAGCCTTTTGCCAGGGAAATGTTCGACAACGACGTCAGCTGGCAGCGTTGACTTTAGCTGTTGATAATCACCCGCTGCCTGAACGTGGCCATCATTG
>ERZ650309.1048-NODE-1048-length-13142-cov-5.400779_pt1 | contig 13142 bp, 12 predicted proteins | sample MGYA00376245_ERZ650309 | MGnify/ENA primary metagenome ERZ650309 (study PRJEB26733, sample SAMN07839294) | wastewater metagenome | biome: urban; feature: wastewater treatment plant; material: waste water | place: USA: North Carolina | collected 2016-04-26 ...
GTCTTGACCTGCTCGACGTCCCAGCCGGTGCACATGTTGGTCAGATACGAGCGCATCCGATCCATCTGGTCGTGATCGGCCCCGGACATGAGAAAGATGAATTGGGCGTAGGCCGACTTGAGCACGGCTCTCCGGTTCAGCAGTCCCTGGGCGAAGAAAGGTTTGCTAAAGGCGAGGGTGCTCGACTTGGCGATCACCGTCTTGTCCAAGTCGAAGAATGCGGCGGTGCGCACGGGCTGCGTCAGATCGGCTTCCGGATGCGGTGTGGCAATCGGGTCCGCTGCCGGTTCGGATGCAGTCACAGGGATCAGCATAGGCTCAGCGTCGCTGTCGACGGGTTAGTGACAACTGAGAAAACGTCGATTGCTGTGAGTCGACTGTCTGCCGAATGTTCGTGTTGACGTGTGCTTTCACAGAAAATCAACAGTTGCGCCGTGCCCGCTCGGCGTGTGTATAGTGGGCGTTACCCGCCTAGTGCTGGGTGTGCATCAGCCCGACCCCCCGGGGCTGATTCACGACGACCTCCGCCTCCTCCCCCCCTGGCGGGGGTCGTCCTTTTTTTCCGCCCCCTTTTCCCGTGGTTTGGCCCATACGCAATCCGCGTGCGGCCGGTAGTTGCGGAATGCGGTTTTCACCCCTTCGTCAATTCGGGTTTTATCCACAGTTCCGGATCCATCCACATTCGCGGTGACAGCACTGGCGACGGTGCCCGCGGCGCGTCACGGTGAGAGGGTGACGACGAACGGGGTTCTGGCACTACTGAGCAATTCGGGTCTTCGCGACGAGTCCGACCGGATCGCCGCGGCAGCCGGACTACCGGTGGTACACGCACATCCTCCGCCGGGTCGCCGAGCCTGGACCGGTGCGTCCGCGGTGCTGCTGGACTCGGCGTCCGCGCGCGAATGTGGCGCCGGTGGGTTGCCTCGGCGTAGCGGCATTTTTCTGATTTCACCCGACCTGCCTGGCGTGGCGGAGTTCGAAGCGGCCATGGCCGTGGGGGCACAGCACGTCTTCCAACTGCCGACCGAGGAAATGCAACTGGTGGGTCTGTTGTCGGAGGCGGCCGATCCGGCGACCGGTCAGCGCGGCCCCGTCATCGCGGTTCTCGGCGGATGCGGGGGAGCAGGTGCCTCGGTGTTCGCAGTCGCCCTGGCGCATGGGGCAGCACAGGCATTTCTGGTCGATGTCGATCCGTGGGGCGGTGGGCTCGACTTGGCCCTGGGTATCGAGCGCGCAGCCGGTCTGCGGTGGGCCGACCTCACGGTGCAGGCCGGCCGTCTCAACTATGCCTCGATGGCGGGTGCACTTCCGAGCTGTCACGGCGTCGCGGTGTTGTCGGCGGGCCGGACGGCTGCCCGCATCGAGGCCGGTCCACTGGCGGCCGTCGTCGATGCAGGCAGTCGCGCCGGAGCCACCGTGATCTGTGACCTGCCCCGGCAGGCCTCGGATGCTGCTGAGGTCGCACTCGATCGGGCTGATCTGGTGGTTCTCGTCGTTCCCGCCGATGTGCGGTCGTGTGCGGCGGCAGCTGTGGTCGGTGGCTGGGCGTCGGCGGTCAATCCCAACGTCGGGCTGGTCGTGCGGGGCCCTGCCCCAGGTGGGTTGCGCGCGAAGGAAGTTGCCGCGATGGTCGGTCAACCGCTGTTGGCGGCCATGCGTTCGGAGCCGGGGTTGGCCACGGCACTGGACCATGGTGGCCTGCGGCCGCGTCGAGGTTCGCCGATGGCGTCGGCGGCGCGGCAGGTGCTCGGTGTGCTCGGATACCAGCCCGGGGCAGCGGCATGAACACACCGCTGATCGAACGGGTCCGCGAACGTCTGGCGGCTGAGTCGGGGCCACTGCGTCCCGCGGTGGTTGCGGCGGCGATCCGAGCCGAATCCGGCGGCGTGCTGGGTGATACCGAAGTGCTGGCCGGCCTTCGGGTGTTGCAGACCGAACTGACGGGCGCAGGAATCCTGGAGCCGCTGCTGCGTGCCCCGGGAACCACCGACGTACTGGTGACCGGGCCGGATGCAGTGTGGGTGGACGACGGAAACGGATTGCGCCGCAGCGCTATCCAGTTCGATGACGATGCGTCGGTGCAACGGCTGGCGCAGCGGCTGGCCCTGGCCGCGGGCCGACGGCTCGATGACTCACAACCATGGGTCGACGGTCAGCTCACCGTGCTGTCGGACGCCGGTCTGCACGTGCGGCTGCATGCTGTGCTGCCGCCGATCGCAGCAGGTGGCACGTGTCTGTCGTTGCGCGTGCTCCGGCCGGCCACCCAGGATCTTGCCGCGTTGGCCGACGTCGGTGCGATTGCGCCCGAGGCGTTCGAGTTGGTGCAGCAGATCGTCGGGGCCCGGTTGGCGTTTGTCATCTCAGGGGGTACGGGCGCAGGCAAGACCACCCTGTTGTCCGCGGTATTGGGAGTTGTCGATGCGGCCGAACGCATTGTCTGTGTGGAGGACGCACCGGAATTGGCGCCGCGGCACCCACATCTGGTCCGTCTGGTCGCCCGCGGCACCAACGTCGAAGGTGCCGGCGAAGTGACCATGCGTGATCTGGTTCGGCAGGCATTGCGGATGCGCCCGGACCGGATCGTGGTAGGGGAGGTGCGTGGCGCCGAGGTGGTGGATCTGTTGGCCGCGTTGAACACTGGCCATGACGGCGGAGCCGGGACGGTCCATGCCAACAGTCCGACGGAAGTGCCCGCTCGGCTGGAAGCACTCGCGGCGTTGGGTGGATTGGATCGTGCTGCCCTGCACAGTCAACTGGCTGCCGCAGTGCAGGTGGTGTTCCATACCTGTCGCGACCGGTCCGGGCGCCGGTATCTCGGTGAAATCGCAGTACTGCAACGCGGATCCGACTCCATGGTGCACGCCGAGACGGCCTGGCATCTCCAGCTGGGCCCGGGTGCCGGTATGCCTGCTCTGCAGGAACTGCTGGCCGGCCGGAGCCGCTGATGATCAGTGCACTGGCTCTGGCGCTCGCTCTACTGATTGCACCCGGTGCCCCGCGTCGTCGCATCGGCGCATCAAAGCGGTTCGAGTCCAAAGGTATTCGGTGGTACGCGGCAGCCATCGGGGCTGCCGGACTGTGTGTGGTTGCCGTGGCGCTGGAGGTGCCCTGGCCGGTCGTGGCGGCCGCAGTGCTGGCGGCAGTGACATTGACGGGCCGGACGCTGCGGACGCGGCGCGCACGGCGGCACGTGCAGGAGGCACTCGAATTGCAGGGTGCACTTGCCGTTCTGGTCGGTGAGCTACGCGCAGGCGCCCACCCCGTCGCGGCATTCGATACCGCAGCAGCGGAAGTGGATGGACCGGTCTCGACGGGGTTGCGTGAGGTGGCCGCGCGCGCCCGGCTCGGCGCCGACGTTCCCGGTGGCTTGAAGGCTGTCGCGTGTGCGTCGTCGATGCCGACGCACTGGGACCGGCTCGCGGTGTACTGGCAGCTGGCCCAGGACCACGGTTTGGCCATTGCGGCGTTGATGCGTGCCGCTGAACGCGATGTGGTTGCCCGTGAACGTTTTTCATCGCGAGTCCGATCAGGGATGGCCGGTGCCCGGGCCACCGCGAGTGTGCTGGCGGGCCTGCCGCTGCTGGGCATCGGATTGGGGCAGTTGATCGGCGCAAATCCCCTACGGTTCTTGTTCGGTGACGGCAGCACCGTCCTGCTGGTCGGCGTGGGGCTGTCCTGCCTGGGGTTGGCCTGGTCCGACCGAATCACGACGGCGGTGTTGAGATGACATGGGCGGCAATGCTGTTCGCAGCGGCACTGCTGATTCTTCCTGACCGTCCCCGCGTGCGGTTGCAGGCGGCAACTCCGGTGTTCCGTGCAACGCCGACTCATGATGATCCGCTGGCGCTGGCCTCCGGTCTTGAGGTCTTCGCAGCGTGCCTGTCGGCGGGCATGGCCATCGGAAGTGCCGCTGCGGCAGCGGCACCCGCAGCTCCCCGGCCGCTGGCGGGCACGCTGCGTCGGGCCGCAGAACTGCTGGCGCTCGGTGCGCCGGCGTCGAGCGCATGGGCAGGACGCGGAGGGTCGCAGATCGACGCGCTGCTGCGGTTGGCGCGACGTTCATCGGCATCGGGGTCGGCCCTGGCACAAGGGGTGGGCGAACTCGCGCAGCAGGCCAGAGCGCAGGCAGACGACGCCGCGGAAGCTGCCAGCGGGCGGGCGTCGGTCCTGATCGCGGGACCGTTGGGCCTGTGTTATCTGCCGGCCTTCGTCTGTCTGGGCATCGTGCCGATGATCGCCGGACTGGCCACCGATGTTCTGAAAGCCGGCGGGCTGTAACACCAAACAAGGGGAGGAAAAATGTTAATTACCAACATGTTTCGTAGGATTCAGGGACGGCTGGCGTGGCTGGCGGTCGACGAGGACGGTATGTCCACCGTCGAATATGCCATCGGCACCGTGGCGGCGGCCGCGTTCGGAGCGATCCTCTACACCGTGGTCACGGGAGATTCGGTGGTCGGGGCGCTGAGCAACATCATCGCCAGGGCCTTGAGCACAAAGGTGTGAAAGGCTCACTGACCCAGGACGATCATGGCGGTGTGACGGTCGAGGCAGCGTTTGCCGTCGCAACACTGGTCGTGGTTGCGCTGCTGTGCGTGGCAGGCGTCATCACGGTTGTCGCGCAAGTACGTTGCATTGATGCCGCCCGGGAGGCGGCCAGACTCGCTGCGCGCGGCGATGAGGGGTCAGCGGCTTCGGCGGCCCGACAGACAGGTCCAGCTGGGGCGCGGGTCGAATTGCGTCGCGAGGGCGATCAGGTGGTGGCCAGGGTCAGCACCGGTGCACCGCTGTTGCCCGGTTTGGTGGTCGCAGCCGAAGCTGTCGCGGTGGTGGAGCCCGATGGGTGAGGACAGGGGATCTGCCACTCTGATGGCCGTCGCGTTCATCGCGGTCATCGTGTCCCTCACCGTGGGGGCAGGTCAGTATGCGGCGGTCGTCATTGCGCGGCACCGGGCGCAGGCCGCCGCCGACCTGGCGGCCTTGGCTGCCGCGGGTGCGCTGCCGGGCGGTCGTGCGGTGGCCTGCGCCCGGGCCGGTGAGATCGTCAGCGCCATGCGCGCATCGTTGGCGCAGTGCCGCACCGATGATCTCGACGCGGTCGTAACGGTGAATGTTCCAGTGGCGCTGAGAGTTCCGTGGCTGGGTTCGGCGGGGCCGGCGCAATCGTCGGCGCGGGCGGGCCCAGTGACCGGGTGAGGGCTCAGGATTCGGCGGAGGCTATCCGAGCTTCGGCTGTGGCCTTCTCTTCGGACGTCGGCAACCGCAGGGACAGCAGGCCTGCGTAGGTGTTCTCGGCGACCTCGACCCGATGCGCGGTGACGTGCATCAGCGTCCAACCGCCGCCATTGGCCCGCAGCCGAAGCACGCGTGAGGTGGGTCCGTCGGCGAATTCTGTTGTCATGATGGCCAACTCAGCTTGCTCGTCCGGGTGAACCACCGGATCGTCGGCGTCGCCGGTGCGCCAGTCGAAGAACGGGCACGGTGCGTCGAGCCACTTGAGCAGCGTCCAGTTGCTCATCTCGACCATGGCGCGGTGCACGCCGGGCTGCGCGAGGCTGTTGATGATGGCCTGGGCCAGATCGGTCGGCGGCGCTGTCGGGTCGTCACGTTCACTGCGCCAGTTCATGGCCCGGCAGACCAGGCGCTCCTCGTTGGTCTCGTCATCGAGCTCACGCAGGACGCGGGCCACGAATCCGACAGTTATCGGCGTTCCCTCGAAATCGACGACGTCCCAAGTGCTGCAGAATGTTTGGCCGGGTTCGGGATTGATCACCGCGGCCATCACGCGGGCTTCGTCGGGGTTGAGGTCGCGGCTGGGTAGATCCTCGGCGAAGGCGCGCCCGTGGGTGGCCTCGGTATCCGGGTTCAGCCCACTGTTCGACAGCGACTCCGGGGTATCGGTCGCTACACCGTTGGACAGGTCCCACTTCAATGGTCCGGGGATGACCCGCTCCGGCGGGTCGACTCCGGGTGGCCCGATCCAGACGTGCACGCCGTGGATACGTCCGTCGGTCATCTGGATGACCTCGGTGCGGATCACCCTGTCGCTTTTGGGCGTGATGCTGGTCAACGGCTGCCCGCCACGCACCGTCTCGCCGATCGCGGACTGGATGGCCATCAGATTCTGGTTGCGCCGTAGGAATGCGGTGATCGGCACCAGGTTCTTGGTCTGTCGTCCTTGGGCGACGACAACGGGTTCCGAGCCGAGAGTCTCCACGAGGAGCCAGTCGGGGGTCATGGACGTAGCTTATCGGTTCCGCCACCCGTCCCCGACACCGATTGCACGCGTTCGGCGATGCGATGCCGATAACGGTTGCGTCCCCACTTGTAACGGGGTAACTTCCCAAAGCGCCCGCCGAGTCGGGCGTTGGGAACGGATCGTGTTGTCCGGCCGTTCGCCGCTTCGCCTGTGTGTCTCGAGGTACGTGGTTCCACGCCTGGGGCACCAACTGTGGACGGCGACCGTCGAGGGGTAGGTCGTTTCCGATGATGGGTCAGTTTTTTCTGCCCACCATTGCGTCGAGCACCAGGCGAAGTACGCGAACCGCACCGTCTTTGTCCAACGGGTCGTTGGCATTTCCGCATTTTGGCGATTGCACGCACGACGGGCAGCCGGACGGGCACTCGCACGCTTCGATCGCCGCGGCGGTAGCGCTCCACCAGGCAGCGATCTGCGCGAATCCACGGTCGGCGAAACCGGCTCCACCCGGGTACCCGTCGTAGACGAAAATCGTTGGTAGCCCGGAGAGATCACCGGGACCGGGCCCGACGGCAGTGGACACTCCACCGATGTCGGCCCGGTCGCAGCTGGCGATCAGAGGTAGCAGGCCGATGGCGGCATGTTCGGCTGCGTGGAGTGACCCCGGCGTCCGCAGCGGATCGATTCCGTTGCTCTGCAACAGTTCCGGTGTGATGGTGCACATCACCGCCTTGGTCTGCAGTGACTGGGTCGGCATGTCCAGATCGACGAAGTCGATGACCTCACCGTCGAGTCCGCGGCGGAGGAATCCGACGACAGTGTTCGAAACCGATACGGGCACCAGGCCGATGGTCACGTCACCGTAGGGGCGAAGTTCACCGCTGCCCGTGACCACGATATCGGTGACATCGCGCGCGGAGGTGGTGTAGCCGGGATCTTCGGCGTGTACGAACGCCAAGCCGGACTCGAAGTCCAGTGAATCAACCAGATACGTCTCGCCCTGATGCAGATATACCGCGCCGGGATGCACTGTGGCCGGAGCTTGGCCCGCGGAGGTATTACCCAGGATTCGCCCGGTGTCGGTCTCCAGGATGGCGATCTGTCCACCGATCGAACCGCGAATATCCACGGCGGGGTGCGGGTCGATGCCCGGTGCGGGGAAGTAACCACCGGACCGCTTGCGCAGCAGCCCGTCATCGACCAGTGCCTCGGCGACCAGGTCGGCGTCCCATAGTCTGACCTCGGCTGGAGTCAGTGGCAGTTCTGTTGCAGCGCAGAGCAATTGCGGTCCGAGAACATAAGGATTGGTCGGGTCGATGACGACGTGTTCGATCGGCTTGTCCAACAGCGCAGCGGGGTTGTGCACCAGGAAGGTATCGAGTGGGTCATCTCGCGCGATCAGCACGATGAGCGCGCTCTGCCCGCGTCGTCCGGCACGGCCGGCCTGTTGCCAGAACGACGCGACGGTACCCGGGAAGCCGGCGAGCACCACCGCATCGAGCCCGGCGATGTCGACGCCGAGTTCCAGCGCGTTCGTCGTCGCCAGACCGCGCAGACGCCCTTGCGTCAGAGCATGTTCGATGGTCCGCCGATCCTCGGCCAGATAACCCGCGCGGTACGAAGCAACCAGTGGCGCCAGTTCAGGGGCCAGCTGCTCGAGCCGGGACCGCGCGCTCAGCGCGGTGAGCTCGGCTCCGCGGCGGGACCGGACGAAAGTCAGGGTCCGGGCACCTTCGGTGACCAGGTCGGCCATCACCCGGGCCGCTTCTGACCCCGCGGATCGTCTTACCGGAGCGCCGTTTTCGCCGACCAGGCCGGTCAGCAGCGCCGGCTCCCACAACGCCACGGTCCGGCCGCCCTGTGGTGATCCGTCCTCGGTGACCGCGGTGACGGTCTGGCCCAGAAGTGCAGCGGCGGTATCGGCCGGTGCCGCGCTCGTGGCGCTGGCGAACACCACGGTCGGTGCGGAGCCGTACCGGTCGCACAACCGCATCAGACGGCGTAGGACCAACGCCACGTTAGAGCCGAAAATGCCACGGTAGTAATGACATTCGTCGATAACGAGGTAGCGCAGGTTGCGGAGGAACACCGCCCAGCGGGAGTGGTTGCGCAGCAGTGACAGGTGGATCATGTCGGGGTTGGAGAAGATCCAGCGTGACCGTTCGCGCGCGAATTGCCTTGCTTCGGTGGAACTGTCGCCGTCATACGCGCTCGGTGCCGTATCGGCGAGGGTGGGTATCGCCGCGCACAGTTGTTGGGCCGCGCGTAATTGGTCGTGCCCAAGGGCTTTGGTCGGTGACAGATACAGGGCTCTGGCGCGTGGGTCGGATTCGAGCGCGGTGAGGATGGGCAGTTGATAGGCCAGCGATTTTCCCGACGCGGTGCCGGTGGACAACACGACATGGCGCCCCTGGTGGGCAAGTTCGGCGGCATGCGCCTGATGCGTCCAAGGTTCGCGGACGCCGCGGTTGGCAAGCGCCGCACGCACATCGGAACTGACCCACTGGGGCCACGGCACCACTGCGGCGCCGCGTGGCGCGAGGTCGGTGACATGACGCAGTGGTTGTTCGTCGGCCTCGATGCCGGCCAGTGCGCAGGACAGCAGCTCGCGGCCGAAGTTCGACCTGTTCTGCGACACCGGAAGTCCTCCTGGAAGTGGCCTGTACGAAACGGCGGCGGGGCGAGCGTAGCGACGCGGAAATCGCTGTTGCCGCGCGCCGCATGAATTGTTAACCACATGATTACCGGGATGCTGTCGCGATGGCGCAGAACGTGATTGACTAACAGCGGTCGCAGCTTCTGTGTTCGTGTGTGAGCACTCGCAGGAACGAACGTTGCGGTCGCGGTTCCTTTGGGGGTTGTAGGTCGGTCAGCCGGCGAGGCCACGGGGGTATGGCGGTCGGAACGGGCCCGGTGTACCGGAAGACTCGGTGCATCGCACCCGGCAGTGAATAGAAGGAAACGAAGGACAAATGCCACAGGGCACTGTGAAGTGGTTCAACCCGGAGAAGGGTTACGGCTTCATCGAACAGGAGGACGGCGGCGGCGACGTCTTCGTTCACTACAAGCAGATTCAGTCCAACGGGTTCCGCACCCTGGAAGAGAATCAGAAGGTCGACTTCGAGGTCGAGCAGGGCGCCAAGGGTCCTCAGGCCCTCAACGTCCGTCCCGTCTGAATCGCAGACAGACCCGAACAGCCCCCGCATCGCCGACTGACGAGACGGGGGCTGCCTGCGTTCCAGGACGCGCCGAACACCCCTGAGGCGGGTGCGGGGGCACTCGCTGGCCTACTGTCGGCAGTGTGAGCCAGCTGTCGTTCTTCTCGGCAGAGTCGGTGCCGCCTGCGGTAGCCGACCTGACGGGGCTGCTCGCCGCGCCGGGCCAGCTGGTCCTGGTAGGTGGCGAGGTGCGGCTCTCCGTGGTCGTTGACCAGCTGTGGCGGGCCGAGGCGCTGTCCGAGATGATCGCCGACGCCGGACTGACACCCGAGATCACCCACACCGACGAGAACACCCCGCTGGTGCGTACTGGCGCGAGTTCCCGCCTGGCGGCGCTGGCCGCGGACTGGACGCGCGGAGCGGTGAAAACCGTGCCCGAGGGGTGGCTGCCGGGTCCCCGCGCCATGCGCGCCTGGACGTTGGCCTCCGGGACCGCTGAGCCCAACGGCTATCTGTTGGGGCTTGACCCGCACGCGCCCGATACCCATTCGGCCTTGGCTTCGGCACTCATGAGGATCGGAATCGCACCGACTCTGATAGGCACTCGCGGCAGTCATCCGGCACTGCGGATCAGTGGCCGCCGACGGCTATCGCGCCTGGTAGAGAACGTGGGAGAGCCTCCCGGCCACACCGAGGCGTTCTTGCAATGGCCGCGGATCTAGCATCTCGTGGGGTGTGAAAAAAGGCCACGTCAGTTTGCGTAGGCCCGCATGGGGTGCGAAATTGTGACTTGCCTTCGAGCCAGATGACCGTTAACCATGCAACCGGTGTCGAAATGGCAAACCAAGAAGTGGAGCGTATAGATACGGTGGCCAACCAGGACGGTGGCGGCAGCAGCGGCCGGGTCCGGCGACTCGTCATAGTCGAGTCGCCCACCAAGGCGCGCAAGATCGCCGGCTATCTCGGTTCCAACTACGTTGTCGAGTCGTCCCGCGGGCATATTCGCGACCTGCCGCGCAACGCCGCCGACGTACCCGCCAAATACAAGGGTGAAGCCTGGGCCCGCCTCGGCGTGAACGTCGATGACGGCTTCGAGCCGCTCTACATCGTCAGCCCCGACAAGAAGGCCACGGTCACCGAACTCAAGGGCCTGCTCAAAGACGTCGACGAGCTCTATCTCGCGACAGACGGTGACCGCGAGGGCGAGGCCATCGCGTGGCATCTGCTGGAGACCCTCAAGCCGCGCGTCCCCGTCAAGCGGATGGTGTTCCACGAGATCACCGAGCCCGCCATCCTCGCCGCCGCGCAGAACCCGCGCGACCTGGACATCGCCCTCGTGGACGCGCAGGAGACCCGGCGCATCCTGGACCGGCTCTACGGCTACGAGGTCAGTCCCGTGCTGTGGAAGAAGGTCGCGCCGAAGTTGTCGGCCGGCCGCGTGCAGTCCGTGGCCACCCGGATCATCGTGCAGCGCGAGCGCGAGCGGATGGCGTTCCGCAGCGCCGGGTACTGGGACGTCACCGCCGAACTGGACGCGTCGGTCTCAGACCCTGCCGCTTCGCCACCCAAATTCACCGCCAGGCTCAACACCGTCGACGGTCGACGGGTTGCATCCGGCCGCGACTTCGATTCGTTGGGCGGCGTCAAGAAGCCCGACGAGGTACTGGTGCTCGACGAGGCCGCAGCCGGTGCCTTGGCCGCCGGCCTGCGCGGAACCTCGCTGACCGTCAGTTCGGTGGAGCAGAAGCCGTACACCCGCAAGCCGTACGCCCCGTTCATGACCTCGACTCTGCAGCAGGAAGCCGGCCGCAAGCTGCGGCTCTCCTCGGAGCGGTGCATGAGCATCGCGCAGCGGCTGTACGAAAACGGCTACATCACCTACATGCGTACCGACTCGACCACCCTGTCGGAGTCGGCCATCAATGCTGCGCGCACCCAGGCCGGCCAGCTGTACGGCCAGGAGTACGTCCACCCCACGCCGCGCCAGTACACCCGCAAGGTCAAGAACGCGCAGGAAGCCCACGAGGCCATCCGTCCCGCCGGTGACGTGTTCCAGACCCCGGGCCAGCTGCACAGCGCGCTGGACACCGACGAGTTCCGGCTCTACGAGCTGATCTGGCAGCGCACGGTCGCCTCCCAGATGGCCGACGCCCGCGGCACCACGCTGTCGCTGCGGATCAGCGGTCAGGCGCAGGGCGGCGAGCAGGTCGTGTTCAACGCCTCCGGCCGCACCATCACGTTCCCGGGCTTTCTGAAGGCCTACGTCGAGAGCATCGACGAGCAGGCCGGTGGCGAGTCGGATGACGCCGAGAGTCGTCTGCCGAACCTGACGCAAGGTCAGCGCGTCGATGCCGCAGACCTGACTGCCGACGGACACACCACCAACCCGCCGGCTCGCTACACCGAAGCCTCGTTGATCAAGGCTCTGGAAGACCTCGGCATCGGCCGTCCATCCACGTACAGCTCGATCATCAAGACCATCCAGGACCGCGGCTACATCTACAAGAAGGGCAGCGCGCTGGTGCCGGCGTGGGTGGCGTTCGCCGTCATCGGGCTGCTGGAACAGCACTTCGGGCGCTTGGTGGACTACGACTTCACCGCCGCCATGGAAGATGAGCTCGACGAGATCGCCACCGGCAATGAGCAGCGCACCAACTGGCTGACCAACTTCTACTTCGGTGGCGAGCATGGCGTCGAGGGTTCCGTCGCGCGCGACGGTGGCCTCAAGAAGCTGGTGGGCGTCAACCTCGAAGGCATCGACGCCCGAGAAGTCAACTCCATCAAGCTCTTTGACGACGCCGAAGGGCGCGCCGTCAACGTTCGGGTCGGTCGCAACGGGCCGTACCTGGAGCGGATGATCGCTGATGAGGAGAACCCGGGCGAGCTGAAACCGCAGCGCGCCAACCTCAATGACGATCTGACGCCCGACGAGCTCACCCTCGAGTTGGCCGAAAAGCTTTTCGCCACACCGCAAGAGGGCCGAGTGCTGGGTGTCGACCCGGCGACCGGCCACGAGATCGTCGCGAAGGACGGCCGTTACGGGCCGTACGTCACCGAGGTGCTCCCTGCGCCGCCGGAGGAGCCCGATGCCGGGGCCGGCGCCAAGAAGACCAAGAAGCCCGTCGGACCCAAGCCCCGCACCGGATCGCTTTTGCGCTCGATGGATCTGGAGACGGTGACCCTCGACGACGCGCTGAAGCTGCTGTCGTTGCCGCGTGTCGTCGGCGTCGATCCGGAGAACAACGAGGAGATCACCGCGCAGAACGGCCGCTACGGCCCATACCTCAAGCGCGGCACCGATTCTCGCTCGCTGGCTACTGAGGATCAGATGTTCACGGTCACGCTCGAAGAGGCCTTGAAGATCTACGCGGAGCCGAAACGTCGTGGGCGCCAGGGTGCGGCCACCCCGCCGCTGCGAGAGCTGGGCACCGACCCGGTGTCGGGCAAGCCGATGGTCATCAAAGACGGCCGTTTCGGTCCGTACGTGACCGACGGCGAGACCAACGCCAGCCTGCGCAAGGGCGACGAGGTGGCCGCCATCACCGACGAGCGGGCTTCGGAGTTGCTGGCCGACCGCCGGGCCCGCGGGCCGGTGAAGAAGAAGGCCCCGGCCAAGAAGGCTGCGGCCAAGAAGGTTCCGGCCCGCAAGACGGTGGCCAAGAAGGCTCCGGCGAAGAAGGCGTAACCGCCTGTGTGCACGGTCCCGTCGGCGGTCGCGGGAAAACCCCAGGTCGATGGTGCGCGGGGCGAGTTCCCGTGCACGTAAGTGGTTCGTCAACTACGCC
>ERZ650309.1049-NODE-1049-length-13142-cov-4.192863_pt1 | contig 13142 bp, 12 predicted proteins | sample MGYA00376245_ERZ650309 | MGnify/ENA primary metagenome ERZ650309 (study PRJEB26733, sample SAMN07839294) | wastewater metagenome | biome: urban; feature: wastewater treatment plant; material: waste water | place: USA: North Carolina | collected 2016-04-26 ...
TCGACGAACTTTCGCGCGGCAAATTCGAGATGACTCCGGCGACCTTTGCCAACTACTTGGCGCGAACGCTGTTTGATTGCGAGCTGTTGGTGATTCCAGCCAAACAGGAAGATGAAGTATGAAAACTCTGTTTGTTGTGGTGATGCTTGGGTTTTCTCTTTTGCTGCGAGACTTGCCAGCTTTGCACGAGCAGAAACGAGAACCGCAGACAATTTCCACGGAGCCGAAAGAGATTGTTGCTGAGTTGAGACGTGGTGAATCAAGGCTTTTGGATGTTCGTGGGATACTCATATACACACCCACTGAAGCAAATTATGACGATACGACGACTGGAAATCTTTCATTCAAACTTGACGAAAAGCAACGTTCGCAGATCAGCGATGTTGTGAAAAGTCCTTTAGTTGACATACCTAAAGAAGTAACGATCAAAGGAATTTTGGGTATCTTTGAAAGGCATGCTAAGTGTCCTGATCTTCGTTATGAATTTAAGCCACAGAAAGTCGAGTTGAATGACACGATGCTTCACTTTGGAAGTTTTGTGTTGAACTTCAAGGAAACGGGACAAGAATTGTCACAATTGTTTTGCCGATGGGCAAAAGTGATTGAAAGTGGGCGAAGCCACTCTCCTATCCGATTAATCAACGCGTTGCTCAAAGGCGAAAAGTTTGATTAGTTATTGCACTTATGAAAATCAGCTACAACTGGCTAAAAGAATTTGTTGACCTGAACTTGTCGCCGCGCGATTTGGCGGCAAAGTTGACGATGGTGGGATTGGCCGTGGATGCGGTCGAAGAGCATGGCGATGATTTCGTGCTGGAATTCGATCTGACTTCCAATCGGCCTGACTGTTTGTCGCATTTGGGCATTGCTCGCGAAGCCGCAGCAGTCACCGGGAAATCCTTACAGATGCCGGACGTTGTGACCGGGAGGTTAAGCGATGTGCCAACAAAGGCAAGCGAAGTGGCATCGGTTGAGATTTTGAATTCTGATCTGTGCCCGCGATATTCGGCTCGGATCATCAAAGGCGTCAAAATTGGTCCTTCGCCGGAATGGCTGGTCAAGCGCCTGGAAGTGATGGGGCAACGCAGCGTCAACAACGTGGCGGACATTACCAATTACGTCATGTTGGAATTGGGACAGCCGCTGCATGCTTTCGATTTGGCGATGCTGAAGGGCCAGCGAATCATCGTTCGCACCGCTCAAAATGGCGAAAAGATGACGACACTGGACGGCGAAGAGCGCGAACTGTCGTCGCAAATGCTGGTCATTGCCGACGCTGAACGCGCCGTCGCATTGGCGGGCATCAAGGGCGGAGAAGATTCCGGCATCACGGAAAAGACTGTGGATGTATTGCTGGAAGCGGCCTATTTCACTCCTGCGCAGGTGCGTGCGACCTCCAAAACTTTGGGGCTAAGCACTGAAGCTTCCTACCGATTCGAGCGCGGAACCGATCCTGAAATTGTGCCGGTCGCTTCAGCGCGAGCGGCGGCCATGATCGCAGAAATCGCCGGTGGCCAAGTGCTGAGCGGCATCGTTGATGTTTATCCCAGGAAAGCCGAACCACACAAAATCCAAATGCGCCGAGCGCGTTACCATCACGTCACTGGGTTGCAGGTTGAGCTTGGCGAGGCTGAGCGGATTTTGCGTTCCCTGGGATTTGGCATCGAAGCTGATGTTGAAAAAGAATTGCTGCGCGCAGTTGCGCCAACTTGGCGAATTGACGCTTCAATTGAAGAAGACCTGATCGAAGAAGTCGCTCGCATCGCCGGGTATGACAATTTAAAAACTTCGCTGCCGGGCAGCGCTGGAGCCGGAGCCTACTTGCCCGGAGAAAATGGCCGTCGCGCCGCTCGAAAAGTTTTGACAGGGTTGGGCTACAACGAAGCCGTCAGTTTCAGCTTCGTCAACGCCGAAGCCGATGCGCGTTTGAGCGAAGCCGGTGATTCGGCACGGTTGCAACTGCAAAATCCGATTGATGAAACTGCCGGGCACATGCGGACGACACTGCTGGGCGGATTGCTGAAAGCCCTGGAGCACAATTTCAATTACAGTTCGCGCAATGTGCGGCTGTTTGAAATCGGCAAGTGCTTTCTGAGCAATGGCGAAGAGCGACCGACGGAAATCGAACGGCTGGCTTTGGTTTGCACTGGCGCTCGCAACGAAGCCGACTGGCAAGCTGCCAGCACGCGAACGGATTTCTTCGATGTGAAAGGCGCGGTCGAATCTGTCGCCGAAAGTTTGGGATTGCCGTCGCTTCAATTCTCAACGACTGAAACCATTCCGTATTTGCATCCCGGTCGAGCTGCATTACTATCGCTTGACGGCCAAACGGCTGGGCAAATTGGTCAGCTTCATCCCTGCGTAGCTGCTGAATACAAATTCAAACAACCTGTGTTCGTTGCTGAGCTGAACTTGAGCACACTGCTAAATACGGATCGAGTCGAAGTTCGCTATCAGCCGCTGCCTAAATTTCCCACAGCGGCGCGCGATCTGGCATTGCTGATTGATACTGATGTGCCGCTGACCACTATTGAACAGACGGTCAACGACCTGGCAATTTCCGAACTGGTCGGAGTCAAGCTGTTCGATTTATACGCGGGCAAGGAAATGCCTGCGGGCAAACATTCGCTGGCTTTGTCGTTGCGATATCGAGCGGCTGACCGCACCTTGACCGACGAAGAAGTCGCCGCAATGCACGACCGCATCGTCCAGAAATTGAAACAGGAATTTTCGGCGGAAGTACGATGACACTGTCAGGGTTGGAAAAATTCTCTCACCTGGAAGACAAGATTCATCGCGCAGTGGAGCTTTGCCGCTCGCTCAAGCTGGAAAAAGAGCAGCTTGAAAACGAGTTGGAAAAAGCACGGCAGGCGCTGGCGGATGAAGCTGTCGAAAAGGAACAGCTTCGCTCGCAGATAGAATTTCTGATGATTGATCGCGATTCGATGAAACTGAAGGTTGAAGCCATGCTCGACGCGATTGCGATGCTGGAACTGGAAGCCGACTCCGCAAAAAAGTGAGGCGCAGATGGAAACTCCTCCACAGACGGTCAATGTAAAAATCTATAACCAGACCTATCCACTTCGCGTCAGTAGCGGCGACGTTGATCGCACGTTGCGGCTGGCGGAATTGGTTGACCATCGAATGCGCGAACTGGCCGGGGGAAGTTTGACCGCCGATTCCTTGAAGCTGGCGGTGTTGGCTGCGATTTACATTGCCGACGAACTCGATCAGGCAAAATCCGATTACGCAGAATTGAACAACGAATTGATTGCGAGAAGCTCCAAATGCGCCGAAACGCTGGATCAGCTTCTGAAAAGCGACAAGTAAATGCGATGCCGCATGCACAAAAATTCTTACTGACCGAATCTCCTGAACTCTAACCAAGCTGTCTGAGCGACACGATGTTGCTCACAGCTTTTTTATTTGGAGGAAACGTGAAAAGACTGGTTTTGACTTTGCTGATGCTGTTTGCGGTTGTGGCGGTTTCCCAGCCAATGACCCAGGCTCAGCGCAAACAGGATAAAAACAATCCGCCGAAAGTTTCGCTGGCGACTGAAAAATCCGGTGACAAAGCCGCTGCCGAATTCGGCAACGTCGAAGGCATTACCGCTGCGCAGTTGAAAGAATTCTTGACCTTCATTGCGTCCGATGAATTGGAAGGTCGCGACACGCCTTCGCGCGGGTTGGACATCGCCGCGAAGTTCATCGCCTTCAACTTGTCACGCTGGGGCTTCAAACCGGCGGGCGACAACGGCACATTCTTTCAGCGTATCGGGTTGAAACGCGGGCAAATTGATAAAGACCAAACGAAACTGGAATTGGGCGGCCAAAGTTACAAGCTTGGTGATGATTTCATCCCGCAACCGATCATGGGCGAAGCCGCAGGCAATCTTGTGTATGTCGGCCACGGTTTTGTGATTAAAGCGAAAAACATCAATGCCTTTGAAGGCGTGGATGTGAAAGACAAAATTGTTGTGGCGGCTGCCACCGCGAACTTTGTGACGCCCGACGATCTGAAAGGAGAACTGGGCAAGGATTACGACACGTCGGTTCACTATGCCTCCACGCACGGAGCGAAAGGCGTGATCATCATTCCTTCACAACAGATTCTGGACAATTGGGGACCTATTTCACGCCAGGCGATGGGCGGTGGGCGCACCTCGCTAGAGGCAGGTCAAGACCCCGGCGGATTGCCCATTGTGATCGCTTCTAAAAAATTGGTCGAAGCCATATTTCAAGGCGAACAAGTGGATGGCGCGTCGGTATTGAAGCAGCCCGTAAGCGGCCAGTTTTCGCCATCGTTCGCACTGAAAGCCGACAAACAGCTTAACTTGGCGGTTAAGGGCACTTTGGAATCATTGCCGACTCAAAACGTGGTTGCCATATGGGAAGGTTCTGATCCAGCTTTGAAAGAAGAGTATTTGGCTGTTGGCGCTCATTATGACCACGTTGGCGTGCGACCGGATTCCGATGGTGGCAAGACGGACGGCTGGTCGCGCTACAAAGCTTTTCTTACGTCTGCCGGGCGTTTGGGCGGAACCGATAAATTATGGAACGGCGCAGACGATGATGGTTCAGGGACGACAGGCGTGTTGGCGATCGCCGAAGCTTTATCAAAAGGGCCGCGCCCGAAACGCTCCGTGCTGTTGGTTTGGCATGCTGGTGAAGAGAAAGGATTGTGGGGATCGGATTTCGTCACGGACCATCCGCCAGTGCCGCTCAAACAGATCATTGCCCAACTGAACATTGATATGATCGGTCGCAGTAAAAAAGATGGCGATACGAATCAGCGAAACGCCAATCTGTCTGGCCCGAATGAGATTTACGTGATCGGTTCGAAGATGATGAGTTCATATCTGTTTGAAGTTAGCGAACAGGTTAACAAGTCGTATCTCAACCTGAGCTTCAATTACAAATATGACGCCCCGGATGATCGTGAGCGGCTGTTTTACCGCAGCGACCATTTCAATTATGCGAAGAAGGGAATTCCGATCATCTTTTACTTCGACGGCGTTCACGAAGATTACCATCAGGCGACGGATCATCCGGACAAGATTGATTACCTGAAAATGGAAAAAGTGACGCGGACAGTTTTCGCCACGATGTGGAAACTGACGAACTCGCCAATGCGACCGAAGGTGGATCAGGCTCTTCCGCCGCAATTGAAGGGAAATTGAAAACCAGACAGAGAGACTGAGGGAGAGAGAGAAAGAGAGACAACGAGATTTTGGCTGTTGTCCCTCAATCCTCTCTGTCCCTTAATCTCTCGATCCCTCCATTACTTCTGTTCTTTCCCGCTGACAACCGGAGTGCCTTCAGCCTTGCTCCATTCTGAAAACGAAGCGTCGTACATCGAAACGTCATAGCCTAAATACTTCAAGAGAAAGTACGCGTGCGAAGCCTGCATTCCGGTGTTGCAGTAAGTGACGACTTTCTGATTCGACTTCAACCCCGCTTCGGCAAACATCTTTTGGAGTTCGCTGACGGGTTTCAACGTCAGGTCGTTAGCGTTGGTCAGATGCCTCATCCAGAACACATTCACTGCGCCGGGGATGTGGCCTGCGCGCGTGTTTGCTGCGCCGATGTATTGGTCTTCAGGCCGAGCATCAATGATGCTGACAGTGGAGTCCGCGACATTTGCTGCAACCCAGGAAAGATCCCGCATTGCGTCGAGTTTGATCAGAACTCCCGGGCGCAGACGTGGCGTGAACTTCGCGGTGGCGGGTGTTGCAGCCAATGTTTGAACTTCGCGCTTTTCAGCCTTCCATTTTTCCAGGCCGCCATCCAGCAATGCTGCGCGGTCGCCATGCCCCAGATAATCCAGCGTGAAAAATAGCCGGGCCGCCGCCAAGCCATTGTTTTCGCCGTAAAGGATAATTCTGCCTTCGTTGCCGATTCCTGTGGCTTCAAACAACTTTTGCAACTGTTCGACTGGCGGCAATTCGTTGGCCACGCCATCGCGCGTCGCCAGCAAGTCCGCCAAACTGATAAACCGAGCACCAGGAATGTGACCCGCGTCAAAGGCTTTGCGTTCGCGCGCCACGTGAAGCACGAAAACGTTTTTGTCAGTCAGATGCTGGGCCAGCCAATCTGTTGTGGCAATCAGTTCCGAGCGAACTTTCGGCGCTGCAGCAGGTTTGGATTGAGCCTCCACGGTGGCAGCGCAAACACAGAGCGCAGCCAGTAAACATAAAAAATGAGTTCGAGAGAGAGTTTTCATAAATTGTTCCTTTCGATTTGTTGAGCGTGAATTGCGCCCATCAACTGGCGCGAATATACTCCCGCCCGTTCCGCAAGCGAAACCAACTTTACAACATCGTCGGCAGATTCATTTGTTGACGACACTTACCTTCAATAGAAAGTTCAGTAGTTCAGCCGGAATCGAATGCCGCTGAACGGGAAGAATCTTTTGTCTATGAAACTGTCTTCATTTATAACTCGTTGCCTGCTCGTTTCCGCTGTGCTTTTGCTGACGGGGTGTAACTCGGCAACTTCGCCCACGAAACCGCGCATCGCTTTGGTGATGAAATCGTTGGCCAACGAATTCTTCAAAACGATGCAGGATGGCGCGACGGGTCATCAACAAACGCACGCGGCGGAATACGAACTCATCGCCAATGGCATCAAAGACGAAACGGATGTCGCACGCCAGGTCGAACTTGTAGAGCAAATGATTGCGCAGCAAGTGCAAGCAATTGTCATCGCCCCTGCCGATTCCAAAGCGTTGATCGCCGTTTGCCAGCGCGCGCAAGCGGCGGGAATCGTTGTCATTAACATTGATAACAAACTTGACGCGGGAGTGTTGACCGAACGCAATCTGCGAATTCCATTTGTCGGGCCAGACAATCGCAAAGGCGCTCGACTGGCCGGAGAAGCGCTGGCCAAACAGCTTAAACCCGGTGATCAGGTGGCAATTCTGGAAGGCGTGCCAACGGCTTTCAACGCACAACAACGCAAAGCCGGTTTTGAAGATGCGATGAAGACCGCCGGGATGGACATCGTCAGTTCGCAATCCGCCAGTTGGGAAACGGCTAAGGCGAATCAAATCACGGCGTCGTTGCTGGTGGAAAAACCAGACTTGAAAGCCATTCTGTGCGCCAATGACAGCATGGCGCTCGGCGCTGTTTCGGCGATTAAGTCCGCAGGCAAATCCGGGCAGGTGCGCGTGATTGGATTCGACAACATTCAAGCGGTGCGGCAATTGTTGCAAGACGGCCAAATGTTGGCGACGGTGGATCAGCACGGAGATCAACTGGCAGTGTTCGGCATTGAATATGCGCTGGAAGTGCTGAAAAGCAAAACCGCGCCTGCCGACCGCGAAACGGTGGTGGATTTGATTACGGCTGCGACCAAATAACGGAGAGACACTCATGAAAAAAGTATTTATGATTTTGCCCGCGCTCGGCGTTTTGTTGATCGTCGCCGCGTTGGCGCAACCTAAAATGCGAAGCCTGTCGCTGACTGTGTTGAAAGACAAAATCCGAGGCGGCTGGGCAGGGCAAATGATCGGCGTTTCGTTTGGCGCGCCGACTGAATTCCGATTCAACGGCAAAATCATCGAAGGCGAATTGAAATGGTCGCCCGAACGCGTCAGCAATTCGATAGATCAGGACGACCTGTATGTTGAAATGACCTTTACCAAGGTGCTGGATGACATCGGGCTGAACGCGACCTGCGAACAATTTGGCGAAGCGTTCAAGGATTCCAAGTACTCGCTCTGGCACGCCAACGCCGGAGCGCGTCGCAACCTGAATCGCGGCATCAAAGCTCCGTGGAGCGGGCATCCAAAATACAATTTCCACGCTAACGACATCGATTTCCAGATCGAAGCCGATTTCATCGGGATGATGACGCCCGGCTTGCCGCAGGAAGCGAACAAGTATGCCGACCGCGTTGGCCATGTGATGAATTACGGCGATGGGCTATACGGCGGCATGTTCGTCAGCGGGATGTATGCTGCTGCGTTCTTTGAAACTGATCCGCGCAAAGTGGTCGAAGCCGGTTTGAAAAGCATTCCTGCGGAAAGCGGGTACGCCAAATTGGTGAGCGATTTGCTGGCTTGGCACAAACAATATCCCGGCGATTGGAAAAAGGCCTGGCAGTTGATGAAAGACAAATGGGACAAGGACGATCCTTGTCCCGAAGGCGTCATGAAAGATTTCAACATTGATGCGCGGTTAAATGGCGGCCATATTGTGCTGGGCTTGTTGTGGGGCAATGGAGATTTTGACAAGACCATAGATATTTCCACGCGCGCCGGACAGGATTCGGATTGCAACCCGTCCAGCGCGGCTGGCGTGCTCGGCGTAATGGTTGGGTACGATAAAATTCCTGACCGCTGGAAATCAGGCATTGCCGCGATTGCAGACAAGAAATTTCAGTTCACGGATTATTCGTTCAACACCATCGTGGATTCGACGCTCAAGCGAACCTTCAAAGTCGTTCAGAGCGTCGGTGGCAAAGTGACTGACAACGAAATCAGCGTGCCCGTGCAGCAAGCCAAAGCTCCCAAGTTGGAACAGTGGAATCCCGGCATTCCATATCGGCAAATCGAAACGAATGATGCGGCCTGGCAATGGAAAGGCAATTGGCGTGATGAAACGCAGCCCACTGATTACATGGCGCGCAATCGTTCCGGTGTGACAGGCAAAGCCGCCAAGGGAACTGGCTCGGAAGCTGTGTTGGTTTTTGAAGGCCGTGCGATTTGTTTGCTTGGGCCGATGACGCAAGAAGGCGGGCGCGCCGATGTGTTTTTGGACGGCAAGAAGCTCGACTACATTGATTCTTATGTTGTCGAACGAACGTTCGATTACGATTTGTGGCGAGCTTATGATCTGAAACCTGGCAAGCACACACTACGAATTGTTACGCGCGAAGATGCCGATGCACGCTCGAAAGGGAAGAACGTGATCGTTCGCCGCGCGATTCTGTATCGTTAACCCAGGCTACTTATTGACTCCCAGATAATGAACTTACCAATAACAAGTTGCGGCTATGCCGCCTGATGTGCGGCAAGTCTCAGACTTGCCGAGCTGTTAGGTCAGGTAAACGGGCTACGCCCGACAGTTTGGAGCGTAGCCCCAATTTTCTAAAATGCCCTTCGCGGAAGGTCAGAGACCTTCCGCACATCGGGCGGCAAAGCCGCTATTAAGTTCACACAATCTGACTTTCTATAATAAAACTATGAAACGAATTCTGATTTGTTGGGCCTTTATCCTGTTTGGCTCAATGTCATTTAGCCAAGTCAAAAATGCACAATCGCAACCCGCACCTGACAAAGTTATTTTCGACACCGACATCGGCGATGACATTGATGACGCCTGGGGCTTGGCATTCATTCTGGCGCACAAGAATTTTGAGTTGCTGGGCGTGACGATTGCGCACGGCAACACGCCTGCGCGAGCACCCATTGCTTCGAAGATGCTGCACATTACCGGGCGCGGTTCTATTCCTGTCGCTGTCGGGCGTAAGACATCGGACGGTTATGCGCATCAATACAGCTGGGCAGAAAACTTCACGGCCAAACGTCCGATCAAACAGTCGGCCGCTGATTTCATCGTCGAACAGGTCAAACGTTATCCGGGGCAAGTCACTTTGCTGGCTGTTGGCCCTTTGCAAAACGTCGCAGATGCGCTGCGCAAAGAGCCGAACCTGGGAAAATACGTCAAACGCGTTGTGCTGATGAGCGGTTGTATTTACGGAACTGCAAGCAGCAAAGACAAACCCATTCGCGAATGGAACGTGTATCAATCCACGGCGGACTCTCAGCTTGTGTACGGCGCGGGCTTGCCGCTGACGATTGTCCCGCTCGATTCCACGACGTATTTGCGATTGACGGATGAAGAGCGAAAACAAGTGCGCGATTACAAATCTCCGCTGACGTATGCGCTGGAATGTTTGTATCGCCTGTGGCTGGATAATCCGAATTCGCGTATGACGCTGCACGATCAACTCGCTGTTGCAGAAGCTGCCAGCCCCTCGACATTTTTTGGGAAGAAAGAAGTGCTGCCGATCATCGTGGATGCCGAAGGTTTCACACGCATTGACCGCGAACGCGGCAAACCTGTCACCGTCTGTCTGGAACCCAAGCGCGACGAGTTTATGAAATATTACATTGGGGAACTCACGCATCAGCGGTTGGGAATGTAACTGGCTTCACCACAAAAAGCACAAAATCCACAAAACGCCAGGTGAATCATTTTGTGTTTCTTGTGCCTTTTGTGGTTGCTTCAAGCACTTTGGATTCGCTCAATCTTTGCCCGAATGATTTCTATCGATCCTTCTTCATCGAAAACTGCTCTCTGGCGCGGCGTGTTGTTGCAATACGCAAGCTTACTGGCTGCGCTCCTGGTGCTAGTGATTGCGTTCAGTCTGAAAACGGAGCACTTCCTTTCGGTGACGACTTTGCGCACGATTGCCAACCAGATTCCCGATGCGGTGTTGCTGGCTACGGGAATGACGTTCGTGATGATCGTCGGCGGCATTGATCTTTCAGTTGGTTCAGTGATGGCGCTGAGTGGAGCTTTGCTGGGCGTGTGTCTGGCGCAATGGCATTGGCCGTTGTTGCCTTCGATTTTGTTTTGTCTGCTGGCCGGAGCCACGTGTGGGTTGGCGAACGGACTGGTTTCCGTGAAATGGAAACTGCCGTCGTTTATCGTCACGCTGGGTATGCTGGAAATTGCCAGAGGGGCGACCTATTTGGTGACCAAGTCGCAAACGGTTTACATCGGTGCTTCGGTCGAACGCATCAGTTCGGTCTCGCTTGGCGGCATTTCGCTGCCCTTTGCCTGTGCGGTTTTTGCCGTGATTGCTGCGCATATCGCGCTGACAAAAATGCTCTGGGGGCGATACGCAATGGCGGTCGGTGCAAACGAAGAGGCGGTCCGGTATTCGGGAATCAATCCCCGCCCAATCAAAATTTCCGTGTTCGTGCTGAGTGGATTGCTGGCCGCCTGCGCCGCTGTGTTGCAATGCGCACGGCTTTCTTCCGCCGACCCGAACGCCGGAGCCGGAGCCGAGTTGCAAGCCATCGCCGCCTGCGTCATCGGCGGCACCAGTTTGTTAGGCGGACGAGGCTCGGTGATCAACTCGTTCTTTGGCGTCTTGCTGATTGCGGTGCTCGGCGCAGGCTTGGCTCAAATCGGAGCGCAAGAACCGACTCGGCGATTGATTACCGGCTGCGTGATTCTGGCGGCGGTGATTCTGGATGTATATCGTTCGCGGCTGGCTTCACCAGTGTGAATAGGCAGGAGGAGGAAAATGGTCAACAAACAATGTTGCTGGTATTTTCTGGTTTTGATGTTCTCACTCAACGTCACTGTATCGGCCAAAGTCGCGCAGTCGCTAGTTGTTACGTTTCCAACAAGTGGTCGAGTGATTGTTCATGCCAAAGAGGAGGTCGGACAATTCCCCGTAATGCTTTTTACCGCTGAAAAATCAGGTAAGGTTTTGCTTGAGCATCCAATCAAGGACAAAGATAAGTGGCTGATTCCTGAAAAGGACGATCTCAGTCCCCCAAATCTGAGGTTCCGCCTCGTTCAATCAAAGGGATTCAGCGGCCCAATGATCATGTCGGTTGGTGTCTATCATGGTGGGTCGGACGATGCGTTCTTTCTGACCGTTTTTGGTGAAGTCGGAGGAGAAATAAAGTCTTTGAACGACAAACCGATCTTCGCAAATATCCAAGGTGGGTATTACCTTGGCTTCTTGAACGAGAAATACGGTTATGGCTTGGCAACTTGGAATTTTATTTGGGGGCATGCGATTAACGAGTCGCACTACAGCGCGCATAAGTATGAAGCGGAACTCTATGTGCTAAAGGATGGCAAATTCAGTCAGATTCTCCACAGAATTTCTAGAAAGATGCATAGTGGAAATGGCTCAGGTTCGTTACGCGAAATTGGGATTACTGTTTTTGATCAGAGGAAGGGAATTCCAAAGATAAAAGATGCGTTAGATTGATTCCGCTGAAACGGCATTAAGTTGACGGTCTTACTTTCAGCCACTTAGAATCCAGCTTCATTCCAAAGGCAGATATAGAATTATAGGAACTGCCGACACAACATAAAATTATCAAGAAGCTATCAGGAGAATTCATTTCGATGCGACGAGAGATTACGGGTTGGTACAGCGAACGGCTGTTTCAGGAAATGCCGCTTGTTGCCTACGGGCATTATGGGCCGCCAATTTTGATGTTGCCGACGGCGGCGGCGGACTTTTTGGAATATGAACGGTTTCAGTTGATTGATTCGGTCAAACCCTGGCTGGAAAACGGAAAAGCTAAGGCGTATTCGATCAACAGCGTCAACCGATTGGCACTGCTGAACAACAAAGCCAGCGCGCCTGAAAAGGTGGAATGGCTGAATCGGTACGATAGCTACATCGTCAATGAAGTCTTGCCGTTGATTCGGCAGGATTGTGGTGGGGGAGATGTGAAACCAATTGTCGCCGGCATCAGTCTGGGAGCATATCTGGCGGCCAATACCTTCTTTCGACATTCGGATCTGTTTGGCGGAGTAATCGCGCTGAGCGGCAGTTACGATATTCGCAGCTACATGGACGGACATTACAATGACGGCGTCTTTTTTCATAACCCCGTAGATTATCTGTCGCATCTGAACGACGACTATCATTTGCCGATCCTGCGGCATGGCGGTCGGAAGATCATCATTTTCACAGGGCAGGGAGCGTACGAAGCGCCGGATCGTTCGCGCGCTTTGTCGAACATTTTGAACAGCAAAGGCGTTCCGCATTGGCTGGATGTGTGGGGACAGGACGTGAATCACGACTGGCCCTGGTGGCGAAAAGCCGTGCCGCATTATTTCGGCAAGCTTTTTGGCCCCGCCGCTTAATCGCAGAACGCAAATCAGATCAATTCACTCACTTTGCACCAATCAAAGTAATAATCGTATAGGAGAAGCTATGAAGAACATTTTCTTGGCATTGACGGTTGCTTGTGCGCTGGCGATTTCAGCGGCGGCTCACGATAAACATGACAACAAAAAGCAGGACAAACAGACGACGGCGAAATCCAGCACTGCCAAATCTGAATTCAAAGGCAAAGGCGACGGCGTCGAAACCTGCCCCGTGACCGGCGAACCGATTTCCAGCAAGGACCACAAGGCAGAGATGTTTGGACG
>ERZ650309.1050-NODE-1050-length-13136-cov-4.198074_pt1 | contig 13136 bp, 9 predicted proteins | sample MGYA00376245_ERZ650309 | MGnify/ENA primary metagenome ERZ650309 (study PRJEB26733, sample SAMN07839294) | wastewater metagenome | biome: urban; feature: wastewater treatment plant; material: waste water | place: USA: North Carolina | collected 2016-04-26 ...
CGTCGACAGGCCGGCGATGCTCGCGATCACTTCGCCGGCCGCACGCCCGAGCTTGGGATGATCGAGCAGCTCGAGCGCGATCGGGATCGCGTCGGGTCGCCCGCTGATCATCGCCGCCCACAGCAGCTCGGCGCTCGGACGCGCACGCAGGCTTGCGAGCAGCCGCACATGCACGCCGGCGTCGCCTTGCATTGCGACCCACGCGAGCGCGGCGCGACGCAGGCTCGGCGGCGTCTCGCTGCCGAACGCGACCTCGCAGGCGGTCTCGGACGTCGAGACCAGCAACGGGAGCAGCGCCTCCAGCAGGAACCGCGCATTCGCATCCCCCAGGCCATCGTACTCGAAACTCCGGTTGCTCCGATTCCCCAGCCCCCCGGCTGCGGCATCAGATCCCACCCGTTTCCCCGGATTGATGAACACCCCGATCGTCACCGGCATCTCTCCCTTGGCAAACGGCACGGCGACCAGTTCGCCGGTCGCTACGCGCTGCACCGCGGTGGCATAGCCGACCAGCGCAATCTCTTCGGGCCCGATCAGCGGCAGCAGCGGCGCCAGCTCGGCCGCGAGCTCGACGGCGTGCCCGAGGCACGACCCGTCAACGCCAAGGTCTATCTGCCCAAGGACCAGGCGCCCAGCGGCCCGATCGAGGTCTCGGCGACGCTGCGGCAGGAGGATCTGAATCGGCTCGTGTCGGGCCGGCGCGAGACCGTGCCGCAAGTGAAACTGGAGTTGCCCGCGGCCCTGCGTCGGCTGCCGGGCGCACGCATCGAGCCCGCGAACGCGAGCGTGACTCTCGCGGTGCGCTCCCGCCAGGCGACGACGGAGCTGAGCGGCGTGCCGGTGCAGGTGCTGCGCGAGGACAGCCAGCTCAAGCCCGACGTCGCCACGCAGATCGTGCAGAAGCTGATCGAGAAGGAAAACGTGCCGATCATCACCGGCGTCACCTTCTCCAACATCATGATGGCGGTGCACAAGAAGATCACCGACCGCGAGGTGTTCCTGATCGGCTCCAACGCCGGCCCGTCGCCGGTGGCTGGCGCACAGTGCTCGCCGTATTTCTTCAGCACCTCGTGGCAGAACGACAATCAGGCTGAGGTCGTCGGCAAATACGCCAGCGACAAGGGCTACAAGAACGTGATCGCCATGGCACCGAACTATCAGGCCGGCAAGGATTTCGTCGCTGGCTTCAAGCGCTCATTCAAAGGCGGCACCATCACCGACGAAATCTATACGCCGCTCAACCAGCAGGACTTCTCGGCTGAGCTCGCGCAGGTCGCCAGCAAGAAGCCTGACGCACTCTACGTGTTCTATCCGGGCGGCCTCGGCGTCAATTTCGTCAAGCAGTTCCAGCAGGCTGGTCTCAACAAGAGCATCACCGTCATGAGCACCTCGACCGTCGATGGCAGCACGCTGCCTGCGCTGCGCGACGCTGCGATCGGCATGCTGTCGGGCACCTTCTGGGGCCCTGACTTCCCGAACGAAGCCAACCAGAAATTCGTCGCGGCCTTCGAGAAAAAGTACAACCGCATTCCCTCGCAGTATGCGGCGCAGGGCTATGACGCGGCGCAACTGCTCGACAGCGCGATCCGCAAGGTCAAGGGCAAGGTGGAGGACAAGAAGGCCTTCCACGCAGCGCTCAAGGCGGCCGACTTCAAGTCGATCCGCGGCAACTTCAAGTTCGGCAACAATCAGTTCCCGGTGCAGGACATGTACATGTTCGACGTCGCCAAGGACAGCAAGGGCCGCGTGAGCCTGCGGACCGTCGCCAAGCCGCTGGTGAACCACGTCGATGCCTACGCGGCGCAGTGCAACATGAAGGCGCTGTAAGCGAAGCCTTCGCCGAAGTGAAGGGCGAAATCGCCATCAGCTTTGGCATGAAACGTATATTTCATGCGGGCTGGCGGCGATTTTTGCCTGATATCGACATAACGCGTCAATGGCGTTCAGGCCCCGATTGAATGGGGTTTTTGCAGAAAAGCTGTAAGTAACTTTCTACGTGGATTGCCGCCTGGGCGGAAGTCACTGAAACCGGTTTGCGATCATCCGTGGCGTCATGACTGCTCAACTTGCCTTCTCACAACTGCTAAACGGCTTGCAACTTGGCGTGCTGCTGTTTCTGCTCGCGGCGGGGCTTACGCTGGTATTCGGCATCATGAGCTTCGTCAACCTTGCGCACGGCTCGCTCTACATGCTGGGCGCGTACTTCGGTGCCGCAATGTTTGCGCGCACCGAGTCGTTCCTGCTCGGGCTGATTGCGGCGGTCGTCGGCGCCGGATTGGTCGGCCTGCTGCTTGACCGCTTCGCCCTGACCAAACTCTACGAGCGCGATCACCTCGATCAGGTGCTGGCAACCTTCGGGCTGATCCTGTTTTTCAACGAACTGATCCGCATCATCTGGGGGCCGTCCTCAGTCTTCATGCAGGTGCCCGATGCCTTGTCGAGCACCGTGGAAATTGCCGGCTTCAGTTACCCAAGTTACCGCCTGGCAATCATCGCCGCCGGGGTGGCAGTGGCGCTCGGCCTCTGGCTGCTGATTCAGAAGACGCGCGTTGGCATGCTGATCCGGGCCGGCGCCACCAATGCCGGCATGGTCGCCGCACTCGGCGTCAACATCAAATGGCTCAACACGCTGGTGTTCGCGCTGGGTGCTGCGCTGGCCGGTCTCGCTGGTGTGATGGCAGGACCTATCGTGTCAGTGCAGCCTGGCATGGGTGAGCCGGTGCTGATCCTCACGCTGGTGGTCATCATCATCGGCGGCCTTGGTTCGATTCGCGGCGCGTTCTACGCCGCGCTGATCGTGGGTGTCGTCGATACGCTGGGCCGCGCCTTCATGCCGACCATCATGCGCACGCTGTTCGAGCGCAGTACCGCCGATGCAGCGGGCCCTGCGCTGGCGTCAATGCTGATTTACCTGTTCATGGCCGTGGTGCTGGCGTTGAAACCGCAGGGCCTGTTCCCGGCCAACGCAGGAGCAACGCGATGAGCAGCAATGCATTGTTTCCTGCAACCATTCGCTGGGGGGCACCACGCACCGTCGCGGCAATCGTCGTGCTGGTGTTGCTGGCATTGCTGCCTTTCATCGCCGGCAGTATCGGCTCGGACTACTACGTCGGCTTCGGCACGCGAGTGCTGATCTATGCTCTCGCGGCGATCGGGCTCAACTTCATCCTCGGCTTCGGCGGCATGGTGAGCCTGGGGCACGCGATGTACGTGATGCTGGGCGCCTACGCGGTAGCGATTCCGTCAACGCATGGCATTGTCTCCGGCTGGCTACATCTCGCAGTTGCGGTTGCAGCTACTGCGGTACTCGCCGCTGGCGTCGGCGCGGTCGCCTTGCGCACCAGCGGCATTGCGTTCATCATGATCACGCTGGCGTTCGCGCAGATGCTTTACTTCGGTGCGGTCGGACTGAAGGACTACGGCGGCGATGATGGCCTCACCGTGGCGGAACGCAGCATCGCGGGCCTCTACGATCTGTCGAACCCTACCACGCTCTACTACGTGGCGCTGGTAACCGTACTGCTCGCGCTCTACCTCTCCTGGCGCGCTGTATTGAGCCCGTTCGGGTTGGTGCTGCGCGCAACCAAGGCGAACGCAAGACGCGCAACGGCGCTCGGGCATCCAGTGTTTCGTTACCAGTTGACGGCTTACGTCGTCTCTGCCGTAGTCTGCGCGGTGGCTGGCGTGTTGCTGGCCAATCTGACCAAATTTGCCTCGCCTTCGTATGGCGCGTGGACGCTGTCGGGCGAGCTGATCGTTATCGTTATCCTTGGCGGTATCGGAACGGTGTTCGGCCCGGTGGTCGGCGCCATCATCCTGCTGGTGCTGGAAGAACTGTTGCCCAGCCTGGTGGAAATGGTGACACCCGACTACAAAGCAAACTGGATGCTTCTCCTCGGGCTGTTCATCTTTGTCGTCGCACTCGTGCTCAAACGTGGCGTCTTTGGCTCGCTGCCCGACGTCGGCAAGCATCGCGGTGGGCAAGGATGAGCACCGGATTGAAGGCACCGCGATGAGCGCTCTTGTCACCCAATCACTGGTCAAGCGTTTCGGCGGCGTGCTGGCGACCGATCATGTGTCGCTGACCGTCGAGCCCGGTGAAATCCACGCCATCATCGGCCCCAACGGTGCTGGCAAGAGCACGCTGATTGGGCAGCTCGCGGGCGAGATCGCGTCCGACGAAGGTCACGTGCTGATGTTCGACGAGGACGTCACCCAAGTACGGACGCATCAGCGCGCGCAGCGCGGTCTCGCACGAACCTATCAGGTCACGCAGCTCGCCAGGGAATTCACTGCGCTCGACAACGTGCTTCTGGCAGTCAACGCCCGCGAGCGACACAACTTCCGCTTCTGGCGCAACGCGCACGATGACGCGACTGCCATGGCCAAGGCAACCACCGCGCTCGCCACGGTCGGCCTGGGTGCCATGCATCACGCAACGGTCGGCACCATGGCGCACGGCGAGCAACGGCAACTCGAAATCGCGATGGCACTGGCGACCGAGCCGAAGCTGCTGCTGCTCGACGAACCGCTCGCCGGCATGAGCCAGGGCGAGTCGGCCGCGATCGTGGCACTGCTGCAATCACTGCGTGGGCGCTATCCGATGTTGCTGGTCGAACATGACATGGAAGCCGTTTTCGCGCTGGCCGATCGCGTCAGCGTACTTGTCTACGGTCGCATCATCGCCACCGATACGCCGGACGGCGTGCGCAACAATCCGGAAGTGCGTGCCGCCTATCTGGGAGAGGCTGTATGAGTGAACTCCTGCAGGTGAGGCGTCTCTGCGCTGGCTACGGCGCCAGCAATGTACTGTTCGATGTTGATCTCACCATCCGCGAAGGCGAAGTTGCCACCCTGCTTGGACGCAACGGCATGGGCAAGAGCACGCTGGTGAAGTGTCTCTGCGGCTGGCTCAAACCAAGCTCTGGCAGCATCGAGTTCAATGGCAAGCCGGTGGCTGGCGCCCCTGCACATGTGATTGGCAAACTGGGGCTCGGGCTGGTGCCGGAAGGGCGGCAGGTGTTTCCGACGCTGACTGTCCGCGAAAATCTGGTTGCAACCGCAAGACCGCCGCAGAGCGCCAGTGCAGCGCCATGGACTATCGAACGCGTTGTCGCCTTCTTCCCGCGTCTCGGTGAACGCATGAACCAGATGGCCGGGACGCTCTCGGGCGGTGAGCAGCAGATGCTTGCCATCGGTCGCGCACTGATGACCAACCCGCGCCTGTTGATTCTGGATGAAGCGACCGAAGGCCTCGCGCCGCTGGTACGCATGGATATCTGGCGCGCACTCGGCAAACTCAAGAGTGAAAAGCTGGCGATGCTGGTGATCGACAAGGACCTGCGTGCCCTGCTGCCGCTGGCCGATCACCACACCGGCCTGGAAAAGGGCCGCGTGGTGATTGCCGGCTCGTCCAGCGAAGTATCGGCCCAGCAGGAGCGGCTGCACACGCTGATTGGCGTCTAGGAGTCTGTCGGGCTTTGCCTGCCGCTGCAGACGCCGCGCCAGCTTCGGCATAATCCTCGCCATGGCGCACTACGTATTGACGTTCGGCGATCCGGCCGGTCACGTTCTCGACATCGAGATTTCCCTCACGCACCCTGCGGCCGAGCAAAAGCTGGCGATGCCCTCATGGATTCCAGGCAGCTATCTGATGCGGGAATTTGCCCGCCACGTGATTGAGCTCACGGCCGAACAAGATGGACAGGTTGTTGCCGCCGGCAAGATTGACAAATCCACGTGGTCGCTGCGTGCCAACCCTGATCTGCCCCTGCGCGTCCGTTATCGCGTCTACGCCTGGGATCGCTCGGTTCGCGGTTGCCAGTTCGACTCCTCGCGTGGCTTCATCAATCCCGCCGCCTGTCTGCTGCAAGATGTTTCCAGTCCCGAAGCATCGTGCGTGCTGGACGTTCACGCGCCAGCGTTTGCGGGCGGCGAGCAATGGCGCTGCGCCACCACGATGGCACCAGTCGCGGTCAGCGAGCGCGGCTTCGGTCGTTATCACGCGGCCAGCTACGACGAGCTGATTGACCATCCGCTCGAGTGTGCCAACTTCGACGAATTCAGTTTTGTCGCAGGTGGCGTGGCGCACCGCTTCGTGGTGACCGGTCGCCATCGTGGCGACCTGCAACGGCTGCAAACCGACGCCCAGAAGATTTGTCAGGGCCACTGCGATCTCTTTGGTGGACCCCCGCCATTTCCATCGTACTTGTTCCAGTTGCATGTGGTCGACGACGGCTATGGTGGCCTCGAGCATCGCTCAAGCACGGCCCTGATCATGCCCCGCAATGATTTGCCGGCAGCGGGCGAAAGCGCAATTTCGGAGGGCTATCGCGAATTACTGGGGCTGATCAGCCATGAGTATTTCCACGCCTGGAACGTCAAGAAAATCCGGCCGGCCGCCTTCGTCGGCCAACACGGCTACGACACTACGCAAGAGGCATACACGCGTCTGTTGTGGCTGTTCGAGGGTTTCACCAGCTACTACGACGATCTGATGCTGAAGCGGGTCGGGCTGGTGACGGAGACCGACTACCTGAAACTGATCGGGCGCCGTTTGACTCAGCTGCTGCGCTCACCGGGCCGACAGCAACAGTCGGTTGCCGACGCCAGTTTCGATGCCTGGATCAAGTATTACCGCGCCGACGAAAATGCAGTGAACTCGCAGTTCAGCTACTACCTGCGCGGCAGCTTCGTGGCAATGGCACTTGATCTGATGCAACGGGCTGCGGGCGAGGACGCGCCGACGCTGGACGACCTGATGCACGCGCTGTGGCGTGAATTCGGGCAGACCGGTCGGGGCGTCCCGGAAAACCCGGAAGCATTCTTTTCACAATGGGCGCAACGCGATCTCGGGCCGTTCTTCCAGCAGTACGTGAATGGCACCGAGGATCCGGACTGGGCCACGCTGTTCGCATCGTTCGGCATTGTCTACCGAACGCGCCCTGCTGCCACCGCCGCCGACCGGGGCGGCCGTGACGAATCAGACATCGCCACCAATGCCCGTACGCTTGGCATGCAGATCGGTGACGGCGGCGCGTTGCCGGTGCTCAAACACGTGCTCGCCGGTTCTTCCGCCTGGCGGGCGGGGCTCAGTGCCGGTGACACGCTGATTGCCATCGACGGTCTGCGTGCCGGCAGTGCAACGCTCGGCAAGCACCTCGCCCGGTTCGGCAAAGGGGACCGGCTTGAGATGATGTACTTCCGGCATGACGAGCTGCGAAGTGCGACGATTGAGATCCCCGAGCCCCCGCTCGACACAGCGTGGCTTGAGGCAAAGAGCGACGATCCGCTTTGCACCGCGCGGCGGGATCGTTGGCTTGGCTCCGCTACTGCGCCGTAACTCCGGCGGAGTTTACGACTCAGTCGCCGGCAACGACCGCGCGATTCTTGCCGCCCTGCTTGGCGGTGTATAGCGCCGCGTCGGCGCGGGCCAGCATCTCGGCGAAACTGCCGTCTTCGGCGACGGACGCGGCGAGCCCGACACTGCACGAACCATCCGCGAACCCGGCGTCGGCCAGACCATCCACGATACTTTGCCGCAACCGCTCGCCCATGTTGCGTGCCGTCGCAAGATCGGCCGAGTCAAGCAGCACGATGAACTCGTCACCGCCCCAGCGGCCCAGCCGATCGCGGGTACGCAAGCCGCGGGCGATGACCAGCGCAACCTCCTGCAGCAGTTCATCACCACGCGCATGCCCGAAGCGATCATTGACGGGCTTGAGGCCGTCCACGTCAAACAGCAGTACCGCAAAAGGCCGATTCTCGATCCGCGCCCGACGGAAGCGCGCGACGGCCGTGCCTTCAATTGCCGAGCGCGACAACACGCCCGTAAGACTGTCGGTATCGGCGCGGCGGCGGAAGCGGCGTGCACGCTGCAATTGCCACACCGCGACAGAGCCAGCCAGCAGTGCAGCCAACGCCACGACAGCAACAATCAGGCGCTGATTAAGCAGCCGCTGCTCGGTGGCCTCCAGCTGCGTTTCGCGCAAGCGCGCCTCCTGCTCCAGTTGCTTTTCGCGAAACTCGCGTTCGCTAAGCCGGTGCAAATCGCTTTGTGCGGCGAGCACGCCGCGCTGCAGCTGGCGTTCGCTCTCGACGCGCAGGTTAAGGGCGTCACGCAGGGTATCCACCGCCTCCGCGCGCTTGCCCTCTGCCACCAGCACATCGGCGTCCGCTTCCCGCAACATTGCAACCAGCCAGATCTCGGCGGACGGCGCCAGCGCGTCACGCGCCCGCACATAGGCTTCGCGTGCTTTCGCCGGCTTGCTCTCCCTCGCTGCAACGCGGGCATCGGCAAGATCGAGCCGGCCGCGCAGGATCGGGTCGTCAATTGCGTCACGCAATGGCATCGCCCGTTCGATCCACTGCCGCGCGATGTCAAACTCCTGCTGCTCGATGGCCAGATTCACGCGATCCAGCGCCGTAAGGAATTGCCCGAGCGGATCCGCATATTCCTTAGCCTGCTGGTGACTGGCCTCCAGCAGTTGCGCCGCGCGGGACTTGAGCCCGACCGCGCGACTGGCTCGCGCGACTGCGTGTTGCGTGGTTCCGATGAACTCCGGGTTGCCCGAGGCCGCCGCGCGATCGAGCAAAGTCTCTGCCGCAGCCAGCGCCGAAGCAGCATCACCGACCGAACGCAGCAGCTCGACGCGGCCATAAAGAACCGCAAACGTAACCGTGTTCATCTTCTGGCCACTGCCTTCAACGATCACCATTGCCTCGTTGGACAACCGCATCGCCGCAGCGTACTCGTCCGCTTCCTGCAACAGCGTCGCGTAGGCGCTCAGCTGACGCGCCAGCTCAATCTGGTTGCCCGCTGCGCGCTGCATCTGCAGAGCCCGCTCGATCCGTTCACGGGCCGAAGTTGGCGACTGGCGCCGCAGGGCAAGCAGCATCTGCCCGGCGAGTGCATCGAGCGACGCAATACGCGACGCGTCACCAGTCTGACGGGCCAGCTCCAGCGCCGCCTCCACCGCGGGAAGCGCAGATTCACTGCCGCCCTCGGCATAGCGGAAGTCACCGAACTGAAAGATGAGTTCAGCGATCAGTTTGGGCGGATCACTGGCGTCGAGCCGGTTGATCGCATCAATGAGATTTCGCCGCAAAGTCTGCGCACCCGCGTCACGCTGCTGCCGCAATCCGGCAAGCTCGGCATCGGTAATCGCCGCATGCACCACACCGGCAAGCGTGGTCAGCGCGGCCAATACAAGCAGCAACACAGCATGTCGCCAACAACGTTTCGTGACGACGTCATGCGCGCACGACTTCACCATTGCCAGACTCATGCCGACGTCATGCGAAGCGGGTGACGTCTGGCTGCGGGTCATCCCATCAGCCAGCAGCCACCCATCGCGTCGTCCCATTACTACTGCCACCTCTTGTTGCCAACATCGCGAGCTGGAAGCTCGTCGACGGACTCTACTTTTTTCCAGGTCGGCCACCTACAGCCGCTGCGCCCGTTGGCCCCAACGCGCGGGCTTGCACCACCAGCTTGTTGTGGGCATCAAGGAAAGCCGCAGCAATGACCTTGCCTTCGTTGGTAATCCCCCATCCGGCGGCACCGCCAAGCACCTTGCCAATCACAATGCCACCCACGCCAAGATCGGTTGCCCGTGCCGCACCGGTCGCCGCCGCCAGCTGTTCGGTCGTCTCGTTGTCAGTCAGCAACAGTACGACCTGCGCTTCCTTGAACTTCACACCGCTGGCCACACCCGCCCAATCGCGAAGCGCAGGAATCATGCCAAGTATTGCGGCGATACCACCGCCCGCGTTGTTCTCGCTGAAGGTCAGCGAAGGCGTCAGGGTCATGCGTGCGCCGATACCTTCGCCCTTCTTCGGTACGGTCTCCGCCTTGAGGATGCCCGCATCCTTGAGTTCCTGCTCCTGGATCGTGCCACGCAAACCGGCGGCGCGATCAACCACCCGGAAGCAGCCCGACTGCTGCATCATGACGCGGATCAGCGGCAGCGGCGTCGGCGGTAACTGGTACTGCGACAGCACGGTGTAGCCGTTCGGGCTCTCGGCGAGTGCGATGGTGGCAATCGGTGCGTCGCAGGTCACCAGTTCCTTCGCGGCATCCTTCGGCCCGGCAGGCCCCGCCGAGCCCGACACTTTGCTGCCACCTTCGCCAAGATCGGTTTGCCGGCACGACGCGAGCGCAACGACGGCAATGGCCGCAAAAGCGATAAGCAAGACGGGGCGGGACGGCATGGCAGGCAAGCAGTTACGATTTGCCCACATTTAACCCGAATACGCCGTCGCTGCGGAGCCGAATTGTCCGCACTGGCGGCGCCATCAAACGGATATCACGTCATGCTGAAACTCTGGGGCCGCGTCAATTCATCCAACGTCAAGAAGGTGCGCTGGACCTGCGCCGAGCTGGACATTCCCTACGAACGCGTTGACGCCGGGCTGCACTTCGGCGTGGTCAACAGTGACGAGTACCGCGCGATGAACCCGAACGGCATGATCCCGGTGATCGACGACGATGGTTTTGTGCTGTGGGAATCGAATGCGATCGTGCGCTACCTCTGCGCGAAACATCCGAAAGCGCCCTTCTGGCCCGCCGACCTGCGCACCCGTGCGTCTGCCGACCGCTGGATGGAATGGCAGAGCACCACCATTGGCCCGCAGATTGGCCCACCCTTCATGCAGCTGATCAGGCAGCCCGAGCATGAGTGGGATCTCGCCATGATCAAGCGCAACATCACCCGTGCAGGTGATCTGTGGCAGATCGTCGACCGCCAGCTCGGCCAGACCAGGTGGCTCGCGGGTGAAGATTTCACGATGGGCGACGTGCCGCTGGGCATCCTTGCCTACACCTGGATGGAGTTGCCGCTAGCGAAGGTTGGTTTGGCGCACTGCCGCCCGAAGCTCGCCAATGTCTGGCGCTGGTACGACCAGTTGCAGGCGATGAAGAACTACCGCGACATCGTGGCGATCGGTTTGACCTGAAATCGCCGCCAAACACCCCAAAAGTCGTTGCAACGGCGGTAATATCGGGAATCTCACGGCCAACTGAGCCGCCATGCAGCCCATCGTTACGGCACCAACGTCGCAGTTCGAACGACTGGCCAACGTCGTTGCGCTGCCAATCGGGCGCTGGGATCGCAATGCACGCCTGATTTTCTGCAACACGCCTTACCTCGCGTGGGCCGGGCGTCGGCAGGAAGAATTGCTTGGCGGCACGCTGACCGCACTGTTCGGCGAAGCAGCATGGCAAGCAGCGCGCCCGGCGTTCGAGCGCGCCTTTCAGGGCGAGATCAGCAGCTACGAGCGACTGCTGACGCACGCGCCGCATCCCGAGCGCTGGGTCCGCATCCAGGTGTTCCCCGAGGCCGGCCCCGATGGCACCGTCGCTTCGGTCTTCACGATTGCCACTGACATTCATCAGGATGTGGTTCAGCGCGACGCGTTGATCGCTGCGCGCAAGCGGCTTGACCGGTTCACCGACAACATCCCCATGCCGCTGGTTTATCTCGATGTCGAGTGCCGGCTGCGCTTTGTCAATCGGGCCTGGCGCGAGATGGTGGGCAGTGTCGGCGACGCCGCACTTGGCCGCCACGTCAGCGAAGTCCGCGGCGAAGCCATCTGGCTGGAGCAGAAGCCGTACTACGACAAGGCACTGGCCGGCGAGCCATCGCATTTCTCGCGATTAGTCCGCCGCATTGTGGGTGGTCCGCGCTGGATGCGCACCAGCTACTACCCGGACTTCGACGACGGCGGACACGTCGTGGGCATCTACACCCTCTCCACCGACGTGCATGAGCTGACCTCGACGCAGGAGCGACTGCGCCGGAGCCTGGAGCGCGACGCGCTCACCGACGCCCTGAGCCGGCAGACGATGATGTCCTGCATCGAATACTCGCTGACCGACACCAAGCAGGAATACGCGCTGTTCTTCATTGACCTCGACGGTTTCAAGGCGGTCAACGACGAGATGGGGCATCACGCCGGTGATCGTCTGCTGGCGGCCGTCGCCGCAGCGCTGCGCGGCGCCGTGCGGGTCGAGGATGCGGTTGGTCGTTTCGGTGGCGACGAATTTCTGGTGCTGGCGAGAGGCTGCGGCCACGCTCAGGCGCAGGCGCTGGCGGAACAACTGCGGCGCACGGTGCAGGCCACCGCAACGGCCGCCGGCGTGAATGTCAGCGCCAGCATCGGCTTCGCCATCGCGCCGACCGATACCCGCGACCCGGTGGCGCTGCTGCAATATGCGGATGCCGCCATGTACGCCGCCAAGTACAGCGGCAAGAATCGCGTGATGCCCTTGGGCAAGCCAGGCACGGACGCGCCCGGATAGCCGCGCGCCAAGCGACCGCGGACCGATCTGCTCGTCGCTGCAAGCCCGGGAATCACATCAGCTATTGTCCCAAACCGTTTATGTACAGGGCGTGGAGCCCGATTTGATAAAAAGTCGACTGAGAGACTATTTTCCTCTTTAGCCCAATACGGATAAGGGTTTCGCGCAAAAGTCATAGGCAGCCAGACAGCATGCGCCGGATCGTCACTGCTACCCATCCCGGCAATCAATACACTGTGCGCCATGCAGTCCGCCACGACCACCCTTCCGCCGCTTGAACAGCCCTACCTCGACCTGCTGCGCCAGGTGCGCACGCAAGGCGCGACCAAAACCGACCGCACCGGCACCGGCACGCTGTCCACCTTCGGTGCGCAGCTACGCTTTGATCTGCAGCGCGGCTTTCCGCTGATCACCACCAAAAAGGTGTTCTGGAAGGCGATCGCCTACGAATTGCTCTGGTTCCTGCGCGGGGACAGCAATGCCAAGTGGCTGCAGGAACGCGGAGTCACCATCTGGGACGAATGGGCCAAACCCGACGGCGACCTCGGCCCGGTTTACGGCGTGCAATGGCGCAGTTGGCCCATGCCCGACGGCGGCCACATCGACCAGATCGCCGAGGTCGTCAAGCAACTGAAAACGACCCCTGATTCGCGCCGCATCATCGTCAGCGCGTGGAATGTGAGTGAACTCTCGAAGATGGCGCTGATGCCCTGCCACGCGTTCTTCCAGTTTTACGTTGCCGATCCGGTCGCGCCCGCAGACCGCGCCCGCGCCGCACGCGAGGGTTTGGCCGACACGCTTCCCAGGCCGCGCCTCTCCTGTCAGCTCTATCAGC
>ERZ650309.1051-NODE-1051-length-13130-cov-8.753270_pt1 | contig 13130 bp, 12 predicted proteins | sample MGYA00376245_ERZ650309 | MGnify/ENA primary metagenome ERZ650309 (study PRJEB26733, sample SAMN07839294) | wastewater metagenome | biome: urban; feature: wastewater treatment plant; material: waste water | place: USA: North Carolina | collected 2016-04-26 ...
TTATATCCGAACTTATATCCGAACTTATATCCGAACTTATATCCGAACTTATATCGTTTGGTTTATTCCGATAAAAAATAGTACTAAACCAATGCTCGTCAATCTTAAACTCAACACTGCAGTTAGAAGTCTCAGCAATCGCATCTTTAATCCGCTTGATTCCAGTACCAATTTTTTCGATATAACCGATACGGTGCAATAAATCTGCAATTAACGGATTACGGGTGACACTCTTATGTCCAAATGATTCTTTGGATAGACCAGAGGGAAGTCCACCTGGATTACTAATTTCAACACGATCAGAAAAAATCGCGATGACGATATTCGCACCTTTTTCAAAGTAATTACGGTGACAAACAGCATTAATTACCGCTTCACGGAGTGCTACTTCGGGGATTTCAAGGATTTCCTCGCGTTGTAAATGCTCGATTTTATAGGCTATATTCAGGTGCTTGCGTAAAAAAATGATGCTATCTTCGATATCGTTTATCAAATCAGCTCGATAGTCTTTACGATCCAAGATAGTGATGTTTTCTGTCCCTTGGAATAGGACACAAGCAATTTTGGCTTGTAAAATCAAAAATTCGATGCTGTCACAAAAAAATAGCGCCCCGGCATTAGTTAATTGCTGCTTATCGTTCAAGCAGCGCAAATTTTGCAATATCTCTTGTGGTGCTAGTTTTGGTGATATCTTGGCTAATTCGATAAAATGATTATATTTGGCAATAGAAAAATGCTTATCAAAGTTTACACGTGAGTTAATCAATTCGTCAAAATGGATAAGACCCTCTTGTTGAAAAAACTCAATTATTTGATTGCGGGTTAATTTTTGGCTATTTGGTCCAATCCGTAAGAAAAACCCTTCACTACAGGCGTGAGGCTTGCTTTTACTCTCCGGGATTGTAATGATGATAACTGATTGTTGATAGTCTATACTGACTGTTAACTGTGGCTCAATATGATTAATGCTATCTTGCAATCGCGAACGGGTGTTATTATCAAAAGTAACCCCTTTGATTACACCATCATCACTAACGCCAATAAAAATCTTACCGCCAGATGCATTAGCAAAGGCGCAGATTTCACGTACCAGTGATTTATCAATAGTTTCTTTAAACTCTTGGTGGTAGCTCTCGCCAAGTTGGAGTAATTCCTGCAAATTCATATTCTGGTTTCTATATACTTATCTCTGAGTATCAAGATCAATTTTTGTTTTATTAATTTGGTATATCAAATAAATCCAGCTTCTTTTTGATGTTTTATTCGTAATAGACTAATTCGGTTGAGCTCCTCATCATAGTCATAAAGCAATGCATAGACCGATGACCCAAATTCCAGTAGGTAAATACGAAATTCACCAAAAAATGGAAATGCTTTAGGAATTGATGAGAGTAGTTCAAGCTTTTCATTTAGTAATTTAGCCAAGCGCTGTGCTGCGGATGGATTTTTCTCCGCTAAAAAAGCATAAACGCGTTCAAAATCAGAAATAAACTCTGGAGCATAAATTATTTGTGGCATTTAGGTGGCTCAACTATTTGACCATTTGCTAAACATTGTAACCAGTTTGCTACATCCTTGTGTTCACAATGAAGCCCTGTCTGATTTAAATTATCTGCAGCGGCTTTGGCTTCTTCCATAAATTCTAGTTTCTTTGCCTGTGAGTCAAGATAAGCACGAGTTGCCTCACGAATTAAATATGACACAGGTCGATCATAAAGCTTAGACAAGTATGTAAGACGCTCTACGTCACCAGCTTCAAATTTTGTCGGGATTGATTTGCTTAGCATTGGTGTTTCCTAGTGTAAAGATTTTATACCAAATTATACTGCGTATTATATTATGCGGTCAATATTTTTTATCTAGTGAGAAATTTAATTATATCCGAACTTTATCTTCTGTTGAATTATATCATATCAATCCCTCTATATCTGATCGCAATGCTCCGCTAGATTAATGATTATAAGAAATTATTTGCAAATTATTTTGATGTCGTAGTAAGATATTGCTATGAAAACTGATAATACTTTAAGTTTGTTAAATAAAATTTTAACTTGTGGTAATGGCGTTATTATTGAGAAGTTGTCCGCATTAGGTCACTGTGGAATATCTCCATCTCATGGAGATATTTTGATGTCGTTGTACTGTCATGGTGGTATGTCGATGCAGGATATTGCTGTAAAAATTCATAAAACAGCCTCAACTGTAACAACTTTAGTTAATAAACTCTCCTTGATGGGCTATGTGGAATCTCATAAAAACGAAAAAGATTCACGCTCTATAATTATTAGTCTGACCGAGCATGGACGTGAATTATATCCTACTTTTATGGATATTTCTGGTGAATTATTTCAGAAGCTATATGCTGGATTTTCACCAGAAGAGTATCAGATTTTTCGCGTGCTTTTAATTAAAATGTATAATCAGTTGCAGGTTAAATGATTTGATGTCATAGTATCTACACATTCTTCGTTTTTGAATCTTGGATTTTGTCGAATTTATGTTCAAGAGCCAAATAATTTAATATTAACTTTAAAAGGAAAGAAATTATGAGCGAAACTCAAAATAATCAAACTTGTAATGATAGTGAAAAATGCTGCAAGCCAATTTGTGGTGAACCTAAGAAATGTTGTAAAGGTAAAAAAGTAGTACGTTGTATTTTATTTACCATTTTGGCGGTTTTAGTTGCGGTATTGGTGTATACCTTAGTCTAACAAAGTGCTCTTATATAAGAGCATTTTTCATAAGCACGTATGTACTTATTGTAGCTAATATTGAGTACGTTTCGTCTATTCGCAATAAAAAATCACGTAAAAGAGTATATTTTGAGTCATCCACTAATCAAATTAATTCGTTATAGCCGTAATTATCGTTTTGATATTTCACTGGCGACATTTTATTCGTTAATGAATAAATTCTTTGATATTTTACCTGAAGTGCTGATCGGGGTTGCGGTTGATGTAATCGTCAAGCGGCAGGATTCTATGCTGGCGCATCTCGGGATTCATGATGTTAAGCTACAGATCATTATATTAGGCTTGTTCACTGGGGTAACGTGGATACTAGAGTCTACTTTTCAATATCTCTATTCGCTCAAATGGTGTTATTTGGCGCAAAATCTGCAGCATGATATTCGGATTGATGCATATAGTCACATTCAAAATCTGGAGCTCGAGTTTTTTGAAAATAAAGCCACTGGAAACATGATGGCGATTATCAATGATGATATCAACCAACTCGAACGTTTTATTAATGACGGGGTGAATCAGATTATTCAGATAGTTGGCTCAACTATTTTGATTAGTATTATTTTCTTTATGATTTCTACCCAAGTTGCATTGTTAAGCTTCTTGCCAATTCCGTTGATTATTATTGGTGTCTTTTTCTTTAAAAATAAATTAGCGCCACGCTATCTAAAAGTTCGCAATGCCGCTGGTGATCTCAATAGCAAACTTAATACTAATTTATCTGGTATCGCAACGATTAAAACCTACACTACTGAAAAGCATGAGCTAAATGCAGTGTCGCAACTGAGTCAAGGCTATGCCAATGCCAATAAACATGCGATTATTATGTCGGCGGCAGTAACGCCAGTTATTCGTATGGCGGTAATGTGTGGTTTTTTAGCAGCATTAATTTATGGTGGAATTTTGACTATCAATGGACATATTCAGGTTGCATCCTACAGTATTTTAATCTTTTTATCGCAACGCTTATTGTGGCCTCTGACTTATTTAGCGCAAGTAACCGATATGTATCAGCGTTCGATGGCATCGATTAACCGCGTGATGGGCTTGCTTAATTCTCCAACTAATATTGTTGATGGGGCTAATCAATTAGTTACTCCATGTAGTGGGCGAGTAGAGTTTAAAGCAGTTGATTTTACTTATCATGAGCGGGAACAGTTATTTGATCATCTATCTTTTGTGATTGAACCGGGTGAAACAGTGGCTTTTGTCGGTAGTACTGGCTCAGGGAAATCAACCATTGTTAAGCTATTGCTCAGACTTTACCAGCATCAAGCTGGGCAAATATTGATTGATAATCAGGAGATTAATACGCTAACTATGGGTTCATTCCGTAGTCAAATCGGGGTAGTTAGTCAGGAAACCTTTTTAATTGATGGTTCGATTGCTGATAATATCTCTTATGGTAGTTTTGCTGCCAGTCGTGAGCAGATTATGCAGGTGGCTCGAATGGTGGAAGCTGATCAATTTATCTCTGAATTACCGAATGGTTATGATACCATTGTCGGTGAACGAGGGCAGAAATTATCAGGCGGTCAGCGTCAACGCATCGCTCTAGCACGCGCGATTATCAAAAATCCAGCGATACTGATATTAGATGAGGCTACTTCAGCATTGGATAATCATACTGAAGATATGATTCAGCGTTCGATGCTTGAAGTTGCCAAAGGGCGAACTACGCTAGTGATTGCTCATCGTTTATCGACTGTAGTGAGTGCTCGACGTATATATGTACTAGAGCAGGGTGAGATTGTCGAAGTCGGTAGCCATAATGAATTATTGGCGCAAGGTGGTAAATATGCCGCATTGTGGAATTTGCAACTCCGTACTATTAATTAAGATTGGAAAGCATTATGTTTAAACTTTATCGTCAACATCAAGGTAAAATTATTCTAATTAGTGTACTTGCCGCGTTTGTCTTAGGAATTGTTCTGCCGCATATTTTTGCGCATTTAGAATTTATCAGTGGGACATTTATTAATCTGCTCAAGCTCTGTGCACTACCGATTGTCCTGACTTCATTAATCGTAACAATAGGTAATTTGCAAAAGCTCCATGAGTTAAAAAAAGTTGCTCGCAATTCATTAATTTATATTTTTATCACAGAGATAATTGCAGTTACGATTGGTTTAATTGTCTTTAACTCGGTTGATATTAGTGGTGGAATCAATGCAGAGAGTTTACTTAGTGGTGCTAAATATACCGAGTCAACTTCTACTGCAATAGATCCAAGCCATATTTTTAATTATATTTTCTCTTCGAATATTTTTCATTCGTTGGCTAATTTTGATGTATTGCCAGTGGTTGCATTTTCAATCATGTTTGGAATTACCTGCGCACTTAATCAAGAAAAAGCACGTCCGATTCTTGATGTGATGGTAAGCACTCGTGAAATGTTTTTGTCACTGCTTAATGGTGTGATGTATCTGGCACCAATTGCAATTTTTGTTTTGATTGGAACTTCGGTTGCGGATAGTTATCTAAGTGGTGCATTAGGAGCTAATCTGATTGGCTTATTGAAATTTGTTGGGCTGTTTTTTGTCGGTTTGTTTATTCACTTCTTGTGGCAGCTTTTGTTAGTTGCGACGCTTTATCGTCATTTGGGAATCAAGCGGATTTTATCCGAAGCGATGCCAATTTTTATGACGTCGTTTATATCTTCGAGTTCGCTGGCGACTTTACCGCTGGCATTGGAAAAAGCCGTGGAGCTTGGTGGTAAACGTAAGGTAGTGAATTTTATGTTACCAATTTGTGCTTCGATGAATTTTGCTTCAGGAATGATGTATGAAATGGCAGCTTGTCTGTTCTTTATGCATATTCTGGGGATACACCCAGATTTATCACAGCAAATTTTGTTAGCTTTAGCATGTATCTTAACTGGAATTGCGGTTGGTGGTATCCCCGAGACTTCAATGGTAAGCTTTGTAACTGTCTTTGGTATGGCTAATATTCCGCTCTCAGCGATTGCGATCTTGATGCCACTAGATCGGATTGTAGATCGGGTACGTACAATGGTAAATATTTTTGGTAATACTTGCGGAACTCTGATCGTCAGTAAAACAGTAGATTAAAAACTAAGGCACCATAAATTATCTGGTGCCTTAGTTTTTAAGATCGTATTTTGGGGGTTAGATTCCACCACCAATAGTAAGAGTCAGTGGTGATGGTAAGCTAGACAAATTACCATTAGCAATTACCCCAAATGTTTGAGCGCTACTGACGCTGCCGCTTGTATTGGTAATTGTAATTGTGCAGCCATTTGCAAGTAATGAGTTAGCGCTATTACAATTAGCAACATTTGAAGTATAACCATTGAGTGTACTCAGAGTAAGTGGTCCAGCAAACAAATTTGAACCAGTATAGTTGCTAAGTTGGAGCGTGCATGTACCATTAGCTGGTATTGTACGACATCCTGTAGCGGTGAAACTATTAATATTAAACGTAGAGCTGCCATTTACAACATTAACACTTCCTGTTTGAACGTCACTAGTGCTACCGCCCGTGCCACTGTTACACGCGTTCAATAAGAATGCTGCAGCAGCCAATAAACCTAATATTTTTTTCATATTTCCTACCTTATTTAAGTAATTTGTATTGTAATAATAATTATGCGCAGATTATAGCATCAAGCGTATGAAAAGGTATAGTGATTTACGCAAAATGTTGTAAAATACCAGCCGAAATTATTTGCTCAGAATAAAGATGAATCAATTATAGTTAAGGTAAACATATGGCGCAACTAACACCGATAGATATTAAACATGCTACGATTGACGATGTGGTATTTATCCAACAGATTTATGCTCATCACGTAGCGACGGGGCTTGGAACGTTTGAAGAAGTGGCTCCCACACTTGCAGAAATGACAGCACGTTTTAGGAAGATCACAGAGCAAAATTTTCCGTTTATCGTGGCTAAGCTTGAGGGTGAAGTAATTGGTTATGCTTACGCTGGGCATTTTCGTGAGCGTTCGGCTTACCGCTTTACAGTCGAAGATTCGATTTATATTGCACCTGCTTATTGTGGGCATGGAGTAGGGCAAATTTTGCTAGATGAACTAATCCTCCGCTGTCGTGCGCGTGGTTATAAGCAGCTGCTTGCCGTGATCGGTGACAGTAATAATCATGGTTCAATTAATTTACATCAAAAGTGTGGTTTTACACTTACTGGCGTAATGAAAGATGTTGGGTATAAATTTGAGCGCTTCGTTGATGTGGTAATTATGCAGCTTACTTTATGAACCATAACGGACGATTTTAGCATTTTTTACTGTTCCGGTCACTTTCGCACCGTTAGCTAAAATAAGCTCTCCCATCATTTTGGTGAAAACTATATTTCCGGTTACTTGCGTATTATCCAAAAAGATCTGTGGTGTTAGAATCCATATTTTTGCGTTATCAGTGATATCACCTTTGATTTGTGAGTTAGTTAACTTGAGTTTATAACCGCTGCTGCTAATCCCTTGGTGGAGAGTCGCTTGATTTAGCGTTATTGAGCCAGATGTGTTGATTGTCTGGTAAAAACTATCACGGTTTGAGTCTAAGCTTCCGCTTATGTTTATTGGTAGTGCGTAGCTTGAATTATTTGAAGTTAAGCTGCCACTACAATGTAATAATTTACCACTGATTTGGCTATTACTTATTGCCAATGCTCCTGAAATATTCATTTCACCGTTTACTTGTGAGTTTTCAAGAATAGCTTTACCGTCAATACTCAAATCCTGTAATTTAGATTGTCGAAATTGAGCTTTGCCACTAATATTACTCATCCCACTATTGCTTATGCGTTCAGCGTCTAGATCACCATTAACATTAATTGATTGATAATTTTCCTGACTTACTTTTACATTACCAGCAAAGTTGAGATTGTTGATTGAGTCGGCATTGGTGTGATAAAATAAAATTAATGATATACTAAAGCCAAGAATTTGGGTACGTTTCATTATAGTGTCCTATGGATTAATCTTGTGCGGTTGATTCTTGAGCTGAAAAACTACTCCTGCAATTGCGATCTGAATGATACCACCTGCGACATAAATTTGTAAATAGTTTAAATGCGCTTTAAATAATAAATTACATAGTAATGGTCCAAGTAGATTGGATAAATAAAACAAGGATGCGATTGCACCACTGACTAACGGCGATATTTTAACTAATTCTGGCTGAGAATTAATGTGTTGTAAGATAAGTGTATTCATATGTACTAGTGTGATTATTGAAATGATGCTACTTAAAATATAACATAGACTAAAACTTATAAATGTTGAGCTATAGCTTAGGCTAATCCAGCAGAGACTATTGGCAAAAATACTTAATCCAATAATTTTATGAGCAGGTTGCTGTGCAATAAGTTTTAGCTTGCAGCACATCGCACCAGTTATACTGCAAAACATTGCGGCAGCCATTAATGAGGTATAGCCTTCAATCCCAATTGATTCTTGATGTACTTTAGCTGTAAGCAATAAGTAAAATGGGCTAGATAGTGCGAGATAGCTTGCCATAATTGCTAGATAGCGAGTAAATGCGGGTAATTTCCAAATGGTGCGAAGTAAATTGGATAGACGTAATGATGGTAGCGCTGATTTAGATTCTAGGTTTTTAATTGCAGGAATTTGTGCCGCACACCACCAGAGTAATACCAAACCTATTGCAAAAACTAGTAAAATGCCACGCGTTTGGTAGTGAGAATAAATATAACCTGCGAACTTGATATTAATACTACCAATTAATGCACCAAAAATTGTTATATCCGCCATAAAGTCACGTGCTTTGGTGGCTAAGATGGTAGTGAGTTGCTTATCTAGTGAAAAGTAGATCGCGCGAAATATAATTCCACTAAGTGCAATGAATACAGCTAGTAATATGATCTCATTTACGTTTATAATGAGTAGGACTAAAGTTGTACTCAACAAGATCATATAATTAAGGTGAATTATTTTACGATAAGGGTAGTTATTTACCAAATAACTAATCAAAAACGAAAATAAAAACGGTAAGCTTGGAATTATGCTTGCCACGGTTGCATAATCATAAAAGTTATTGTTTTTTGCCGGAAGATTGATTGCAATAAAATTGAGTAATGGATTTAAAACATCACCAATTAAAACAAAAGATAATACGCAGGTCAGAACGACATAACGATAGTTGCGATCTTGGTAATTATGTAGGTTGAGGAATCTCATTGAATATATTTCCGGTAATAATCCGTTAAGATAGCATATTTTATGTTAATGAAAAATAATTTCTATGAATGTAACATTGTACGTTATAATATACAAATAAAATAAATTAATTCTGGTTAATAGAACTTATTGGGGAGAGCAGTATGTTATCAGACTATGAAAAAAAGGAATTCACTGAGAATATATTGATTCCAAATTTTATGCATTTGGTGGATCAGGGGATTTACTCAGTTTTGTTTGATTACGAGCTTAAAATTGTTGTTTGTACTACCTTATCTGCACAATCAATTGGCTTAGAGCGATGGGAGGATGCTCGGGGATTAAGTTTTCGAAATTATGCTAATACCGATGTAGCTGCGAAGATTTTTTCTGGGCATTATAATGAGCAGTTGATGGAGTCATTACACCAGTACGCTAAAAGAATTTATGAAATTCAACGCTTGGTATTTACGAGTAAAAATGTAATTAGCTTGATTGATTTGCTTCCCTACGGTGGAAAATTTACTTCTTATCTGGTGACTTATGTCCCAATACTGCATCCTAGCGGTGAAGTTGTGGCGATTCAGAGTTTTGCTATTCAATCAAGATTTTTTAGTCATCAAGATTATCTTAAAGTAATTACAGATGAAAAAACACATGAAAGATATCTTAATTCTGAAAAATTAACCTTGCGAGAGCATGAAATTATGTTTCTATTAGCAAATGGTGTCAATCAGGAACAATGTTCACAGATATTGAAAATTACACGTAGCACAATTGGGAATATTATCGCTAATCAACTTTGTCCAAAATTCGGCATTTTAGGCTCTAATACTAAGTTATTAGCGCAGGTAGCGCTCCAGCATGAATTTCATCAATTGGTTCCTAGCAGCTTGTATCGTCCGTATATAGTCGTTTTGGATGAAAAAATTGCAACTCAAATTAATAACTATACGATATCTACTGAACCTCCTACGCCTGAAATTTTATAATTTGATGCTATTGGTTTTTTTAAAGTAAACTTAGAAATTTTTATTGTAATATTATTTTTTAATTATCGGGAATGTTATGCGTAACTTATTAATAACGCTATTGATACTGAGTGGTGCACTTTGCCACGCGGATGCACCTGGAATGGCTCAGGATATTTTAAAACAAATTATCCATGGCTCAGTGAATACTAATCCTGATTTAAGTGAAGTGCAGGCAGATCAGTCTGTTGTAGTTTCCTTACGTTCTGCAATTTTAATTTTGGCTTGTACAAATCGTAATCCAATAGAATCCGCAGCTCAGACAAAATGTGTAAAAGAACATAAAAGTGAGATCATGACGATTGGAGATTTGAGTGAGCCGTCATTTAAAGTTGGGGTACAAGCAGCGCAACAGCAATCTTTGATTCATCGCGAGCTTACCTCAAGCGCTTATCCGCAGGTAATCAATAATTTAGTCACGTTTGTCAATAATCTATCACGCAATGATGATGTGAATACACCTCTTAAGGCGAGCAAGTAATGTGTCAATTTTGTTGAAATTTTTTCTATAGATCTGCGTTTTATTTGTCAATGTCTTGCCTTAATCAACGAAGCTTTTTAATAATCACATTAAAATAAGCCAAAAGTATCTTTGTGAGTCTAAAAAAATAGGCTCTCCATTCAGAGGAGAGCCTATACTCATTTTATTTTAAAGATTGAGTAATGCCATACATTATACTGTTTTGTTGGTAGTTAGGGTCATACGTTGGTACATCACCATTAATTTCCCAAGTGAAGTAACCGTTTAGACCTTTACTCTGTCCATAACTAACCTTGTTTGCAACTGACTGACTGTTATCATAAGTTGCAAAATAAGGTATGCCACCTACCACATAGTAGAACCATGGTGTCTGCGCAGGAACTCCCATCCAAGTAGCTGAAGGTGTTATGCCCGTAGCAGGAATGATGCCTGGTAAGTAGTCATATTTTTGTCCTGTTGCGCAATATGAAGCATTCAGATTAGTTGTAGCCATGCTGCTATAAATACAACGGTAAGTTACAACACCACCAGTTCCCGCTGAAGCCAACCAGCCATTATTTGACGAACCTAATAATTGATAGATTGCTTGAGCTGTAGTTAATGGTTGATTTTGTAAGTTTTCAACACGTGCATAAGCAGGAATACCAAGATTCAGTTTATTTAATCCACTTTGACCAACTAATGCCATGTAGCCTTTGTAACTACCACAGCTAACACCATTTGTGCCACAATATAAAGTATCGTTTATATCATAATACATTTGTGGACTACCCCAAGCGGCACTAGAACGATTTAAGCCAGAATTAGCATCAGAATAACCCGAACCGCCTGCGGATGTTTCATCAAACTGACCGTGATAATCATAACTCATTAGATTTCCATAAGTTATACTATTAAGGATTGTCTGGAAACTACCACCAAGTTGAGTATAAGTCTGAATCGTATCTACACCAGCAGGCAGAGCTGTTGATATATTAAACGTAGACCCAGCAAGAATACCATTAGAAGTGATACTTTCTGCATAATTATGTAAAGTAGCAAGTAACGCCTGATATCCTTGAACTGATGCGGTATTCCAAGAAATAGTACCACCATTACACCATGAAGCAGATTGGCTACATACACCTTGCTCGAAGTCTATATCAATACCATTGAAGCCAGCAAGAAGGGCAGTATTAATCATATTTTGAGCAGCAGTGTTAATTGCAGATTGATTAGTCCCGCTAGCACAACTAGAATCATTGTTACAATAAGCTTGGAATAACATTTGCAAATCTTGTGAAGGGTAACCTGCAGTTCCTGAGCCACTACCCCAACCACCATATGATATTGCCAGATTCAACCATGGATGTTGATTACGCATAAAAGCAAACTGCTCCATATACGTAGGATCTGCCCAATTATCAGCTAATGCTGTTGAATATGTCGTAGGGTTAAAGTAACCTAGATCATAGATCATTGTATTAGTGTTTTGAATCGGGAAATTTGAACCATATGTAGAAGGAACACTTTCTACCGGGAACATATAGCCTGTAGGCGTACTATAATTTGCCCAGTCTACAAAGTATCCACCAATCATTTTATTCGGATTAGGATTCGCTAGATTAGGATATATAGTATAAGGAGTCGCAGAGTAAGAGTTACCACTAGTATCTGTAAGTACAATATTATGTGCTACATCTAAATATAAAGGTAAGCCATCACTAGTCGAAGCGTCTGCAGTCTGAGAGTTGCCATTAGGCATACCAGTTACTGTATAACTAGCACCCGGAGCAATAGTTACACCACTACCCCAACCTAATCCAAAATTATAGATTACATCACAAATACCATTATTAACACCATAACAGTTTCCTTTACTAGTAGACTGAATAGTTCCACCATTTGGTGCTTGTGAAGCAGTGATAACATTCTGCATGGCTGCACCACTACGCAAAGTGAAATTCATGTTACTAAGTGTTATTGACTGTGAGGAGTTATTGGTAAGGATCAAATTGTAGCTATTACCAATACCTGTAACACCAGCCGCGGTAGAAGGATAATATACCTGATAGCTAAATGCTGCCGCTGATTTAGTGTTCGTAACGGTAACAGTAGAAGTTGAGCTAGTTACTACCGGTGAAGGAGATATACTAGTAGAGTAACCTGCTACAGTGCTTGCAGTAAGTGCGACATTATCTTTACTGTAGAATGTATATGTTCCTGATTGTAAAGCATCTGTTGCATAAGACATATAGCTTGTATCTGAACCATACGACAATGTTTGACCTGTGACAGGGCTTTCTACATTGATATTTACAGTATAAAGACTGCTACTCGGTATTTTGGTATAAGAAACATTTTCAACTGTGGTTGAGCTTGAGCTAACATTAAATGACTCGACAATAGGAGCATAATAGTCACCTGTTGCTGGATCTCCTAAACCTTGAATTTGCAGTGTATATGTCTGACCAGAGACAAAAGAGTTTGACGTTATACTCTGAGTTAAGGAACCTGAATTAAAGGTTAAATTGCCAACAACGACTCCATTACTTTCAATAATGCGTCCAAGCACTGTGTTATTTTTAAATAACGAAGGTATATTAACTGAACTTAAATCTACTGTAACTGTATTTACAGGATTAGCCGTGTAGCTATAATTAACAGTTTCATTGACGGTAGAACCAGCTGCTACACTTATTGATGTTCCTGGCGCATAACTATATGTAAGAGTA
>ERZ650309.1052-NODE-1052-length-13129-cov-5.176228_pt1 | contig 13129 bp, 13 predicted proteins | sample MGYA00376245_ERZ650309 | MGnify/ENA primary metagenome ERZ650309 (study PRJEB26733, sample SAMN07839294) | wastewater metagenome | biome: urban; feature: wastewater treatment plant; material: waste water | place: USA: North Carolina | collected 2016-04-26 ...
GGCGCAGGTGCGCGCCATCGACAGCCGCGTGGGCTACGCCACCGTCTACCGCACCCTCAAGCTGCTGGCCGAGTGCGGCGTGGCCCAGCGCCCCATCGGCGATTTCGAGGCCTACGAGGAGAAGCTGCAGGCCTTCGGCGACGCGGTGATCAGCGACGGCCCGGATGCCGCCCTGGCCGCCTACGCGCAAGAGCCGCCCGCGAGCAACCTTGTGGCACAACAGCATTGGATCGACCAGTGCTACGCCACCGACACCGTCGCCGAGATTCTGGCCAACCTGCGTGCCCACGGGGCCGAAGAAGCGCGGGCCGCGGCCGACCTGATCAGCACCCGCTCCCCGATCGCGCTGTCGGTAACCCTGCAAGCCGTGCGCCGCGCCGCCACGCTCGCCACCCTGCCGGAGGCTCTGCATCAGGAGTTCCGGGTATCGATGGCGTCGGCGAAGTCGCATGATTTCGTCGAGGGCATCCGGGCACAATTGGTCGACAAGGACCGCAACCCGCAGTGGTCGCCGGCCACCCTGGCCGAGTGCACCACCGAAGCAGTCGACGCCTACTTCGTCTCCGCCGACCCCGATCTGACCTTCTAGGAGCACCCATGACGTTCGAGACCATCCTGGTGACCCGTGACGACCGCGTCGCCACCATCACGCTGAACCGTCCCAAGGCCCTTAACGCGCTCAACAGCCAGGTGATGACCGAAGTCACCACAGCTGCAGCCGAACTCGACGCGGACCCCGGCATCGGCGCCATCGTCATCACCGGCAGCGAGAAGGCCTTCGCGGCCGGCGCCGACATCAAAGAGATGGCGGACCTGACCTTCGCCGAGGTGTTCGCCGCCGATTTCTTCGCACTGTGGGGCAAGTTCGCCGCGACCCGTACACCCACCATCGCCGCGGTCGCGGGGTACGCCTTGGGCGGCGGCTGCGAGCTGGCGATGATGTGCGACATCCTCATTGCCGCCGACACCGCCAAGTTCGGCCAGCCGGAGATCAAGCTCGGCGTGCTGCCGGGCATGGGCGGCAGCCAGCGTCTGACCAAAGCCGTCGGCAAGGCCAAGGCCATGGATCTGATCCTGACGGGCCGCAACATGGACGCCGAGGAAGCCGAGCGCAGCGGCCTGGTGTCGCGCGTGGTGCCGGCCGACAAGCTGCTCGAAGAGGCTGCCGCCGTCGCGAAAACCATTGCCGGCATGTCGCTTTCCGCGTCACGCATGGCCAAGGAAGCCGTCAACCGCGCCTTCGAGACCACGCTCACCGAAGGCCTGCTGTACGAACGTCGGCTGTTCCACTCGGCTTTCGCCACCGACGACCAGACAGAGGGCATGGCTGCGTTCACCGAGAAACGGGCTCCCAACTTCACCCATCGCTAGTATCGGACGGTGCCCGACACCACCGAAACCGAGACCGAAGCACCGGCGCCGCCGATCGTGGCGGACAGACCGGACTGGTGGGTACGCCATTACACCTTCACCGGTACGGCTGTCGGCCTGCTGTTCATCTGGCTGTCGATGACGCCGTCACTACTGCCGCGCGGGCCGCTGTTCCAGGGACTGGTCAGTGGCTTGGCCGGCGCAATCGGTTACGGTTTCGGCGTTTTCGGCGTATGGCTGGTTCGCTACATGCGATCCAAGGACAGCAGCCCCAAGGCGCCCCGCAAGGCGTGGTTCTGGCTGGTGGGGATCGGCATCGTCGGACAGATCGCGGCCATCATCTGGTTCCACGTCTGGCAGGACGACGTCCGGGATCTGATGGGCGTTCCGCGTCTGGGCTTTTGGGATCATCCACTCACGGCGGTGCTGTCGATCGTCTTCCTGTTCGCCTTCGTCGAACTCGGCCAGTTGGTGCGCAGGCTGGTGCTGTTCCTGGTGCATCAGCTGGAACGCGTTGCGCCACCGCGAGTTTCCGGCGTCGTGGCCGTGGTCCTGGTGATCAGCTTGTTCATCTCGATCCTCAACGGCGTCGTGATCCGGTTCTCCATGTCGTCCATCAACAACATCTTCGAACACGCCAACGACGACCCCGACAACCCCGCTCCCACAACCGCGTTACGGTCCGGCGGACCTGGGTCGTTGGTCACCTGGGACTCCCTCGGCCATCAGGGACGGGTGTTCGTCAAGGGCGGCCCGAATATCGACGAATTGTCAAAATTCAACGGCACCAAAGCAATTGAACCGATTCGGGCCTACGCCGGACTGCACTCGGCCGAAGGCATCCGCGCCACGGCCCGGCTCGCGGCCGAAGAACTCAAGCGCACCGGCGGACTGAACCGCAAGGTCATCGCGGTCGCAACCACCACCGGCACGGGCTGGATCAACGCGGCCGAGGCGTCCGCACTGGAGTACATGTACAACGGCGACACCGCGATCGTGTCGATGCAGTACTCGTTCCTGCCGAGTTGGATTTCGTTCCTGGTGGACAAGGAGAATGCGCGGCAAGCCGGGCAGGAACTCTTTGAAGCAGTCGACGAAATGGTCAGGCAGCTCCCCGAAGGAAAACGCCCCAAACTGGTGGTCTTCGGCGAGAGCCTCGGCTCGTTCGGCGGCGAGGCTCCGTTCCTGTCGCTGAACAATCTGATCGCCCGCACCGACGGCGCCTTGTTCACCGGACCGACCTTCCAGAACACCATCTGGACCGATCTGACCGCCCGCCGCGACGCCGGCTCCCCCGAGAAGCTGCCCATCTTCGACAACGGCGAGTACGTCCGATTCATCTCGCAGCCAAAGGATTTGGACCGTCCGACGACCCCGTGGCACCACCCTCGGGTGGTGTACCTGCAGCACCCGTCGGATCCGATCTCGTGGTTCAACCCCGACCTGTTGTTCCACATGCCGGACTGGCTACGCGAACCGCGCGGCGCTGATGTCTCCCAACGTATGGAATGGATCCCGGTGGTGACGTTCCTGCAGGTTTCCGCGGATATGGCGGTCTCCGTCGAGGTACCCGACGGACACGGTCACGTCTTCGTCCGTGACGTCGCCAATGCCTGGGCGGCGATCATGCAACCACCCGGATGGACGCCGGAGAAGACAGAACTGGTGCGCCCGCTACTGGCCCGCGGATATTCCAGCTGAGTCTCACGGCGCCGCTGAGTCTCACAGCCCCGCTGCGGCACGCCACTGCAGCACCTGCGCCGGCACACCCAGCACCCCTTCGGCAGCCAACGCCTGATAGCCGCCGATGACGTCGGTCGCCCGGTGCAGCCCCAGGTCGTGCAGCGCGGCAGCGGCCAGGCTCGAGGTGTAGCCCTCCGAGCACAGGATCACCCACTCGACGTCATCGCCGGTGGCCTGCGGCAATCGGGCGTCACTGGTGGGGTCGCATCGCCATTCCAGCACGTTGCGTTCGATCACCAGGGCGCGCGCAACGTCGCCCTCGACGGCGCGTTGAGCTGCGGGCCTGATGTCGACGAGCACCGCTCCGCGGCGCAAGGCATCGGGCACCTCCGACGCCGGCATCCGGTCGTAGCGGGCCCTGGCAACCTTCAGCAGGGTGTCGATTCGGCTGAGCATCGGTCGTCAGTCCCCCTCCGGGCCGTCGGTCAATTCCGTGCGGGTGCGCCGCAAGGTGTCGCGGTCCGTCAGGTCGTAGTACGACATCGCGGTCAGAGGCGGTGAATAGGCGTGCACGCTCAACGTCACGGAATCGCGGCTCGGCGCCCATTCCACGTCGTGCACCCAGCCGAGCGGGAACCCGGCCTGATCGCCGGCATCGAGCCGACGCTCTCGCAATTCCTGCCCGTCCCAACGGGTTTCGGTCAACGAGCCCGACACCACGGTGAGCGCCCCGAGCGACCCTGCGTGGTCGTGCAGCTCGGTGCTGCGTTCGGGGACCCAGCTGATCAACCAGACATCCAGTTCGTCGTCGCCGTACAGCCGGATGTACCAGCGCTCGTCGGTCGGGACACCGCCGGCCGGTAGCAGGCCGTTGTAACGACCGGACAGCACGTCGTCGGCGCACCGGTCGGTGGCGTGCAAAAGGTCGGGTAGACGAAGGCGCGTGGGCGCCAGAACAGACAGGTATGTGGCAGACATGCAGAAGACTCCAGATGCGGGAACGACGAAGGGCGGGCTCAGGCCCGACAACACATCGCGTTCGTGATCAGCACGTCCCCAGATTGCCGCCCGAACACCGCCGCCGAAAGGGTTGGCGTCACCGTGATTCTTCTCGGGCCACCCAAACCTCATTCGGCCCCGCCGCGGCGACCACCTAAATTGGCTTGCATGCGTACCCAGCTCATCCGTGCCGTACCGGTCATCTGGGGCGTGTGCGCCGCGGTGGCCGGTTGTGGCTCGAACCCGCAACCCGCGCCGTCCACCCACGCGTCATCGACGGCAGCGAGCAGCGCCGAAACCCCGACCCCGGTTCAGGCCCTCCCACCGGATGCCCTCGGTGTTTCGCCCGACGGGGTGACCACCAAGGTCGACGTACCGTCGCAGGCCACCGAGTCGCAGTACGGGCAGGCCTGCCACGCCGCCAGGGAATGGATGGACGCCCGGCACACCGACCCGGCAAACCTCATCGAGCCGTATCTCAAGGAGCTCCAGCAGGCGGATTCGAAGAGTCCCGGCACGTTCAACGAGCTGTGGGCGGGCCTGACACCTCCACAGCAGGCCGGAGTCATCATGGCCGCCGAGCAAGCCGCCCGGGGTGAGTGCGGCTGACCTGGGCAGATGACTGGAAAGTCGCTGCGCAGGGCCGATTGACCTAGAATTGCCGAAAGCTCCGGCCCATCGTGCGCCTGAAGTCGCGCGGGCCGCAATACCGACGACCCGTCGCCGACGCGACGGACCCGCCGCCCAGAACACCACCGCGAGGTCTCTCCTATGACATCACTACGGCGGGGTCGCGACTGAGTACCACCGAAAGTCAGCGCACCGGCCCGATTCCGGGTCTGACGCGCGCTGCTGATCAAGGGCTTACCGCCCGTCATCGCCTACCTGCCCGGCACAGCCGGAGCCGGCGATGGGGCGTGCTCGGACGCGCCTTGGTCTCGGTTGTCGCGGTCACCACCATCGGGGTCACCGGATTGGGCTGGTGGACGGTCCGGGGGGCACTGCACGGCATCACGGTGAGCGACGCGCTCGGGGCCGACGCACCCAAATCCTCCGGCGGCGCGATGAACATCCTGTTGATCGGCCTGGACTCGCGCAAAGACCAGCAAGGCAATGACCTGCCCCAGGATCTGCTCGACAAGCTGCACGCCGGCGATTCCGACAACGGCGGCTACAACACCAACACGCTCATCCTGGTCCATATCAGCGCCGACAACAAGGTCGTCGCGTTCTCGATCCCACGTGACGACTACGTGCGCGTGACCGGCATTCCCGGGTACGACCACATCAAGATCAAAGAGGCATACGGCCTGACCAAGGCCAATGTCGAGCAGAAGATGATGGACAAGGGCGTCACCGACAAGGTCGAATTGGAGCGCAAGAGCCGCGAGGCCGGCCGGGCCGCCACCCTTGCCGCGGTCCGCAACCTGACGGGTGCGCCCATCGACTACTTCGCCGAGGTCAATCTGGCCGGCTTCTACGACATCGCCGACAGCCTCGGCGGGGTCGAGATCTGTTTGAACCACGCCGTGTCGGATGACTACTCGGGCGCCAACTTCCCGGCGGGCAAGCAGACCCTGGATGCCTCGCAGTCCGTGGCCTTCGTGCGCCAGCGTCACGGTCTGGACAACGGCGACCTGGACCGCACCCATCGCCAGCAGGCGTTCCTCATCTCGGTCATGCGGCAGCTACAGCAGGGTGGGTCGTTCACCGACGTCACGAAGCTGCGCCAGCTGATCGGGGTGGCCCAGAAGGACATCGTGTTGTCCGCGGGTTGGAGTGAAGAGCAGTTCCAGCGTCTCGGGTCGATCGCCGGCGGTTCTCGCGTCGAGTACCGGACGCTGCCGGTCGTGCGGTACGACAACATCAACGGCCAAGACGTCAACATCGTCGACCCGGTAGCGATCAAGGCCGAGGTCTCAGCCGCGTTCAGCGGCAAGCCGATGTCCGTCTCGACGTCCTCTTCGCCGACTTCTGCCACACATTCGTCGTCCACGAGCGCGTCGACCATCGACAAGGCCTCGGCCACGACACCGACGGCCACGGTGGACGTCATCAACGCCTCCGACGTCTCGGGCCTCGGCAGTGAGATCTCCGATGCGGTGAGCAACCGTGGCTACTCGACCGGCAAGGTGCACAGCACCACCGACGGCGAGTTGTCGGTGACGTCCATCGACTACGGCCCGGGTGCGGCAACCGATGCCAAGGCGCTGGGTGATTTGCTCAACATCGATACGCAGCGGCCCAACACTTCGGTACCTGCCGGCCATGTGCGGATCACCCTGGGGCACGGTTACCAGGTGCCTGACACCCTGGACAGCACGTCCATGGCGGCTGCGCAGAGTTCGAACTACGACTCCACCCTGCCGACGCCCGAATCCGGGCCCCCGGTGGTCAGCAGCACGCTGCCCTGCGTCAACTGACGCCCCGTTCCGCGGGTGCGCAATCACGCACAAATAGGCGATACACCAAGCCCATCTAATGAATTAGAGGGTCGAATTCAGGTCGGTTCACGCCCAATATAAACAAAGTTGATATAACGAATTTTAGGCTCCTGACCTGCGGAAATGCAAGAAATGCATATAGGCCGACTAACGAATTCATAGCCAAATGGAGGCGTAGGTCACGTACCGGCGAGTAATTGTGCTTTCACTCACATCTTGGTGCATGATGTGTTCTGACTCACTACCGAAGGGATGGCCTCCATGGTCACTCGCCAGCACCGCCCCACGACACGACCGCACACCGGCGCGGTCAACGGGCATCGGGTGATGCTGCTCGGCATCGTGCTCGTGCTCATCGCCGTCGCCGCCATCAGCGGCATCGTGTTCGCCCTCAGCACCGGCCAGCCGACCGTGGCTCTGATCATCGGTCTCATCTCCGGCGCGTTCTTCTCCCGCGTCGGCTGTTAGTCCGCTAGGCCAACTCGGCCAACCTCGCGCCCGCACGCGAGAATGGACCGCATGCGGGTTGCACTTGTCCTTGGCAGCGGTGGCGCACGTGGCTACGCCCATATCGGCGTAATCGACGCGCTCCGTGAGCGTGGCATCGAGATCGTCGGTATCTCCGGATCGTCGATGGGCGCGCTCGTCGGCGCCCTAGAGGCCGCCGGCAAACTCGACGAATTCACCACCTGGGCCAGCGCCCTCACCCAACGCGCAGTGCTCCGCCTTCTCGACCCGACCTTGACCGCCGCCGGTGTATTACGTGCCGAGAAGATCCTCGACGCAGTACGCGAGATCATCGGCCCGCAGAACATCGAAGACCTGCCCATCCCCTATACCGCCGTGTCGACGGATCTGGTCGCCGGCAAATCGGTGTGGTTGCAGCGCGGCCCGATCGATTCGGCGATCCGGGCATCCATCGCCATCCCGGGCATCATCTCGCCCTACGTGCTCGACGGCCGGCTACTCGCCGACGGCGGCATCCTCGACCCGTTGCCGATGGCCCCCATCGCGGCCGTCCATGCCGACATGACCATCGCGGTCAGCCTCAACGGCAACGACCCCACTGCCTTCCAGAACACTCCCGAGCCGAGCGCCACCTCCGAACTGCTTAACCGAATGCGGCGCAGCACAACGTCTTTCATCGACAGTGCAGCTGCTCTGTCGGTCTTCGACAGTCCGGCCGCGCGCTCCGTGCTGAGTCGGTTCACCAGTGCGCTGGACCCGGCCGTCACCGAATTGGACGGTGACGGAACCGAACTCACCGACGACGGCGCACCACCGCGATTCGGCGCCTTCGACGTGATGAACCGGACCATCGAGATTTCCCAGGCGGCGTTGATGCGCCACACGCTGGCCGCCTACCCACCGGGCCTGTTGATCGATGTGCCCCGTACCGTGTGCCGCAGCCTCGAGTTCTACCGGGCCGCCGAGATCATCGACATCGGCCATGAATTGGCTTCTGCGGCACTGGATTCAGTCAAGATCGAGTAGGAACCGCTCGACGTCACCGACCACGGTACGGCCCTGGATGCGCCCGGCCTGTGCTGCCGGGATCCGGCTCGCGGGGTCCAGCGGATCCTTGCCGAAGGCGATGATGGCGTCGGCATCGGCGTACAGCGCCAACGTGCGGGCACCGAAGGCGTCGATCTCGGCCGTGGTGCCTGCACCGAACGGCGACGGGGAGTTGGCCGCGGACGGCACCAGCACCACCGCCGCCGAGCAGTCAGCAACCGCAATGGTGTTGACGCTGCTGCCGATCCCGCCGTCCATGTACCGGCGGCCGTCGATCGTCACGACCGGCCAGGCCCCCGGTACCGCGCAACTGGCCATCACGGCGTCCACCAGCGACACCCCGGAGTCACGGTCGAACACCCTGAGCTCGCCGCTGTCGATGTCGACGCCGGTGATGCGCAAGTCGTGGGCGGGCCACTGGTGCGACGGCAGGCGGCTTTCGATGACGGCCCTGCGGGTTTCGGGGCTGACCGTCTCGGTCGCGGCGGCCACCGCCCCGATGCGCTGCAGTTTCTCGGCTTTGGTGGCGCCCGGCGTCAGCACGGCTTCCAGGAACAGGTTGCCGATCACTTCGATGTCGACGCCAGGGCGGATCTCGCACGACTCGGTGGCGATCTGACGCTCGAAGAGTTCATCGAGACTCAGTGCGCTGCCGAGCTGCGCGCCGACCGTCGAGCCCGCCGAGGTCCCGAGGACCACCTCAGAGTTGCGCAGCTGGTCGGCGATGGCCGGGTCCTCGTCGGCGATGCCGCGCAGAATGCCTGTCTCCCAAGCAATTCCGACGATGCCACCGCCGGCGAGAACCAGTGCACGGGCCATCCTCAGCCCGCCAGGACGTCGGACAGGTGTTCCAGAGACTGCGCGGCGTAGCCCTTCCAGAGCTTGCCGAACACCGGCAACAGGGGCGCGGTCACCGCGCTGCGCGGATGCAGTGTCCAGCGCCAGGTCACTTTGGTGCCACCGGCGTCCGGTTCGAAGATCCACTGGCCGTTGACGCCCCGCACCAGCGGCGCCAGCGGTCCCTTGACGTCAGAGAGCGTGTAGCTGAAGGAGCCCGGCTCGTCATAGGACGTCAGAGTCTCGGCCATGCTGCCGCCGCCGCGCAGCAGGATGGTCCGGGTCTGGCCCACTGTGTCCCAGGGGCCGGTCTGATCGCGGACCTCCCGAATCGGCGGGATCGGGCCATACCACCGGTAGAACAACTCGTTCAGCGGTATGGGTGCGGTACCGCTGAATGCGGCCGCGACGGAAACGGGAACGGTTCGTGATTGCTCGACCACCAGTGGCTGCGACATGATGGCGATGGTAACCGTCGATGATGACGACAGGAGTGTCATGAGCACCATGCGGGCGCAGCGCTTTTACTCAGATACCAAAACCGTTGTGGTGGAGGATGTTCCGATTCCCGAACCCGGTCCGGGGGAAGTCCTGGTCAAAGTCGCCTTCTGCGGCATCTGTCACTCCGATCTGAGCTTGATCAACGGGACCTTCCCCGCGCAGTTGCCCGTGGTCACGCAGGGCCACGAGACGTCCGGCACCGTCGCCAAGCTCGGCCCCGGGGTCACCGGATGGGCCGAGGGTGATCGCGTGGTGGTCGCGGCGGGCAAGCCGTGCATGGCGTGCGTGAACTGCATGCGTGGCGACATGTCGAACTGTCTGCGCATCCGCCTGATGGCCTTTGCCTACGACGGCGGCTGGGCCGAATACACCGTGGCCCAGGCCTTCGGGCTGACCAGGATTCCCGACAACGTGCCGCTGGAGCAAGCCGCGATCCTGGCCGACGCCGTGTCCACGCCGTTCGGTGCGGTGGTCCGTACCGGCCACGTCGGAATCGGTGAGTCGGTCGGTGTGTGGGGCGTCGGCGGCCTCGGCACGCACATCGTGCAGTTGGCCCGGTTGGTGGGTGCGGCGCCGATCATCGCGGTCGACGTCAACCCGGCTGTGCTCGATCGCGCCCTGGCTGTCGGTGCCGACTACGCGTTCGACGCCACCGACCCGGGGTTGATGGCCGGCATCGCCGAGGCCACCGGTGGCCGCATGCTCGATGTGGCGTTCGACGCGGTGGGCCGCGGATCGACGTTCGATCAGGCGGTGGGCGCCCTGACCGTCGGCGGACGTTTCGTCGGCGTCGGGATGAGTGCCGATGCCCCGTCGATCGGACCGACGTCGTTCTTCAACCTCACCCGCAAACAGGTGTTGGGCCACTTGGGTTATCAGAACGCTGACATCGGAACGCTGGCCACGCTGGTGTCCCGCGGGCGGTTGGACCTGACCCGCTCGATCAGCGACATCGTGCCGCTGGAAAACATCGCCGACGGCATCGAGAAACTGGACCGGGCGATCGGTAACCCCATCCGCATCCTCGTCCAGCCCTGACCCCTTTTCCGCGAGCGTGCGTGTTTGTACCCCAACACGCCGTGTTTGGTGCGCAGTTTCGTCGCGTTCGCGGCGAGCGAGCGCTACCACAATGCCCGTCAGCGCAGCCGCGGCGCGGCTTTCGCACTGAACAACGGCAACTGCAGATAGGTGGCGATGCCGGGTTCTGCCGCGCAGACCGCAGGAATCGAGTTGACGCAATGCGCCGCAGTGGCGACGACACCGGGTTCTGGTCCCTCTTCGCCGACCTCGCCCTGGAAACCCTTGATCGAGACGGTGAAGTCCGGGTTGCCGCGGACCTCCATCTCGTAGCGCTGCCCTTCAGAGCCGAAATCCCATGCGGGATCGAGGTTTTCCTCACCCATGAACCAGTTGACGGTGACGCGCACCACGACCTCGTCGCCAACCAACGCTTCCCAGTGGAACTTTCGGGCCGCCACTTCACCGGGCTGAATCGGCCCCAACGGCGAATCGATGGGCGCGGTGGCCACGGCAATCTCTTGACGCGCAACAATTTTCGGATCCGCGGCGAAACCGAACTCGTCCACGCACATTCGGACCGCCTGGATGAAGCCGCCGTCGAGCAGCTTCTGCATCGGTCCGCTCATGGCCTTGTCGGGCGTCTCGCCGAAGCCCATCACATGCCGCAGCACGTCGGGTGCTTCGTAGGTGCGCAGATCTGAAAACTCCTCGGCGCGAACGAAAGTCACACCAGTGGACATGACGGAGAACAGCAGCGGGAACTTCTCACTGATGCCGCCCGGCGCAATGCCGGTGCCATGCAGTGTCGCCCCACCGGCCACGCCCGCTTCCCGCAGTGCCGCACCTTGCTTCTCGCTGGGATAGACCCACCCGACCGGGGTGACCACGTTCTTGCCGGACCGCAGCAGCGCGGCGACCTCGTCGGGGTTCGGCAACAGCGGAGCGTAGATGACGGCGTCGGCATCCAACGCCAGAATCTCGTCGACGCTGTTGGTGGTGGTCACGCCGAGCGGCGGAAGGCCGACGATCTCGCCGACGTCCTTGCCGTTCTTGGCTTCCGAGTGGACCCAACAGCCCACCAATTCCAGATCGGGGTGTTCCAGCACTGCTTTGATCGCGGCGACGCCTACTCCGCCGGTTGCCCACTGCACGACTTTGAGTGCCACCGAGAACCTCCGAAACTAGAACACGTTCTATTTAGGTATATACCACCGAGTCCGTGATCTGTATGTTTCTCGACATGGCTAACAAAGTTTTCGTTGTCGGTGTCGGCATGACCAAGTTCGAGAAACCAGGCCGACGTGAGGGCTGGGACTACCCGGACATGGCACGCGAGTCCGGTACCAACGCATTGAACGACGCCGGTATCGACTACACCGAGGTGCAGCAGGGCTACGTCGGCTACTGCTCGGGCGACTCGACCTCAGGTCAACGCGCACTCTACGAACTGGGTATGACGGGCATCCCGATCGTCAACGTCAACAACAACTGTTCGACGGGATCGACTGCGCTTTACCTTGCCGCACAGGCGATTCGCGGTGGCCTGGCAGACTGCACCATGGCCCTCGGCTTCGAGAAGATGCAGCCCGGCTCGCTTCAGTCGGGCGCACAGGACCGCGAGTCTCCGTTGGGTAAGCACGTCAAGGCCCTGGCTGAGATCGACGAATTCGGCTTCCCGGTGGCGCCCTGGATGTTCGGCGCGGCCGGCCGCGAGCACATGAAGAAGTACGGCACCACCGCCGAGCATTTCGCAAAGATCGGCTACAAGAACCACAAGCACTCGGTGAACAACCCGTACGCGCAGTTCCAGGACGAGTACACCCTCGACGACATCCTGGCCGCCAAGATGATTTCCGACCCGCTGACCAAGCTGCAGTGCTCCCCCACCTCCGATGGGTCGGGTGCGGCGATCGTGGCCAGCGAGGCGTTCGTCGACAAGCACGGGCTGGCCGCACAGGCCGTCGAGATCGTCGGGCAGGCAATGACCACCGACTTCGCCTCGACGTTCGACGGCAGCGCCGCCAACATCATCGGCTACGACATGAATGTCCAAGCCGCCCAGAAGGTTTACGACCAGTCAGGCCTCGGCCCCGAGGACTTCCAGGTCATCGAGCTGCACGACTGTTTCTCGGCCAACGAGCTCCTGCTGTACGAAGCCCTCGGCCTGTGCGGCGAGGGTGAGGCCCCGCGGCTGATCGACAACGACGACACCACCTACGGCGGCCGCTGGGTGGTCAACCCGTCGGGCGGGCTGATCTCCAAGGGCCACCCGCTCGGTGCAACGGGCCTGGCTCAGTGCTCCGAACTCACTTGGCAACTGCGCGGCACCGCCGACAAGCGTCAGGTCGACGGCGTCAACGCCGCCCTGCAACACAACATCGGCCTGGGCGGCGCCGCCGTCGTCACGGCCTACCAGCGGGCCGAGCGCTAGTCACCACCCCTCGCGAAACGGCATTCCAGCAGACAAAGTCCGAGTAGGGACCTGCTGGAATGCCGTTTCGGCGATCACGGGGTGAACATGGCGTCGACCAGGCGGTGCAGCACCTGCCTGGTCTCGCGGCGGGCCTTCTTCGGATCGTCGGCGGTCGCGATGAGCATGGCCGCCTCATCGAGCGCGCCGATCAGCACGTGCGCCAGCGCCCGCACGGGCTGACGGGCCAGTTGGCCGGCCTTGATGGCCTCACTGAGCAGCTGCTCGGTCATACCCAGGCTGTACCGCTGGGCCACGTCACGGAAACCGGCCCAGCCGAGCACACTCG
>ERZ650309.1054-NODE-1054-length-13120-cov-4.234060_pt1 | contig 13120 bp, 10 predicted proteins | sample MGYA00376245_ERZ650309 | MGnify/ENA primary metagenome ERZ650309 (study PRJEB26733, sample SAMN07839294) | wastewater metagenome | biome: urban; feature: wastewater treatment plant; material: waste water | place: USA: North Carolina | collected 2016-04-26 ...
ACACGACGCTCTTCCGATCTCGGCGCCGTCAGCTCGAACGGCTCGCCGCGCAGGTCGGCGTCGGCCGCGGCGACCGCGGCACCGGCCGGACCGTACGCGAGGCATTCGAGCTCGCCGGTCGAGGTGCGCGTGCGCATGACCGGCAGCTCGGCGCTGCCGGCGGCCAGCCGCTGGCCGGGACGGGCATGATCGACCAGCGCCGGGGCTTGCCAGCACTCGACGCGCCAGCCGCCGGGCAGTTCGGTACATCCGGAACGCTGGACGCTGCGGGAAATGTCCATGTTCTTCAGACCTCGCGCTGATAGACCGGCCGGCCGTCGAGCAGCGTCAGCGTCACGACGCCGCGCAGCTCCCAGCCGAGGAACGGGGTGTTGTGGCCGCGGCTCGCGAGCGTGCGCGCATCGAGCAGGCGGTGGGCCTCGGGAGCGAACACGCAGACGTCGGCGGGCGCACCGACGGCGAGCGTGCCGGCCTCGATGCCGAGCAGGCGCGCCGGCCCGGCGGTGACGCGCTCGATCGCATCCGGCAGATCGAGCACCCCTTCATCGACGAGCTTCAGCATCAGGCCGAGCAGGGTGTCGAGTGCCGACAGCCCCGGCTCGGTGTCGCCGAAGGGCACGAGCTTGGCGTCGGGCTCGTGCGGCTGGTGGTCGGAACACACGGCCTCGATGACGGCTTCGGCAACGCCGCGGCGCAGCGCATCGCGGTCGCGTGCCGTGCGCAGCGGCGGCAGCACGTGGGCATCGGCGTCGAAGCGGCCGAGGTCGACCTCGGTCAGGTGCAGCTGGTGCGCGGCAACGTCGCAGCTCACCGGCAGGCCGCGGTCGCGCGCACGCGCGATCATCGCGACGGCGCGCGCGCTCGACAGCCGCCCGAAGTGCGCGCGCGCGCCGGTTTCCTCGACCAGCGCCAGCTCGCGCCCGACCGCGGCGGTCTCGGCCGCGACCGGAATGCCGGCCAGACCGAGGCGGGCGGCGACCTGGCCGTCGTGGGCCTGGCCGCCGGCCGACAGCCACGGGTCCATCGGCGTCAGGAACACGGTCAGACCGTGCGAGGCGGCGTATTCCATCGCGCGCTTCATGACCATCGAGTTCGGCACCGGCACGCCGGCGTTGCCGACGCCGACGCAGCCGGCCTCCTTCAGTGCCGCCATCTCGGCCAGCACCTCGCCGCCGAGCCCGCGGGTCAGCGCACCGAGTACCAGCACGCGCGCGAAGCCCGCGGCCTGGGCACGGCGGCGGATCGATTCGACGACGGCGGTCTCGTCGATGACCGGATCGGTGTCGGGCGGCATCACCAGCGTCGTGATGCCGCCAGTGCCGTCGCGGGCCGTATTGGCCGTGCTGATCTGTTCCACCTCGCTGACCGCGAGGCTGGCGAATTGCGGGCTGTAAGCCATGGGGTTACCTCAGGTTGCGCAGGAGAAACAGGTTTTCGGCCGGGCTACGCGCGCCCAGCACGTCGGTCGGCACAAGCGCGGGGTTGATCTGGCCGCCGGTCTCGACCACCACGACGTTGCCTGGCGCGACACCGACGTCGTAGACGGCAGCGGTCCCTAGCCCGAGATTCGCTCGGGCCTCCTCGGCGGTGGTGCCGCCCGTGCCGCCGCTCTCGACGCCGATCGGGGTCTCCGGGCTGAACCGCATGTTGTCTTCGGTCCAGATTTCCTCGCCGTTGGCGCGGGCGAACACGACCTTGTAGGCGCCGATTCCGAAGAGTGCCGGGGCAAAACCAGATGCGTTCAGCACAACCGGGTTGCTGAGCGCCACATCGGCCGCGGCCGCGCTGTAGACCGGCTTGGGCGTGCTGCTGCCGGCTTCGTAGAACGTCAGGGTCCCGCCGGGCACGATCCGGCCATCGCCGGCGGTCCACTCGAACCGGGGGCTGAAAAAGCGGTCGGCCATGCTAGGGTGGCTCCGTGCGAAGAATTTTCTACGGCGCCGCGATCGGCGGCATCGTCTGGTGGCTGATGAACCGCGGCGGGTTCGACAATCCGAGCGCGGTGATCATTGGCTCCACGGTCGAGAGTTTGCCGTTCGCCGTGGATGCGCTGCTGGCTCCGTATGACACGCCGCAAGAGGCACTGATGGCGGCGCTGACGACGGGGCAGTGGATCAGCTGTAGTGACAAAAAGCGGGGATCGGTTCGTGCGGTGGCGGATGGCTATGAAGTGGTGACATCGACGGGATCGGGCTGTGGTACGTCGGACCCAGTTCGTCAGCACCTGCTTCACGTCGATGCAAACGGAACCGTCGAGGAGCGCAGCAGCTACATCCTGGAAGCGGGAACGCCAGGCTGCATCATCGGTCGTCGTCCCGAAGGTCTGCATGCCGCGCGCTCGGTCCGTCGCGCAGCAGGCTGTGTCGGACGCTACTTTGCGGACAATGCTCGGCTGGAACAAGCGTCGGTGAAGGCGTTTTCTGCGCTTGAGACGGAGCTTCGCTGGCATCGGGCTCCGGCGTCGCTGCTGCGCATGGCCAAGCGCGCGGCCCAAGAGGAAGTTCGACATACGCGGGTGACGCGGCGACTGGCCAAGCGGTACGGGGCGACGGCGAAGGCCGCGTCGGTGCGATCGCTGCCGGTGCGGTCGCTGCTCTCGCTGGCGATCGAAAATGTTCAGGAAGGCTGTGTGCGTGAGACGTTCGGTGTGCTCGTCGGTCGCTGGCAGGCTCTTCATGCGGCAGACCCGGCGATTCGTCGGGCGATGTGGCGCATTGCCCGCGATGAGGGACGACATGCGGCGCTCTCGTGGCAAGTGGCGCGCTGGGTACACGGTCAGCTCTCGGTGGATGCGCAAGCGCAGGTCGAACAAGCGAAGCGTCAGGCCATCGAGACACTGCGTGCTGAGCTTCAGAATGAGCCTGAGGCGCCGCTCGTGCGGTTGGCTGGGTTGCCTCGCGCTGCGGAGGCGCTGCGGCTTCTGGCGCAGCTGGAAGAGCGACTGTGGCTACAGCCGCTGCCGGTATGCTAACCACTTGAGCCCTCGCCGCTGTTTCGGTTTTTGCGCAGGGCAAGACTTGACTTCCCTGCCAAGCTACCACCATATCGCGGTATGAACCCAAGCTTGGCTCGCTACGTTGTACGGCCCGCAGATCCTCGCCGGGCTCGTCTGCTCGGCGAGCGACTGGGACTCCGTCACCTGACGGCGCAGCTCCTTATCAATCGCGGTGTTCGCGACGAGCAAGAAGCCCGCAAGTACCTGGACCCGCGCCTGTCGGATCTGCGACCGCCCGAAGGAATGCAGCCGATGGCTGGCTTTGCCACGGCGGTGGAGCGCCTGAAAAAATCGGTGCTGGACCGCGAGACGGTCGGGGTCTTTGGTGACTACGATGTCGACGGAATCACGACGTGTGCGCTGCTGACGGACTTTTTAAACCGAGCCGGAGCGAACGTGGCTCCGCGGGTGGCGCGACGCGGTGACGGGTATGGCTTCGGCAAAGGGGATGCACACGATCTGGCGGCGCTTGGCTGTGATGTGATCGTGACCGGCGACTGTGGGACGAGTGACCACGAGACGCTGGCGCTCTGTAAGCAGATGGGAATCGATGTCATCGTCGTCGACCATCACCAAGTCCCAGAGCGACCACCGCAAGCGCTGGCGCTTCTGAACCCGCATCAGCCGGGCTGCGCGTTTCCGTTCAAGGGTCTCGCGTCCGTCGGTGTTGCCTTCTACTTGGCGGCGGCGCTGCGGACGCGACTGAAGGCGGCGGGCTGGCCTCACTTGCCAGATCTGCGCGACTTTCTGGACTTGGTGGCCATCGGAACCATCGCGGACTTGGCTCCGCTCACCGAAGAAAATCGCGTGCTGGTTCACTCGGGACTGCGCGAGCTAAAGCGCTGCTCTCGGCCTGGTCTGCGCGCGCTGTGTGAGATTGTCGGGCTCGAAGAAGGCGCAAGCACGTCGGCAGATGTGGCGTTCCGACTGGCGCCTCGGCTCAATGCGCCGGGACGACTCGGGGATGCGACGGAAGCGCTGCTCCTGCTGATTGAGACGGACCAGCGCAAAGCCCGCACGCACGCCGAAAACTGCAACGAGATGAACACCAAGCGTCAGCTCGTGCAGGAAGGAGTGCTCAAGGATGCGCGGGCCGCCGTCGAAGAACAGCTCCGCAAGGGGAACCCCGAGGTGCTGGTCGTTGGTGCGCAAGGCTGGCATCCAGGGGTCGTCGGAATCGTCGCGGCCAAGCTGGTCGATATCTACAACCGACCGGCGGTGGTGATTGCGTTTGAAGATCAAGTAGGCCGAGGCTCAGCGCGCAGTGCGCAAGGCTTCCATCTGTATCAAGGACTGCACGGCGTGTCGTCGCTGCTGCTGCGCTACGGTGGCCATGCGGCGGCGGCGGGACTGTCGGTTCATATGGACAACCTGGACGCGGTGCGGGAATCGCTGTGTACCGCGTATCGTCAGCAGCTCGGTGAGCGTCTGGCTTCGACGGATGTGACGGTCGATGCGACGGTATCGCTGGATGAAATCGATGAGCGTCTGACGCAAGAGCTGTCGCTGCTCGAGCCGTTTGGGATTGGCAACCATGAGCCGCTGCTGTTGATTCGGGAAGCCGAGTTGGTTCGTCATCGCGTCGTCGGGAGCGGACATCTTCAGCTGACGCTGCGAACGGGGGCAACCCTGCGTGATGCGATTGGCTTTGGACTGGGTGGTCGCGCGGCGGAGCTAAAGTCCGGTGGGAAGCTGAACCTGACGTTTGTGCCGCAGCTTGATACGCATCGTGGCATGCGACGGGTTCGGCTGCGCCTCCGAGAAGTGACTCCTTCGACGGATGCGCCAACCAAGCTGGCCGCCAATCAGGGGTAGTGAAGCGGACGGCTCACGCTATCTGCGAACCACCGTGTAGCAGAGCTTCTGCATCGCATACTCCAGTCCTTGCTGAAGCGTCGCTTGCGTGTTCATTCCTGCCAGATCTGCGCCGATGCGAACCATCTGCGCGGCGACTCCGGCACTGATTCCTACCATCAGACTTCGACAGCCAAGGAGCGCCACCGCTTGCACTGTTTTGACAAGCGCTCTGGCCACCCCTGCATCCACCGAGTCAACGCCGGTGATGTCGATGATTGCAAATCGCGCACGCTGGCGCGTAATCGCTTCCAGCAGTCGCTCGGTCAGCTGTTCGCTGCGCGCACCACTTAGCTCTCCCACGAGCGGAAGGAGCAGGATTCCTTCCCAAATCTGAATCACCGGAATCGTCAAGCGACCGAGCAGATCCGACTGCGCAGAGATCACACGCTGCTGCTCTGCAACCTCTGATTCCAGACGCACTGCTTGTTCCAACCGGACCCGGATCGGCGTCAGATCCGTGATGATTCCTACCAGTCCGATCACCTTTCCGTGATCATCAAACAGCGGATACTTTCGGGTCCAGATGAAGCGCTCCTGACCGCTTGGATTCGTCAGCTTTTCCTCATTTTCGGAAGGCTGCGCGCTCTCAAACAGCAGGTCATCGTTTTTCCAAAACACCTCGACCTGATCTTTGGGAAAAAAGTCAGGATCGGACTTTCCAATCACCTGTTCCCGAGTCAGCTGAAACAGCGCAAAGAACGCGGTGTTTCCTTCGATCCAGCGATGCTGCAGGTCTTTGACAAAGATCGGATCCGACAAGCTGTCTAGGATCTTGGCCGCAGGGAATCCGATCATGGGCATCGAATCGCTGGGCTGACTTTGCAGTGGCATCGCTGTGGCTTGCGCGCTGGAATCGCTGGTTCCGTTCTCTGTTGTCTTCAAGGCCATTTCCTCACCACGCAGCTGATCGTTTTAGAGTGCGGCACGTACCCGATGCGTGTGGGTGGTGATGCCAAAAAGTAGCTGTGCGCAGCGCTCTTTGTCACCACTGCGTGCGGCATCTTCTAGCTGCCGACACATCTGCGCGAGTCCGTTTGCGCCAATTCCTAGCGCACCACCTGCCAGTCGGTGCGCAGCCTTGCGAAGGTCGTCCATGGACTCTGTCTTTAGGTGTACCTGCGCATTGGTGATGCTGGCTTCCGATTCGGTATGAAACAGCGTGATCAGCTGCTCTGCGGATTCCTGACCGATGATTCCTGCCAGCTCAACCAGCTTGCTGCGAATCGACTCCAGCTCGACCTTGATGTCGTGATCATCCAGACTCTTTGCGGACTCGGTCTGCGGGAGCTTCGCAGCGGTGCTGATGTCTCCCGATGGAAAGTGTCTGGGAAGCCACTGATACAGCAGCCGCATCAGCGTATCTACCGTCACGGGCTTGGTCAGAAAGTCATTCATGCCAGCGGCCAGGCTACGCTCTTCATCTTCGCGGAATGCATTGGCTGTGAGCGCGATGATCGGAACGGTTCCCATGGGATAGGACAGCCCTCGGATCTCACGCGTTGCGGTCAGTCCGTCCATCTCTGGCATCTGACAGTCCAGAAGATCTAGCGATCAAGTTCCGTCGCTGGATACGCAACAAGTAGAGCGCGAGGGACTGTGTGAGGGAATCGCACTTGTACCGCACTGCGTCTTTTTGTGTGACTTCCCAAATATTAGGCATGGATGCTGTCTCTTTTTGATGCTGATTGAAGCAGACATTTCGTCGCTGAGCTTGTGGCTTGACAGGGCCTAATGCCCGCAGCATACGCTGCCGCGTATGAACACTCGATATGCGCTGATGCTGACGGCTGCTCTCTCTGTGCTGGCTTCCGGTTGCGGAGAAGCCATCGAAGACTTCATCAACAGCGAACACCAAGGTGACTTCATCTTGGGCAAGGTGCGCGGTATCGCCTTTAACATCGCGCTGCGTGATGTCGATGTCTGTCTGCTTGATGATCAAGATCAGCGCACAGGCTGTACGCAGAGCGATGCCGGTGGTGAGTTTGTGCTGCACAGCCTGGCGATGCAGAGTCAGCATCGCGTCCACATGGCGACGAGCGGATACTGGCCCCTGATTGGGATGATCAACACCAAGCGGAGTGTCGAAGGACAGCCGATTTGGGAACCCGCCATGCTGGACAACTTCGTGGTTGATCTGCAAGCGCGCAGGGTGGACGAGACGTTTACGGAAGGAACGGGACTGCTGTATTTCGAGCTACAGGAACCGGATGGAGATGAGTGGAAGGGGGCCGCAGACCGTCAGCTGTCCAGCGAAAAGCTCGGCGAGCCGTACTACTTTAACGACAGCAACTGGCTGGAAAAGGGTCGCAAGAGCACAGCCAGCAAAGGCTCTGCGATCTTTGTCAACGTGCAGCCGGGTTGGTATCCGATCAAGCTTCCGCCAGGATGCATGCCGCACTGGGGATTTGATCTGAATGAACAGGGACTGCTTCCCACCTATGTTGCAGCGGGAACTGTGACAGAGCTAAACATTCGCTGTCGCTAGCTGTACAGCGCAGACTTCCCTGGTTGCATCGTCTGGATGGGGAAGTGCGAGTCGTTCTGTCCGTGTCCACAGATCTGACAGTCCATCAGAATCAGGTCGTACTGAAACTTGCTGGCAGCGTTTTTGGCTTCTTTGCCATTGCCAACCACATCGACGCGACAGCCGAGTCGTTCCAGCATCAGTGCTGCAAGACGCTGACTGGCGCGATTGTCTTCCGCAACCAAGATGCGCGGCGGATTTTCGCTGACACGTAGTCCTTCTACGCTGCTGCGATCATGTCGTACGCGCTTGCGGGCTTTTTCAGTAGAGGTGTGACTGCCAAAGACCTGACTGAGCGTGCGGGTTAATCGTCGCTGCCGAACGGGCTTGAGTAGCTCGCCACTGATCGAAGGAAAGAGCGCGCTCAGGCTGTCTTGTTGTTTCCGAACGGACGCGAGGAGGATCACCGGAATGCTCTGAAGCTTGGGCGTGTCTTGGAACAGCTTGACGAGCTCGCGGAAGTCTTGGCTGGGAATCCCATCCGACATCAGGATCATGCTGGGAAGCGCATGCTGGGATGACTGTAGCAGTGCCTTCGCTTGCTGAATGTTTGCCGCCAGCTTGGGGGTCAGGCTCAGCTTCAGTAGGAGCTGATCGAGCTGCTCCCGAATCGCGGCGCTCTCATCGAGAACCATCACAACGGAGCCCATGGCGGAAGGTGGAAGCTGCTCCATCGAGTTCGAGGTTTCCGCAGCCGTGATCGGAAGCTCAAACCAGAACGTAGAGCCTGCGCCGAGCGTGCTCTTTACACCAATCTCTCCACCCATTGCTTCGATGAGACGCTTGCACAGCGCGAGTCCCAGTCCGGTTCCGCTGTGACGACGAACGATCGATGCATCCACTTGGGAAAACGGCTGAAACAGCTGCGACAGCGCGTCTTCAGGAATGCCCGGACCTTCATCCACAACCTCGATGCGGATGCGCGGCTTGTCGTCGGAGCCAGCGGGCTGACCACGCACCAAGATCTCTCCACGATCGGAAAACTTTACGGCATTGCCAATCAAGTTGATCAGCACCTGACGAAGTCTTCCGGGGTCGGTCATGATGTGACTGGGGCAGTCACGATGAAGCAGAGAGACAACGTTGAGCCGCTTTTGACGCGCGGACTCTGCCAAGATCTCAACCGCATCTTCCATCGCCAAGCGAATGTCAGTGGCGACGGTCTCAAGCTCTAGCTTGTCGGCTTCAACCTTGGACAGATCCAAGATGTTGTTGAGCTGACTGAGCAGCGTATCTGCTGCTGTACGGACAGCCTGTACATACTCGAGATGTTCCTTCGACAGCGGCGCATCCAGCAGCAGCGAGGTATAGCCAATCACTGCGTTGAGCGGAGTCCGAATCTCATGGCTCATGTTGGCCAGAAACGCGGACTTGGCACGATCCGCAGAGCGTGCTTCTTCGACAGAACGAATGAGCGCTGCGTTCTTTTCTGTCAGCTGCTGTGTGTGGGCATTCACCTGCGCGGTCAGGGTGCGATACAGCCTGCGAAACAGACGCAGCGTCAGCGCATCGAACATCAGCGTGACCAGCAGGTTGCCGTATTCCCAAACCAGGACTCCTGGTGTTCGGGTCATCAGAACCAGCAGGTCATACAGCGCAATCATCAGATAGATGATCAGCGTAACCAGCGCCATGCGCCGCTCTGACAAGACCATGGTCTTCGATGTCCAGACCATGCGCATGCAGAATGAATAGAGGAGTATAGAAGGAGTAATATAGAGAAACAGGAGCGGCGTCGTCTCTGCCTTGAGAATCCGCTGACCCAGAATGTTTGACCACAGATAGACTTGATCGCTGACCACCACCCCAGGCCACAGTGCGATCAGTGATCCGACGCCAGCAAGGGCCAGAAGTCCATGCCAGACCCGACGGGGAACCTGCTGATCACAGAAGCCGTAGCAGACTTTGATCGCGCACAGGGAAAGCCACAGGATCATTGCGATTTGTAGCTGCGTACACAGCGTGGCAACGATCGGGCTCTGGGTCGTGTAGTGAATCCCGCGACAAATGTTGATAAGCTGCGAGACAACGCACCAGGCGGCGCTCCAGCTGTGCACCGTGATCTGCTGCTGGACTTGATTGCTAGCTGTCCGTCCCAGCGCCAAGTGCAGGATCGCCATGTGAATGGTGATCACCGAGGCCAAGGCGAGTCCTAATACAGATAGACCAATTCCGCCCACCTTATCGAAGGTAGCAGAGATCATCGGCTACTCGACCAAATTCCGCTGCGTTTTGGGCCGCGTCAGAGACATACCATGTGGTGCTATAGACTCTGACTACGCAGCGGCGCTAACATGCTGTGCTGGGTCAGGATAGGGGAAGCTGCGTATGCCGCGTTCACGGTTTTTTGTTCTGGTTGTAGAAGACGAACCGATCGCTCGAATGACGCACCTTGGAGCGATCGCTCGTCTGAATGAGGTTGTTGCCGTTGGGGCAGGTAGTGTGATGGAGGCGCTGGCCATCATCTCTCAGAACCAACCACAGGTGGTGGTGCTGGACCTACAGCTTCAGGACGGAACCGGAATCGATGTGATGACGCGACTTGCAGAGATGCAAAGCTCTGCCGTCCTGATCATTGTGAGCGGGCACATCGAGAGATTCCGTCACAGCCTGAAGGTCAGCGAGCGGCTGCACTTGCTGGAAAAGCCGGCTCCGCTGCGTGAGGTTCAGCGCATCATTGAATCGGTACAGAGAGCCAGCACTCCGCATGCTCCGTTTTCACCGCTCGACTATGTTCAGCTGGCCTGTATGGGACAGCACAGCGTCGAGATCGACTGTGTTGGTGAAGAGGTCTGCGGAGAGATTGTCATTCACAAAGGAGCGCTGTGGTCCGCTCAGGATGAGCTGGGAACCGGCGTTGCGGCGTTTACGCGCCTTGTCTTGTCGGAAGGAGCGCTTTTGCGTGTCACTCCGGCCAAAGAAGATCCGGGTCCGCGCGCGATTGAAGAGAGCTGGGAACAGCTGGTGCTGGATGCGATGCGCGAAAAGGACGAAGAAGACAGAGTCCGTCCGCCCAAGCCTGCGGCGGCCCCTGCGCCCAGCTCGGCGTCTGCGCTCGGCGCTTCCCCGCCCGCGAGCGGTGCTTCAGGTGTTCCTCTTCCGTCCACCATCGCAGGTGCTACGACACAAGCTCCGGCCAGTGTGCCGCCTGCGCCTGCTTCCTCTCCCGGTGTGAGCGCTGCGCCTCCGTCTCTTGCTGACTCCAGCGCAGGATCTTCTAGCAAGAGTCGCAGCGGACCGCGCAAGACCATCACGCCAGAGCTTCGCGCCAACTTCGATCAGTTTGTCGATCGCGGTGTGCGCGCAGTCATCGAACGCAACTACGCACTGGCCATCACAGAGTTTGAACAAGCCCAAGCGCTGTGGCCCGATGAGCCACTGGTCCGTCATCGCTTGCAGAGACTGCGGCTGCTGATTCAAGAGGAGTCGTAGTCTCTTCTGTCTGCTCGCCTGCGCTTGCGGACTCTGTTCGCTGATCTCGATCAGCCATCTGCACGCGGATTTCCTTCTTCCGTTTCTGTCGATTCCTCCGCGCTTGCGTTGGTCTTTGGGGTAGGGTGCTGCCTCGGGTTCTTGGCTTCTGTGGCATCGAGCCTAGGACTTTGTGACGATGGCTTGGCTGGCTAAAAGAAGCACGCAGGATGACTCATATGAATCGGACTCCTTCGATTTCCTCGCAGCGTCTGTATGAATCGATCGAAGCGCTCGGACGCATCGGTAGCTATCTGGATGAAGCAAGTGGTTTGCATGGTGTGAATCGCCTGGCCTTGACGGCTGCGGACGCAGAAGGACGTCGTCATGTGGTCGCCAAGATGCAGTCGCTGGGTCTGTCTGTATCCATCGATCGAATTGGCAATGTCTTCGGAAGGCGCAAGGGAAGGGAAGACGCGCTGGCTCCGGTGATGATGGGATCGCACATTGACTCTGTTCCGACCGCAGGCAAGTTCGATGGCTGCTTGGGAGTCCTGGGCGCGCTCGAAGTGATCCATGCGCTGGAGGATGCGCAGTACGTCACGCGGCGACCGCTTGTGGCGGCCTTCTTTACGGATGAAGAGGGATCGCGCTTTGGATCGGACATGCTCGGAAGCTCCGTAGCGACGGCGCGCATTCCACTACAGACTGCCTATGGACTGCGTGATCGCGCCGGACTCACCGTCAAAGACGAGCTACAGAAGATCGGATTTCTCGGCGAAGTAGACGAGCTGCTTGCGCCTCCCTTTGCGTATCTGGAATGTCACATCGAACAAGGTCCGGTGCTGCGCAGTGAAAACATCGACATCGGTGTGGTGACTGGCGTGCAGTCGATCTCGTGGCAGGAAGTGACGATTCAAGGTCGCAGCGCACATGCCGGAACGACACCGATGGAGCTGCGTGCGGATGCCTCTTGTGCGGCTGCTCGGATCAACCTGCGTCTGCGTGAGATGGCGCGCAGTGGTCACTACGGACCGCAGATGCGCGCAACGATGGGTGCGATGGTTCCGGTTCCGGGACTTGTCAACATTGTGCCGGGACGGATGACGGTGACGGTGGATCTGCGCAATCCCGATGATGATCACATGCGCAGAGCGGAAGCAGACATCATCGCATTTTACGATCAAGTGGCAGCGGAAGAAGGCGTGCAGATTCGCTGGCGACAGACCGCGCGAACCAGCTGTGTGCAGTTCGATTCTGCGTTTCAAGATCGCATCGAAGCGGCGGCTCAGCGACGGGGATTGTCCACACGAAGGATTGTCTCGGGGGCCGGTCATGATGCGCAAGAGATGGCTCACCTTACGCGCGCCGCGATGGTCTTTGTGCCGGGCGAGTTTAACGGAATCAGTCACAACCCGCGTGAGCTGTCGACGCCTACCCAGTGCGCAAACGGAGTGAGTGTCCTGCTCGATGTCCTGCTCCAGATTGCGGAAGAGGAGTAGCGCTCCCTTCCTTCCGGTTCGGTAGGCTGTCGAAGTTGTTGACAACCTTTGTGTTTCCCATAGACGCTCCTCATCAAGACAAAGGAGAGTCCATGCGAAAGCACTGGAATGTTCTGTGGTTTGCGGCGGGCCTTGTGGCGTGTAACTCGAGTCCTGTTCTGCCGGTGTCGCTGGCGCTGTTTTCGGTGACACCTGCGAGCGGACCGACAACGGGCGGCACCATGGCGCAGCTTCTCGGTAGCGGCTTTACGCCACAGACGGTGGTTTCGTTTGATGGGATGCCGTCTTCGCAGCAGACGCTGGTTCGCGATGGTGTGATCACGGCGCTCGTTCCTTCGCATCTGGGTCGCGCCGGACTTGTGGATGTCCGCGTCGAACAGCCAATGACCGATGCGGCTCCGTCTGTGCTTCCCAAGTCCTATCGCTACTTCTACGGAGCGCTCGGTTTTTCCGCGAGCGCTGATACGCCCGCAACCGGACCCAATCCGTGGTTCATTCACGCAGAAGATCTGGACGGCGATGGCAACAAGGATCTGATTGTCTCTAACTACACGGGCCAAAACCTGAGCGTCTTTTTGGGCAAAGGGGACGGATCGTTCCGTGCGCAGGCAAACTATCCGGGGGGCCGGACTCCGTTTGGCTTTGCGGTCGGGGATCTGGACGGTGATGGCAAAAAGGATCTGGTGGTCGGTCAGTACGCGGCAGACCCGCTGCAGGTCCTGTACGGCAAGGGCGACGGAACCTTCGAGCCAAGCCAAGCCGTGGCCTCGCTACAGGCTCCGCGTGCCGTGCGGGTTGCGGATCTCAACAAAGATGGGTTTCTCGATGTCG
>ERZ650309.1056-NODE-1056-length-13113-cov-5.474881_pt1 | contig 13113 bp, 11 predicted proteins | sample MGYA00376245_ERZ650309 | MGnify/ENA primary metagenome ERZ650309 (study PRJEB26733, sample SAMN07839294) | wastewater metagenome | biome: urban; feature: wastewater treatment plant; material: waste water | place: USA: North Carolina | collected 2016-04-26 ...
TAGCAGCTTTATCCAAAAGACTGGCAAGGCCAAACTCGCTGCTTCACCAATGAACACGGACAACAAATGAATTAGCAAGGTCGCGACAAAGACGCCTGCCAGCACAATCTTGGCCGAATATCGTGTTGCGAAAGCCAACGCCACCAACTGAGTTTTGTCGCCCATCTCAGCGATGAAGACAAAAAATAATCCAATCCAAAATGCAGTCATAATTTGCCGCCCTTGATTTCCAATCGTGGTTAATAAATTTCGCTCTCACCTTCCGGCCGGGTTCTCCAGCGGCGATGAATCCACAACCATTGATCCGGGTAACGGCGCACGATGGATTCGATCACTTTGGTGTAAATGGCGGTGTTGGTTTGCACGTCTTCGTCGCGGTTGCCGGTCGAGACGGTTTCCACAGGCTTTTCAAAATGCAGCCGATGAATCTTCGCGGCTTCGTCCCAGACGATGTAACCGGGTAAAACGATTGCGCCGGTTCGCAAAGCCAGTGTCGCCACTCCCGCAGTCGTGCAAGCTGGAATGCCGAAGAAATCGCAAAAGACGCCTTCTTCGCGCGAAGCGTTGAGGTCGGCCAAAATGCCTACGACGCCGCCGGATTTCAGCGTCTTCAGCACTTCGCGGACGGAATTCTTTTTATCAATGCTGCGATTGCCAAAGCGCGTGCGGTTCGATTCAGCCAGCCGTTCGACCAGCGGATTGTCCACTCGCCTGGCCAAAAACGACATCGGGTGGCCGTAAATCGAATGCGCGAACACAGACAATTCCCACGCGCCGATGTGGCCGGTCAGCAAAATCACGCCTCGCCCAGCAGCTTTGGCGTCCAGATAATTTTCCAGGCCGACATAACTGACGACGGATTCGATGTTTCGGCGATTGAGTTTCGGGAATTGACTGACTTCGCCCAACAGACGGCCAAGATTGCGGAACGTGCCGCGTTTAATTCGCTGGCGTTCGGTTTCAGGAAGTTCCGGGAACGCCAGCCGCAAATTGGCTTCGGCGTGGCGGCGCAAACGAGGCAACACGGAATAAGCTATTGTTCCAACGGCCTGGCCGCCTTTCAGCGCCATCCAGCGCGGCAGCAATCGGACGCCGTGCAGAACCACCCAGGCGATGGCGAATTCGACATAACTCCGCACCAGGCCGCGGCGGCGAATTGTTGCTTTAATCGCTGCCTTTGCCGCTTCTGGGTTGTCTTCATTGTTTTCCAATGCCACTTGATACAAGCACGGCGAAGCTAACACGCGCCGCGAAAAACTGTCAATTTGCGCTGGCTTCGGCGTTGAAGGCAAAATGCCTGCTCATACAAACTTATCACCAAAGGCACTTTATCAATGATCAAAGCAGTAATCTGGGATTTGGACGGAACGCTGATTAATTCCGTTGATCACCACTGGGACGCCTGGCGCGAAGTCATGGCCGCAGAAAACATCACGCTGACGTTTGACGAATTCGTCTCTGATTTTGGCAAACGCAACGACGAAATCTTGCTTGGACGAATTGATCCAAACATGTCCGATACGGAAGTTGCCCGTATCTCATTGGCAAAAGAAGAAGCGTATCGCCGCTTCGTACGCACCAAAGGACTGGTGTTGTTGCCGGGCGCAGAAACCTGGCTTCGGCAATTGAAAGCCGGCGGTTGGCGACAAGCGTTGGGAACGTCGGCTCCGCAGGGAAACATTGACGCGGCTTTTGACGTGTTGGGAATCGCGGAATTTTTCGATGCCGTGATGTCGTCCGAACAGGTCAAAGCCGGAAAACCTTCGCCGGATGTGTTTCTGGCAGCGGCGGAACGGATGAACATTGCGCCGGAACATTGCGTCGTTGTCGAAGACGCGCCCGCCGGAATCGAAGCCGCTCGGCGAGCCGGGATGAAATCGGTTGGCGTGTTAACGACTCATGACGCGCTGAAAGGCGATTGGGTGTTCAATACGCTGGAAGATTTGCCCGTGGACTTTTTTACGAACCTGTCTCGTTAACTCCGCTTGTTACCGCGCGTTACTGACTCGACCATGAACCGCACAGACAGATTGCTGGCCATCGTTCTGGAGTTGCAGCGCAACGGGTCGCAGCGCGCTGAAGATTTGGCCGCGACATTTGAAACCAGCAAGCGAACGATTTACCGCGACATTCAAGCGCTGTGCGAATCGGGCGTGCCGGTCGTTGCCCAAGCAGGCGTAGGCTATTCGCTGGTTGAAGGCTATTTTCTGCCGCCGCTGAGTTTCAGCACTGACGAAGCGACGATGTTATTGCTGGGCAGCGAATTTGTCGCCGACAGTTTTGATGCTCAATACCGCGAAGCCGCCCACGCCGCCGGTCGTAAGATTGAAGCTGTGCTTTCAGAAAAGCTGCGCGGCGAAGTCGGATATTTGCGGGACAGCATCGCTTTTGTCGCGCCGGAAACTTTGGCCAGCGACGCTTCGGCAAAATTCCTGCCCACTCTTCGCCGAGCGATCATTGAACAACGGACCATTCGGTTTCATTACCACACACGGTATTCGATGGACCGGTCAACGGCCCGAAAAACTCGCGACGCCGATCCTTACGGATTGGTGCATTACGGCGATGCCTGGTACCTGATGGCGTATTGTCATTTGCGGCGCGAAGTTCGGCAGTTCCGCCTGGATCGAATGACGGATTTGCAACCAACCGATCAATCGTTTGCTCGCCCGCCGGATTTCAAACTGGAACCACCAGAAGAAGACACACGCACTGTGGTGATTCGAGTGTTGTTCAATGCGGACGCGGCTCCGTGGGTTCGCGAATCGCGTTCGTATTACATCACCGCAATGGAGCCGCATTCCGGCGGATTGCTGGTAACACTAAAGGCGCACGTTGAAACTGAGGTCGTGTCGTGGTTGCTGGGGTGGTGCGATCAGGTCGAAGTGTTGGAGCCGGAATCCTTGCGGCAACGAATTGCCGACGTTGCCCAAAAAATCGTCGAAAAAAATTCTCCGCCCAAATCCTGCTGACATACTGTTGTCACTCGGCTGGTTTACATTCCTCGCCGTTAGAAAATCACCCGGCGCAGCAACGCCGGAAATCAAATCTCGACTCAGGGAGGAATTCAACAATGAATAAACAGGTTCTGTTAGGTCAACGTGAATATTTCAAAATGGCTCATGGCGTGACGCTACGCTTGATTGGTTGTTTTACCGATGCCGATCTGGATTTTAGCCCTAAAGCCGGAATGCGTTCAGTGCGCGACCTTTTCGCTCACATTTACGGAATGGAAAAAGTCTGGGCTGAAGACGTTCGCAGAAGCAAAATCACCCAGGAATCGGAAAATCGCGCCATTCCAGAATCCGCCGAAGGCAAAGCAGAAGCGGCAAAACTGAAAACTGTCGCCGACGTGCAAGCCTTCGCCCGTGCGTCGCATCAGGCGCTGGACGAAACGCTGAAAACCATCACCGATGAAGAATTGGCCGGCAATGTAGAAACACCGTTTGGAACTTTCCCTCTTTGGCAAATGCTTGTTTTTGCTTACGATGAACACTGGCATCATCGCGGCCAGATTTATACGTATGCGCGATTGCTTGGCAAAGAAGTGCCGATGCTTTATGACTACGAAAATTCTCCGGCATAAAGCATTCGACAGGGTTTTTCAGGATGAATTCATCCTGAAAAACCCTGTCGAATTGGATTCATGAGATTAGTCCGCCAATGTTTGGAGCGGGCGATCCAACGCTTGAGGCAATGCGTCGCTCCAGATGGCTTCCAACGCGGCCACAGAACTATTCACCAACGTTCCGCCGTTCAATGTGACGGTTAATTGGTCGCCGCCGACTTCACCAACTTGCGCGATGGGCGCGCCTTCTTCTAAAGCAATTTCTTTTACGCGAGCCACGTTTTCCGCTTTGACGCTTAGCAGGATCCGCGAAGGCGATTCGGCAAACAGCAAGGTTGTGGAATCAGTCAGGCCGCTTAATGTTGCGTGCTCGCTTAGGTCCAGTTTCGCTCCGATGCCGGAGCGTCCGTAGCTGGAAAAACAGCTTTCGGCCAGCGCGACAGCCAACCCACCTTCTGAACAATCATGCGCCGAGCTGACCAAACCGGCTTGAATCGCTTTCAAACAGGCTTGCTGAACTTTTAGTTCTTCGGCCAAATCAATTTTCGGAACTGCGCCCGCGGCTTCGCCGGTCAGCACGGAAAGCAGTTCGCTGGCTCCCAGATCGTTGCGCGTTGTGCCGAGCAGCAACACGACATCGCCGGATTCCTTGAACCATTGCGTGGTGATGTGTTTGGCGTCTTCGATCACGCCCAGCATTCCAATGGTTGGCGTTGAATAAATCCCGCGACCTTCCGTTTCGTTGTAAAAGCTGACGTTGCCACCAGTTACAGGTGTGCCGAAGGTGGTGCAAGCTTCGGCCATTCCATCAATCGTTTCGCTGAACGACCACATCACTTCAGGGCGTTCCGGGCTGGCAAAGTTCAAACAATTGGTGACGGCCAGCGGACGGCCGCCGCTGCAAACGACGTTGCGTGCGGATTCAGCTACGGCCAGTTTTGCGCCTTCGCGCGGATCAAGCTGGCAATACCGCGAATTACAATCCAGCGACATGGCCATGCTGCGGCGGGTTTCTTTGACGCGAATCACCGCCGCATCCGAACCGGGCAACACAACCGTGTTCGTGCGAACCATGTGGTCGTACTGCCGATACACCCAATGTTTTGAGGCGATATTGGGCGAAGCCAGCAGACGGCGAAGCACTTCAGTCATCAATCCGCCAGTGGAATTTGAAGCTTGAGATTGAAGACTTGAGATTGCCGCCGCGACTTTGGGCGAAACGTCTTCGCTGGCAACGGCAAACGCTTTCATCGGGCGGTTGTATTTTGGAGCTTCGTCGGTCAGCGCCAAGTTGGGGATTTCGGCGACGATTTCGCCTTTGTGCGACACGCGCAGTTTCTGGTCTTCAATCACGTTGCCGATGATGACTGCGTCCAAATCCCAGCGGTGGAAGATTTCCAGCACTTGCCGTTCGTGGCCGCGTTCGGCAACGATCAGCATTCGTTCCTGAGATTCCGACAGCATCATTTCATACGCCGTCATTCCGGTTTCGCGTTGCGGGACAAGGTCAAGATTGATTTCGACTCCGTTGCCAGCGCGCGCACCCATTTCACACGAAGACGACGTCAAACCAGCCGCGCCCATATCCTGAATGCCGACGATCGCGCCGGAGCGCATGGCTTCCAGACAGGCTTCCAGCAACAGCTTTTCCGAAAACGGATCGCCGACTTGGACTGTCGGTCGCTTTTCCATCGCGGCTTCGTCAAATTCAGCGGAAGCCATTGTTGCGCCGTGAATGCCGTCGCGTCCGGTCTTGGCTCCGGCGTAAATCACCGAATTGCCCACGCCTTCGGCTTTGCCGTAAAAAATCTGTTCGCGCCGCACCAACCCCAGCGCAAAGGCGTTCACCAGCGGATTCAGTGAATAACATCCGTCGAAATACACTTCGCCGCCAACGGTTGGGACTCCAAACGCGTTGCCATAATCGCCCAAGCCTTTAACAACGCCAGCCATAATCCGGCGGTTGCGCGCGACGCTTTTTGCTGAAGTCAGATCTTTCGACTCATTCACTTCTTCATCGCGGATCGGGCCGAAACGCAAACTGTCCATCGCCGCCACTGGCCGAGCGCCCATCGTGAAAATGTCGCGCAAAATGCCGCCGATGCCTGTCGCCGCACCTTGATACGGTTCGATGAACGAAGGGTGATTGTGCGATTCGATCTTGAACGCCGCGCACCAACCATCGCCAATGTCTACGATTCCCGCATTTTCGCCCGGCCCTTGCACCAGCGCTTCGCCGGTGGTTGGCAAGCGGCGCAAATGAATTTTGGACGATTTATACGAACAGTGTTCCGACCACATCACCGAAAAAATTCCCAACTCGGTAAAGTTCGGTTCGCGCCCCATCAATTGTTTGATGCGATCGTATTCTTCGGAGGAGATGTTGTGCTGATTCAGAAGTTCAGGAGTAATCATGTTGATTCTGGGTTTTGGGTTCTGAATTTTGGATTTAACAACATTCCGCACTTTCCATCCAAAATTCAAAAACCAAAATCAATAATTGGCTTAAACGCGCGCTTTCAGAATGTCTCTGAGCGCATCGGCCATCGAAAGAAACATCGAACGCCCATCTTTACAGCCGAGCATGCTTTCGGCGGCGCGTTCCGGGTGAGGCATCAACCCCATCACATTGCGCTGCCGGTTGCAGATACCGGCAATGTTTCGCAACGAGCCGTTCGGATTGGCTTCGTCCGTGATTTCGCCATCGGCGGTGCTGTACCGAAAAATCACTTGGCCTTCGTTTTCCAATTCAGCCAGCGTTTGTTCGTCGCAAAAATAATTGCCTTCGCCGTGAGCAATGGGCAGGCTCAACACTTGGCCGGGTTTGTAACCGGCTGTGAACACCGTGTTGATTTGTTCGACGCGAACATTGACATGTTCGCAGATGAATTTCAGGTCACGATTGCGCAACAACGCGCCGGGCAACAAGCCAGATTCGCACAAAATCTGAAAGCCGTTACAAATGCCCAAAACCAGTCCGCCGTTGTTGGCAAATTCCACCACCGATTTCATGACGGGCGAAAACCGTGCAATTGCGCCGCTACGCAGATAATCGCCGTAGGAAAAACCTCCGGGCAGAATGATCGCATCGAAGCGGTCAACGTCAGTTTCTTTGTGCCAGACGAAGTCTACAGGTTGGCCGACCACCTTGCTGATGACATGGTACGTGTCGTGATCGCAATTCGAGCCGGGAAAGATGACAACGCCAAATTTCATTAGTGCGCAGTCCTTATTGGCTTAAAGTGGGAACTAGAGGGCTTTGTACAATACGAAATACGGATTGTCTAGCTGACGCTGAACTTGGCGACGTCCAAGACAAGCCGGATTTGGCGTTCAAATGATCACTCGCTCCCAGACTTTGCTGGCTAGCGCGCGGCTGCGGGCCGTGATTTCTGATTCTTCTAAACAGAGGAGTTGCCGGTCTTTCATCAATACGTTGCCAGCACAAATCGTCGTCGTCACCATCGAACTTTCAAAGCCGAACAAAATATGCCACGGCAGATTGCCCGCGCTCATCGGCGTAGTCGGATGGTAGTCCACAAAAATAATGTCGGCGAAGGCTCCCGGCGCCAGCACTCCCAGCGGGGCTTGTGGAAAGAAGACATTGGCTAGTGCTGCGTTGTTGACGATGGCCATTTCGGCGACGGTTGTGCCACTCATCCGGCGCGGATCGCGGTGCGCGGCTTTGTGTGAGAGATAGGCCGCTTTCCATTCATCCCACATTGCATTGGAAAAGCCGTCGTTGCCAAGCGCAACCTTTACGCCCAGCCGCAGCAAGCTTTCCACGTCCGCCGCGCCGACAGCGTTGTTCATATTCGAGCGCGGTTGATGCGTTACCCAGGTTCCGGTTTCGGCCAGCAACGCGGCTTCGCGGGCGTCAATGTGAACGGCGTGCGCGACGATGGAACGTTCGCCCAAAATGCCGAATTTTTGCAGCCGATCAATCACGCGCGTGCCGCTTTTTTGCAAGCTGTCGTACTGGTCGGATTCGTGTTCGGCGGCGTGAATGTGAAAGCCGTCGTCGTGCGCTTCGCGGCAAGCTTCGAGCGTCGCGTCGGAAAGCGTCAGCGAAGCGTGCAGGCCAAACGTGGCCGCAAGCCTGGGAGCGCGGGCGGCATCGCCCGCCGCTTTGATGAAACGCAGATTTTCTTTGATTCCAGCCTTCGCTTTTTCTTCGCCGTCGCGGTCGGTGACTTCGTAACACAGACAGGCCCGCAATCCCGCTTGCGTGACGGCTTCGGCGACCACATCCAGCGAACCGTCAATTGCGTTGGGCGAAGCGTGGTGGTCAATCAAGGTCGTCGTGCCGTGTTTGATGGCGTCAATCAAACAAACCAGCGCCGAATATCGCACGTCTTCCAGCGTCAATGCCTTGTCCAATCGCCACCACAGCCGATCCAGAATTTCCGGGAAATCTTTCGGCGCATCGCCCGGAATGGCCATCCCGCGCGCAAAGGCTCCGTAAAAATGCGTGTGCGCACAGATGTTGCCGGGCATCACAAACTGACCGCGCGCATCCAGGCGTTCAGCTTCAGGATACTTCGCTTGCAGTTCGGCAACTGGGCCAAGCGCCACGATCCGGTCGCCTTCAATATAGAGCGCGTAGTTCTCCAGAATTTCGTTGGGCGTGCCCCAAGTTATCAGATTGGCATTCGTGATCAGCATAACAACAGGTTTCGCTCAGCCAGCTTAGGCCAACAATTTATCCAGTTCAGCAATGTCCGGTTTGATGCGCAATGGTTCACCGAGGGCACGGCGCGCGGCATCAACGTCTTTCAATCCATTGCCGGTCAGCATCAGCAAGACGCGTTCATCCGATTTGATAGCATTGGCTTCACACTGTTTCACAAAGCCAGCGAAAGCGGCGGCGGCAGCAGGTTCGGCAAAGACGCCGGTCGCGCGAGCAAGTCGGGCAATCGCCGCAATGATCTCGTCATCATTCACCTTAACGCCACTTCCGCCAGATTCGCGAATGGCGCGAATCGCGGCAGTTGCATCGCGCGGCTGGCCGACGCTGATGCTGTCGGCAATAGTATGTGCAGGACCAATTCTGACAATGCCGTCGCCGTTCGCCGCATCCACAATGGCCGAAGCGCCCGCCGCCTGCACGGCCATCAATTGCGGCATGCGCTCAATCCAACCCAGCCGGTGCAGATCGTTGAAGCCTTTCCATAATCCACTGAGAATATTGCCGTCGCCGACGCTGACGAAGACTTTGTCGGGAACCTGCCATTGCAACTGTTCCCCGATTTCCAACGCCGCAGTTTTTTTGCCTTCGCGCGTGAACGCGTTGACGCCCGTGCTGCGCTGATACCAACCGAAACGCTTCCCAGCGGCCAGACACAGATCAAAAGCGTCATCGTAACTGCCCTCGACCAACACAACCCGCGCGCCGTAAATTTGCAATTGCGCAATCTTTGCCGGCGGAGCCGACGCAGGGACGAATATCACCGCTTTCATTCCAACGCTTGCGCACATTCCAGCCAGCGCGCAGCCCGCGTTGCCCGACGAAGCGGTGGTAATGATCTGCGCGCCCGCTTCCTGAGCCTTCACCACGGCCAGGGCGCTGGGGCGATCTTTGAACGACGCCGTCGGATTACGCCCGTCGTCTTTGATCAACAGTTGTTTGACACCAAATTCATTGGCCAGGCGCGGGCAATCGTAAATGGGCGTCCAACCAACGGTCAGCGGCGGCACAGGCGATGAGGCATCAATCGGAAGCAACGGGCGGTAGCGCCAGATTGTGAGGTTACGGTCTGCGGCGAGCGAAGCTTTGCTGAAGTGCCGGTTAATGCGTTCGTAATCGTACAGCACATCGAGATTGCCGCCGCAACGAGGGCAAATATACTGAATTTCGTTGACGCCGAATGTCTGGTTACATTCTAGGCATTGAAAACCGGTTACATTGCTCATTGATTCAATTCATTTTCCATTTGTCATTTGTCATTTGTCATTGCCCGGATTGTGGGCTTTTCAATTGGTCATTTGTCGCAGACCCGGATCATTTTTTATTGGCGCGAGCCGTCCGATGAGAGGACGTAAAAATGCGGCAGAGTTCTTTGTTTTCTTCGATGATTTCTTTCAATAGCTCTGCTTTCAGCAGCTCGCTGCGTTCAATAATGCGCAGCCAGATTGAAGTTTCGTTTCGTTCCTTCAACACAATCCCGAGCTTGTGGACAACATCAGCGTGGCTTTCGGCTCCGCGCGCTTCGCCATAATTCGGAGCGGGAGACGTGCCCGATCTCAAAATCTGCCCGGCAATATGTTTGCCCGCAGGTGTTTTCGGCAAACTCGCCGTCAGCTTGATGACGCGCACCGCAAAATTGATCAATCGCTCTTCAAGCTCATCTCCTTTTGATTGAGTATTTTTCGCAATGACTTCGCCTCCCATCCCTCCTCCAACAAACCCTGTATTCTTTGAATAACCTCGCTCTCTCCAATGACAACTGTCAAATGACAAATGGAAAATGGAAAATGAACTCTGAACTCATCTCCGTTTAACTTTGACGAGCCGCCGCAATCCGCGCATCCATTTCCGGAATCAATTCCTGATGTCTGATCCACCATTCCTGATCTTTCTGCGCATCCAGTTCTTCCACCGTCTTGCCTTGCTGTTCCACCCACGTGAAGTATTTCAGGTTGTGCCATTGGCGGCGCACGTCGGGCGTGCCGTCTTTGATCCAATCGGTCTTGGCACCGTGGAAGATCGCTTCGACGTAAGCCGTCGCACGCGCGTCATCCATCGCGCCGTAACATTCCGCCATGGACTCCATCACCGAATGATAGCGATCAATCGCGTCGGTGCAGATGGTGACGATTACGTCCTGTTTGCCAAGCTGATAATGTTTTGCCGCTTTGATTGCGCCCAGCACGTTGCAAACACCGGAAATGCCAAAGATGGTCGCAAGCTGTCGCAGCTTTGCTTCAGGAATGCCATAGCGTTGCGCCAGCGTTTGTTGCCCGGCAACGCTCGTCAGCACCTGCAATCCCTTTTTGCATTCGATGTCGTCGAGGCAGGCAATCGCGTCCATGTTCAGCACGTTGTGAATCCAGGTGACGTGTTTGTCGCCGATGCCTTGAATGTCGTGTCCGCCGTAACCGTTGTTGTACAGCGTTGGGCATTGAATTGGTTCGAGGCCCACGGTGCGCGCATTCGGCCAGACCTGTTTGATGCGGTCGCCCGCCGCAATCGTCCCCGCGCTGCCCATTGCCGAAGTGAAGGCCGCAATCGAACCATCGCCGATGCCTTGCGATTTCAATTCCGCCGCGAGTTCGACAATCGTGTTGCCGGTGACGTGATAATGAAACCGGTAATTCCCCATCACCTCGAACTGATTCAGGATGCGAATGTTTGGATCGCGGCGCAGTTCCCAGGTCTTGTCGTAAATCTCTTTGACGTTCGATTCCACGCCCGGTGTTTTGATTACTTGCGCGCCATAAGTTCCAATTCGCTCGAACCGTTCGCGGCTCATGCCTTCGGGTAATACGACGATGGATTTTGCGCCGACGCGCCCGCCAACCCACGCGCCGCCAATGCCGTAATTTCCTGTGCTGGGCCAGACGACTGCGTGCTGGTCAATGTCTACTTGGCCAAACAGCAAAGCTTCGGCAATCACCGAATACGCCGCGCCGACTTTGTGCGCGCCGGTTGGAAAATCGCGTCCGTACAAAACGACAATCGGCGCTTCGACGCCGGTCAATTCTTTGGGCAGCACTTCGTATTTGATCTGGTCATCCGCGCCGCGCCAGGTGATGTTGTAGAGATTGATCGGATCCAGCGGCGCTTCGGTCGCGGCTTTAACAGCGCGCTGCCGCACCGCCGGATCAATCGCGCTCGGATGGAGCATTTCTTCAAAGGTGGGACCGAAAATCGCTCTGGTCATATTATTTTCTCCTTCCAGTTCGTTTTGCGGTTGCCCTTTTTGCCGCCGCTTCAATGAATGCTGCACGAACGCCGTGTTCCCAGGCTTCATTGATCTCTTTCTCAGAAAAACCGGCAACGCGCCCCAACAGAAAAAACGGGGCGTACGCGTGGCCCGAAGCTTTCCAACGCGCCATTTCTATAAGCGAGGGAAGAGCCTGCAAGCGAAGTTCCGCCAGCACGCCAGAATCGCGATGCTCTGTCAGTCTGACCAGTGCCAGCGATGATTTATTACGGTCCGTCCATTCAATCGAATTCAGCATTTCAACAAAGGGCCGTGTTGGAATCCGGATGGGTTGTCGAACCGCTTTCCCGGAAAGCTCTGCCATAACTGCCAGCGCGCGTGTTGCGTTGTTGCGCACGTTGCCTGCCGGATCACGCATTGCTTCGACAAGGTCGCCGACCACTGTTTGTTTGTTTGCCGTGTAGGCAATCACCTGAGCGGCCAGCGCGCGCTGTTCCGCGTCGGCGGATTGGTGCAACACATTGCGAAGCAGGTTCAAATCCCGCGCGGCAAATGTAATGAATCGCTGCTGGATGGCGCGCGATGCCGGATCGTTCATCAAGGCATGCCCCTGCGAATCGTCTTCGGCAGCGTTGCCCTTCAGCACGGCATCCATTTGGGCTTTTTGAAAATCGTTACCTGCCTGCTTGATCTCTTCGGGTAATTCGATCGTTCTTTTTGGAGCTGGATGAAACTCAAAAGCAGGAGCGCCCTTCTCACCAATACCGACATACAGGGTGGCTTTGCCGTTCTCACAACAGACCCATTCCAGCCGCGCCTGCGCGACGCCCGGTAAAGCTTCCAATCTGCGCCGCGCATCTTTCGGTTCGTCAGACAGGGAATCGCCTTCTTTGATTTGCAGCGCCCCGCGCGCCTGCTGTTCGGTGACAGTCCGCAGTCCATAAAAATCAATGATCCCAATCGGAGGAACCTGCGGGTCTTGCACTGTCGGCAACAAGAGAGCAAGAAAAATCAGCCAACTCATAATTCGTTCTCAACTGCGACACCGTTATTGATTACTCAGTATTTCGGAAACGAAGTTCTTTGGAGTATTTCGGGAAGTAAAAGTGGCGTGGACTTCAGGCCGCGCACAAGGGCGGGTGCAGACTAAAGTCCGCACCACTGCTTAACTGAAAACTCAGTTTCCGGAAGTACTCAGCTTTGCCTTTAACCATTTCTTATCCGCCGGCAAATTGTAACAACGCACACCCGTCGCGTTGTAAATCGCGTTGATGATGGCAGGCGTGGTGGGGATTGACGCCAGTTCGCCGACGCCTTTGCCGCCATACGGGCCGTCTTTGGTTTCGTGTTCGATGAAGAAGGAAATGACTTCGGGCGTTTGGTCAATCGTCGGCAGGTTGCACTTTTTCAGCGTGTCGGTTTGCACGAAGCCGTCTTTCATCACGAAGTTTTCCTGCAACGCCATCCCCAATCCCATCGAAATGCTGCCTTCGACTTGCCCTTGCAGCGCCAGCGGATTGATGACGCGCCCGACATCGTTGGCCGCGATCACTTTCAGCACTTTGGTTTCGCCGGTTTTCACATCCACTTCAACCAGCACGGCCTGCGCGCCGAAACCGAACGCGAAGTGATGATACGGTTCGCACATCGGCGCGACGT
>ERZ650309.1057-NODE-1057-length-13108-cov-5.076534_pt1 | contig 13108 bp, 8 predicted proteins | sample MGYA00376245_ERZ650309 | MGnify/ENA primary metagenome ERZ650309 (study PRJEB26733, sample SAMN07839294) | wastewater metagenome | biome: urban; feature: wastewater treatment plant; material: waste water | place: USA: North Carolina | collected 2016-04-26 ...
GGCCTCAGAACCGAAAAACTTTTTCACCTGATCTTTGAGTTTGAACGTCAACAGAATGAACTTTCCTATCCGGCGTTGAGTCAATTGCTCGGCGATAAAGAGTTGGCAAGCAATTTGCTGCCACAACTGATGATCAGTAATGCCGAAATTGATTTGTCGAATCAGGAAGCTTTGAACCGAGCCGAGCGCGAAGCAACAGAAAGTCTGCATACTTTGCGATACGAACGGGTCGAATCTAAACGTTTATCTGTTCACGCAGATTTGAAACTTGCTCAACAACGAGGCGATCAACTGCTCGTGAGCAAGTTGTCTATGGAGCATTTTGAATTGCTGAAACAGGAGCGGGAATTGGCGCGACATAACGGCTAAAAAGTGAGAGGCCGAAAATATAAAAACCAAGTCGTCAAACCGCTAACCTGTTGATTACGTAGCAAAAAGAGAGAAGTAAAGAAACAAGGGAGTGAAAGTTATTGTCGTGGCAGTTTTGCAGTGCTGCGGCAAAAAGGAGCGAATAAAGTGGAAGAAAAATACTCAGATGATGTTCAAAAGCTTTTGGACATGGGAATGGGAAAGGAAAAGGCGTTCCTGACCTATGACGAAATCAACCAGGAACTGCCTGAAGGTCTGGTTTCGCCCGACGAAATCGAAGACATCTTTGCCGCGCTAGGTGGCGAAGGCATTACCATCGCAGATTCCGAAGAAAAATTTCTGGAAACTGCCGTTGCCGCCGCGAACGCTGACAAAAAAGATGACGGCCAGGAAGAAGAGGTCGAACTTGACCTTTCGCCGGGGAATCTGGAAAAAACCAACGATCCTGTCCGGTTGTACCTGCGCGAAATGGGCGTTGTCCCGCTGCTGACTCGCGAAGGCGAAGTCGCCATCGCCAAACGCATTGAACGCGGAAAAATTCGCGCTCAAAAAGCGATTTCTCGTTCGCCAATCTCGGTCGCCGAATTGATCCAGATCGGCAAGGAATTGAACGAAGAATATCTAACCGTCCGTGAAATTGTGACCTTCACCGAACAGGAAGGCATCACCGAAGAAAAGATTCTCGAATATCACAATTACACGCTTGAAACGATTGCCGAAATCAACAAAGTCTTCAAAAAGACCAGCCAGATGTACGAAAAAGTTCTGGCGGAGCCGAAACGTTCGCCCAAGCTGGCAAAGATGAAGCGCAAACTGTCTCGGCAGCGTATTGAGCTTTCGCATCTGTTCCGCTTGCTGGAATTCACGCCCAAGGTTCAGGAGCGATTGGTCGGCGCAATGCGTCGGTCTTCGATGGAAGTCAGAGAAACCGAGCGCGAAATTGACAAGCTGCAACGTTCGTACGAGCGCAAGCGCAACGAAGACGAAAAGAAAGAAGTCGAAAAGAAGCTGCGCGCGACCAAACGTCACTTGACGCAATTGGAAGAGCAGCATCGTCTTCCGGCTTTGGATATTAAACGTTCGCTGCAAACTGTCATTGCTGGCGAAGCCGAAGCGCAACAAGCCAAGAAAGAACTGGTCGAAGCCAACTTGCGCTTGGTGGTTTCCATCGCCAAAAAGTATACGAACCGTGGTTTGCAGTTCCTGGATTTGATTCAGGAAGGCAACATCGGGTTGATGAAGGCGGTGGACAAGTTTGAATACCGACGCGGTTATAAGTTTTCGACATACGCTACGTGGTGGATTCGTCAGGCCATCACTCGCGCTATCGCTGACCAGGCCCGAACGATCCGCATTCCGGTTCACATGATCGAAACGATCAACAAACTGATCCGGACTTCGCGCGCGCTGGTGCAGGAACTCGGACGTGAGCCAACCAGCGAAGAAATCGCCAAGAAGATGGACATTCCGGCGTCGAAAGTCCGCAAGGTACTGAAAATCGCTCAGGAACCCATCTCACTCGAAACTCCCATCGGAGAAGAGGAAGATTCGCACCTTGGCGATTTTATCGAAGACAAGACGATCCAGAACCCGGCGGAAGCCGTCATCAATATCAACCTTCGGGAAATTACCGAAGAAGTGTTGAAGACCCTGACGCCGCGCGAAGAGAAAGTCATCAAGATGCGGTTTGGGTTAGGCCCGAACGGCAGCGAACATACGCTGGAAGAAGTCGGCCAGCATTTCGCTGTCACACGCGAACGCATCCGTCAGATCGAAGCCAAAGCGCTTCGCAAATTGCGCCATCCGTCGCGGTCTCGTAAGCTGAAAGCTTTCTTGGAAAGCGGTAGGCCATAACGCCATAACGGTTGATCTGTGCTGAAAAATTCAAGCCTCAGTTGCTTTCGCGGCGGCTGAGGCTTTTCTGTTTCGCTTTTTATCACGGTTTGGCAGGCAACACGCACATCACAAAGGCTCCGCCGTAAAGGCTATCGTGCTCCGCCAAATTGTCGAAGATCAAAATTCGCCGATTGCCGGCTTTCATCCAACTGATTGGCCGAAACCCGCGATAACCTTCAGGCGTTGGGGCGAAGAAATTGGTCATCCAATCGCTGCGTGTGTTCTTGAAAATCTGCTCGCCGAGCTTCTTTTCTCCGTCGAAAATTTCCAGCTTCAGCAGACTCAATCGTGGATAACGAGTAGGGAAATTCTCGAAGGGATCTTTTTTCCTTTCGGCGAACTCGGTTTTGATGGTGAATTCGGCGCGGGCTGTGCCGTCAGGTTCCAGTGCGATGCCGCGCGGATCGGCGACGACTTCGCGCACCTCGGTTTCGCCTTTCGCATTTTGCACGAATTCGTATTTTCGATTGTGCTGGTGCGGCGCGCGGACGAGCGGTTTGGCCTCTTCCCACAACTTCCCGTGCTCGGCGACGGTCATCACCGTCAGCTTCAATGTATCCAGATTGACCTCGCCGAACTTTCCTTCCAGCAGCGGACGGTTGCCCCACCGCGACCGTATCCCGACTAACAGCTTGTCGCCTGACAGGCGGAACTCTGGCTGATCCCACAGCGGCAAGGTGAAGACAGGGCCGAGCAGCGCGAAGATATTCATCTCGTGGCAAAACCGAGTGTTGTCAGCCGAGGCTTCGGCATTTTTCTCATCCGGCGCATCGAGTTTTGGGATTTGGTCTTTTTGGCTTCTGGCTTCGGCGGTGGCTGCTTCCAGAACTTTGACACGCGCTTCGATCTCGGTGGCCTCTTCCTCTTGCCCCAACAATCGCCGTTCGCGGGCGGATCTTTTCAAATACTCGAAATCGCTGCCGGGTGGTTGCTTTGGCGCGGCATCAATTGCGGCGATACGTTTTTCTAGCACGGCTTGCTCCGGTTTTAATCCGTAAGACTGAAGGAAGCGCGCCATCTCCTCCAATTGGCTTCGAAAGAATAGGCTCTGCGTATCAACAAGTTTTGTCACTATAGCCAGCGAGCGGTTCCACAGTTCCATTGCTTTGATGAAATACGGATCTCGCCGAATTTCGCCTTCAACCGACCTTTTAAGCGATTCGCCTGATCGGTTCTGACCGCTTTGACGCATCTGTTGCGTGCGCAGACGGTCAGTCAAGGCAATGTAGTTTTCGTTGAAGCGATCAAGGTAATACTTTTTCAGCGACGAAAGGCTGACGGCATATCCCATACCCCCGGTTCCGACGGCCCGCTTCCACAAAGCGATGTTTTTCTTCAACAGAGATTCGACCTTCGGCATTTCTTTGGCACCGCTTTGGGACCACCGCTGGCGTGTTGCCGGGGCTTCGCGGTCAGCGGCTTCGTAGGCAGAGGTTAGGTTGCTGATCCTGAACGACAGCATGTTCAATCGCGGCAGCAATTCCGGCGTGTCCCACGGCAGCAGCTCTTCGCGCAGCGCGACGGCGCGCTCATAAAACGGAATACTTTCAGGCTGCTTTTGCCGCGCATTCGCGTTGCCGGCCAATGCTTCAAGAACGACTGCAAGTCTGTAATCGCGCCGACCCGACTCTTCGGCCAGCTTCAGCGCAGTTCTGAAGTGCTGCTCGGCTTCGGCGTATTTCCCGTCATTTTGCGCAGCCATTCCACGACGGCCATTCTCGTCCTGGCGCAACAGGTCGTCGCCGTCGGCGATGCGCGGCGTCTTCTTTTCTGACGCAGCCTTTCTTGCTTCGGCGAGTTTTATGTATTTTTCGGCTTCGGCCTGATTGCCGCCCATTGCGTATAGAAAGCTGGCCATTTCAAGCAGCCCGACGGCCTCCTGATGATTCGGTGAGAACTTCTTCTCGACGATCTTTTGAAAGCGCAGGGCCATTTCGGCGGCTTTCTCATATTGGTTGTTCTTGCCGTAAACCTCTATCAGCTTGAAGAGCGTCTCGCCGAGCAGATAGTTGTCGCGTCCCAAAATCTTTTCCTGCGCTTCCAGCAGGCAGAGGTAATGCAACTCGGCCTGCTCGAATTTCTCCTGCTCGTCATAAAGTTTGGCCAGTGCTTCGCAGCTTTCGGCAATGGCTTTCTGCGACTTGAGGGTTTGTGCGCGTTCGAGTGCGGCCATGAATTGTTTTTCGGCATCGGCATAATTCGCTTGATCGAAGCCGCGCTGGCCAGCTTCGATCAACTTCCGCCAGGCAGCATCTTCGGTTTTGGTTTGCGCCAGCGTGATTGACAGCAGGCAGAAAGCGCACAGTGCCTGCGCGGCCAACAAGGGAAAGCGGAACAACTTCATAACCACCTCTTTAGTGATGAAGATCGGAAATTCGATCTCGCAGGGAAGCATACACGCGGATGGGAATGTCCGGGACGGGGGTTGTGACACTATTTCAAGCTGACTCAGAACTGGGTGATCTGTTGCTCTTTCAACGGCAATGCTTCCGGCGGCAGCGCCGACGCAACGATGGATTGCAACCGGGCGGCTTGATCGGATTGAAACTCCTTCAGCTTGGAATGTTCGATGGGCGGAGTCAGGCGGATCGGTTCGTGGTACACGATACGGACTTTGAAGGGGCGAGGGAAGTAGTGATGGCGCGAAAACGCCTTGTAACCGCCGATGATCGTCACGGGAACAATTGGCGCCCCGGTATCAATCGCCAGCCGGATGACGCCGGGTTTGAATTCTTCCAGCCTTCCTGACTTGGTTCGTCCGCCTTCGGGAAAAATCATCAAGCCGCCATTGGCTCGCAACTGCTCCAGCGAAGCTTTCAGCGCGGCCCGGTCACCTTTTTCCACGTTCACCGGAAACGATCCATATGCCAGCATCAACGGCCCCAACAACGGCAATCGAGTCATCCTGTCCCAGGTCATGTATCGCAGCGGACGGCTGATCGGTATCGAAACCCATAACGGGTCAAGATAACTGACGTGGTTCGGCGCAACGATCATTGCGCCGGATTTCGGCACGCGCTCGACGCCTTCAAATTCGATGCGGAAATACAGCCGCGAAACGACCGCAACGATCCAGCGCGAAATTTGGAAAAGCCAGAGTTTGTTCATTCAGTTCGCAGTTCACAGTTCACAGTTCGCAGCGGTTTTTCAGTGAACCGCGAACTGTGAACTGTGAACTAAAGAGTTCCTTTCTTCATCTGCTCCGCCAAATAATCGGTGGCTCGCCAGGCGATGGCCAGAATTGTCAGCGTGGGATTCTTTTCGGTCGCCGAAGGAAACGAACTGCCATCCACCACGAACAGGTTTTTGACTGCATGCATTTGGTTGAAACTGTTCAGCGCCGAAGTCTTTGGATCAGCGCCCATTCGACAGGTTCCGTGTTCATGAATGGCCGTGCCGGGAATGTCGCAATCGCCGCGATTGAATTGGACGATTTCGGCTTTGGCCGCGCGCAGGATTTGTTCAGTCGTATCGTACATTTCCTGCATCATTTTCTGTTCGTTGTCGCCATATTTCATGATCAATTTGGGCAGCGGCACACCGTATTTGTCGCGATGGTTTTCGTCAACTTCAACGCGGTTTTCCGCACGCGGAGGAACTTCTCCATACGGATGCATCTCGATCCATGACGGATAGCGTTTGCGAACATCGGCTTTGAGCGACGTTCCTAAACCCGGCAAGCCTTTCGCCCAGCTTGCGCCTGCCTGGCAGCCACTTCCCCAGAATTGCATGCCGAAACCACGAGCGTAATCGCGTTTGGCTCCACGGTGATTGAACCGAGGCATATAAATATGTTCGCCGCCAATGCCGTCGTCGTTGGAGGAAGCCTGACCGAACAGTTGCGGCAGAAAAGCTCGGGCGTGAAAGCGGAATTGCTCGCACAGGTATTTGCCGATCACGCCCGAAGTGTTGCCGATGCCGTTTGGATAAATTGCCGACTTGGAATTCAGCAGAATGCGCGTTGAATCAATTGCCGAAGCTCCCAGCACAACGACGCGGGCCCGAACCTGAGTTTCGGCTTTCGTCTGGCGGTCGAAGTATTGAACGCCGCTCGCTTTCCCTTCTTTGTCAGTCAGTATCCGTGCGACCACGGCGTTCGTGCGAATTTCCAACTTGCCGGTTTTGGCGGCAACGGGCAGCAGATGGTCTGCGGAATTGAAAAAGCTCCCCGTGTCGCACCCCGCTCCGCAACGTCCGCAGTAATGGCAAGCTGGCCAGCCATTGTGATTGCGCGTCATCACGGCGCGACGACCTGAAACGATTTGAATGCCGATGCTGGCGGCGGATTTTTTCAAAATCATTTCGCCGCAACGCGGGCGCGGCGGAGGCATATGAAACTTGCTGCCGGGCAACACGTCCAAATCCTCGTCGCCACCGTTGACGCCGATCAACTGGTCAACTTTGTCGTAATACGGCTGGATGTCTTTGTATTCAATCGGCCAGGGAATACCGTATCCGTCGTTGACTTTGAAATCTACGTCGGAGTATCGCAGCGAAACTCGTCCCCAGACATTCGTTTTACCACCGACACCCCACACGCGAATCAGATCAAACGGCTGATCCGGCGGAGTCAGCACAGGCTGTTCGGTTTTGCTCAGATAAAACTGCGGAGCCTGTTCGCCACGCGCGCGGCGTTCGCGCGCTTCGTACGGCAGCACGTGCGTCCAAAACTTCGAGCGGTCAAAGCGTCCGCCAGCATCCAGCAACAGCACATTCACGCCTTGTTGCGTCAGATTCCAGGCAGCCATTCCGCCCGAAGCGCCCGAACCAATGATCACGACATCGTAGACTTTCGCCTGCTTTTTGATTTGCATCGTTTTCTCCGCAGCTTGATTTTGATGAGGGGTGTAACCGTGTAAGCAACGCGCGCATACTAAATCACGACTGATAAAATTGGTACGTGGTTAGATCAAATCGAACAATCAAACTCTGCTTATACGTATCGGTATGCGGAACTGTCTGATCGAAAATACACCAACTTTTTTGGAGGAACTATGCGCCGCAGAATTTTGTTTTTGTCGTTGCTGGTCGTCTTTGGAGCCTTGAGCGTCGCCGATGCTCAGCGAGAAAAGTCGTCTGCCGACTGGCCTGCTTATGGCCGCGATGCCGGAGGTTCGCGGTTTTCTCCGCTCGACCAAATCAATCGAGGCAACGTCGCTCAACTCAAAACCGCGTGGACTTATCGAACCGGCGCGGCAGATGTGAAAGCCGCCGGGGCCGGAAACGCTGCGTTTGAATCCACGCCGATATTGGTTGATGGATTGCTGTATCTGACCACGCCGTACAGTCGAGTGATCGCGCTCGATCCGGTCACGGGAGCGGAACGCTGGACGTTTGATCCGCAAATTCAACTTAATCGCCGTTACTCGGAAATGACCTCGCGCGGAGTTTCGGCGTGGCCTGCGTCGGCAGATGGTCAAAACGCAAACCGAAAAGCTCCGCGCCGGATTTTCGTTGCAACTCTTGATGCGCGGCTGATTGCGCTGGACGCGGCGACGGGCAAGCCGATTTCCGGCTTTGGCGAAAATGGTCAGATTGATCTGAAACAGGATGTCCGATTCGGCACCTACGATGGTTACCAAAATTATCAGGTGACTTCGCCCCCAGCTGTGATTGGCAATCTGGTCGTCGTCGGTTCGGCAATTGGCGACAATGGCGGCGTCGAAATGGAACGTGGAGTCGTGCGCGCTTACGACGCAGTGACTGGCAAATTGCGCTGGAGCTTCGACCCGATTCCGACAGGCGAAAAAGATCCGGCGCACAAGACTTGGGCGGGCAATAGCGCCACGAAGACTGGCGCGGCCAATGCCTGGTCAATCATTTCCGCCGACGTGGCACGCGATCTGGTGTTCATTCCGACCAGCAGCCCCAGCCCTGATTTTTACGGCGGCGAACGCAAAGGCGACAACGCTCGCGCCAACTCGGTCGTTGCCATCAAAGCTTCGACCGGCAAAGTCGTCTGGCATTTCCAGGTCGTTCATCATGATCTGTGGGATTACGATGTGCCTGCGCAACCGATGCTGATTAACATCAAACGTGGTGGCAAAGAAATTCCCGCCGTCGTCATCGGCACCAAGATGGGAATGCTGTTTGTGCTCGACCGTCGCGACGGCAAACCAATCTTTCCTGTCGAAGAACGCACGGTTCCGCAAACTGATGTTTCCGGTGAGCAGACTTCGGCGACGCAACCGTTTCCAACATTGCCGCGCCCGCTGGTTCCGCATCAATTGAAAGCCGAAGACGCCTGGGGACTCACTGACAAAGACCGCGATTATTGCCGCCAGAAAATCGCCAGCTTGCGCAACGAAGGAATTTACACGCCGCCAAGTTTGAAAGGCACGCTGGCCATACCTGGCAACGTCGGCGGCATGAATTGGAGCGGAATGTCGTTCGATCCGTCGCGCAATTTGCTGTTCGTCAATACGAACGTGTTGCCGTTTGAAGTGAAACTGATTCCGCGCGACGAATACAACAAAATGCGCGAAACCGGAGCGGCAAATCGCGTCAAAGGCGAGTTCGGACGGCAAACCGGAACGCCTTATGCGATGTACCGCGAACCGTTGATGTCACCGACCGGTACGCCGTGCATTCCACCGCCGTGGGGAAAGCTGACAGCAGTTGATATGGTGACCGGCGAATTTCGTTGGGATGTGCCGCTGGGACGCATTCCGCAACTGGCGTTGTTAGGCAAGAAAGCTGACGAATATGGCTCCATCAATTTGGGAGGTTCGATGGTGACGGCTGGCGGATTGGTGTTCATTTCCGCCGCAATGGATGACAAGCTGCGCGCTTTCGACGCCGAAACCGGCAAGCTGATTTGGGAAGGGCAGCTTCCAGCCAGCGCCCAAGCCGCGCCGATGACGTATTCAGCAGGAGGAAAACAGTTCGTGGTCATTTGCGCCGGAGGTCACGGCAAGCTGGGAACGAAACGCGGCGATTCCGTCGTTGCCTTTGCTTTGCCGTAACTCCGTCGTGATGTCGGTTTGCTCTGCATTGGGGCCGATGGTCGCGGTTACGCCGCAATCATCGGTCGTTTTTTCGCCCACGGCCGAGCCGCTTCCAATTCATACGCCAGTTGCAGCAACGTCGCTTCGCCACCACGCCAGGCGGCAAACTGGCTGCCGATGGGCAGGTTGTCTTTTGTCCAGTATAGCGGCAACGACATGGCCGGAGTTCCGCACGCGTTATGCAACGGTGTGTATGCGACTTCGTCCATCACGCGGGCCAGCAAGGTGTCGAAATTCAGCGTCGGAGTGTGGTAGCCGAGCTTATACGGTGGAATGCGTAAAATCGGCGACAAAATCACGTCGTAGTTTTTGAAGACACCTTCCATTGCTGCGGAGGCTTCGTTGAAAGATTTCGTCGCGCGCCCGACAGCCTGGAATAGTCCGCGTTTGCGGCCGAGTTCCATCAAACCAATCGTCCACGGTTCCAACACGTCTTCGCGATTGATGCCTTTGCCGAGCATCGCTTCGATTTCAGCGGTCAGTCCGACCGTTCCCGCAGCCCAATATCCCAGAAATGCGTCGGTCACTTCCTGGCCGTTGATCGGCAGTTTGAGTTCTTCGACTTTGTGGTTCAGCGATTCGCATAGTTTGGCCGTGGCGCGAATGGCTTTCTCGACTTCAGGGTCAGCTTTCTTGCCGTTCACACCTTCCAACACGAGTGCGATCTTCAATCGTTTCGACGACGGGCCGGAAATAAATCCAACCGGCGGCAGTTTGTCGTTGGTTTTGTTTTCCACCAGATTCAGAAACGCCGCCGTGTCGCGCACGGTGCGGCTGACGCACAAATCGTTGGCAATGCCGACGATATCGTTGGCCATTCCGCCGCTGGTGAACATGGTAATTTCGCGCCGCCGCGTCGGTTTCAACCCCACCAATCCGTTTTGGCAAGCCGGAATGCGAATCGAACCGCCGCCGTCGTTGGCGTGCGCCAGCGGAACGATTCCCGCTGCGACAGCCGCTGCCGAACCTCCGCTGGAACCGCCTGTCGTGTAATCCGGGTTCCAGGGATTGTGCGCCGCTCCGTGCAGAATCGGTTCGGTCGTTTCAATCAAGCCAAACTCCGGTGCGTTGGTGATGCCGACGACGATGAATCCGGCTTGTTCCATCTTCGTGGTGAACGGCGAATTGGCTTTGTGCAAACGTCCGTGTTTGGCGATGGCGCGTGAATACAGACGCGACCCGAAATCAATGTCGGCGTCTTTGTATTCGCACAGATTTTTCAGCAGCACGGGCACTCCGGCAAAAGCCCCGTCGCCGAGCGACTGTTTCGCTCGCGCACGAGCCTTTTCAACGTCGAAGTTTTTGGTCAACACGATGTTCAGTTTCGGGTTGACGCGCTCGATGCGTTTGAGCACGTCTTCAACCAGTTCCAACGGTGTGATCTGTTTTTGGCGCACCAACTCCGCCAAACCGGTGGCATCGTAATTTGCCAATTCAGAGGCACGCAGTTTTGTCTGAGCGTTGAGCACGGAACTTCCTGCCGCCGCAATCGCCAGCGCGGCTGACTGTTTCAATATGTCTCTACGAGAAAGTCTCATCATCTGTCTCCTGATTTATAATTTATGCCGTTTTCATTCCGGCTAAAGTTTCCAATCCCATCTCTTTGATTAACTGATCGCGCAGCACGAATTTTTGCACTTTGCCGCTGGCTGTCAGTGGAAATGCTTCCATGAAACGGAAGAACTTCGGCACTTTGTGGCGCGCGATGCTCGCTTTGCAATGGTCGCGGAGTTCGTCTTCGGTTAAGGCTTCGCCGGGTTTCAGTCGAATCAGGGCGCAGACTTCTTCGCCCATGAACGCATCGGGAATGCCGACGATTTGCGCTTCGGCGATTTTGGGGTGACGCATCAGGAAGGCTTCGATCTCCGCCGGGTAAATGTTTTCGCCGCCGCGGATGATCATGTCTTTCACGCGGCCTACGATGTTGATGTACCCGTCAGGCCGCATCACAGCCAAATCGCCGCTGTGCAACCAGCCGTCAGCGTCCAGCGTTTCCGCCGTTTTGTCCGGCATGTTGTAGTACCCAACCATATTGGCGTAACCGCGCGTCCACAATTCGCCGGACTGTCCGCATTCACAGGTTTCGCCTGTCGCCGGATTGACGATCTTGATGTCGGTGTGCGGAATCGTCAGGCCTACGGTGGCGGATTTCAGTTCAAAGCTGTCGGTGTGAAACGATTGCGTGACGGCTCCGGTGGTTTCGGTCATCCCGAAGACGATGGAACAATCCGCGCCGATGCGCTCCTTGATCTGTTCCATCACGATGACCGGAACCGGTGTGGCTCCGGTGAAGATGTTTTTCAAACTGGAAAGATTGAATTCGGCAAAACGCGGATGGTTCAGCATGGCCACCAGCATCGTCGGCACGGCGAAGGTGAAGGTGCCTTTTTCTTTTTCGAACAGCTCAAGCTGTTTAACCGGATCGAAAGCAATCAAGGGAATCAGCGTGGCTCCGAGAAATACGGAATAAATGATTGCGCCCAAACTTCCAGCAATGTGAAAGTACGGCATCGAAGTCACGTAGCGTTCATCGGCGGTAAGCGCTCCGCGCGAACAAGCGATATGCGATTGGTTGACCAGACTGTGGTGTGTCAGCATGACGGCTTTCGGGAAACCGGTTGTGCCGCTGGTGTATTGCATCTGCACTACGTCGTGGACGCTGACCGAAGCTTGCCGCGTTTTCAACTGTTCATCAGAAACCTTGTCGGCCAGCGCCATCACTTGCGAATACAGCAATGCGCCAGGCCTGGATTCTTTCCCGATCAAAACGACTCGCTTCAGGCGCGGCAGATTTTCCGAACTCAATTCCTGCTGTAGCGGATCGCCGAGTATTTTCAGTTCCGGCGCAACCGAATACACAGCGTCCAGATACGAAAATCCGCGCAACTCTTCGATCAGAAACAGCGCTTTGATGTCGCCTTGTTTTAGCGCGTATTCGATTTCGGCGGCGCGGTAATTGGTGTTGATCGTCACCAACACGCCGCCAATTTTGGAAACCGCCAATTCCAGAAAGACCCATTCGGGAACGTTCGTCGCCCAAACGGCGATGTGATCACCTTTTTCAATGCCCAGCGCCATCAGGCCTTTGGCCAGTTGATTGACCGTGTCGCGGTACTGGCGATAGTTCATCCGCAATTCCAGGCCGATTTCCGGGTAGTGGTACACCAACGCTTCTTTGTCTGGAACTTCTTCGGCTCTGCGGTCCAGCAAATCGCCGAGCGTCATCTCTATCAATTCCGTGCCGAAGGCTTCGGCTTCCCAGTGTGCAAGATTGTATTTAATCGCCATAGTTCTCCTAGGTGCCAGGTTTCAGGTGTGAGGTGCCAGATGTGGAGTGCTCATCCTTACTGTTTACCACGAAGGCTTTTTGATAGTCCTGCAAGCATTTTGCCAACTTCAGAACATAAGGCCAATAACGGTTCTGCTTCTTTGGTAGAGTGGTAGCCTAAACGCCCAATCAGCAACAAATGCGTTTCTAATTCCATCAATGAGCCATTGGCAATGGAAAGATGACGCAGATAATCGCCGAGGTGGTCGCGGCCATGTCCTTCTGCAATGTTGGCGGGGACCGAAACCGCCGCACGTTGTGTCTGACTTATCAAACCGTATGTTTCATTCTTTGGCAGGGCGCTGACAAACTTATAGCACTCAACCACCAAATCCATTGCTTTCTGCCAAACGACCAGATCGCGATAACTCTGAATTTTCATACTCGAACCCCTCCATAGCTGATGTTGTTGCTGAGTTATACCGCACATCTCAACCCTGACACCTGGCACCTGTAACCTAAAACCTACCGCGCCAACGCGTGATACTCCCGATTCGGAATCATTCCC
>ERZ650309.1058-NODE-1058-length-13106-cov-4.820090_pt1 | contig 13106 bp, 10 predicted proteins | sample MGYA00376245_ERZ650309 | MGnify/ENA primary metagenome ERZ650309 (study PRJEB26733, sample SAMN07839294) | wastewater metagenome | biome: urban; feature: wastewater treatment plant; material: waste water | place: USA: North Carolina | collected 2016-04-26 ...
GGAATTGGGTTTGGTTTCATACGACAACGGCGGGAAAGAGCGGTGGCGCTATCGCCTCGGGCCTTTCAAAAACTTTTACGGCATGTCGGGGTCGCCAATCATTGCCGAAGGTTTGGTTGTGCTGGTTTGCGATCAGGTGTCGGGGTCGTTTGTTATCGCGCTTGATCGCGCGACCGGGCGTTTGCGCTGGAAGACCGACCGACAGGGCATGTCAATTGGCTGGTCAACACCGATGGTCTTTCGACCGGAAGCCACCGGGCGCGCAAACCTGATTGTTCTTGGCTCAACACGTGTTGATGCTTATGACCTCGCGTCTGGAGCCAGCCGCTGGTGGTTGCCAGTGGGATCCAATGGCTCAATGGGCACGCCGCTGGCGAATGGTGACACGCTGATGATCTGCACGGAAGGCAGCAATGAGCCATGGATGCAGACCTTCGCCTCGGTACTGGCGAAATACGACAAGGATAAAGATGGGCGTTTGTCATTGGAGGAGTTTCGCGTTGATCCAGGCCTTGGAGATCAGTTCGGCTGGATTGATGAAAACGATGACAAAATCATTCTGGCGGCGGAATGGGAAAAGGCACGTAGTTACGGCACAGGCGAATGGGGCGCGATTGCCGTGCGACCAGGCAACGCGCGCGGCCAACTTGCGGCCAGCGCGGTTCGCTGGCGTGTGCAGAAAAATCTCCCGTACATTCCCGCGCCGCTGCTTTACCAAGGAGTGTATTACCTGGTGAAAGACGGCGGCATCATTACTTCACTTGATCCCGCGACGGGCAAAATGCTCAAACAGGGCCGCAGTCCCAACGCGCTGGGCGATTATTACGCCTCCCCTGTCGCCGCCGATGGCAAAGTGTTCCTCGTAAATACCGAAGGCAAAATTACCGTGCTCAAAGCGGGCGCGGAATGGGAGGTGCTGGCTGTCAACGATGTCGGTGACGAGGTCGGTGCTACACCTGCCCTTAGCAACGGACGGATTTACGTGCGGACGCATGGTGCTATGTATTGCTTCAGTGCCTCACAGTAGCCATGAAGCCGCAACTGCAAGGAGTTTATGAATAATCCGCAAATTCTGATCGCTGCTTTGGCAGTCGCGCCTGAAATCATAATTGGTCTCGTGCGCGAAGTGCCGCCGCAAAACCTGAAGTGTCGCCCAAGCCCGAACAAATGGTCTGCCCACGAACACGCCTGCCATATCACGGCCGCAGACGCGCCTTACCTCGCGCGGCTGGAGCTGATGCTTTCCGATCCATCGCCCTGCATAACGCCTATGTTTCCTTCGCCGGAAGAAGAAGCGGGCGCATTGCTCAACGTTGATTTGGACGAAGCGCTTGCTCTGTACGTGCGCGAACGCGCGCGCCTGGTCGAGCGGTTGCATCAGCTTTCTGACGCCGATTGGCAACGGACGGCGGCGCATCCAGAATACAGCCATTACTCGGTCTGGATTATGTTCCGGCAACTGCTGTTGCACGAGATGCAGCACGCTTACCGAATCGAAGAGCTACGGCTGAGGAAAGGCTACTGACACAGAGTGCGCACTCACCTGAAACCGCTATATTGAAAACAATCTGAAAAAGGAAACAACCATGAACCTGCTTCAGGAACCGCAACAATTTGAACTTCTTTCTCGCCGACTGCTGCTCCGTCAGGCATTGCTGAGCGCGGCGGGGCTTCCGTTGCTTGGCGCGCCAAGTCATCTTTTGGCGGCGACAACACAATGGCCGACGAAAATTTGGCCGACGGCAACGCCTCAATCCGTCGGGATGGATGCTGCGAAACTGGCAGCCTTTGACGCGGAAATTGCGAGCGGCCAATTTGGCTACGTGAACAGTCTGTTGGTCATTCGCCACGGCAAGGCGATTTACGACCGGACGTACAAACACGATTACGACAAGATTTATGGCAAGGAAGCCAAAGAAACGGGTGCGCTGAACCCGCTCAATCACGGCGGGCCATACAATTACTTCAATCCTTGGTGGCATCCGTTTTATCGGCGCGGCGATTTGCATACGATGCAATCGGTAACAAAGACCGTGACCTCAGTCGTGATTGGCGTGGCCACGGCGCGCAAAGAGTTTCCAGCCCTCGATACGCCGATCCTGAAATTCTTCGATGAGGCGCAGGTGGCACAGGTGGATGAGCGCAAGCGGCGCGTCACGCTTCGGCATTTGCTGACGATGACCGCAGGGCTGGAATGGCACGAAAACGACCTTCCATACAACGACCCAAAGAACTCATGCACGATCATGGAGGCCAGCTTCGACTGGGTGAAGTTCGCGATTGATCAGCCGATGTCCGAGGAACCCGGCACACGTTTCAATTACAACAGCGGCGCGACCCAATTGCTATCGCACATTTTTCGCGTCGCCACTGGACACGACATCGAAGAATATGCCGCCCGGCATCTTTTCACGCCCCTCGGCATTGAAACGTGGTTCTGGAAACGCACGCCCACTGGCCTGGCGGATACTGAAGGCGGATTGTATTTACGGCGACATGACCTGGCCAAAATCGCATACTTGTTTTTGAAGAACGGGAACTGGGAAGGGAAACAGCTTGTCACCGCAAAGTGGGTGAAGGAATCAGTCACGCCTTCGATAGCGGTGTCGGCGAACGGAGTGAAATATGGTCTCAAATGGTGGCTTCATCCGTACGGCCCAAATGATGCACGTCTGGTCTGGGCCGGTTCCGGTTTTGGCGGGCAATTTCCGATTATCGTCCCGGACTATGATCTCATTATTGTTGCCAATGGCTGGAATATTCTCGACGGAAAACACCTTTCCACGCGAACCCTCGTAGACCGTATGCTCGGAGCGATACGCAATCCAATCCCAGGGAAGGCAAGATAGGAAAACCTCACGTGAGTTCCCGTCCGAGGAATTGGCGTCGCGATTTATCTGCCGGCAGGAAGCGACAAGCCCATAAGAATCCGCCGGCGAATGACAGAGGCATCGGCATCCCACAATAAGCCCCTGTAAATATATGAACCCAGAAAACACTGATACTTCCTCCTCAATCTTGCCTGTCCCGGCGGACAAGATTTTGCCGCGCCTGGATTCGATTGATGTGTTGCGCGGCCTGGTGATGGTTGTGATGGCGCTGGATCACACGCGTGATTATTTCTCGAACGCGATGATTGATCCAACTGATTTGACCAAAACAAACTCGGCGCTGTTTCTGACGCGATTTGTGACGCATTTCTGTGCGCCGGTCTTCGTCTTCTTAGCGGGCACGGGAGCGTTTCTTTCGACCTTGCGCGGCAAAACGCAAAGCGATCTGGCGCGGTTTTTACTCACGCGCGGATTGTGGCTGGTGCTGTTGGAATTGACAGTGATTCGTTGTCTTGGTTGGGATTTCAATTTCGACTATCACAATTGGCAGGGGCTTGTAATTTGGGCAATTGGCTGGTCTATGGTGGCTTTGGCCGGACTGATTTTTCTGCCACAGCGAGCATTGGTTGGTGTCGGATTGGTCATGATTCTCGGTCACAATGCGTTGGATAAAATTCAGCCGGAACATTTAGGCAAGTTAGGCTGGCTTTGGAAAATTCTGCATGTTCCAGGGGAAATGGAACCCGCGTCGGGCTTTCATCTTTTTGTGATGTATCCGTTGATTCCGTGGATTGGCGTGATGGCAGTGGGCTATGGTTTTGGCAAACTCCTGCTCCACGAACCTCAGCAGCGGCAAAAATTATTGTTCCGGTTGGGAGCCGTGCTTACCTTGTCGTTTGTCATCCTGCGCACGGTGAACGTGTATGGCGATCCATCCCGGTGGGCGGTACAAAAGAATTGGTGGTTCACAGCTTTTTCTTTCCTCAATTGCACCAAGTATCCGCCGTCAGTACTTTACTTGCTGATGACGCTGGGCCCCGCATTGATGGCGCTGGCGTGGCTGGATAAATCTTCCGGGCGGTGGCGTCAGCCGTTCCTGATCATTGGCCGCGTGCCCTTGTTTTATTACCTGCTGCATTTGCCGCTGATTCATTTGATGGCAGTGATTTTTTCCTGGATTCGCTACGGCCATCCTGTTGAGGCGCTTTACGGGAACCCACCTCGTCCAGAAGCGCCAAGTGATTTCGGCTACAGTCTGCCAATCGTCTATTTGGTTTGGATTGGGATCGTCGTGATGCTTTATCCAGCGTGCCGCTGGTTCGCCGATCTCAAAAAACGGAGAAAAGACGCTTGGTTGAGCTATCTCTAAATTGCGATCCGTGACGTTATCACTCAAACCTCTTTCTACAGTACCTGAACCACCATATGAAACTTCGCCTTCCTCACCCCTTCGTCCTCCTCCTCGGCGCGGTCGCCGTAGCTGCCTTGCTTACGTGGATCATTCCGGCAGGCGAATACCAACGACGGAAAGATGAAGCGACCGGACGAGAAGTCGTCGTTGCGGGAACGTACGCGCGCGTGGCCGCCGCTCCGGTGGGATTGAAGGCTGCGCTGCTTGCAGTGCCGCGCGGCATCATCGCGGGCGCAGATGTGATTCTCACCATTTTATTCGTCGGTGGCGCATTTGCCTTTCTGGAAGCAACGGGCGCGCTGGCGCGGCTGGTTGGAATGCTGGTCGGGCGTACACGACGACCGCGAACCATCGTTATTGCTGTCTGTCTGGCCTTCGCCACGCTCGGCGCGCTGGAGAACATGCAGGAGGAAATCATCGCACTGGTTGCAGTGTTGGTATTGCTGAGTCGTGGCCTGGGTTTCGGCAATGTCACTGCGCTGGCGATGAGTGCGGGAGCCGCAGCCGTCGGCGCGGCGTTTGGCCCGACCAATCCGTTTCAGACGGGCATTGCGCTGCGCTTTGCGGAAATGCCGCCGATGACGATCCCCGCGATTCGCTTCGGTCTGTTGCTTGCCGCTGTCACCGTGTGGATTGCGTGGACGCTGGCAATGGCGTCGCGCGACGATGTGCGTTCTGCCGCAGAGCCACTGCCGACTGATGTCCGCGCGACGAAGCGTGACGCGCTCCTGCTCGCGCTCGTCGTTGTCCCGTTTATTCCCTACGTCATTGGCGTACTGCGCTTCGACTGGGGGTTCAATGAACTCTCAGCGTTGTTCCTCATGGTTGGATTCGCCGTCGGGCTTGCCTCAGGGCGCGATCTCACGACAACCACCAGAGACTTCATCAAAGGGATGGAAACCATGCTGGGCGCAGCCCTTTTTGTGGGCCTCGCACGCGCCATCAGTGTCGTGCTCACCGACGGCCACGTGATTGACACGATTGTTTATGGGCTGGCGACTCCGCTGGGGCGCCTGTCAGGCAAAACGGCCGCCTTGCTGATGATTCCCATGCAGGCCGTATTGCACGTCCCGGTGTCGTCCGTCAGCGGGCAAGCCGTGCTGACCATGCCAATTATGGCTCCGCTGTCTGACCTGCTCGGCATTTCGCGCGACGCGGCGGTGATCGCATTTCAGACCGGTGGGGGCTTGATGGATTTGATTACGCCCACGAACGGCGCACTGCTTGCCGTATTGCTCGCCGCTCAGGTGGATTATGGCCGCTGGCTGCGCTTTGCGATTCCGGGTGCCTTGCTGGTGGCGCTGGTCGGAGCCATCGGAGTCATTTTGGCGGCATAGCTCTCGGCAAAATGCCTGGTGTAGGCTATAGAAGTGGTCTTCACTTTTTTGAAATCGTTCCGAAAGAGGAAAAATGTATGAGCAAAAAATATCTGGTTGTATTGACGAACCTGATTTTATTGGCTGGCTTGTCGTTCACGACTTTCGCACAAGCACAGACATCGAACGCCACTGTTGCCAACGGTGGCCAGGTGATTTCTTCCAAAGAGATTGATGCTTTGGTACAGGACGCGCTGGTCAAATTTAACGTGGCGGGAGTTGCGGTCGCCGTCGTCAAAGATGGAAAAGTGATTCATCAAAAAGGCTACGGCGTAACTTCGATTGAAACCAAACAGCCGGTGAACGAATTCACGAATTTTCAAATTGCCTCCAACAGCAAGGCCTTTACTACGGCGGCGCTTTCTATCCTGGAAGAAGAAGGCAAGCTGAAATGGACGGACAAAGTAAAAGACCATATTCCCGAATTCAGAATGTACAACGACTATGTCACTGAGAATTTCAACATCCAGGATTTATTGACGCATCGCAGCGGGCTTGGGCTCGGAGTTGGCGATTTGATGTTTTTTCCGGATGGGTCGAATTTCACGGTGAAAGACGTCGTCACCAGCTTCCAACATTTCAAACCAGTTTCAGCATTCCGAACCAAGTTTGATTACGACAACTTGCTTTACATTGTCGCCGGGGAAGTGATCGCCCGCGCGAGCGGCATGAGTTATGAAGCGTTTGTCCAAAAGCGCATCATTGAACCGTTGCAAATGAACCATACGTTTGTCGGCAGCTTGCTGAAAGACAAAAGCAATTTGGCCGTGCCGCATTCCTCAGAATCGGGAACGATCAGGACGATTGATGCATACGACATAGGAATGGGCAGCGCCGCGGGCGGTATCTTTTCCAACGTGGCTGATCTGTCCAAATGGATGCTGATGCACCTCAACAAAGGCAAGTACGGCAACGAATTGAAAGCCAGCCTTTTCTCCCTGAAAAACCAAAATGAAATGTGGCGGTTGCACACGGTCATGCCAACCAATCCGAACCCCAGGTACAACTCGCATTTCAACGGCTACGGTTTAGGTTGGGGATTGACCGATAAGAAAGGGAACTTAGAAGTTTCGCACACCGGCGGTTTGCCCGGCATGCTCTCAATTGTGAAGATGTATCCCGACTTGAAATTGGGCATCGTCATCTTGACCAATACTGAAAATGGCGGCGGCGGTCTATTCTCGGCAGTTACCAATACCATCGCCGACAGTTACCTGGGGTTAGATGATTTCGGTTGGGTAAAAAAGATCAGCGATTCGATGATGCAGCAACGCGCCCAAGGTGACGACGTCACGAAAAAAGTGTGGGATACCGTTGCAGCCGCAAAAAATACGCCCATTAAAAATGAAAATTACGTCGGGATATATGAAGACAAATGGTTTGGGAAGGTTGAAGTCTTTGAAAAGGACAAACAGCTCTGGCTCAAGTCTTATCGTTCGCCCAAACTAAATGGCCCGATGGCTTTTTATAACGCCAACACCTTTGCTATCAAATGGGAATATCAGGCGATGAATTGCGATGCCTTTGCGATGTTTGCGTTGGATGAAACAGGCAAAGCGCAATCCATCAAGATGAAAGGCATCTCGCCCAACATAGATTTTAGTTTTGACTTCCAGGATTTAGACCTGCAAAGAATCAGCAAGAAGTAATCAGGCAAAGTAACGATTGACCCGGATGCGCTATTGGGACAGTACCGCAGCGGCATTCCGGTGGAGCAATTGCTGATGATGCCAAAAGGAGCGATGTCAGCCATCCCCGTCGAACATGGTGTCTCCTGATGCCTTGCTTTGACTGAATCCAGACCTGATCGTCAGTCAGCGCAGTTCGCTGAATCAGTTGCCTTGGCTGTCTGGCGGTTGTACGGTGTTGGAAGCAAGAACTTCAACATCAAACTAAAGGATGCTCCGCACTATGCAACGACTCAATCTATTCGTCATCGCTCTGTTGCTTTTCTGTGCTCCCGTCATTGGGAACGCGCAAGCCGCCAACCAACAGCGCACCAAAATCGCCATTGTCGGCCTGGTCCATTCACATTGTTGGGGCTTTGTGACAAAGCTGAATGAGATGCACCAGCGCGGTGACTTGATCGAAATCGTGGGCATCTCTGACGACAATCAGGAATTGCGCGATTACATCAAAACGCAGGTTCCCGGCGTTCCGGTGTATGACAACTACACGAAAATGCTGGACGAAAAAAAGCCCGAAGTCGTCTGGTCGTTCGTCGAAAATGATCGGCATCTGGAAGTCACGAAAGCCTGCGCCACGCGCAAGATTCACGTCATGTTTGAAAAGCCGATGTCGGCGACCTATGACGAAGCCAGGCAGATGATGGCCATTGCCAAAAAAGCCGGCATTCAGTTGATGGTGAATTATCAGATGGCCTGGTGGCCTGAAAATTACACGGCGCACGATGTGGCGATGCGCGGAGACATTGGCAAGGTCTGGCGCGTGCGCTCAGTAATCGGGCACGGCGGCCCTGGTAATTTTGAACCCGGCAGCATCAAACAAAAGTATTTCCTGAAATGGCTGACGGACGAATCGCGTGGCGGCGGCGCGTTAATTGATTTCACCTGCTACGGCGCGAAATGGGCGCTGTGGTATTTGGGCTTGCCGAAAACGGTCTATGCGATTACGACTCACACACGGCCAGAAACATATCCGTCGAACACAAACGCGACGGTGCTGATGTCGTACGGCGACAACAAAGTCGCGATCACGGAAGGCTCGTGGGATTTGCCGCGTTCGTTTTATGACGTGGAAGTGTTCGGCGACAAAGGCAGTGTCGCGATGAAGTATCCGAAGACGCTGGAATTGGTAATCGGCACGGAAAAGAAGCCGCTGGAGTTGGGAACGCTGGAAGGTGCACGGGCGGAACCGATTCGCTATTTCGTAGATTGCATCCGCAACCACAAACCGGTTGAAGGCGTGGTTGCGGGTGATTTCAATGTCAACGTCATGCAAATTGTCGAAGCCGCCAAGCGTTCGGCGGCAAGTGGGAAACCAGTTTCGCTTCCGCTGAAATAAACCTCGACGGAGCAAGTTTTCGGTGAACGGAAATTTCACCCTTTGCGACTTAACCAGTCGAGGCACCATGGCGAATTGGCGCGCGTGGTTTGCGGGCGCATGTCAGGGCAAGTGCTGACGATGACAGCCAAGGTTACGGCTTGACGGCTTTTTTGACGCCTTTCGCTACGCCTTTGCCGACATGCTTTCCGCTTTTCCCCGCATGTTTGCCGAATTCCTTTCCGCCTTTCACGATGCGTCCTTCCTTAACATTCTTTCCCAAACTCTTTCCGGCGGTTTTGGCTTCCTTGCCAGACTTTTTCATTTCGTCGCCAGCACCTTGTGCGTTTGCGGAAGACAGCCCGGTTGCCAACAGGGCAACCAACATCAAAATTCCAAATGCTTTTTTCATTTTTGAATCTCCTTTTTCGGTGTCAATGTTACGGCCACATTTGTTGTGGTCGTTGATGCGTGAATAGCACGACGGTTCTGAATCGGCAACTGGCACATCCACCCTACGTCAATGTCTTTGGTTCATACAGGCGTCACAAAATTTGAAATCAACACGCGCAAGTGTGACAAAAAAATGTTTTCAGTGTAACCGGTAATTTCGCCGTCCCGTCTTGGTAGTCGTGAGTGAGTCAACCCCTTAACTTGCTCCTGATATTTCAATCACAATCAAATCCAAACTTAGAAAAATAGATTGCTCGCCTTAGTTAGAGCGGCGGTGTATCGCTCATTCTGGCTTATGGGATCGAAAAATTGAGGTCTGTTCACAGGCTGGACGGATTCGTGTGTCTGGCGCATGTCTGGCGTACGAAATTTGTTGGCAGTCTTAGGTCGGAGTCTGCAAAAGATTCAACATTGACGAGAAGGAGGGAGTAACGTGATGTTGTCGCATTTGTTGAGCTGCGAGTTTGTGAATTCCCTTGCCCAAATTCAGGGGCAATTTTCGGGGTTGACGTTAACTACGGTACTGGCGCTGTTTTTCTACACAGGGCCTGAATCCATTCTTCCGGTTGCTTCCGGGGTGGCGGCTGTCGTCGGCTTTCTGCTGATTATCTGGCAGCGCGTTCAACTGTTTCTTTCCCGCATCATCCAATCTTGCCAGCAAAGACTGGCGCGTTCATTTCGCCGGCAATAAGTCTTAAAGGCAGGACGAAATGAAAAAAGTAATCGTCATTGGGCTAGACGGTTTTGAACCGAAGCTGGTCGAGGGGATGTTTGCGCGCAATGATCTGCCAAACCTGGCGCGGTTGCGCGCGCAAGGTGGATACAGCCGCATGCAGACGACCTATCCGGCGCAAACGCCGGTTGCGTGGTCTACGTTTGCGACGGGCATGAATCCAGGTGCGCACGGCATTTTCGATTTCATTCGCCGCGATCCGCGCACGTATCTGCCTGACCTTTCCTTCAACCGTTACGAACAGAAAAATGCTTTTTTGCCGCCGAAGGCTGTCAACCTTCGACGTGGCCGGACGATTTGGGAATTGCTTTCGCACGCTGGAATTTCGTCCACGGTGCTGCGGTTTCCCTGCACATACCCACCAGACAACATTCGTGGGCGAATGCTTTCAGGGATGGGCGTTCCCGATTTACGCGGCGGGCTGGGCACTTCGACGTTCTACACCGCCAACGATAAAACGATTGCGCAGGAAAGCGAGCAAGTTGTTCGCGTCATCGCCACATCAGCCAATGTCGTCGAAACTCAGCTTTACGGGCCACGCGATCCGAAAACAAAACAGGAAACGCGGTTTCCCATCAGCATTCGCTTCGATCCGGCGCAGCGTTCGGCATTGCTGCGTTCGGATGGTGATCCGGCGGGCCTGGAACTTCGCGAAGGCGAATGGAGCGATTGGCTGAAGGTAAAGTTCAAACTCGGCCTGTTTCGCGCGGTACGGGGCATGGTGCGTTTTTTTCTAGTGCGAACTGCGCCAGTGTTCGAGTTGTACGCTTCGCCAATCAACTTCGATGCAGACGCGCCACTGTTTGACATCAGCTTTCCCGCCGAATATGCCGCCAAACTCAGCAAACAACTCGGCGCGTTTTACACAACGGGCATGCCCGAAGATCACAGCGGATTGAACAACGGACGCTTCGGTGAAGAAGCCTATCTGGCGCAGTGCAGCCTGTTGCTGGACGAACGGCGGCGGATGATGCGCTACGAACTGGAACGTTTTACCGAAGGTTTTTTCTTTTGCCTGTTCGATACGCCCGATCGGATTCAGCACATGTTCTGGCGCTTCGGTTCGCCGGATCATCCGGCCAGCAGCGAACCGATGAAGCCGGAATTCCGCCGCACCGTCGAAGAACATTACCGCGATTGCGACGCGATTGTCGGCGAAGCGATGGAACACGCCGACGATCAAACGCTGTTCATCGTTTGCAGCGACCACGGCATGAACAGTTTCGAGCGCGGCTTTCACCTGAACACCTGGCTACACGATCAAGGATTGCTGGCGCTGCAACGCGGCTTGACGCCCGGAGAAGCAGAAGGCGATTTGCTGCGCCACGTGGATTGGGAGCGGACGAAAGCTTATGCGTTGGGATTGAGTGGCATTTATCTGAATCTGGCCGGACGCGAAGAGCGCGGCATTGTTGACGACGGCGATGCCGCTAAATTGAAGGCGTTTCTGATTGCCACGCTGACAGGCTTTGGCGATCCGGCGCGCAATCGTGAGGCGATTCGCAGCGTGATGGCGCGCGAACAGATTTACGCCGGGCCTTATGCCGGTGAAGCGCCGGATTTGCTGGTCAACTTTGCCGAAGGTTATCGCGTGTCGTGGGCAACGGCGCTGGGCGGCGTTCCCGCAGGGCATTTTGAAGACAATCGGAAAAAATGGAGCGGCGATCATCTGATTGATCCGGCGCTGGTTCCCGGTGTGTTGCTGATGAATCGTCAGTTCAAAGACAGCGTTGGATTAATTGATATGGCTCCGACGATTTTGACTGCGTTGGGATTGCAGCCGACGCCGGTGATGGAGGGAGAACATCTTCTGTTATGAAAATCCTTGTGATTGGTTTGGATGCGGCAGTACCGGAACTGCTGTTTGGTGACGATCGGCTGGTGAACATTCGCTGGCTGATGGAATCGGGATGTTACGGCAGGCTGGAAAGCATCATTCCGCCCATCACGGTTCCGGCGTGGATGTGCATGTCTTGTAGTCAGGACCCTGGTTCGTTGGGCGTGTATGGTTTTCGCAATCGCCGCGATCATTCCTACGATGGATTGAGCATCGTCAATGCAAAATCTTTGCAGGATTTGACCATCTGGGATCAGGTTGCACGCGAAGGCAAACGTTCGGTCATCATCGGCGTGCCGCCATCGTTTCCTCCGCGCAAAGTGAACGGTATCTGCGTGGGATGCTTTCTGACGCCGGACACCACGACCGACAATTACACGCATCCGGCGGCGATTCGGGACACGATCCGGGATTTAGTCGGTGAATATCCTGTGGATGTGAAAGGCTTTCGCACAGAGCGCAAAGATTGGTTGCTGGATGAAATTTACGCCATGAGCGTCAAGCATTTCGCCAACGTGCGGCATTGGCTGAAAAACGCGGACTGGGATTACTTTCATTTTGTCGAAATCGGTTTGGATCGGTTGCAGCATGGGTTTTGGAAATTTCACGATCCGCAGCACATCCTGCACGAAGCGGGCAACGCTTACGAAGAAGTCATTCGTGATTATTACTACTATCTGGATCGGGAAATCGGGAGCATTCTGGAACTGCTGGATAACGACACCATCGTGATGGTGGCCTCAGATCACGGGGCGCAGCGGCTGGACGGCGGCTTTTGCGTCAACGAATGGCTGGTGCAGGAAGGCTTGCTGGTGCTCAACGAATACCCGCGCGAAATCACGCCGTTCAGCCAACTCAGCGTCAACTGGGACAAAACCAAAGTCTGGAGCGAAGGCGGCTATTACGCCCGCGTCTTTTTCAACGTTCGTGGCCGCGAGCCAAACGGCGTCATTGATCCTGCTGATTACGAAACTTTCCGCGAAGAGATCATGGCCAGACTGGAAGCCACAGTAGACGATCACGGACGGCATCTGGGCACGCACGTGTTCCGCCCGCAGGAAATTTATCAATATGTCCGAAACGTCGCGCCAGACCTGATTGTGCATTTTGGCGGATTGTATTGGCGCTCGGTTGGCAGCGTCGGTCATCACGCCATTCACGTCCAGGAAAATGACACCGGCCCGGACGATTGCAACCATTCGCAGTTTGGCAGTTTTATTTTGGCTGGTTCCGGCGTTCCGTTGCAGGGCGAAGTCAGTGGCGTACGCTTGCTGGATGTTGCGCCGACGCTGCTGGAATTGGGCGGGTATGACATTCCCGCTTCGATGCAGGGGCGCTCGCTGGCTTCGGGGCAGATGGCGGGTGTGAATGAATTGGTCATCCCGGCAAGCGCGGAAGAAATCATTCGCGAACGGTTGAGCGGGCTGGGATACATTTCCTGACAGACGGGGCAGTATGGAGT
>ERZ650309.1059-NODE-1059-length-13098-cov-5.453653_pt1 | contig 13098 bp, 12 predicted proteins | sample MGYA00376245_ERZ650309 | MGnify/ENA primary metagenome ERZ650309 (study PRJEB26733, sample SAMN07839294) | wastewater metagenome | biome: urban; feature: wastewater treatment plant; material: waste water | place: USA: North Carolina | collected 2016-04-26 ...
CTACGGCAACTTCGTGGGTCCCATGGTTAGTCCGCCGCCAGCGCCGGTGCAGCCGATCATCGGCACCGTCAACATCTCGTCGGTTTGCCTCGGCGATCTGAACAACGACCGCGTGGTCGACGATGTCCCGTTTGTTCTGGAAGTACCGGTAGAACATCGAGTGGCCGGTACCGAGTCGCTTGGCGATGTCGCTGATGGACGTCTGGTGATAGCCACGCTCGGCAAACTCCGCCAAGGCTGCATCGATGACTTCCTCGCGGACCATTTCAGCACGCTTCGCGCGATGGCGAACCGCCATCTTGACGTGTGCCTCCCCTGTCACGTGGGGAACGATAGCGTAACAATTCCGATTTCGAACAATGTATTCGCAAAACGGAACCAATTGTCTCGCAGGTAAGAGATTCCGGGCTGCCGGCAACTGCACGGGCGCCCAAGTTCCGTCGGAGCACAGTAGGACGGCATTTGCCGGTGATGTGCGAAATTGCCCATTTTCATCAACTACCCACAGGTTTGTTCGCCGCGTGATAGGTAGCTCTATCCTGACCCGATGACGCAGGAACGGATCAGTGTCGAGGTCACCGACGGCATCGCCTACGCGACGCTGAACCGAGCAGACAAGATGAACAGCCTTGACCTTCCGATGCTGCAGGCACTCGCCACTGTCCCCGACCGCCTGGCCCGTGACCGTTCCGTGCGGGTGGTGATCCTGCGCGGCGACGGGCGGGCCTTCTGCACCGGGCTCGACTTCGCCGGAGCGAAGCTTTCCGGCCTCACCGGTGTGCGCAACTTCGGCAAGTTGCCCGGACAGAAGACCAATCTGTTCCAGCGGGCCTGCTGGGCCTGGCGCGAGCTACCGGTTCCGGTGATCGCAGCGATGCACGGCCATTGCTATGGCGGAGGGATGCAGCTGGCACTGGCCGCCGATTTCCGGATCGCGACACCCGACTGCAAGCTGTCGATCATGGAGGCCAAGTGGGGCCTCATCCCCGATATGACCGGAGCCGTCACGCTGCGCGAGCTACTTCCGATGGATGTGGCGAAGCGATTGACCATGACCGCAGAGGTGTTCTCGGGCGCCGACGCCCTCGGGTACGGGCTGGTGACCGCTGTTGCCGACGATCCTGTCGCCGCCGCGCAGGAGCTGGCGGCGCAACTGACCGAGCGATCACCCGATGCGTTGGCGGCCACCAAGAAGTTGTTCCACTCGACCTGGACGTCGTCACCGAGGCGGACGTTCTGGACCGAATCGATGTTGCAGCTTCGGCTACTGCGCGGCCGCAATCACCGTTTGGCCCGCGGGGCCGGTCGCGACGGCCGACCGGTCTGGGAGCCGCGGTCGTTCGACTGAGCACCGACGAGTTTCGGCGTCGTCGCCCGGGACTTCGATGATTGAAGCGGTGCAGGAGTACCGACTGCCGCGGTGGCTTTCAGAACTGTGGTGGTCTTGTTGAGCGCGCCGGCCTTGTTGACCGCGCCGGCCCCGACCGGCGTCGGCGCCGCGGCGGTACGAATACTGTTGACCCCGGAGACAATTGATTGCGCGATGACTTTTGCCGCCGCGGTCACCACACCCACCCCGGTCTTGAGTCCGGCAGCGAATGCGCGTACCGGATTCCCACTTGCCGCCAATTCCTGTGCCATCGCGTCCGGAATCTGAAACGCCCCCGCGAGAAAGTCGTTGAACGCCGGAAAGATCACTGCGGCAACAACATTGATGAGGCTGATCGCGGCCACCTCGACCACACCGCGCGGCATCACAGTCGGCGCCGGGTTGGGCACCACCGGTGCATTGAGAGCATCGAAGGTCTGTTGACGGGCCCGCTGAACGGCGGACAGGACGGCGGACGGCCCACCGGTCACGGCCGGGACCACGTTGAGCAGACCCACCACAGCGACCTCGAACGCATTGAGCGCGCGCTTGGCAGGAATGGCCGCGTCGGCGGCGATGGCCTTCTCCATGGCCGCGTCGGTCGGGCCGGTCACCTGCGCGGCAGCGATACCGAAGGCCCTGAACAGTCCGTCCGTCGGCAACGCCGCAAGAAACGCCCCCGGCGCCTGCAGCGACGTTCGGACGGCAGTCACGCCGGTTTGTGCGAGCAGTGGGCAGATGATCGAGCAGTAGATCGTCTGATTGTGCAGAAAACTGGTGATCAGGCCGCCCGGTGGGACGGCGGCCGTCAACGTGACGTCGTGGGCGACGGTACGAATCGAAGGCGCGGCCCTCGGCGTACTCGTGGCCAACGGTGCCGCGATCAGGACTGCGGTCATGGCGACTGCCGCATCGGCGCGCAGATGTGTTGCAAGGTGCATGGGTAACCCCTCCACTTTTCGCCAACGGCTTCGGCGGTGACGTTGTTGTCACGAAGTGCGGCAGTGGTGGGTTCAATCCGCGCGACGGACGCTCAGGGGTCGGTACGCGTTCTGTATCGAGTTCGCTTGTCCTGATACATCATTGCGTCGGCGCAGCCCATCAGATCATCCAGTGTCGACACACCGGGGGCCTCGGACTGGGCCAGGCCCATGCTGGCTGCCAACACGTACGGCCGATGGCCATGAGCGTTGAAGCTGTCGAACGCATCGCTGATCCGCTTCCGTACCACCTGGGCTTCGGCGCCGAAACCCACGATCAGGATGCAGAACTCGTCACCGCCGACCCGCGCAAGGATGTCTGATCCGCGGATCGTGTCGTGAAGAACCCGGGCGACGTCGATGATCAACATGTCGCCGACATCGTGGCCGTGCTGGTCGTTCACGGCTTTGAGACCGTCGACGTCGATGAATGCCAGCAGGCATGCCTGGCCGTTCCGGACGGCGGTCAGCACCGCCGGTCCCGCAAGCAGATGGAAACCACGACGATTACTGAGCCCGGTCAGATCATCGGTGACCGACAGCTGGTGGATCTCCTCATTCGCCTTCTCCAGTTCGGCGGTCCGGTCCCGCACGCGTTGTTCGAGCTCCGAGTAGACCTGCACGTTCTCCATCGCGACGGAACTGGAGTCCGCCAGGGCCTGCAGTAGCGCGACCTCCCGTTCGGACGGATATCGCGCGGTGGCCCAGTAGGCACCGATCCCTCCGACCGGGTCGAGCTTGCGGATCGGCACCATGACCAGGCTTTTGACGAACGTCGGGCGGTAGGCCTCATGCGGAATTCGAGGGTCGAGGTAGATGTCGGGTATCACCGCCGCCGCGCGCTTGAGCATCACCCAACCGCTGATGCACCTCGACATCGGAAACCGACTGCCCTTCCACAACGGCGCGATCGCATCCTCGTCGGCGTAGTAGCAATTGTCGCCGTCACGCAGGACGAATGTGGTGCCGTCGCAGCCGACGAGCTTGCGCGCCGACGTACGCACGATGCGCTGAATCTCGGGAAGACTGCGCGCCAACGACAGTTCCTGGACGGCGTGGACCAGGATCTCCATGCCGCGCAGGTAGTCCGCCTCGGTGAATTCGTCCGGTGCGAGACCCTCCTGACCATCGGGCAACGACATCGCCGCAGTTTATCGTTTTCCCACAACAATTCCCGGGCCAGCCGGCAAAACCCGGCGCCACAGCCTTCGGGACCGTCTCGACTCGACGCGGCATTTGCGCCCGCGCCCGCGAAACCGGCGGAGGCTTTGTCACCGGGAGACAAGCATCCCGAAATTCCTTGTGCCGGCGGGACCTGGGATGGGCGTTGCGGACGCCGTAGATTTTCTCTCATCAGGCCGGTTGAAAAGGCGAAACACCAACGGGCTGAACATAATCACTACATCCCCGAGGAGTTCAACATGTTCGAGCCTGCCTTCTTCGTCGACGCCGCCATCATCTTCGGCATCGGTCTGTGGCCCATCCTGCTGGTCCTGGCCGCCGCCACGGTTCGCACGATCAACACCCGCCGCCGCACCGCGGCCGCTGCCGCGACTGCCGTCTCGCTGCCGCACGTCACGGAGAAGCTGACTGCCGCCCGCCCCGCTGTGGCCATGGCCTCTGCATAGTTCCCACACGAGGCCCGGGCTCAAGTGCTGCTCGCCCACGCGGCTCCAGATCACGCCGAAGTCGAGCTACCGATGGTCCGGTAGATCATCTGCTCGAACTCGGTAAAAACCCGGTTGTAGTCCTTTGCCGTGACCGGTGAGCGCCACTGCTGCAAACCCACCAGCAACGTCATGCCCATGATCGCGAGGGTCTCGGCATGACGACGGGTTTCCACCACTGGCAGAAAAAGTTTGACCATGATGGCCAACCGCCGGTTATCCACGCGCTTCTGCGCCTCGGCCACTTGCGAATTGGTGTGCGACCACCCGCGGATGGCGGCCTCGGCGTTGTGCGGAAGCTTCGCCGCCAGACCCTTGATCACATGGATACGTCCGACGGCGTCAGCCGGTGCATCCACCAGATCCACCAGCCGCACGGTCTGTGTCTCTTCCCAATACGCCAGGAATTCGCCCACAAAGCCGTCCATGCTGCCGAAGTAGCCGTAGAACGACCCGGAGGTCACGTTGAGCGCCTTGCACAGCGGTGCGATCTTCAGACTGGCCACGCCACTGCTCGCGAGCAGTTCCATGGCGGCCTCGAAATAGTCCTCACGAGTGACCGAAAGTCGCACGTCAACGTCCTCTCACTTCGCGGCGTACTGATTCATCAGCACCCGCTTCATCAGTTTCCCGGTTTCCGTCCGAGGCAAGGACGTCACGAAGTCCACTGTCTTCGGCGCCTTGAACGCAGCGACTTTCGCGCGGGCGTGGGCGATCAGTTCGTCTGCCAGCGCCGCGTCACCGGCAACGCCTGCATGCAACTGGACAACAGCTTTGACCTCTTGTCCCAGAGCCGGCTCCGGTACCCCGATGACTGCGACGTCGAACACCGCCGGGTGCAGCGTGAGCGCGTCCTCGATCTCACGTGGATAGATGTTCACGCCGCCGGAGATGATCATGAACGACTGCCGATCGGTGAGGAAGATGAAACCGTCGTCGTCGACAAAGCCGATGTCCCCCACCGTGGTCCAGTTGCTGTGGTCGGGGTGCTCGGCTTGCTTGGTCTTCACCGGGTCGTTGTGGTATTCGAACGGCCGCACGTCGCGCTCGAAATAGATCAATCCTGGCTCACCAGTGGGCAATTCGGTGCCGTCCTCGGCGCAGATGTGCACCGGCCCGAGAACGCTGCGACCGACCGAACCACGCTTGGCCAGCCACTCCGGAGAGGTGATCATCGCGAACCCGCAGGCCTCGGTGGCCGAGTAGTACTCGACGAGGATCAGTCCCCACCAGTCGATCATCGCCTGCTTCACATCGGCCGGGCACGGCGCGGCGGCGTGGATCGCCACCCGCAGTGTCGATACGTCGTACGACGCCCGCTGCGCGTCGGTCAGCTGCAGCATCCGGACGAACATGGTCGGGACCACCTGCACGGCAGTCACGCCGTACTGCTCGATGGCAGCGAGGGTTCGCTCGGCCTTGAACCGCTCGAGCACGACGACGGTGCCGCCGTGGGCCTGCACGGCACCACACCACCGCAACGGTGCCGCGTGATAGATCGGGGCCGGCGAGAGGTACACGTCCGACGCCGTCATCCCGAACGCCGCGCCGGCCAGTGCAGTGATCGAATCGCCGGGCTCATCGACCTGAATCGGTAACAGCGGCGGCTTGATTCCCTTCGGCCGCCCGGTGGTGCCCGATGAATAGAGCATGTCGCTGCCGCGTGGCTGATCGACCAGAACCCGGTCACCGGCCGAGGCCAAAAGATCTGTGTACGAATCGAATCCGGCAAGCTGATCGCCGAAGCTGTAGGCGTGCGCGACCTCTGGACACTTGGCCCGCACCTCCTGCGCCATGTCCCCCAGGGCACCGGAGGCGATGAGGACCTTGGCGTCGCAGTCGTCGACGATGTAGGCAGCCTCGTCCGCGGTGAGATGGAAGTTCACTGCCGTCAGATAGAGCCCTGAGCGCAAGGCTGCCCAGTAGATGGTGAAGCACTCGGCGGCGTTGTCGCTGAGCATCGCGATGACGTCACCTGTGACCAGACCCAGATCGCGCAGTGCGACCGCGAGTTGGCGCGAGGAGTCGTCGAGTTCGCGATAGGTCATCTGGCGCCCGGTGCCGGCCATGATGACCGCAGGCTTGTCCGGCATCGTCACTGCATGAGTACCTGGAAACATCGTCAGCCTTCCTGTGTGCCAGGGGTAAAGGTAACCGGCATGGAGGTCAACTCGTTCGAGAAGGTCGACACCAGCCTGGTGATGGGCCCGCTGATCTCCATATCCGGAATGCGGCGCAGGAGTTCCTCGAACAGCACGCGCAGTTCGAGGCGCGCGAGTTGATTGCCGAGACAGAAGTGCGCTCCGCCGCCACCGAACGCCATGTGCGGCACCTTCCCCCGCGAGACGTCGAACGTCTGCGGGTTGTCGTTCTTGTGGGGGTCGCGCGAGCCTGCCGGGTACCACATGGCAACGCGCTCACCGGATTTCAGTGCATGCCCGCCGACCACGGTGTCCGCGGTGACGGTCCGGGTGAAGTAGATGACCGGCGAAACCCAGCGCAACATCTCCTCGACTGCACCCGGGATGAGGTCGGGATCATCGAGCAGCTTCTGCCGTTCAGCAGGGTTCTCGACCAGGGCTCGAAGGCCACCGGACGCGGTATTGCGTGTGGTGTCATTGCCGGCGAACATCAGAATGGCGAAGAAGAACGTGATCTCGGCTTCGGTCAGACGTTCGCCGTCCACCTCGGCCAGCAGCATCCTCGACAACAGATCGTCACCGGGATTGTCCTTACGCTCGGCGGTGAGCGCGGTGAGGTAGCCACCTATCTGGATCAGGGCACCCATACCCATCTGCGCATCACCGGTGGCCGCCGCACGGGACAACATATTGGTCCACTCGAACAGCTGACGGCGATCATCCTGCGCGACGCCGAGCATGTCCGCAATCACGATCAGCGGCAGCTCCACGGCAATTTCGTCGACGAAATCACATGTGCCCTTTTCGATTACGTTGTCGATCAACCTCGTGACGGTGGCGCGGACCTCAGCTTCCATCTGCCGGATCATGCGCGGGGTGAACACCGCCTGCACCACCATGCGCTGCTGGGTGTGCCGCGGCGGGTCCATACCGAGGATGACTTCGCGCAGCGCCTCGATCGGTGCAGCACCCATCGAGGCGGTGAAGAATACGCCTCCCCGCGCCGACGAGAACAGCTCGGAGTTGCTGCTGATGGTCTGGATGTCCTCGAATCTGGTGAACGACCAGAAGCCGGGCTCGTCGGCGTCAGTGAGGGCATTCCAGTGTGGGCCGGCCTGTTGGCGCATGCGGTCGAAGAGTTCGTGCGGCGGGCCGTCCTGGAAGTAGGACAGGTCGGTCAGGTCGACCGTGGCCAGATCGACGGTGGCCAGATCGATGGTGGCCAGGTCGATTTCGTCGACATTGCGGGCGGTGGTCATATCAGGACTCCTTTGTCTGGTGATGGGGCTGGTGTGTGCCGTGGTCAGAGGTCGAGCACGAGCTTGTGGGACCGTGAGTGGGATACGCAGGGCAGGACAACATTCCCGCCGTCCCGTTCAGCGGCCGTCAGCAGCGAATCGCGGTGATCCGGAATGCCTTCCAGGACGGTGGCCCGGCAGGTACCACAAACCCCTTCACCGCACGAGGACATGATCTCCACCCCTGCGTCCTCGAGGGCGTCGAGCATCGGCATACCGTCGGCCACCTCGACCGTCACCCCTGAGCGTTGGCACACCACCTCGTAGCGCTCCAGTGCCTCGGCCGCCGCTTCTGGCGAGGGAACCCTGGCGGCGAAGCGCTCGACGTGCAGGCTGCCTTGCGGCCAGTGGGCACAGGCACTTTCGACGGCATGCAGCAGCGGTTCCGGTCCACAGCTGTAGATCAAGGTGTCTGCCGCCGGTTCAGCCAGGGCCGCGGCCAGGTCGAAGAACGCGCCCTGTTCTTCGTCGGACCAGATGGTGAGGCGGTCACCGTAGGTCTCGGCGAGCTCCTGTTGAAATGCCATGGTCGGGCGCCGTCGGCCGAGATAGATCATCGACCAGTGCAGGCCCGCACGGTCGGCGCGTTGTGCCATGGCCTTCATCGGGGTGATACCGATGCCGCCGGCGATGAACAGGTACTTCGGCGAGTCCAAAAGGGGAAAGTTGTTGCGGGGACCGCGAACTCGCACAGCGGTACCCTCATGGAGGTGCTCGTGGACATGCGCAGATCCGCCACGGGTGTCGGGGTCCAGCAGGACACCGATACGCCAGGTCCGGCTGTCCTGCGGATCTCCGCACAGCGAGTACTGCCGGACCAGCCCTTCGCCGAGCATCAGGTCGATGTGAGCGCCCGGCTCCCATGCCGGTAACGCGTCACCGCTCGGATCGACCAGTTCCAGTGTCACCACACCGTCGGCGGCCGCCTGTCTGCGCCGAACCACCAATTCGGCGGTGAACTCGCGGACTTCGGTGGCCGATGGCGCCAGCTCCGATGCAACTGTCATGTCGCGCTCCTTGTGACCAGTGCGGATAGTTCGTCCAACTCGCGGCGGAAATCCGCCAACAACTCCCAGGCGTCAGGCAAAGCGATTGCGTCGCCGACGATTCCGATATCGAGGCCGCCCTGGTAGCTGACCACGGTGATGTTCAGGGCGAAGCCGTCGAAGACGACGCTGCCCGGGTAGGTCGCGAGCAGCGGAGCGCCTTCACATGTCATCGGGCCCGGCGAACCGGGGACGTTCGAGATCACCATGTTGATCGGCGGACGCAGGTACCGCGACGACGTGATCTCCATGAGGCCCTTGGCGGCCACACCGAAGACCGGAACCGGGATGGGATCGTTGACGTCACTGAGCAACGTGGCCGGCGCTTGCTTCATCCGTTGCTTCGCGGCAGACATCGTTGCGCTCGCAAAGCCAAGCCGCTCAGCGGGATTCGCCAGGTGTGTCGGCACGGGGGCAATGATCGAACTGATCGCATTGCCGAACCGGTCTGCTGCGTCGGATGCGCGCTTGGAGACTGGGACGTAGGCGACCAACGGGGCCGCGGGCACCTCCCCGGTGGCTCCCAGCCGACGGCGCAGGGCACCACCACACAGTGCGATCACCACATCGTTGACGGTGACGCCGAAGTGATTCTTCAGTGCTTTGACATCTTTGAGCGGAACAGTTCCGAATGCCACCGTGCGGGAACCGGAAAGCTTTGCATTGAAACGCGTCCGGGGCGCGTTGAGCGGTTTCGCATCGGTATCGCGGCGCACCACCTGGGCCAGTGTGTGCACGCCGGGAAGTCCGCGCAGGGCGGGAACCTGATCGAGGTGCGCCAGCGTCTGCGGGGCGGAGAGCAGCGCCCGGATGCCGCGAGCCGGCATTGCGGCCAGCCCACGGGCGGCCAGTCTGAGCGGATTCGGCTCGCGTTCCGACTCATGCTCTGCGATGACATCTTTGGTGTTGCCATCCATGATCGCCGCCAAGACCTCCCCCGCCGCGATTCCGTCAGCGGCCGCGTGGTGCAGGGTGAGCACCACCGCGGTACGGCCGGGAACACCGTGAATCACGTCGAGGCGCCACAGGGGCTTGTCGCGGTCCAGTGGTGTGGAGAGGATGTCGGCCACTGCCACGCCGAGCGCTACGTCGTCGGCCGGTGCCGGCAGCGTCGATTCGAAGACGTGGTCATCGAAATCGACGGTCGTCTCGACGAAGACCGGGTGATCCAGCCCCAGCGGGACCGGCACCACCTTCCAGTGCAACGGCGGCAGACCGTCGATGCAGCGAGCCAGTCGGCGTCGCATGGTCGCGGCGGTGATGATGGTGTCGTCGGCAGTCTCGAAGATGGCCAGGCCACTGTAGTGCGAACCGAAGTTGCCGCGCTCGGCCGCCAGGAACTGAGCATCCAGGCTCGAAAGATGACGCATCAGAACACCTTTCGCATGATCTTCATGGCCAGCTTGGAGTACGGCGGGTAGAACAGCCCCGGGTCGGGTCTGCTGCTCTTGGCCAGCACTGCGCGACGGTGACTCATCGCCTCGAATCCCCAGCGGCCGTGGTAGGCACCCATGCCACTGGCCCCGACGCCACCGAAGGGCAGCTGCGGAACCATGACATGCATCGCGATGTGATTGACGACCGCACCACCGGAGGGGACGGCATCGATCACCTGCTGCGCCAGGGACGTCGATTCAGTGAAGACATACAGTGCAAGTGGTTTCGGCTTGGTATTGACGTATTGCACTGCCGCGTCGACAGATTCGAACGTGATCACAGGAAGGATGGGGCCGAAGATCTCCTCGGTCATCACCGCATCACCGTCCGACGGATTGACGATGACGGTCGGTTCGACGTGCAGCGTCTGCGCGTCCGTGCTGCCGCCCGTGACGACAGTGCCCGAGGTGGAGGTGATCATCGCGGTGAGGCGCTGATGCTGGCGGCCGTTCACGATGCGGTGTGGTTCGCCGGAGGGCCTGAACCTGCGAATGTTCTCGACGATTTTCGCGACAAGCTGCTCTGCTATCGCTTCGTCGGCGAGGACGTAGTCAGGTGCGATGCACGTCTGGCCGGAGTTGAGCAGCTTGACCCAGGCGATGCGCCGTGCTGCGACGTCGATGTCGGCGTCGGCAGTCACGATGACCGGGCTCTTGCCACCGAGTTCGAGTGTGACCGGCGTCAGCGTAGGGGCGGCCGCGGCCATGATCTTCTTTCCGACCTCGGTGCCGCCGGTGAACAAGGCATGGTCGAAGCCCTCGGCCAGCAGTGCCTGAGTTGTCGCCCCGTCGCCTTCGACCACCCGGATGGCCTCAGGGTCGAGGTACAGCGGCAGCAGGCGCGCCAGCAGCGCCGAGGTCGCCGGGGCGAGTTCGGACGGCTTGACCACCGCACAGTTGCCGGCAGCCACCGCCGCCACCAATGGACTCACGCTCAGGTAGAACGGGTAGTTCCACGGGCCGATCACCAGGACCACACCGAGCGGGTCGTACTGGACCCAGCCCTTGGCGGGTTGTTGACTCAGCGGCAGCGCGACGCGCCGGCGACGCATCCACTTCTTGAGGTGTTTACGCGCGTATTCGGCCTCGGCCCGGGTCGAGGCAACATCGGCCAACCAGGCGTCGAACGCGGGCCGACCCAGATCCGCAGACAGCGCATCGGCAATCTCCCGCTCGCGATCATCGCACAGGCGCTCGATGCCTCGCAGTTGCTCCAACCGCCAGGTCAAGCCACGTGTGCGACCCGCCGAAAAGGTTTCGCGCAGCCCGCCGACCACCGCGATCCCCTGGTCCTGTGTCACCGAACTCGTCATGGTTTGTAACGTAACTTACGTTACATTTGAACGTCAATACCCCTTGCCGATCAAATGTAGATTGATTTACATTTGCGTCACAGTCACCCGTATCGAGGAGCACAACATGAGTCCCACCGCGCTGCACGGCCGACGGATCGCGATCACCGGTGCCGGCCGAGGCATCGGGCTGGCCACCGCCAAATCCCTCCACCAGCAGGGTGCCACCATCGTGATCGGCGATCTGGACATCGAAACTGCAACAGCTGCAGCAGATATCGTCGGCCCTGGCACCCACGCCTACCCCGTCGATGTATCCAACTACGAGTCGTTCGCCGCATTCCACAAGCAGGCGACCGCAGATGCTCCGCTCGACGTGCTGATCAACAACGCCGGCATCATGCCGATCGGTGGATTCCTCGAACAGTCCGCCGACACCCACCGGCGTGCAGTCGAGATCAACGTGATGGGTTGCATCAACGGAATGCAGCTGGCACTACCTGCCATGACAGAGCGCGGCTCCGGCCACATCATCAACATCGCATCGTCAGCCGGCAAGACGCCCGTTCCCGGCGGCCTCACCTATTGCGGCACCAAAGCCGCCGTCATCGCTCTCACCGAGACCGCACGCGTCGAATTCGCCGGCACCGGGGTCCAATTCACCTGTGTCATGCCGGCATTCACCAACACCGAGTTGATCGCCGGGACCGCCGGTCTGAAGTTCATCCCCGCCGTCGAGCCCGAGGATGTCGCCCGCGCCATCACCGAAGCGGTCGCCCGCCCGACCGCCGACGTCTTCGTCCCCAAGATCATCGGACCCATCTTGCAGACGCAACCCCTGATGGGTCGACGGGTGCGCGACCGTCTCAACCGCGAATTGGGCGCGTACCGCGCCTTCCTCGATTTCGACAAGCAAGCACGCGCCGAATATCAAAGGCGCATAGACGAATCCAGGTAGGGGGCAGTCCGCCGGACGCCGATGCGAATCAACCCGCCGCGAGCCGGGACCAGCGTCACGTGCTTGAGGCGCTGCCGTTCCCCGTCAGCTGCCGTGACTTCCAACTCGATCCGACGCAGCACTTCACGCAGCACCACGCGCATCTCCACCAACGCGAATGTCGCTCCCAGGCAACGCCGATTTCCGCCGCCGAACGGTAGCCACGTCGTCGGGCCGTGCACGGTGCCGACCATGCGATCCGGGTCGAAGCGCTGCGGATCGGCGTACTGGGCCGCGCTGGCATGGACCAGTCCCACCCCCGGCGCAACCATGACGCCCTTGGGCAACCGGTAACCACCGATGTCCACCGGCTCGGTGAGGACCCGACCGACGTCGAACACCACCGGACGGATCCGGAGCACTTCCTTGACGACCGCATCCAGGTACTCGTCACCGTGTGGATCGCCGGCGGCGCTCGCGTGCGCGGCGGCGACAGATTTCGCCAAGGCCTCGGGGTGCCGGCTGAGCCGTTCCAACGTCCACGAAAGACCCGTCGCGCGGGGATCCAGCGGCGGGTCGTCGAACGTCAGGGGTTGGTTCATTCCAGCACGATACCTGCCTTCTTGACCACATCGTCCCAGCGTGCCTCTTCGGCGGCGATGATGGCGCCAGCCTGCGCCGACGTCGCGGGCGGGTACACCTGCACGCCGCCGATGGATTTGACCTTGGGGTAGAAGTTGCTGCCGGCAAGGACCTTGTTGGCGGCGGCGTTCAGTTTGGCCACGACATCGGCCGGTGTCTGTTTGGGCGCCACCAGCACGAAGCTGGCGCGGGCGTTGAAGCCCGGCAGGCCTGCCTCGGTAAACGTCGGCAGCTCGGGAAAGTCGCCGTCGCGCCTGTCCGCGGCCACGGCGAAGCTCTTGACCTTGCCG
>ERZ650309.1060-NODE-1060-length-13096-cov-20.609002_pt1 | contig 13096 bp, 15 predicted proteins | sample MGYA00376245_ERZ650309 | MGnify/ENA primary metagenome ERZ650309 (study PRJEB26733, sample SAMN07839294) | wastewater metagenome | biome: urban; feature: wastewater treatment plant; material: waste water | place: USA: North Carolina | collected 2016-04-26 ...
TGGGCAAGGCCCTGCGAGGCCTGAAGCACTGGGAAAAGCCTGCCACGCTCAATACCGACAAAGCGCCGAGCTATGGTGCAGCGATCACCGAATTGAAGCGCGAAGGAAAGCTGGACCGGGAGACGGCCCACCGGCAGGTGAAGTATCTCAATAACGTGATCGAGGCCGATCACGGAAAGCTCAAGATACTGATCAAGCCGGTGCGCGGTTTCAAATCGATCCCCACGGCCTATGCCACGATCAAGGGATTCGAAGTCATGCGAGCCCTGCGCAAAGGACAGGCTCGCCCCTGGTGCCTGCAGCCCGGCATCAGGGGCGAGGTGCGCCTTGTGGAGAGAGCTTTTGGCATTGGGCCCTCGGCGCTGACGGAGGCCATGGGCATGCTCAACCACCATTTCGCAGCAGCCGCCTGATCGGCGCAGAGCGACAGCCTACCTCTGACTGCCGCCAATCTTTGCAACAGAGCCTGTGCCGACAGGTGGCCGACGAGATCCACCAGGCCGCCTAAGCCCTCCCCTGCCCTGCCACCGAACCCCGCCGCGTGCGGGGTTTTTTATGACTTCAAACCCTCAAAAGGTGCATTTACTCAAATCCTCAATATGCTATACTGCGCTTGAGTAATTCCTTTTTTCCTCAAACGCTCAATAGCTCAAGGAGCGCATATGCAAGTCATTGCTGTACTGAACCAGAAGGGCGGGGCGGGTAAAACCACCATCGCCACCCACCTTGCCCGCGCCCTGCAACTCGACGGCGCAGACGTGTTGCTGGTTGATTCTGACCCGCAGGGCAGCGCCCGCGATTGGGCCGCCGTCCGCGAGGATCAACCCGTGCCCGTGGTTGGCATCGACCGGCCCACCATCGAGCGCGATCTAAAGAGCGTGGCCCGGAAAGACTTTGTTGTGATCGACGGAGCGCCGCAGGCTCATGACTTGGCCGTGTCGGCAATGAAGGCCGCCGATTGCGTGCTGATCCCGGTGCAGCCGTCGCCCTACGACATTTGGGCAACCTCTGACCTCGTGGATTTGGTCAAGCAGCGCATCGAGCTGACCGACGGCAAGCTAAAAGCGGCTTTCGTGGTGTCCCGTGCGATCAAGGGCACCAAGATTGGTGCGGAAGTCTCCGAGGCGCTGGCCGGGTACGGCCTGCCGATCCTGCAAACGCGCATCACGCAGCGCGTCATCTACCCGAGCAGCGCGGCCAGCGGCACCACGGCCATTGACCAAGAGCCGACGAGCGAGGCCGCCGAGGAAATCCGGGCACTGGCTGAGGAAGTGCGCCGTTTCCTCAATTGCACCATTTGAGTAATTAAGGAGTAGGTGAAAATGAGTAGCGGGAAACTTGGCATGAAAGCAGGCCGCCCGAGCGCCGCGAAGGCTGGCCCTACCTTGTCCGACCTTGCCGACAAGGCCGCCACCGTCCGGGTGAATTTTGACCTCGACCGGGCCGAGCACACGAAGCTGAAGATTTACGCCGCCAAGACCGGGCGCAGCATCACGGACATTCTGCGCGAACTGGTGCGCTCACTTGATGAAAAGAGTGATTGAGTAATCACTTAACCGGCTGGACGGGTCAAAAGCATGGACTATAGTCCATACATTTTTGATTTGGCGAAATTTAATAATGTTGATGAAATACGGCGCGTGGGGTATAAAGTGATGGTTGAAATGGAACCGTTGAGTCTGGAGGTACTGCCGCCCTCTCATTTCAAGGCGTTTGCGAAGAACGCACCGCATGAGATCAAGGGCGCTGTCATCGAGAACACAGAGCGCGGGCTGGTGATCGTGCTGCACGTTGGCAACGAGCGGCGCATTCTCGGCCAGTACCGGGGAGGCATCCGGTTTTTTCGCTCTTTCGATGGCGCGGCGGCAGTGCTGCGGCAGCATGGCGTGCTGCACTGGACGGCGAATGCAAAAGGCTGGATTCCGCGAACTTTGGAAGCGAAGGAGCGGAGTTCAGATGGATGAAAAAGCAAAGCCCCGCGTGGCAGCGGGGCTTGGCAGGGGGCGGGACTAGTCAGGTGGCACTGGCTAGAACCCAAAGGCGCAACCTATACAGGCAACACCCAGACATGGTTTGCATTGTAGCGCCCCACCTCTTGCCGCACAAGCGGAAAGAAGGTTATGGGACAGGCACAGCTACGACTTTTCAGCCCAGCCGATGAGGCGGGTTGCTATCACGACACAGCCCGGCAGGGCTTTTTCTCGTTGCTCATGGCGACGGGCGAGGGCAGCGGCAAGAAGCAGGACAGTTACCGGCTGTCACAGATGCCCGTGGTGCTCTCCATGCTCGACCACAGCCGGGATACCTGGCTGTCTCAGGCTGAGTTCATCAAGCCCAATCGCCGCGTGGTCAACTTGGCCCGCATCGGCTTGCTGTTCGCCGATCTGGACACCTACCGCGAGCCGTGGGCGCAGGGGCGCAGCCCCGAGCAACTGGCCGCCGCTGTCATGTTCCGCTGCTACGACGAAGGCGTGCCGCCGCCGTCGATCCTCGTTTTCTCTGGCCGTGGCGTGCAAGCAAAGTGGCTGCTGGATGGCACCTTGCCGCGTCAGGCGCTGCCACGCTGGAATGCCTGCCAGCGTTACCTGATCGACCGTCTGGCCGGGCTGGGCGCTGATCCAGCGGCCAAGGATGCAAGCCGCGTGCTCCGGCTGGTCAATACGGTGAACAGCAAGAGCGGCGAGGTTTGCCGCGTCATCCACGTTGAGCAAGGCCCGGACGGCGAGCCGATCCGGTACAACTTCGAGTATCTGGCCGAGGCGCTGCTGCCGGTGGCCCGCTGGGACATCGAGGCCGACCGCAAGGCCCGCGCCGACCGTCGCCAGTTCAAGCTGCTGCCGGGCGGCCAAACCGGCAACCTGCGCACGCTCAACGGGCGGCAACTGGCGTGGGATCGTCTGGAGGACTTGCGCACGCTGGCCGCGCTGCGCGGCGGCGTGGCCGAGGGCGAGCGGATGCAGCACCTGTTTTGGCGGCTGAATTTCCTGCTGCTGTCAGGTGCGACGCACACCGGCCAGATGTACCACGAGGCCGCCGCGCTGGCCCGTGAGCTTGACCCACGGTGGAACTACCGCAGCGCCGAGCTTATGACGCTGTACGCCAAGGCCAAGGCCCACGAAGCCGGGGAAAAGGTGGAGTTCGGCGGCAAGCAGTTTGCGCCGCTCTACACGCCCAAGAACGACACGCTTATCAGCCTGTTTCACATCACCGACGACGAGCAGCGCAAGCTGCGCACGCTCATCAGCCGGGACATGGCGACCGAGCGCCACAGGAAGCGTGACGAGGCCCGCAGGCGGGCCGCTGGGGCTGTCGATCGTGCGACCTATGAGGCCAACTCCGCGAGCCGTCAGAAGCCGTGGGAAGCCTTGGGCATGAGCCGGGCAAGCTGGTATCGAGCAGGCAAGCCAACGCCAGCGGTTGAGACAAGTCCCTGCGTATTACAGGCCGCTGCGGGTGATTCAGATGCGTGAGACAAGTCCCTGCGTATTACTAATGGCGAAGCCTACGCCCGGCGCGTAGCGCCTGCCTTTGAGTACCTTCGTTGCGAGCAATGAGGGTGCAGGAAACGCTAGACCGGCTGGGCCTGTACTGGAAGCGTGATCCTGACTTTGTGCCGGTGAAAGACGCGGCTACGGTGCGGCTGAATGTGTCCATTGGTGGCGGCGGTGTTGAGCTACTGGCGACCTGGCTGAAGTGGTACGACACGCGGAAAGAGCAGGGCGGCGGTGCCATCGACCTGACCATGCACCTGTTCAGATTGTCATTTGTGGATGCGGTCAAACGGCTGTCGCCTTGATCGTGTTTGCAAGATGCCTCTGGCGGCCCTGCCGGGGGCCACTCGCCGCCGTGAGGCTCGGGGGCAGGGTGGCGGTCTTCGCCCTTCGTCCTGCCCCCATTCGCTCAGGCTGGGGCGCTCCGAGGGCATCAAGCGACTTTCGCGGCATAAACGGTGCCCCCCTACGGGCTACCCCCTTTATTCCACGGTTCGCTTGACCCCCTCTCCACTAGTAGGCGGCCCGTGGCGGCGTTTTCTCGACGTGGCCCTGCCTGCCCCCTTTCTTACCTTCTCAAAACGCGCTGTAGGCCCGTTTCTGGCCGGAGCCGGGCGGCGGGCGGAAAGCTCCGCTTTTCGTTCGACGGCTGGCCGACAACGAGCCGAAGGCGAGGCGTCAGCACGGTGTTTCACCAAAAACGAGCAGCCGACCGGGCAGCGGTACGTTACGAAAACCGCTTGTGTATCGTACTGTATGGCTGTATGGTATCGTATCAATACGAAATACAGTAATACGATACGAAAGGAGAAAGGATCATGGCACGTCAAGGCATCACTCGGGATCAAGTTTTCACCGCCGCTGACGCCCTCGTGGGCGACGGGCAACAGCCCACCATCAATGCGATCCGGGAGCGTTTGGGCGGCACCGGGTCGCCAAACACGATCCACAAGCATCTTGTGCAATGGCGTGAGGCCCGCCCGGTGGCTGCCGTTGCGGCCCCGGAGTTGCCGCAGGCGCTGACTGCCGCCATTGCTGGCGAGATCGAGAAGGCCGCAGCGAAGGCGCGGGCCGAGAAAGAGCAAGAACTCCAGCAAGCGCAGGCCGAGGCCGCCGAACTTGGGGCCGCAGGCGAGGCGCTGGAGGCCGAGCGCGACGAGCTGGCCGAGCAGGTGGCCGTCCTCACCACTGAGCGCGACACGCTGGCAGGCAAAGCCGCCCAGCAGGCCGCCGACTTGGCCGAGGCGCAGCAGCGCATCGAGCGCGAGCAGCAGGCGGCAGAGGCCGCCCGCGTGGAGGTGGCAACGGCACGGCTCAAGATCGAAGCGCAGACCGAGCGCCAGACGGAGCAGGCCGCAGAGATAGAGCGCCTACGCGCCGCACTGGCCGAGGCACAGCAGGGCCGCACCGCCGCCGAGCAGCAGGCCGCCGTGCTGGCCGCCAAGCTGGAGGCGTGCGCCGACCGCGCCGAGCAGATCGAGCAGCAGGCCGCCAAGGCTGCACAGGCCCACGACACCGCCCGCGCAGCAGCGGCGCAGGAAATCCGGCAGGCGCAGGCCGAGCGTGACGAGGCCCGCAAGGTGGCAGCAGAGGCCCGCGAGCAGGCCGCACGACTTGCCGGGCAGCTTGAGGCGCTGCAACGGCAGCAGGACAAGGCCGAGGCCGCCGAGAAGGCCACCAAGGCACCGAAAGGGAAAGGGGGGGAGTGATGCCAGCCGCCGCCCAGTTCGGCGGGGCGGGGGTCGATGGCATAGCCGTAGTCCGTCATCGCCGCGCCCTCTCGGCCATCAGGGCATCGCCTTTGGCCTTCCAAGCTGCCCTCTTGGCGTCATCGACCTGGGCCTCGGCCAGCGACACCAGAGCGCCCAGCAGTTCGCCCCGGTCGCGGGTCGGCTTGCCGGTCTTGGTATCGATCAGCCCGGCCAGGATCATCAGGCCCGCCGACTCGTACAGCTCATGGTCGCGGGCCTTCCTCTCGGCGACCTTCTCGGCGTTGATGATGCGGGCGGCGTCGGCGCGGGCCTTCTGGGCGCGTTCGGCGGCCTTCTCGGCGCGTACCAGGGCGGCCAGTTTGCGGCCATCGTCGGCGGTGCGGTCGGGCTTGTCGGCCAGCATCAGCAGCAGGCGCTGTTGATCGCTGGGAGCCTTCAAGCCGCGCAGGTATGCCAGCCGTTCGGCCAGCCACTTATCTTGTGTCATGGGTGCGTCTCCCTCTGTGATGGAGGCTCCCATTTTACGCGGAAGGTGGCCGGGGCGCGACGGCTGCGGTATCCTTCCGTTTTACGGAAGGCGCGCTTAGTTGTTTCTCGGCAAGCCGAGAAACGCGCGGCAGGGGAAGCCCCTGCACCCCAGCGCCTACGGCGCAAAAAACACGAGGAGCGGCGGCGGTGGCAATCGGGCGATTGAGCATGAAGGTAGGCAAGGCCGGTAAGGCCGGGCCTCATGCCGCCTACATCGCCCGCGAAGGCCAGTACGCCAACCGCCTAGAGCGCGGCGAAAAGTTGGAAGCGACCGAGGCGGGCAACATGCCCGCCTGGGCGCAGTCCAACCCGCTTGCCTTCTGGCAGGCCGCCGACGCCTACGAGCGCAAGAACGGCACGACCTACCGGGAGATGGAAATTGCCCTGCCGCGCGAGCTGAGCGCCGCGCAGCGGATCGAGCTGGTGCGCGAGTTTGTACGCCAGGAGATAGGCGACCGGCACGCCTACCAGTGGGCCCTCCATGTACCGACCGCCGCCGATGGTGGCGAGCAGCCGCACTTCCACCTGATGTTTTCGGAGCGACAGGTGGATGGCATCGACCGCGACCCGGAGCAGTACTTCAAGCGGTACAACGCCAAGGCCCCGGAGAAGGGCGGCGCACGCAAGGGCTACGGCCCGAGCGCGGGCCAGACCTTGACCAAGGCCGAGCGGGCCGCCGAGCTGAAAGAGCTGCGCGGGCGCTGGGAGGCCATGTGCAATGCGCACCTGGAGCGGGCCGGGGTGGAGCAGCGCATCGACATGCGCAGCCACGCCGAGCGCGGCACCGGCCTGGAGCCGGAGCGCAAGCAGTTGCCGAGCGCCTGGCGCGGCGAAGGTCGCGCCCAGGTGATCGAGTTTCGCGCCGCCCGCGCCGAGGTGGCCCAGGCCGCCGCCGAGCTGCGGCGCGCGGTGCCGGATACCGGCGCCGAAATCATCCACCTGGAAGCCGAGCGGCAGCGCCGCGAACAGGCCCAGCGGGAGGCCCGAGAGCGGGCCGAGCGGGAGAAGGCGCAGCAGGAGCGCCAGCGCCTGGAGCGCATGAGCAGCCGCGAGCTGGCCCAGGAGATTGCCCGCCTGCGCCCGCCGCGAGTGATCGACCTGGTAGAGCGCGACCGCGCTGTACTACAGGCCGAGGCCGAGCGGCAGGCGCTACAGAACCAGCACACCGAGGCGGGCAGCGCCGCAGCCCGCGCCCGCGACCAGGCGCAGGCATGGCGGGAGGCGCACAAAGTGCAGGCGTGGTTCCACGACAAGGGCATTGGTCATGCGCCCAAGCTGCGCGAGCTGGAACAGCAGCGCGAGGAACACCGCGCCGAGTGGCAGCGACTTGGGCAGCGCATCGAGGAGGCCAGCTTGCGCGTGCAGCACGTGCGCCAGCAGGCGCACCAGCGCATCACCGCCGAGCAGGAGCCGACGCTGGCGAAGCTGGCCGAGCTGGAAGCCTTGCAGAAGGAGAAGGCCCGCCAGGAGCGCGAGGCCGAGGCGAAGCGGCTACAGCAGCAGCGCATCGAGCGCGAGCGCGAGGAAGAGTCGATGGCCGCGCTGGAGCACCGTCTAGCGGAACTGCGGGCCGCGCAAGAGGCTGACGCCACTCAGCCGGAGCCCAGCGATGATGATCCTCGCTGGGCGGCGTTTGAACGCACCTTCATGCACGCAGCCCAGTTCGAGCACTACCTCAGCTTGACCGTTCTGGCCGCACCGCTTGCCGGACTCAAAGCACGTTTCGCGGCGTACATGGATACCGCTGCGGAGCAAGGCATGACGCCGGAAATGTTCGCTCAGGCCTGCGCAAAAGGCATGGCCGAACAGGAGCGGCGGGCTATGCAGGAACAGGCGGCGAGGGATGCCGATCCCAAACAGCCACAAGAGGACTCCCCTGTTTCTACTCCCACCCCATGATGCCACCGGCAATGGTGGGAACAGTGTGGAAAGACGGTGGCGGCATGGTGTCAATGATGACGGTAACAAGGTGGTGACATGGTGGAACGATGGTGGCGGGATATTGGTAAGACAGTGGCGACACTGTGGCGGCTGTGTGTGCATACGGTGGCAATAGCGTGGCACTTCACCACAATGCAGCCACATTCCTGCCACCATCTGATGTCGATTCGGGAGGGTTGCGCATGAAAGTCTGGGCATTCGATGAGAACCGGGCCGATTTCGTAGATGCTGCGCCGGAGCGGATGAACGCTGATGCGACCGGGTACTACATCATCCGGCGCGGCGATGACGTGTTAGTCCGCGAGCACGGCCAGGAACGGCCCATGCCTGAGCGGCTGACCGTAGCCGGGGTGCCATTTGACCGGGAGCAGTTCGAGCACACCCACCCCCTGCCTCTGCGAGCGGAGATGAAACGAGACGGCCAATGGGCGCGGGCGCAATTGCAGGCCCGCGACCGGGCCGAAATCGCCCTGCCGCTGGAATTGCCCATTTGGGTGACGAAAACGCCGCTGACCGAGGGCAAGGCGTGATCCTGTCGCCCGTCTGCGGGCATTTGTTTGTGTTTCATCGTAGCCCTGCCGACTGTTCAGAAAACGGTGGTTTGTTGGACAGTTGCCGCAAGGGGCGTTTTTGTCATTTTCAGAAGACGACTGCACCAGTTGATTGGGCGTAATGGCTGTTGTGCAGCCAGCTCCTGACAGTTCAATATCAGAAGTGATCTGCACCAATCTCGACTATGCTCAATACTCGTGTGCACCAAAGCGAGGTGAGCATGGCGACGGACACCCCACGGATTCCAGAACAAGGCGTGGCCACTCTGCCTGATGAGGCTTGGGAGCGTGCGCGCCGTCGTGCGGAGATCATCAGTCCGTTGGCGCAGTCGGAGACGGTCGGGCACGAAGCGGCCGATATGGCGGCTCAGGCGCTGGGCTTGTCTCGGCGCCAGGTATACGTTCTGATCCGGCGTGCCCGGCAAGGCAGCGGCCTCGTGACGGATCTGGTGCCCGGCCAGTCCGGTGGAGGTAAAGGTAAGGGGCGCTTGCCGGAACCGGTCGAGCGCGTCATCCACGAGCTACTGCAAAAGCGGTTCATAGGCTTCATCAGCGCCTGACTGGCGAGCACGATTCCGGCCCTAGCCGCAGGATCGCGCAGGACGACCTAGTTACGAACCAGGCCGAGTGTTCCTGACATCCATCGGCACCATAGTTCTGCTTATCCGGCACGCGCGCGTCAGGGGTGTGGTGAACTACAAAGCAGACCCGTTGAGGTTATCAGTTCGATGCACAATCAGCAGCGCATAAAATATGCACAAGAACAGGAGCACCCTTCGCATTAAGCTGTGGTGGTAACAAGTAGTGCCGGGCTACCATCAGCGAGCATGATGCGCTCCCACAGCATTCGCCTTGGCAGTATGGAAGTTCCTCGCTCCAGTTCGGGCCGGTATCCACCTCGAGTGACCCCAGCCGCCCCTCATGCCAACCGAGCCCATTAAGCGCAGAGTCGGCCGCAACTATCTCGGGGACGCATAAACACGCAGCGATTTACCAAGGAGTTCGGCTAGGTCAATCCGCAATTCCCTTTGCCTGGCCGGAGATGCCGCGAGCAAACAATGTGTCCGGTCGCTACCAGATGGACTTTGTGGGCGGAGGATTGCACCAGACGCTTCAGCGCAGCGTCGTACGATGAATCGGAAGGCCCGGTAAGCAATTGAAGAACCGCTGACCACCTCCCATCCGACAATGCAAGGGTGCCCCGCTCCCAGCGCGACACGGTTGCCTGATCCACACCCATTAATTCAGCTAGGTGACTTTGCTTCATATGACGAAGCAACCGCGCCCTCCGCACCTGCCGCCCCCTGTCATTCGTCAACATTCTTCAGCACCTCAATGTCGTTCGTAGTGAGCCTCATTTTTTCAAGACCGCCGATGATGAGAGCCAGGCCTCGCTCGAATGCCGCGTCCGGACCGCCTTCGTAGACGATTTTCATCGCGCTCTGTAGGCGCGCCGGCATCGTAGACGCTGAGGTGGTCAACTGATCTTCGCCCCGCTCCTCGGCGTCTGCCTCGCTAGCTTGCTGCTCAAGAACAGCGCCGACGGTGAAGTAGCTGATTGCCATCAACGCATAGGTCGCGTCACCTGCCGAAAAGCCAGCATCGCAAAGGAAGCGAAGCTGCGCGTCGGCTTTTTCCATCTGCGGCGCGGCTGGCCGCGTCCCGGCATGAATACGCGCGCCATCGCGATAAGCGAGCAACGCCCGTCGAAAACTGCATGCATTGCCCTTCAGGAATGAGCGCCAGTCGTCGTCGGCTCTCGGCACCGAATGCGTATGATTCTCCGCCAGCATGGCTTCGGCCAGTGCGTCGAGCAGCGCCCGCTTGTTCCTGAAGTGCCAGTAAAGCGCCGGCTGCTGAACCCCCAACCGTTCCGCCAGTTTGCGTGTCGTCAGACCGTCTACGCCGACCTCGTTCAACAGGTCCAGGGCGGCACGGATCACTGTATTCGGCTGCAACTTTGTCATGCTTGACACTTTATCACTGATAAACATAATATGTCCACCAACTTATCAGTGATAAAGAATCCGCGCGTTCAATCGGACCAGCGGAGGCTGGTCCGGAGGCCAGACGTGAAACCCAACAGACCCCTGATCGTAATTCTGAGCACTGTCGCGCTCGACGCTGTCGGCATCGGCCTGATTATGCCGGTGCTGCCGGGCCTCCTGCGCGATCTGGTTCACTCGAACGACGTCACCGCCCACTATGGCATTCTGCTGGCGCTGTATGCGTTGATGCAATTTGCCTGCGCACCTGTGCTGGGCGCGCTGTCGGATCGTTTCGGGCGGCGGCCGGTCTTGCTCGTCTCGCTGGCCGGCGCTGCTGTCGACTACGCCATCATGGCGACGGCGCCTTTCCTTTGGGTTCTCTATATCGGGCGGATCGTGGCCGGCATCACCGGGGCGACTGGGGCGGTAGCCGGCGCTTATATTGCCGATATCACTGATGGCGATGAGCGCGCGCGGCACTTCGGCTTCATGAGCGCCTGTTTCGGGTTCGGGATGGTCGCGGGACCTGTGCTCGGTGGGCTGATGGGCGGTTTCTCCCCCCACGCTCCGTTCTTCGCCGCGGCAGCCTTGAACGGCCTCAATTTCCTGACGGGCTGTTTCCTTTTGCCGGAGTCGCACAAAGGCGAACGCCGGCCGTTACGCCGGGAGGCTCTCAACCCGCTCGCTTCGTTCCGGTGGGCCCGGGGCATGACCGTCGTCGCCGCCCTGATGGCGGTCTTCTTCATCATGCAACTTGTCGGACAGGTGCCGGCCGCGCTTTGGGTCATTTTCGGCGAGGATCGCTTTCACTGGGACGCGACCACGATCGGCATTTCGCTTGCCGCATTTGGCATTCTGCATTCACTCGCCCAGGCAATGATCACCGGCCCTGTAGCCGCCCGGCTCGGCGAAAGGCGGGCACTCATGCTCGGAATGATTGCCGACGGCACAGGCTACATCCTGCTTGCCTTCGCGACACGGGGATGGATGGCGTTCCCGATCATGGTCCTGCTTGCTTCGGGTGGCATCGGAATGCCGGCGCTGCAAGCAATGTTGTCCAGGCAGGTGGATGAGGAACGTCAGGGGCAGCTGCAAGGCTCACTGGCGGCGCTCACCAGCCTGACCTCGATCGTCGGACCCCTCCTCTTCACGGCGATCTATGCGGCTTCTATAACAACGTGGAACGGGTGGGCATGGATTGCAGGCGCTGCCCTCTACTTGCTCTGCCTGCCGGCGCTGCGTCGCGGTGCATGGAGCCGGGCCACCTCGACCTGAATGGAAGCCGGCGGCACCTCGCTAACGGATTCACCACTCCAAGAATTGGAGCCAATCAATTCTTGCGGAGAACTGTGAATGCGCAAACCAACCCTTGGCAGAACATATCCATCGCGTCCGCCATCTCCAGCAGCCGCACGCGGCGCATCTCGGGCAGCGTTGGGTCCTGGCCACGGGTGCGCATGATCGTGCTCCTGTCGTTGAGGACCCGGCTAGGCTGGCGGGGTTGCCTTACTGGTTAGCAGAATGAATCACCGATACGCGAGCGAACGTGAAGCGACTGCTGCTGCAAAACGTCTGCGACCTGAGCAACAACATGAATGGTCTTCGGTTTCCGTGTTTCGTAAAGTCTGGAAACGCGGAAGTCCCCTACGTGCTGCTGAAGTTGCCCGCAACAGAGAGTGGAACCAACCGGTGATACCACGATACTATGACTGAGAGTCAACGCCATGAGCGGCCTCATTTCTTATTCTGAGTTACAACAGTCCGCACCGCTGCCGGTAGCTATTGACTATCCGGCTGCACTAGCCCTGCGTCAGATGGCTCTGATCCAAGGCAAACTGCCAAAATATCTGCTGGCACCGGAAGTCAGCGCCCTGCACCATTATGTTCCGGATCTGCATCGCAGGATGCTGCTGGCTACCCTGTGGAACACCTACATCTGTATTAACGAAGCGCTGGCATTGACCCTGAGTGATTTTTCTCTGGTGCCGCCTTATCACTGTTGAAGGCCACCGCTCATCACGCGTTTGCTGACATTGAGCCCTGCCGGCCGATCGGCCTGAGACTCTCAGCACAGGAGACGGCGGGTGACGAGCGTATACTTTTTCGACGCTTGGTTGCGGTCGCGCTAGGCGTGGCCGCCGACGGGCACTGTTGCAAAGTTAGCGATGAGGCAGCCTTTTGTCTTATTCAAAGGCCTTACATTTCAAAAACTCTGCTTACCAGGCGCATTTCGCCCAGGGGATCACCATAATAAAATGCTGAGGCCTGGCCTTTGCGTAGTGCACGCATCACCTCAATACCTTTGATGGTGGCGTAAGCCGTCTTCATGGATTTAAATCCCAGCGTGGCGCCGATTATCCGTTTCAGTTTGCCATGATCGCATTCAATCACGTTGTTCCGGTACTTAATCTGTCGGTGTTCAACGTCAGACGGGCACCGGCCTTCGCGTTTGAGCAGAGCAAGCGCGCGACCATAGGCGGGCGCTTTATCCGTGTTGATGAATCGCGGGATCTGCCACTTCTTCACGTTGTTGAGGATTTTACCCAGAAACCGGTATGCAGCTTTGCTGTTACGACGGGAGGAGAGATAAAAATCGACAGTGCGGCCCCGGCTGTCGACGGCCCGGTACAGATACGCCCAGCGGCCATTGACCTTCACGTAGGTTTCATCCATGTGCCACGGGCAAAGATCGGAAGGGTTACGCCAGTACCAGCGCAGCCGTTTTTCCATTTCAGGCGCATAACGCTGAACCCAGCGGTAAATCGTGGAGTGATCGACATTCACTCCGCGTTCAGCCAGCATCTCCTGCAGCTCACGGTAACTGATGCCGTATTTGCAGTACCAGCGTACGGCCCACAGAATGATGTCACGCTGAAAATGCCGGC
>ERZ650309.1061-NODE-1061-length-13096-cov-3.896480_pt1 | contig 13096 bp, 7 predicted proteins | sample MGYA00376245_ERZ650309 | MGnify/ENA primary metagenome ERZ650309 (study PRJEB26733, sample SAMN07839294) | wastewater metagenome | biome: urban; feature: wastewater treatment plant; material: waste water | place: USA: North Carolina | collected 2016-04-26 ...
TCAGGGTGCCGGCGTGGCCGATACCGATCCACCACACGAAGTTGGTGATGTCCCACGCCCAATAGACCGGGTTGTTGTTGCCCCACACGCCGATACCCGTCGTGACCAGATAGGTCAGGGTCGCGCCGTACAGACCAAGCAGGCCCAGTGCCATCACGAAGCTGATGATCCAGCCGATGGGGGTCTTTTGGACCGGCAGCTCGACTGGGCGACAGACCACGTTGGTGATCGCCGCAAGGCTCGGATTGTTATTTAGGAGCGGTTCGGGCTCGAGCACTGCCGCGACCGCGCTTCTCTCGGCACTCATGGATGACTTGCTCCAGTCTCGTGCGTTTTGTGTTCACCGGCAGGGGCGTGACCAGCCGCCGCAGGTGCGTGACCCGCAGGAGCGTGACCGCCGCCGTGCGCTTCTTCATGCGCCTCGGCTTCGAGTGCCGGATTGGGATTGCGAATACGAGCCAGATACGTCGTGCGCGGCTTGGCGTTCAGCTCATCGAGCATCGTGTAATGCCGTGGGCTCTGACGAACCGCTGAGATCTTGCTCTTCTGGTCGGTGATGTCGCCGAACGTGATCGCATCCGACGGGCAGGCCTGCTGGCAAGCCGTCACCAGCGTTCCATCGTTCACGAACTCCGAACGACCCGCCGTGTCCTTGAGCTTGGCCGACCGCTGCGCGCCACGAATGCGCTGGACGCAGTAGGTGCACTTCTCGATGACACCGCGAGAACGAACCGTCACGTCCGGGTTCATCGCCAGCTTCGCGACCTCGGGGACATCGCCGCGATAGTCGAGGTAGTTGAAGCGACGGACCTTCCACGGACAGTTGTTCGCGCAGTAGCGCGTGCCAACGCAGCGGTTGTAGACCATGTCGTTCAGACCGTCTTGCGAGTGTGTCGTCGCCGCAACCGGGCAGACGTTTTCGCAAGGAGCGTCTTCACACTGCATGCACGGCACCGGCTGGTGAACCATGTGCGTGTTTTCGTCGCCCAGCTCGATCTTGGGATGCGCGCCGTTGTCAAACGCGACGGGCTCCATCGTGAAGTAGCGATCGATGCGGATCCAGTGCATCTCGCGGCCCTTGCGGACCTGCGCTTTGCCGACGACCGGGACGTTGTTTTCAGCCTGGCAAGCCACCGTGCAGGTGCCGCAGCCGGTACAAGCCGACAGGTCGATGACCAGACCCCACTGCTGCCCGCTCCGCTTGTATGGATCCCACAGCGCCAGCAGCGGCGGATGGTGAACCGCGTGCTGCGCGAAGTTCGGGTGCTTGCGGAACTTGCCGATCGTCGCCTCTTGGATGAGCGGACGACCTTCCATCGCGAAGTGATCCTGCGTCGTCACCAGACCCGTCAGGTGCGTGGTGTCGCCGAACCAGTGATCGCGCGGATCTTCGTACTTCTTGCCCAGCTTCTGAACCTGGACTTCATCCGACCACAGACCCTCGGCGTGACGGATCTTGTAGGCGTTAAAGCCCGCGCCCTTGCTGACCTTGCCAAAGGCATCGTGGCTGTGACCGTAGCCCAGCTCGATCGACACCGTTCCGGCAGCCTGGCCCGGCTGGACCCACACTGCCGCTTCGACCGTCTGGCCACGCACCGTCAGCGAGACCATGTCGTTCTTTTCGACGCCCAGCTCTTTGGCCGCATCCACCGAAACGATGAGCGCGTTGTCCCACACGATCTTGGTAATCGGATCGGGCAGCTCTTGCAGCCAGCTCACGTTGGCGTAGCGACCATCGAACACCGAGTTCGAGACCAGGAACTCGACTTCCCAGGCTTTCGGCTGAATCGCAGCAACCTGCGTCACGCCGCCCGCGATGTCCGCCGCCTTGAGCTGCGGACGAACTTTGTCGAACACCGTGCCTTCGATCACACCGTCGTGAAGCGACTTGCGGAACGCGCGATCGAAGAACACCGCCAGCGTCTCTTGCGGAACCGCAGGAGGAGGCGTTGCAGCATCAGCCGGAGCCGCCGCAGTCCCAGGAGCAGCCGGAGCAGCGGTCGCCGGAGCCGGAGCCCCAGGCTTGCCCACCGCAATGCCAATCGCGGGAGCCACCGCAGCCGCCACCTTGCCCACCACACCGGCAGGAGCAGGCTTGGCACCCGGCTTTCCAGCCTTGGCACCCTTCCCTACCGGAGGCGCAACCGGCGTCGGCTCAACCGGCGCAGGCGGAGCGGGCGGCTGGAACTTGGCCGCAGCCACACCACGCCAGGTGTCTCGCACCAGCTCGTAGCCGCGAACCATGTTGCCCGTCAGGATGTAGTTGACGAGCTCAATGTCCGACCAGCCCTTGTAGAGCGGCGCGATCAGCGGCTGCACAATGCTCGCGGTTCCGTCGGCAGCGCGAAGATCACCCCACGCTTCCAGGAAGTGCGCACGAGGGATGTGCAGCGACGACACAAGCGCCGTCTCATCGCGATACAGACCCAGGTGAACCACCTGAATCTTCTTCAGCTTATCGGCCAGTCCGAGGTCCGCCGGAGCGTCATACACCGGGTTTCCACCGAGGACGACCAGCGTGTCCACCTGACCCGCATCAAGCGCTGCCGACAGCGCCTTGAGGCTGTCACGATCGAGCGGACGACCCGCGTCGCCAGCCTTGACGTAACTGACCGTCTCACCAACGGCACCGAGCGCAGCGTGGATTGCATGAACCAGTGCATGAACGCCAGCGGGGAGCGACTTGCCAACGACCACGAGCGCCTTGCTCTGGGCCTTCAGCAGATCACCCGCCGCCGCTTCCACGAACTTGGCATCGATGCCCGCCGGGACGCTCTTCGGAAGCTGCGCAACCACTTCGGGTGGCAGTGCCAGTCCACGCTTCGACAGCTCCGCCGCCAGCGCCAGCGCAAAGTGAGCCACCAAGCTCGGCTTGAGCCGCAGACGGTGATCCGCGTTGGTTCCCGTCACCGTCCACGCCGACTCAACGGCATAAAGACGGTTCATCTCGTCGCTGACTCGGTCCGCCTTGCGGCGCGAACCGAAGTGACGAGCATTGCGCAGACCATCGGGAGCAGTGCCCACGAAGTCCGAGCCGATCGAGACAATCACGTCCGCCTTGTGGACTTCGTTGAGCGCCACGAGGTCTTCGCCGAACGCCAGACGGCTGCCCTGACGAACCGAGTCCTCGCAGACCGGCTCCCACGTCGCCCACTTGGCTTCGGAAAAGTCCTTGCCGAGCTGGTCACGCAGGCGAAGCATCGTCGGTGAATTCAGCGCGCCGGACAGGACGTACAGGCCGCGACCCTTGTCAGCGACCCACTTGCCACGACGAGCCTTGAAGTAATCCGTGACGGCGTCCAGGCCGAACAGCACCGGCTTGGGAGCCGCAGCGCCGTGCCCACCGTGGCCTTCAGTGGCCGCAGCAGCCGGAGCTTCCTTTTCCGCCTTGCCCGAAACCAGTGGTCCCGTCGAGCGATCCGGGTCGTACAGCTCCAGGATTGCGCCTTGCGCGTACGTGCTCGAGCCGCCCAGGCTCATCGGGTGATTCGGGTTGCCTTCGATCTTCGTCGGACGGCCTTCATGGCTTTCGACGAGCAGACCGTACACCGCCGATCCAAGTGGCATCGCGGTGGCATAATATGTAGGTAAGCCGATCGCGAGATCTTCCGGCGCCTTGGTGTAGGGAAGGATCTTCTCCTCGGGACGTCGGCAGCCCGCCAGTCCCGCCAGCGCCATCGACGCGCCCAGGATGCCCATGAACGAGCGACGGCTCAGCGGATTCTGAACCTCGGGCGGAACTTCAGATGGAAGCTCACGCTCGAGCGACTCACGGAACAGCGGGCTGTTCTGCGCGTGATCCGTGCTACGCCAGTAGGTCTTTTCGCCCATCGAGAGGATAGGCAGTTTGGGAAGTGTTGGCTTCATCGGTGACACCTAGAGCAGTCGGTAGGTGGCGCAATCTTGAGTTCCTGGGCCAGCTTCTCCCCGAACTCGCGACGACGAACGTCGAGCGGTTGATCGCCCGGCGGCTCCCAGCCCATGTTGGTGATCTGGTCGAGCGGACGCAGACGCGGAGCCGGATCGCGGTGGCACTCAAGGCACCAGCTCATCGACAGCGGCTCCACTTGACGCACCGTAACCATCTGGTCGACTCGCCCGTGACACTCGACACAGCCAACGCCACTGGTGACGTGACGGCTGTGCGGGAAATAGGCGTAGTCAGGCGTCTTGTGGACGCGAACCCACGGGACGGGCTTGTTGTACGCCCAGGACTCGCGCAGCGGCTGAAGCTTGGGCGAATCCTTCCTCACGTTGGAGTGGCAGTTCATACAAACCTGCGTCGGAGGAACCGTTGCGAACTCGGCGCGTTCGACATTGACGTGGCAATATCGACAGTCGAGTCCCAAATCGCCCGCATGGAGCTTGTGAGAATACGGTATCGGCTGGACTGGCTCGTACCCCACGTCCGTATGCCGTGGGGAGAAGTAGTACCAGACGCCAAGGATGGCGCCTACGAGCCCGAACAAAACGGCAGCTGCCGAAATGGGCGGCAACCGGTTCGTCCACGGAGGGAAGACAAAGCGTTTATCAGATGTCGGCTGATGGGTCATATCGGAACGCCTCTACAGGTGTCGTCACGGCGGGCGTGGGCCAAGTGATCGGCGATGCACATACCGGCGCGCAGCCTATCAAAAGGCCCCCCGAGAAATCAAGCTTGGTCTTTGAGGAGAAACGCGGGCGCGGAAACTATAGGATCGTACAGGGCTTTTGAGCGCTCACACCGACGCGACCGGACTGCTGATCTGCGGGTAGCGCCAGTGTCACCGGATCATCGAGATCAGGCGCGTCTGTGCTGGCGGGACGCGGGTTGTAGATTTCCGCCTCACTGGTTGCCTCGGTAAGCCGCACGCCGGTGCGGTCGGTTCGTCGCGTCAGACCTCCTGTGACCAAGATGCCGCCGTCTTGCAAGAGCGTCTGCTGATGACCAAAGCGACCCATCGCCATCGCGGAGATCTGCCGAAACGCGTTCTTACCGGAGTCGTACAGCGAGGCCTGCGAGAGCGTACACAAGAGGCTGGTATCGGCGGCAATCTCACAGTCGTTGCAGCCAGACACTTGTGTGGCACTGCCGCCCGTGATGACCACACGCTGCCCGGATGCCGTGACCGCAGCGGCTTCAAACGCAGCGGGACGATAGTGCGGCTGCGCAGATCCACACGCAGCAGGCAGATATGGAGTCACCGCACGAACCGTCGGGGCACTGGCTGCATCCGCCAGCGTATAGACTCGGATCGACGAAGCAGCGGCGGGCGGCTGACCCGGCTGTGGCGTCACCGAGTTTGTCATCTGAAAACCACCCGTGACCAGGATGTCGATTGGGAACGACGGCGTGTCTGTAAGCAAGCGACCGATTCTCGTCGCGGTATGGAACGTCGTGGGAACGCCGCTCACATTCTGTCCCATCGGACTACTCGTCATCGGAGCGTCAGGCAGTGCCGACAGAAGCAGCGAAACCATCGACGGAGCCATCGTCGCAGTCGCAGGCCACGCGCCACCGAACGCCACCGCGTCGCGATTGGAAATCGGCGTCAGCGACGGACCCAAAAAGCCCGCCGTCAGCGCTGTCGAACCGAAGGTCTCTCCGTTTGCGCCGGACCATGACACGGCTTTTTGAACCGCCGCACCGCTTCCAGGGTTTAGCAGATCGCCACCGCCGACGCCGCAGGACGGAAGGCTCGCCAGCATCGCGCCACCGACGCTAACCAGTCCGCCTTGTGGCAGTGCCGTTGTGCCCGCGAAGGCTGCCACGTCGGTTTGCGGTGCTGCGTCGCTGCTCACGGTCCACTTGCCCCCGTCGTACTTGAGCGTCAGGATCTCTGGTCCCGCGGGCAGCGCTTCTCCACACGGAGCCAGTCGAATCGGCGCGTTGGTCGTCGGAGTGGTCAAGACTTGACGGCCTCGACCGGCGGTGATTCCCCCAAAGACCATCAGCTTGATCTGGGTGTCGGTCGCGCTCAGCACGGCCATCTGATGGAAAGCGCGCGGCGTCGGAGCTTTGCCTGAAACGGTGACCGCTTGAAACGTCGCTTTTGCAGGCTCGTAGATCTCGAGCGTGTCGGTGACGCTCATCGCTTCGGCATTGCTCGCGACAACGCCGGTCTCGACTCCGCCATAGAGCAGGACTTCTCCACCGGGAAGTGCCGTCGCAGCATGAAAAGCCCGCGCTCCGATCATGCCCGACGCGGGACAGTTCCAGCTTTCGACGCCAAACATCGGTAGAATTCCGGCTCCACCGTCGCTGGAAACGCTGGACTTGCCGCTGACCGCGCCCGTGTAGACACGCTTACCCGCAGCGTCGAACAGCTCGGCAAAGAATGCGTACTGGCTGCGATCCATCGGTCCGAGGTCAATGCTCGGATGCTCATCGGGAAGCTTGGCGGTGATGTCGCACTGAAACTGCCAGCCACTTCCTTGCTTTTGCAGCACCGACAGTCGCACGGAACCGTCTCGCAGCACGGCGGACAGCGGAAAGCCGCTCTTATCGGTTTTGAGGCACGCGTGCTGGCTGGCTGACTCAGCGAGCTGAAGCTTCAGTCCCGGCCCCGGGTTTCCCTTGCAGCCAAGCAGCCCGAGGAGTCCAAAGGAGATACTGGCGATGCGCAGACGATAAGAGCCCATTACGATACACGGTAGCGTACGGGCCTCGGAGCGGTCAATCGCGCTCCGATTGAGCGTGAGGCAACTTCGGGACTAGTCGCGAGAAGCCAGCAGCCGGATCAGCAGACGCAGCGCAGTCACGAAGATGTTGAACAGCGAAGCGAACAGCATCAGCGCGCCTTGAACCGGGTTGTCGTAGTCCGGGTTGTTCAGGACATCGCTCGTCGCGTAGACCAGGCCCACCACACCGTAGATGCCGATGCCAATCGTGATGATCAGTCCGAATCCCGACAGCTGGATGAACGAGTTTACGAACATCGCAATCATCAGCACGAAGAACATGCCAGTGAGAAGTCCCGCCGGAGCCGAGAACTTTTCCTTCGAAAACATCACAAAGCCGGTGACGACCGCGAACACTCCGCCAGTCACCGCCAGCGCCGCCGGAATCGCGTGAGGATCCTGGCCTTTGGCTACCGCCAGCAGTGGACCCAGCACGATGCCCGAAATGAAGCCATCTGCCGCCAGCGCGACGATGCCCAGGTTCGGATTCTGGCGCGACGCCCACATCGCAAACATCGGCACGATGTTGATCAGCGCCAGGGCCACGATCCAGCCCACAGGACGAACGAAGAACTGCACCATCGCTTGTGAGGTCGCGCAGGTGTAACCGCCCGCCACAGCCGTCACCACACTGATCAGAAGAAGCGCGTAGGTCTTTTTGACGAGCAGCGCGCGATCGCTATCGAGCACCGTCGTACCAAACAGTTTTTCCGAAAAAGACAAGGTCGACATGGTCAGATCTCCATGCAGGGTTGCAGTCGCTTGCGTCCATTATGATCACGGTCCGCGCTGCGCGAAAGTGCGACATCGCTGATCCGCTTTGCAAACGAAACAACAGCTGGGGTGCTGATTTCATGCCCGCGCGGTGCGGATTGCCACGGAAGCTGGCCAAGCAAGCTGGCTGAGCGAACGATTCTTACGGCGTTTCTCCGCGCAGCATCGCTTCCAGCGCAGGTTCATCCAAGATCGGCACGCCGTTTTTGATCGCAGCAGCACGCTTGTCTTCACCCGGCTCTGCGCCAACGATGAGGAAGCTGGTCTTCTTCGTCACCGACGATGTGAACTTTCCGCCAGCGGACTCGATGCGCTTTTGGAAGTCTCCGCGCGGCTTCGACAGCGTTCCTGTGATGCAGAACGTCTTGCCGAGCAGCGGGCCCACACTGGCAACAGGTTCCGTCGGGGAAAGGCCTAGCGAAACAAACTTTCGCAGCAGCGCTTGGGACTGCGAATCGCTCAGATAGTCACGAACGGCGCCGGCGCGCTCTTCACCAAAGCCGTGAATCCCAACCAGCGATCGATAGACAGCCTCGGGCGGCGTATTCAGGAGCTTTTCCAGCGACAGATACTGCTCGGCAATCTTCTGCGCCCACACCCAGCCGATTCCGTGAATCCCAAGCGCGGTCAGAAAGCGCGACAGCGTCGCTTCCGATCGTCCGGTGGCAATCGCCGCCAATACGTTGTCCGCGCTCTTTTCACCCAGTCGCGGCAGGCTCAGAAGCTGCGCTCTTGTCAGCGAAAAGAGATCCGCAAGATCCCTAATATGTCGCGCACTCACCAGCGCTTCGACCAGCTTGTCTCCAAGTCCCGTGATGTTCATCGCGTCGCGGTTACAAAAGAACGTGATCGCTTCGCGGAGCTGTCTGGGACACGGCTTGGTGTTGGGACAGCGCAGCGCAACTTCGCCCGAGCGCTTCACCAAGGTATCGCCGCACTCTGGACACTTGGTGGGCGGCGGAATCGCTCGCAGCTCGGACTCGCGACCGAGGCGACGTTCTTTCACCACCGCGACGATCTGCGGAATGATCTCGCCCGCTTTTTCGACCAGCACAAAGTCGCCGACCATCACCCCGAGCCGCGCGATCTGATCCCAGTTGTGCATCGACGCACGCGACACCGTGGTTCCAGCAAGCTCGACGGGAGCCAGCACCGCAACCGGCGTCACAACACCCGTCCGACCGACGCCCAGCTCGACATCAAGGAGCTTGGTTGTGCCTTGCTGCGCCGGAAACTTGTAGGCAATCGCCCAGCGCGGCGCACGCGCGGTAAACCCAAGCACTTCTCGCTGGCTCAGATCGTTCACCTTCAGGACCAGCCCGTCGACATCGAACGGCAGGCTCATTCGCTTGTCTTGCCACACCCGGACATCCGCGATCAGCGCATCGAGGCTGCCCACCGTCTTGGTATCGGGATAGACCGGCAAGCCGAGCCGCCGTAAATAATCGAGCAGCGCACTGTGCGTCGAGAGGCCCGCGACCTCACCGACGACTTCATAGAGCAGCACCCGCAAAGGACGCTTGGCGACAATGCGTGAGTCCAGCTGCTTGAGCGTTCCGCCCGTCGCATTGCGCGGATTTTTGAACGGCTCTTCCCCGGCAGCCAGACGCTCTGCATTGAGCTTGTCGAAGCCGTCGCGAGGCATGTAGACCTCGCCGCGCACCAGCAGATCGACCTTTTCCTTGAGCATCATCGGCAGGTTCTTCACCGTGCGCAGGTTCTGCGTCACGTCTTCGCCGATGAGTCCGTCGCCGCGCGTCGCACCCAGCACAAACACGCCCGCTTTGTAGGTCAGCTCGATGCCGATTCCGTCGATCTTGGGCTCGACGACCAGCTCGGGATGCCGCTTATCGCCCGCACCTTGCAGACCGCGCAGCACCCGACCAAAAAAGTCCGTCAGATCTTCGGCGGAATAGGTGTTATCGAGCGACAGCATCGCGACCGCACGCTCGACCTTGGCAAAGCTCGACAGCGGCGAGTGTCCGACGCGCTTCGACGGAGAGTGCGCCACCACCCAGTCAGGATGCGCGGCTTCCAGTGCGTCGAGACGCTTCTTTTTCTGATCGTACTCAACGTCCGCGATGCTGGGGTTGTTGTCGACGTAATAGCGACGATCGTGCTCTAACAGCTCCGTAACCAGCGCCAGGTATTCGTCGCGATTGCCTTCCCCACCAAACAGGCTGGCTGTCGTCACCACAGGAGCTTCCGTCGCCCCCGACTTCGTCGCACCCTTCTTCTTCGCGCTCACGAACGGCTCCTCATCTCGCAGGTTTGCCGCAAACTGCGGTCAGGCCATGATAGCAGCCTGAGCCAATTGCCTACTGGGCTTGCGCGCTCGGCTCGTCCGCTTTGTATTCGCTGTAATGGCCGTAATACGAACGGTAGCCTTTGCCACTGACATCAATGTCGTTGAGGACCACACCGACGATGTGACCACCGACGTCGAGCACATGCTGCGTCGCACGCTGCGCGGCTTCTTTTGGCGTCTTTCCGTGACGAACAATCAGCACCACACCGTCAACCAGCGTCGATAAAATTGCCGGATCGGTCACTGGTACCGCCGGCGGACTGTCGATCAGAACCCGATCAAAGCGCTCACTCACCTGCTCGAGCAGCTTGCGAAAGTGCTGACCGTTGAGCAGCTCCGCCGGATTCGGCGGCGTCGGACCGGCTGGCAGCACCGACAGGTTTTCGACATCCGAAGAACGAATCGCCTCATCCAGCGACAGCTCTCCGACGAGAACATTGGTCAGGCCCGAAGTAGCACTCAGTCCAAAAGCGCGCGCAATCCGAGGCCGCCGTAGATCGCAGTCGATGATCAGCGTCTTGGCACCCGACTTCGCCAGCACCGTTCCCAAGCTGACACAGCACAGCGTCTTTCCTTCTCGGGGCAGCGACGAAGTCAGCAGCAGCGTCTTTAGCGTCTTGTCCGCACCGACGAACATCAGGTTGGTTCGGATCGCACGACACGCCTCGGCCACCGTCGAGCGCGGATGATACGCAACATACAGATCGGGCGGATAGCGACCCTTGGTGTCCATCGCAAAGCTCGGAATCACCCCGAGCAGCGCTTGTCCCAGCATCGTCTCAATGTCTTGCGGCGCTTTCACCGTTCGATCGAGCGCATCGAGCAACAGCGCCAACAGCACACCCGACAGAAGCGCCAGCATCACCGACAGCGCCAGCACCACCCGCACACGCGGACTGACCGGCACTTTGGGAATCCGCGCGTAGTCGAGCACCTTGATGTTCGACATCCGCAGCCGTCCCACCATCCCGCTTTCTTTGCTGCGATTGAGGATCAGGTTGTACTGCTTTTGCAGGCTATCAGCGTCGCGCTTCAGCTTGTTGTATTCGATTTCCAGACGAGACAGCCGCATGCCTTCTTGCTTCATCGTCTGAAGCTCGGCGAGCACTTTTTGTTCATCCGACACCGCTTCGCTGTAGCGAATCTGCGACGCGGACAGCGCCACTTCGACTTCTCGTGACAGCTCGCGCAGCACCTGATCCACTTTCGACGACTGCTGCTGCACCTGCGGGTGGCTGTCCTGGTAGCGCGTGCGCAGCTCGGCCAGGCGCCGCGACTCCTCGGCGTAGGTGCGGCGCAGCTCACCGAGCAGCGGCGGCATCTCGCCCGACATCACCGGCACGTGCAGCGCGTCGACCTCCTTGAGCTTCTTGATCTCGGTGAGCTGGCTCTGGCGCTGCAGCTTGCGCAGCCGGATCTCGGTCAGCGCGTCGGTGTACTTGTCGATCTGGCGCGACACCTGGTTGGCGCGATCCTCGAGGCTCACCGACAGCATGTCGTGCTGCGCCTTGTACTCGTACAGCGCCAGGTCGGCCTCCTGCACGGCCTTGCGCAGCCGATCCAGCTCGTCGGCGAGCTGCTTCGACGTGACCTGTGTGTTGACCTCGCGGCTGGTCTCGGCGTCGGCGACGAACTCGTCGGCGACCGCGTCCGCGACCTTCTTCGCCCACTCGGGGCTGGTGTGGCGCGCGGTCACCAGCAGCACGCGCGTCTCGGCCACCACGTCGGCCGAGTAGTGCGACAAGAGCGCCTCGGCCGCCTCGTCGAGCGTGAGCTTGGGCGCCGGCCGGCCCGCGCCGCTGGACGCCCCGGCCGCGCTGGTCGGTGAGAAGAAGTCCGGCCGGTCGACGAGGCCCAGCCGCGCCGCCGCGCGCCGCGCCAGCGAGTCGCTGGTCAGCACCTTGCGGCTGGTCTGCAGGTAGTCCTGCATCATGTAGAAGTTGGCCGGCGTCGGATCGAGCAGCTCGTGCACGGCGCTGCCGAGCGCCTGCGGCACGCTCGCGTGGACCAGGATCGACGCCCGCGTCTCGTACAGGCTCGGCTGCGCCTTCAGCCACAGCGCCGCCACCGCCTCGAGCAGCACCAGCATCCCGAGCAGCACCCACTTGCGCTCGAGCAGCACCGCCAGGTAGCGCTGCAGCTCGGTCTGTCCGTCGTCACGCACCGAGCGCAGCGCCCGCACCGGCTTGGGCCGCGCCGGCTCCGGCCCGTGCGTGTCAACGGTCGTGGCAACCTGTGTGGCGACGGGCGTGGCGACGCGGCGGGCGTACGGACCCGCCGGCCGGCCCGCCTCCGAGTCGGGGTCGAAGATCGGACTCGGCGTCGGGGACTCGTCCGACAGGGGGCGTCGCTCGGCAGGCATCGGAAGGCTCGCCCCTATTTTGCAGGAACCGCGAAGGAACTCGAGCGGGAAGCGCGCCGGTCCGCGCGGCCGCTTCGTCGAGAGCCCGCCGCGCGCGGGCGGACACCCTTCCCCGCCCCTGACAGACCGCGCCCGGGGCACCCATCCCCTGCATCCCCGACGTGCCGGCCATACCGCCCATGGGCTTCATGGCTTTCATCATGTCCATGCCCTCTTGCATGGCTTTCATGTGCTCGACCATCAGAGCCTCGCGTTCGGCCGGCGTCTTGGCGGCCGCCATCCTGGTGCGCAGCGTCTGCATCGTGGCCATGTGCTGCTGCATGTGCTCCTGCATCTGCGGCATCGACGACATGCCCATGGGCATGCCTGCTTGGGGTGTGGTCGGCTGGGTCGCGGTGCTGGTCGCCGAAGTGGACGGGTGGTGCTGGGTGTGGTCGGCTGTTTGCTGCGCTGCGGCCGAGAACGCTGCGCCGGCGACAGCCACGGACAGAAGGGTTCGGATCAAGGCGGACATGTCGGTTTCCTTTCGTGACAGAACGCTTGGCGAAATGCCATGGGGTCACTGTAGGGATCGACCCGGGTCGGCAAGATGACCCGGAGATGACAAAAAAGTCAGGTTCAGCGCGGCGACCGCTGCTGGGCCTGCCGGTTGATGTCGTCGTGGTGGCGTCGGGTCTCTGGCGTCCATTGCGACTTGATCCAGGACAGCACGGCCACGATGTCGGCATCGCTGAGCGAATCGCCAAAGGCGGGCATGTTGGTGGCGTAGTCGGGCAGGCCCACGGCCTTCGCTACCCCTTCCTTGGTGATGCGAATCAGCACGTCGTCCGGATGGTGCCAGGTGTGGCCGCTTGCATCGTGGGGAGGTGCAGGCAATCGCCCATCGGCGCCTCTTTCGCGCCAGTTGGCTTGCCCCTCCAGATGGACACCGTGGCAGCTTGCACAGCGGGTCTGATAAATCAGCGCCCCCTGTTTGAGCATCGCAGCGTCAT
>ERZ650309.1062-NODE-1062-length-13095-cov-5.680828_pt1 | contig 13095 bp, 9 predicted proteins | sample MGYA00376245_ERZ650309 | MGnify/ENA primary metagenome ERZ650309 (study PRJEB26733, sample SAMN07839294) | wastewater metagenome | biome: urban; feature: wastewater treatment plant; material: waste water | place: USA: North Carolina | collected 2016-04-26 ...
AGGCGAAGACACTCTTTCCCTACACGACGCTCTTCCGATCTATCCACTTTTAAATCAATCGTTCTATTTACAGCATCTATTGATATGATATCGTCATTTTCTACAAATGCTATAAGGCCCCCATCAAAAGCTTCTGGCGTTATATGCCCTACCACAAAGCCATGACTACCTCCACTGAATCGGCCATCTGTAATTAGAGCAACATCTTTTCCTAAACCTGCACCTGTTATGGCACTTGTTGGCTTTAGCATTTCTGGCATACCTGGTGCACCTTTTGGACCTTCATTTCTAATGACGACCACATCCCCTTTTTTAACTATGCCCTTGGCTATACCTTCCACCAAGTCTTTTTCACCATCAAACACTCTTGCAGGGCCTTCAAAACACTCTCCTTCCTTTCCCGAAATTTTTGCAACACTTCCTTTTTCTGCCAGATTGCCATACAAAATTTGCAAATGACCGGTAGCCTTAATAGGCTGTTCAAGTGGGTAAATAATTTTTTGATTTTCAAACTCTATAGGTTTAATTTTTTGGAGATTTTCTGATATTGTTTTTCCTGTTACGGTATAACATTCTCCATGCAGTAAACCCTTATCCAACAAATATTTCATAACTGCAGGCACTCCACCATAATTGTGTAGATCCTGCATTAAATGCTTTCCACTGGGTTTAAAATCTGCAAGTACAGGAGTGGTATTGCTGATGCGTTGAAAATCATCAATACTTAAAGCCACATCTACACTTTTTGCCATTGCAATTAAATGCAATACAGCATTGGTACTACCACCTAAAATCATGATAAGTGTAATAGCATTTTCAAATGCCATTTTTGTCATGATGTCTTTGGGCTTTATATCTTTTTCTAATAATATTTTGATGGCCATACCGGCATCTGCACATTCTTGTTTTTTATGATCACTGTTTGCAGGATTGCTGGATGAATAAGGCAAGCTCATACCCAGGGCTTCAATTGCACTAGCCATCGTATTGGCTGTGTACATACCCCCACAAGCACCTGCCCCGGGGCAACTGTGCTTTACAATTTCTTTAAAATCTTTTGGGGTAATGGTACCTGCAAGCTTCTGACCTAATGCTTCAAATGCAGAAATAATATTGAGTGTTTCTCCTTGGTAATGTCCTGCTGCAATAGTGCCACCATAGATCATTAAAGCTGGCCTGTTTAAGCGGCCCATAGCCATTATAGCTCCTGGCATATTTTTATCGCAGCCAGGAAGGGCTATTAAACCATCGTAATAAAAACCACCACAAACTGATTCAATACTATCCGCTATTAAGTCTCTACTCACCAAAGAATAGCGCATACCATCTGTACCATTGCTTATGCCGTCACTGATGCCTATTGTATTAAAAATTAAACCAACTAAATCTGCATCCCAAACCCCTTTCTTTACCAACTTAGCCAAATCATTAAGATGCATATTGCAGGTATTACCATCATAGCCCATACTACAAATGCCCACTTGTGCTTTTTGCATATCTGCCTCTGTTAGCCCAATACCATAAAGCATGGCTTGAGCAGCAGGCTGAGTTTCATCCTGTGTTAACTGTTTCGAATATTTATTTAGCTCACTCATATCAATTTTTTTATGCTAATGTTTTTTTTTCGATGACTAAACTTTTATAAGCGTCCTGAATTTTCTTGCTAAGTGTTGCTTGCCATGAGGTTGGAAATACATATTCATCCAGACTTTTGATACCGATTACTTCAGCAGCCGTGCCACAATAGAATGCTGCATCTGCAGTTTTCAATTCATCAACTGTAAATAATTTTTCTTCCGTAGGAATGCCGAATGCTTCGCATAATGACAATACTGCTGCTCTGGTAATGCCGGGTAAAATATTACCCAAGGCAGGTGTTATTAGTCTGCCATTTTTTTCATAAAATAAATTAGCACCCGGTGCTTCTGCGGCATAGCCATTGCTGTCTAACAGCAATGCTTCATCAAAGCCATTGGCCTTTGCTTCTTGACTGGCTAAAATTGAATTTACATAATGCCCGGCAGCTTTGGCTTGTATATGAAATGCCTTGGGATTTGGTCGTTGAAAAGATGAGGTCATAACCCTGATTAACTGGTCACCAAGAAAGGGCTGCATTTCCCATGTTTCTACTACAAGGTATGAAGTATCATTTTTTACAAAACTCATATTGGCCGGTGCATAAACCACAGGTCGTATGTAAGCATCCTGCAAATGATTAAGCCTTAATACTTCATAAGTAGCATCAATTAAACCTGCTGTATCCCAGTGGTAGGGCATGTTTAAAGCAGTAGCCGAATTTTTTAAGCGATCAAAATGCTCAGCTGCTTTAAATATTTTTGTAGTCCCCTTTTCCGTTTTATAAGAGCGAATGCCTTCAAAAACGCTATAGCCATAGTGTAAAGATTGACTATAAAAATCCATCTTAGCTTCAGATGCTTTTACAAAATCCCCATTGAGATATAGAATAGTTTCTTGATTGTAATAGGATGCCATTTTATGTAAATTTTTCTTATTCATTCACCGATAGGTGCAAAAAAAATCCGCCTTTTTTGGAGGCGGACTTTCTATTGTTGATTTTACTTTTTTAACCAAATCTAACACCGCCATAGCATACAGGTATAATAATGACAACCACAATAATAATTATGGTTATGATACTTATATGTTGTCTGCTATTCAACGTAGATATGATGTATTATAAGCGAATGTACCGCCAAATATTGTATTAACAAAGAGCTTTTTAAAAAAATGAAAATCTACTTGACTGAAACATCAATCCACTCAAGCAATTTCAAATATTAGATTATGGTTGATTTTCTCAACTCGATATTTTCCTTTTTTACACTACCGGGTATTTTGCCACTAACATAGTCTGCAATAAGATCCCCAATAGTGTTAGTGAAATAAAAATTTATTGGATCAATGTCTTTTGTAACAAAACTGTTTTCTAATGCCCAGTTTATAGCTTCTCTTACAATGGCAGCCTCCTTTTGCATACCGAAATGATCCAACATCATAGCTGCTGATAAAATAGCACCTGTGGGGTTTGCAATATCCTTTCCTGCAGCTTGCGGATAGCTTCCATGTATGGGTTCAAACAGAGCAGTGCCATTGCCAACGGATGCAGAAGGTAGCATACCCAAAGAACCTGCTAATACGCTTGCTTCATCACTGATGATATCACCAAACATATTTTCCGTGAGGATGATATCAAATTGTTTTGGATTAAGAATTAACTGCATGGCGGCATTGTCCACAAACATATAGTCCACAGCCACAGTGCTATATTGTAAAGCAATAGCCTGCACCGTGCTGCGCCAAAGTCTTGAAGTGTCCAACACATTTGCTTTGTCCACCAAGGTTAATTTCTGCTTTCTTTTTTGTGCATATTGAAATGCAAGATGCGCTATACGTTCAATTTCACTTTTGCTATAAGTACATTCATCTGAAGCATAACTGCCATCTTCATTGGTATATTTTTTACCAAAATAAATACCTCCAGTTAATTCCCGAAAAATGATACAATCCACTCCTTCTAATTGCTTAGGTTTTAATGGCGATAAATGTTCTAATGTGCTGTAAGTGCTTATGGGGCGGATGTTTGCAAATAATTGCAAGGCTTTCCTTATACCTAAAATGCCTTGCTCTGGCCGCACTGTAGCTGCTGGATCATTATCATATTTTGGATGACCTACAGCCCCAAATAATACGGCATCACTATCTAAGCAAATATCGATTGTATCCAATGGTAAAGCCGTACCTGTTTTATCAATTGCAGCAGCACCTATTAATGCTTCGTTAAAGATAAATTGATGTTGATATGCTACCGCTATTGCTTTGAGTACCTTTACAGCTTGTGCTGTTACTTCCGGGCCAATGCCATCTCCATTTAATAATGCAATTCGCTTATTCATTTTTTGTGTTTTCAATTATTGTTATGCTATTTCAAATTTTTCTATTTCAGATTTTATACTGAGTAAATAATCAATATCATCATAGCCATTGAGCAGGCAAGTTTTTTTATAGCTATTGATGTCAAATCTTTCTGATTCTGCTGTGGCATCAATGGTTATGGATTGTAGTGCTAAGTTTACAGTAAGCGTTGTATCAGCATTCTGTTGAAATATTTTTTGTAAAAAAACCTCACTCACAGTTACTGGCAGTAAACCATTGTTTAGCGCATTATTTTTGAATATATCAGCAAAGAAGCTACTTACCACCACACGAAATCCATAATCTGATATAGCCCAGGCAGCATGCTCTCTTGAGGATCCGCAACCAAAATTTTTTGCTGCTATTAAAATTTCGCCTCTGAACATAGGTTGATTTAGTACAAAGTCATTTTTGGGTTGGGCTTCATCGTCATTATTGTATCGCCAATCCCTAAATAAATTTTTTCCAAATCCATCCTTTGTGGTAGCTTTTAAGAATCTTGCAGGAATGATTTGATCTGTATCTACATTTTCAATGGGTAGAGGAACAAATGTTGAATGTATTATTTCCAATTTTTTTGCCATATTTCTACTTTCAATTTAACAACTCTCTTACATCTGTTACAACTCCGGTAATGGCTGCAGCTGCCGCAGACAGTGGGCTTGCCAGCAATGTTCTGGCACCTGCACCTTGCCTCCCCTCAAAATTTCTATTGGAAGTTGAAATGCAATATTTACCGGTAGGTATTTTATCTTCATTCATACCTAAACAAGCACTACACCCTGGTTGTCTAAGCATAAATCCCGCAGCTTCAAATACTTTGTCTAACCCTTCTGCTTTTGCTTGTGCTTCTACTTGTTTGCTGCCAGGTACTATCCACACTTCTACATCTGGTGCTTTTTGTTTACCATTTATAAAAGAGGCCACCATTCTTAAATCTTCAATTCTTGAATTGGTACAACTGCCTATAAATACATAATCAACTTTTTGACCTTTGATAGGATTACTTTGTTGCAAACCCATGTAAGCAAGTGATTTTTGCAAACCAGTGTGATCATTTTGATGTATAGTAGTTTCTGTGGGAATCACACCAGTAATTGGTATGCCCATACCCGGATTGGTTCCATAAGTTATCATTGGTTCTATATCTGCTGCATTGAAATGATATTCTTTATCAAACATAGCATCAGCATCACTATATAATAGTTTCCATTGTATTAATTTCTTGTCCCATTCATCCCTTTGCGGAGCAAATTTTCTTCCCTCTATATAGTCAAATGTAGTTTGATCTGGTGCTATTAAACCACATCTACCACCCATTTCAATGCTCATATTACAAATGGTCATTCTTGCTTCCATACTGAGTGATTGAATGGTGGTACCTGCAAACTCTACGGCATACCCTGTGGCTCCGCTGGCTGATATTTTCGATAAGATATATAACACAATATCTTTTGACACCACTCCTTTGTTTAGTGCGCCATCTACATTAATGCGCATTAGTTTTGGTTTGCTTTGCAATAAACATTGAGTACTTAAAACCATTTCTACTTCACTGGTGCCAATGCCAAAAGCAATGGAGCCAAAAGCACCATGTGTAGAAGTATGACTATCTCCACATACTATAGTCATGCCGGGCTGTGTAAGGCCAAGTTCTGGTCCAATAACATGTACAATTCCTTGATAAGGATGACCCAAACCAAAAAGATCCACGCCATGGTTAGCACAATTTGCAATAAGTGCATCTACTTGTTTTCTGCCCATTTCATCCTTTATAGGCAAGTGTTGATTAATAGTGGGTACATTATGATCTGCTGTGGCAATGGTTTGTAAGGGGCGAAATACTTTTATACCCCTTTTATTCATTCCATTAAAGGCCTGCGGACTCGTAACTTCATGTATAAGATGCTTGTCTATATACAATACTACTGGACCATTGTCAATTATTTTGACGATATGTTGATCCCATATTTTTTCGAATAATGTTTTACCCATATTTATATTGCTATTCCGGTTGACTCATAAGATTTTGCCATTACAATCAGATCATCATTATTGACTTCTTTCTTACTGTCTGCCACTTGTAAAAATTGTTTGTATAAAGTATCAACATCATCTCTATTAAATGCATAACCCAACTTTTGAAAACGATATGCTAAAGCGCTTCGGCCGCTCCTGGCTGTAAGTACAATTTTACTTCCTTCGGCTCCTACACTTTCTGGGGTAATAATTTCGTATGTAATGGCATCTTTTAAAAATCCATCTTGATGAATACCACTGCTATGGGCAAATGCATTACTACCAACAATGGCTTTATTTGGCTGTACGGGCATACGCATGGTATCACTGACTAGCCTGCTTAATGGGTTGAGTAATTCTGATTTTATGTTAGTAGAATAACCAAGATATGCATGCTGCTTAAGTACCATGACACATTCCTCCAATGAGGTGTTTCCGGCACGCTCCCCCAGTCCATTGATGGTACATTCAATCTGCCTTGCCCCATTCATAACACCTGCTATTGAATTGGCTGTAGCCAAACCTAAATCATTGTGACAATGACAGCTCAATATGGCTTTGTCAATATTGGGCACATTATTTCTGAGATAGGCCATTTTCTCACCATATTGGTGTGGCAAACAATAACCTGTTGTATCTGGAATATTGACAACGGTTGCACCTGCGTTAATAACAGCTTCTGTAACTCTGGCCAAATATTCATTATCTGTACGGCCCGCATCTTCTGCATAGAACTCTACATCGTCTACAAAATTTTTTGCCCATTGTACGCATTGAACAGCACGCTGTAATATTTCATTTCTGGTGCTATTAAATTTTCCTTTAATATGATAATCTGATGTACCAATACCAGTGTGAATGCGTGGTCTTTTTGCAAAGCGAAGCGCATCTGCTGCTACTTCAATATCATTTTTTACGGCTCTACTTAAAGCTACAACAGTTATATCCTTTACAACTTTTGTAATTTCTCTTACTGCATCAAAATCCCCAGGGCTACTTACTGGAAATCCTGCTTCCAAAATATCTACTCCCAAGTTTTCTAAAGCTAATGCTAATTCAATTTTTTCAGTTTTATTCAACTTACAACCGGGTACTTGTTCACCATCCCGTAAGGTAGTATCAAATATGTACACTTTATCTTTACTCATATTCTTTTTATTTGCAGTAAAATGAATTATAAAAACATCTTACAAAGCAAACCTATTGGCGTATGGTAGTTTTGTAAAATCATATTTTACTGAAATAGGGTATATAAAAACGAAGTGAATATTTGCAAAAGTCAATACTGTAAATGGTTTTAAGCTATTATTTATACGATGTCCAACAGAAGTTACGACGAGGTTTTCTTATTGATTAAATCATTAGATAAGTCAGAAAAACGCTTATTCAAATTATTTGCGAACAGGCATAGTGCCCAAATTGAATTAAAAATTGTACAGCTTTTTAATGCAATGGATGCAATGGAAGAATACCAAGATGAATTGTTGCTAAGCAAGAAAGGTATTTTTAATAAAGCGCAATTGCCCAACCTTAAAGCACATTTATACAAACAAATTTTACATGCGCTGAGGCAGAGCCCTGATACCAATGATATTGATATTATTTTTCAAGAACAAATGGGTAATGCAAGGATACTGTACAATAAGGCACTCTACCAACAGGCATTGAAAGTCTTAGACAAGTTGAAGCAAACTGCCCTGAAGTATCACCACCATACTTATGTACTACAGACCATAAATTTTGAGAAGAAAATTGAGGGTTTACATATTACAAGAAGTTTCAAAGACAGGGCACAAAGTCTAACGGATGACTTTAATACAATTATACAACCCATAACACGTAGTGGCTTATGGAGTAATCTGGCATTGCATCTTTATAACTGGTTCATTAGTTTTGGTCATAGCAGAAATAAAGAAGAGCAGCATAAGATTAAAACATTTTTTGTTAGTGCAAAGCAAGCGCTTGATGCACCAGATTCTTTTTATGAGCAATTGTATGCTTGCCAGGCTTACTGCTGGTATGCCTATATTCAGGAAGATTTTTTACTCTATTATAAGCATGCACAAAAATGGGTACGGCTCTTTGAAACAAATAAAGATCTTGCACCTGTAGAAAAAACACAATACTTAAAAGGATATCACAATCTATTAACGGCTTTGTATGTACTAAGACATCAGGAAAAATTTACACTTACTCTTCAGGAATACAAACAGGTTTTTACAAAAGAGATTAAGCTAAGGCACAGGAATGATGTAGTGCAGTTTCATCTTTACTATTATCAATCTGCAATCAATAATTATTTCCTGCAAGGAAAATTTTCGGAAGGATTGTTTTTAGTGACTGACATCGAAAATTTTATTTCCAACTATTCCAGAAGCATTGACAGCTATAGAACTTTGGTATTGTACTACAAGATAGCATCACTTTATTTTGGTAGTGGGGATAATGAAAGTGCCATAGATTATTTGCAAAAAATCATAAACCGTAAAACAGATTTGCGAAGTGATTTGCAATGCTATGCCAGATTACTTCACCTAATAGCACACTATGAGTTAGGGAATGAAAGATTGATAGAATATTTATTCAAATCTGTGTATAGATTTATGGCAAAAATGGAGCATTTAGGTGCTGTGGAAGAAGCAGTTTTTGCGTTTTTAAAGCATGCATTTACCATAGATCTGCACCAAGCATTGCCTGCATTTGAAACTTTAAGAAATGAACTAAAACAATATGAAAACGATTCACTCGAAAAAAAATCATTTTTATATTTAGATATTATTAGCTGGTTAGAATCAAAAATTGAAAACCTACCAGTAGAAACAGTGATTCAAAAAAAACATATTGCGAGTAAAGCAGCAAGACATCAGTCTTCTAATTCAAATTGATAAGGTAATGATGTGTCTTTGTTGTGGCGCCTTTTCTGAAAATTTTTCTAAGGGTAAATGGGTTGCGTATTTTTCGGCCTCTCATTATATCGAATACTTCATGGCAGGATTTGAATACACGATAGCTTTCAATAGTTGGAAAAATGCATTGTAATGTAACCACTTTATCCAATAATTCTTGTTTTACAAATTTATTAGCAGATACTGTTATTATGAGTTCTCTTTCCACTTTTTGAGTTTTCTTTATGACGTAAAATTGAATAATTCATTACATGTAATATTAAAAAATGTTGTTAATGTGCATTTTTTTAACAAGGGGTTACAAATTCAAAATTTTTATTTCAGTTCTTCTATTCATTGCTCTGCCTTGGGGTGTGTTATTGTCCTGCAAAGGTTGGGTATCTCCAAGCCCTATCCATTGTAATCTTTTGGGGTAGATTCCGTTTGCAGCAAGATATGCCGCTACAGATTTGGCCCTACTTTCAGATAAAATTTTATTGGCGGCTGCACTACCTGTGTTATCTGTATGACCTATGATTTGAATATTCATAGAAGGGTTTTCTACCATAAGTGTAAGCAGTTTTTTAAGTTCAATAAGGCTTACTGGCTCCAGTGTAGCAGCATTTACGGCAAATTGAATATTTTTTAAAGACAGTGTAGCATTTGCTTGTAGAGGACTTAATAAAATATCATTTCTGAAAACGGTATCTGTAGCATTGTCTATCATATTAAATCTACTGCTATAGAATAAATATCCTTTTCTGTTTACTGTAAACGTATAATTTTTCCCTACGGGCAATGTTATAAAATAAAAACCCGATTCATCGGTCTGCAATTTATTGACCACACGCTGTGTACTATCCTCTGATAATTCTACTAAAGAAGGAAGTGGTTTTCCGGTTATAGCATCTTTAACCAACCCCATTATATAAAATGTTTTGAGAGGTTGTGCATGCTTTGGCAATTGAAAACGATAGATATCCAGAGAGCCGCGGCTATCTGCCCTATCGCTGGCATAATAGGCTGTTTCTGCATTTGCAGATACAAAAAGGCTCCCTTCATTGTCAATGGTATTGATGGGATATCCTAAATTTTCTGGTACAAACCAAGTAGAATCTGATTGCCTTCTTGCAACAAATAAATCAGTACCACCATAACCAGGTAATCCATTTGAAGTAAAATATAAACTTTGATTGTCTGCATGAATAAAAGGGGCCAGTTCATCGCCAATTGTATTGATGGATGCACCTAAATTATAAGCAGGGCCAAAGCGTCCGTTACTTTGTATATGTGATACATAAAGATCACTACCACCAAATCCATCTGGGCTCGTACTACTAAAATATAAGTCTCGTTTATCTGGGCTTAAAGATGGACCACTTTCCCAATATTCCGTATTGACATTTGGTCCAAGGTTAAAAGGTTCACTCCAGCCTTGTGGAGTACTATATGAAATGTAGATATCAAAATTACCTTCTCCTTTTCCGGAAAAATTTCCTGCAAAAAGCAGCCAATCTCCATCTTGAGAAATATTGATAGCACCTTTTGAAGGTTCTTGGTTTAAGCTACCCTCTATAGCATTGGCCTTTGCATAGCCCGATTTTGTTATTGTGGTTTTTATAAAATCCTCTCTTATACCTTCCATTCTTCTGGTAAATACCAGCACACTATCATCAATAGTACACGAAGGGTAATACTCTGCACTGGGCGTATTAACACTATCCCCCAAATTTTGAGGGTTAAACACATAATTGATGTCGCTATTTTTTGATTTATTTGCTATGGCTAACTGATAAGTATTCAATCTATATCTTGCGGCCTTCAAACTATTTTCTCCCAATTTTGGTAAAGCCATAAAACGATTTACCGCATCAGCAGCTTTCTCAAAATTGCCCATACCGGCAAGGTTAATAGAATAGGGTAATAAATAATAGGCAGCATACAAAGTATCAATTTTCCAAGCTTTATTAAAAGCATCAACCGCATTTTGATATCGCTTTGACTCTCCGAGTACGCCACTGAGTGAGAGCCAGGCATCTGCATAATTGGGATCTGCATCTAATGCTTTTCTGAGCATCGCTTCCCCCTCAGAAATTGAACCCACTTGTAAGTATTCTACTGCTTTATCATAAAATCTAATGGCATCTTTGTCCAATGTTTCTGGATTATAACCCTGTGCATCTGCCTTATAAAAAGAATTAAGTAGTGATAAAAAAACAGTAGCTATCAATAACCATTTATTCAGATTTTTCTGCATCATGCAGCAAACCTAATAAACGCTCTAAACCATAAAACCATTTAAAACATAAAGTAGGGATATTTAACAAACAACATGTTTACTTTATTTTCTTTTAAAGGTATTAGATATCTTTTTGATATAGCTACCAAAGCCATCTGGGAACATTACAGTAAGTAGCATGGCTATCAGTACAAAATTATATTCAGCACCATTTCTTCCCCCTCCTACTACATACCATCCTTCTGGTGCATGCACTAATATGATACCAGCAATCAGAATAAAAATTGTAACAATTCCCACTGGTATGATATACTTATTGAAAAGCAATAACCCAGCACAAATAATATGAGATATCTTGATAGACCATGCTATGTATAAACCAAAAGGGGCAAAGCCCACTTCATTTAGATACAAATTGCCAAAATCATTGATGCTACCATCAAATACACCGGGCACTCCATGTGTAAGCAATACGATAGCGAGTGCTGAACGCAATAAAAATGTAGATTGCATATCAAATTTTTAGCAAAGAACTATACATTCCGCTACGCGGAAAATAAAAAAGGATGAATGAAAGAATCGATTTTTAAAATCTAAAAATTTTTCCTTGTAAGCTTAGTTGGGTTTAGATGATATTTGACTCAATAGCTCTTCCTTATCCGAATCATACAGTTTGGAATTTCTTACTTTATCAATGTAAAGCTGTTCCAAGTTTACATTATTGAGCTGTTGTTGTAACTCTTGATGAAAAGATAGAAATGTAGCCGAATCATATACAGCATAATAAAAACTTGGTGCATCAATACCTGTACAATTTTCGAACTTGCAATTTTTCAAAGTTACATTCATAAAAAAAATATCTTCAAAATGAATATTGCGAAATGTAACCGTATCAAAAATTGCTCTTGTAAAAAAGCTTCTTTCGATAGTTCCTTTATTAAAAACACAATTATAAACACCTGCACTCATAAAATTACTATCATAAATTCTAACATTATTGAAATCGATATCAGCAATAACAGCATTAGACAATGCACTTCTTAAAATTTCTATCTTATAGGTTTTAAAATCTGCCAGCGTAGAATAAGAGAATGTGTTTTGATACATATAAACTGAAAATCTCTTTCCATAAATCTTAAAATCCCAAAGTATTAAAGCTTTATAAAGATAATCAAAAAATACCAGCGACCAATTGAACTGCATATTTGCCGCCCTACGAATGATGCGGCCGTAAGTATCGGCAGTTATTTGCTTGCCCCAAAGCACTTCATATAAATTTTTACTATTGATGGCCGTAAATTCTTTTAGAATTTTTTGTTCCGTTTCTGTAATCACTGCTTTCTCAGGCAATCGATATTTATCAGACCTTATGCTATTGGTAATTTCTTTATTTATACTTTGCTCCTGCTCTGTAGTGCCAGGTGTATATTCATAAAAATTATTTCTTATACGCTGCATCCTGCCCCATGCCTTATCTAAATCTGCTGCCATAAATTCATAAGGTTTAGCCTGTACATGAAAATTTCTATTAATGTCTAAAACTTCTGAGGCAATGTAGATTAGTTCTCTTCTATTACTAAACTGTATCAATGCATTGCCAATAGCATTAGTTATATCATAATCTGTTTCTGTATAAAGTTTACTAATCAATACATCAATGGTATGTTTTTCAAATAATGGGTCTCTTTTAAAAACGCCCAATGTGGCAATAGCAGAAAGTTTTTGCTGTTTATCCTCTACAAATAAATTGGTATATGCTTCTTTAAATTTCTCTAATTTCTGTTCATATCTAAATTTATAGAAAGCCCACAGGGCTGTAATAGCGCCAATGATAGCAGTTACAATCCAGGGGTTTGTTTCTGTTGAAATAAATGTAAAAATATTATTCCAAAATCCATTTGAGTCAGGCATACCAGCAGTATTTGAAAGCTAAAAATAAGGGAAATGGAGATGTGCTAAAAATTAATATATAGATTAGTTGGCATCCTGCCTCTGCATCATCCTAAAGCAGCAACTCGT
>ERZ650309.1063-NODE-1063-length-13095-cov-4.486733_pt1 | contig 13095 bp, 10 predicted proteins | sample MGYA00376245_ERZ650309 | MGnify/ENA primary metagenome ERZ650309 (study PRJEB26733, sample SAMN07839294) | wastewater metagenome | biome: urban; feature: wastewater treatment plant; material: waste water | place: USA: North Carolina | collected 2016-04-26 ...
CAAACTTCGATGTTGAATTGTTTCCTGACTGCCGGTTCAGGTTTTGGAGTCGGCGTCGAAGCCGGTGATTCTTTCTTTGCCACGATCTTAGGCGTAGGCGTTGGCTTGGTTTTGATCTGTTGCTTCACCGGAGTTTTCGGCGATTTTGCCGCCGCCAGTTTTTGCGGCGCAGGTGTTGGAGTTGGCACCACGCGTGGTCTGGTGTTGCGCGCATCCGCAGCCGGTTTGCTGGCAGCGTTGGTAGTCGGTTTAGCCGCAGTAGCTTTGGGTTGAACGGGTTGCGGTTGTTTAGAAGCCGTTGTCATTGGCCACGGAGTTGGCCCAACCGTTCCGTTGGAATACTTGAGCGACGGTTGCTGCGTTGGTTGTTTCCCTGTGGTTTGTGCCCCGCCTTGAGGTGGATTTGCCAGTGGAACTTGCCACGGCGTGGGGCGTGGCGCGGCAGTCGAAGCTGTCCCTTTCGAACCACTTGCCGGTGAGTTTTTCTGGGCCGATTGAGCATTTGCTGGAATCGCGGCTGGCGTCGGCGTTGGCTTGGAAGAAACGGCATCCATGATTGCGTCGCCAGCGCGACGAAAAATCGAGCGAGTGTCAGGAGTTGGCGCGGGCTGGCTCAGCGTCACTTTTCCTTGAGCTTCCGGGGAAGTGGGAATCATGCGATCCGCCGGACTTTGGCTGTATGGCGGCGGGTACGCAGTTGCTGATCTGCCGCCCGGAGTTTCTATGGAAGCAGTTTGACCATAAACCTGTCCGTAGGGCGGTTGTGTCAATGCAGGCGTGGCGGATACCGAGGGCGGCGGAGCCAGAGCGACTGCTTCACCCGTTTGCGTGCCGGTCAGGAAAATTTCTTGTTTGGCGCCGGGCGTGTCAATTTTCGCGGCTTCTCCAAGTGGGCTGACGTATTGAGTGACCAAACCAGTTGAGGGGACTTCAAAGTTACCGCCGAGTTCGGGCCTGAGCGCCAGCGCGTGCGCCATAAAATCTCCCCAAACCAGCGCAGCAGTTGTACCGCCCGTTACTCCGAAATCCGAGTTGTCGTCAAAACCAATCCACACCACACACACCAGATTCGGCGAATATCCGGCAAACCATCCATCGCGAGAAGTGCCCGTTTTTCCAGCCACGGGACTGGGAATGCCGAACTGTTTGACGCGCGTTCCGGTTCCATAAGCCAGCACATCCTGCAGGATCGAAGTCATAATGTAAGAAACCTGCGGGCTCATCACATCGCCAACTTCCGGCTGTTTTTCAAATAGAACCGAGCCTTCTTTGGTTGTCAGCCGCCTGATGGCAATTGGCGCGGCGCGTTTTCCCTGGTTGGAAAATGGCGTGTACGCTGAAGCCATTTGCAGAGGCGTCGCTTCAGAAGTTCCAAGCGCGGACGCGGGAACCGCCAACACTTTGGGCAAGCCAGCGCGTTCGGCGAAAGTCGCGACTTGTGTGAAGCCGACGCGTTCAGCGACCGCTACGGTAATCACGTTTTTGGACTTGGCCAGCGCTTCACGAGCGGACATGGTGCGCAGCTCGTAACTGTCCCGGAAATTGTCCGGCGCGTAATACCGGCCGTCATATTCAAAGCTGCGCGGTTCATCCCGGAATACCGAAGCCGCTGTGATGCGGCGGGTGGAATCGCTTTCGCTCAACCCGGCGGCATACACAAATGGTTTGAATACCGAGCCGGGTTGGCGTTTGGCGTCTGTGGCTCGATTGAGCTGGCTTCTGGCGTAATCGCGGCCTCCGACCATCGCCAGAATGTCACCCGTTTTGGAATTCAATGCTACCAGCGCAATTTGCAACCCATTCGTGGTGCCGCGTTTGGCCATTACTTGTTTGTCGATTTCCGGCAAATTTCGCTGCACCGCCGCATAAGCCGCTCGCTGCAATTCCAGGTCAATCGTCGTGTACACACGCATTGCACGCATTGACTGGTTGTCATCGCCATATTGAGTGTCCAACTGGCGCAGCACGTAATCTACGAAATAAGGCGCGTCCGTGGCGTCTGTGCCGCCTTTGCCGATGACGCCCAATGGTTGAGCTTTGGCGCTGGCAGCGTCGGCGGGTTTGATCTTGCCTTGTTCGGCCATCAAATCGAGCACGGTGCCTCGACGGTCTTTAGCGCGGGTTTCATGTGAATACGGCGAGTAAAAATTCGGGCTGCGAATGATTCCGGCCAACAATGCCGATTCCGGCAACGTCAGGTAAGAAACATCTTTGCCGAAATAGGCGCGGGCTGCTTCGCCAAATCCGTTGATGGAAAATCCGCCGCGCTGTCCCAAATAAATCTGGTTGCAGTACAAAGCCAAAATCTGCTCTTTGCTCAGCTTCCGTTCCAGAATCAGGGACATGTACGCTTCGGAGATCTTGCGCTTCCAGGTGCGTTCCGGCGTCAGGAAAAAGCTTTTGACCAATTGCTGAGTGATCGTGCTGCCGCCTTCTGTAATTTCTCCGGCTTCATAATTTCGGCTAAACGCCCGCAGAATGCCGCGCAAACTGATGCCTGAATGGTCGAAGAAGGTGCGGTCTTCGGTGGCGACAATGGCATCTACCAACGATCTGGGCAGGTCTTTGTATTCGATGTTTTTGCGCTTTTCGCGCTCCTGATTGATGGTCGAGGAGATTTTCTCCGGCTCAACTTGCACCATGGGCAGGCTCTGTTGCTTGTCCAGATCGGTCAGGGAACGAATGCCTGTCGGTCCGAACTCCACGCGCACCGAAGGAAACACTTTCGTATTGTTGATCATCGTTTCCGAACTTGGTGCGATGTCAATTGCATTGGCTGACACCGTATATCTTCCGCGCTGGTCATTTGTGTTCAGAGGCTGCTGAACGTAGCCAACGCCTTGCAGGTAACGAATCAAATCGGGTTGGCGAAGCGGACTGTTGAGGTGCAGCGTCAGCGGGGCGGCGTAAATACCGGACGAACGTTCGAAGATTTTTCCTTGGAGGCCCTTATCAATAATCGCCGAATATTTTTGGTAGTAATAAGCAAGGATCGGGCCGACGATCAGTCCGGCAAGTACCAACAGAATAAGATAGGTCTTTATTCTGCCGCCTCTGCGACGTTTGGGCGCGGCTTCAAACAACACCGGGTGGTGTTGACCTAGACCCATATCCTCTTCGTCGTCGAAATCAACTTTTCGCTTTTTTCCCATTTTGCAAAAGATTTAGGCAGTGAAAAGGAGGCGCACTAACCAAGGCAATTATGCCGATTCTGACAGGTGAGTCAATTCGGTGCCTTGCGCCAACTTGTTCCAGACGCCAGAGTTTTACCAATTCAGATCGTTTTTTGTTCCGCGCATCCAAAAATGTATTCGCTTTCAGTGGATATTGCTCAACAAGAATGAATATCAGGTTTGAGGACTTGAACTGCTCCGGAGAAAACCGTTTAACGGCCAGCACTTTGCTTGACTATCAAGTTTCAGCGGTTACTATAACTTATCGTCTCATCCGGATTTGAGATTATGTTTTACACAAATCAAAGGAGTCATCGGTGAACAACGTACTCAAGAAATTTTCGCTTTCTGCTTTGGTGGCGTTGGCAATCAGCGCAGCTTTAATTGCGCCCAGTTTGGTAAAAGCTCAAGAAGGCGCCATGGCGCGCCGGATTTCCGACGATTATCGGAAAGCTGCCGAAATCATCAGCAAATATCACTTTGCTGATGCCGACGAAGAAACGCTGAGCAAGTACGCAATCAGCGGAATGCTGAAAACTCTGGACCCGCATTCTGATTACCTTGACCCCAAATCCTTCAAAGAATTCAACGAGAAACAGCATAACCAATATTTTGGCATCGGCGCTTTGATTGGCACGCGTCACAAGGTGACCTATGTGCTGGAACCGTTCAAAGGCAGCCCGGCTTCGCGAGCAGGTTTGCGGTACGGCGATCAAATTGTGAGTGTTGATGACAAAGATACTTCGACCTGGAGTTCCGACAAAGTTCGCCAGATGTTGTTGGGCGAACGGGGCACTCAACTGAATCTTTCGGTCAGACGGTTGGGCGTCGCCGAGCCAATCAAAATGACGATTACGCGTGACGGCATTCCGCGTCCGTCCATTCCAGTCGTGTTCATGGTTCGTCCTGGGATCGGTTACGTTGGCATGACTGCCGGATTTCAATCCACGACTGCGCGGGAATTAGCGGTGGCAATGGCAAATTTGCGAGAGCAGGGAGCCGAAAGCTTCATTCTGGATTTACGCGGCAACGGCGGAGGTTATCTGGATCAGGGCGTTCGCGTGTGCGATCAATTGTTACAACGCGGCCAGAAAATCGTTACCCAAAAAGGTCGTCCTTCGTTGGGATTTGACGAAGAGTATTTTGTCCGAATCGGCGCTTCAGAAAACTTCCCGCTGGTGATGTTGGTGGATCGCCAAACCGCGTCAGCTTCCGAAATCGTCGCGGGAGCAATTCAGGATCACGACCGAGGCTTGATCGTTGGCGAACAAAGCTTCGGCAAAGGATTGGTGCAACGGATTTTCCCGCTGGTCAACAATGGCGGGTTGATTCTGACCATCGCGCACTATTACACGCCGAGCGGCAGATTGATTCAGCGCGATTATTCGAATGGTTCTATGTTCGAGTATTACTTCCGCCGCAACGGTGGCGAGACAACCGCCGCGCCGAAGCGCTCCGACGAACGTCAGACGGACCTTGGCCGTACGGTTTACGGCGGTGGCGGCATTGAGCCGGACGTCAAACTGGAAAGCTCCGAATACATGACTCCGGCGCAGGTTCGGCTTAGTCACGGAATCTTCCTCTTTGCCCGTGATCTGGTGGCTGGACAAATTTCCATCGCGCCAAACTTCAAAGTCAACGGTTTGGAATACGACCACAAGTTGAAGCCAACCGAGTTTGTGATCACGGACGAGATTCTGAAAACGCAAAAGGAATTTTTGACCAAGTTTTACCGTGACAATCCGGAATATGGCGTGACGGCTGCCGCGATTGAAGAAAACGCAAAATGGTTGCATCGCCAGCTTCGGTACGAAGTGCTGACGGCTGCTTACGGAACCGACCGCGCACAGCAGGGCATTGCCGATTGGGATGTCATCTTGCAAAAGGGCATCAGCGAGATGCCGAACGCGGCGGATCTGGCCCAACGTTCCTGGAAGCGCAATTCGGCGGCTTCGCGTCCTGGCGAAAAATAAAGCCTCTTCGGTTTCCAGTTACCATCAATCCATTTGGGCGGCTGAGGCATTTTCAGCCGCCCAAACTTTTTTCGGAGTTCACCAAATGCAGATCGTAGACACTCATCAGCACCTGTGGGATTTGGACAAACTGCCGTATTCCTGGACAGCCAATCAGCCCAAACTGAAACGCAGCTTTCGGATGAGCGATTATCTGGAAGCGACCCAGGGAATCGAAGTCGTCAAATCCGTGTTTGTCGAAGCCGACATTGACGAAGCTTTTATCCCGGATGAAACGCGCTATGTGTTGGAATTGAGCGAGCGCGACGATAACCCGCTTTCTGGTGTCGTAGCTTCCGCGCGGCCTGAATACGACAACTTCCGCGAATCCATTCGCGAGTTTGCCGGGCACCCGAACCTGAAAGGCATTCGCCGCTTGCTGCAATCCGAACCGGACGAGCTTTCCGCGACGACGACCTTCCGGGAAAATATTCGCTCGCTGGCGGAGCACGGTTTGTCGTTCGACATTTGCATCCGCGACCATCAATTGCCAGTCGCGATTGAACTTATCAAAGCCTGCCCAGAAGTTAGTTTCATTCTCGATCATTGCGGCAATCCCGACATCAAGAATCGAAACTATGAGGTTTGGCGCGAACGCATCGTGGAAATCGCCAGCTTGCCCAATGTGGCCATCAAAGTCTCCGGCATCGTCGTCAACACCGACATCGAGAATTGGACGGTGGAAGATTTACGCCCGGCGGTGGAACACGTCATCGCCAGCTTCGGTTGGGATCGTGTGATGTTTGGTAGCGACTGGCCGGTTTGCACGCTGGCCGCGAGCTACCGGCAATGGTTCGACGCGCTGAACTTTCTGGTCAAAGACGCCAGCGAAGAGAACAACCGAAAGCTCTTCAAGGAAAACGCGGTAAAATTTTACCGATTAGATTGACTCCGGAAATTGTTTGGGACAAATATTCGCCCGCCACCCCATACTCCTATTTGGCTTCAACCATTCACCATTCGGAAAGGGGGTATGAATGAATCATTCTGCTTACAAAACAACCGGAATTGCCATTTTGTTTACATTGGTTATCTCGGGGATTGCCGCATTTGTTTTGCCTTCTCCGGGTGTCGTCACCAAGGTTCAAGGTCAAAGTAACGAGCGGCACGTAACTCTGAGGGCTGAAATTGGAGTTGATAAGCTACCTGTTAAGGTAAGAGCTTTTAAGAATTTACAATCCGAGCATTGGATCAAGGACCTGGAAATCTATATTGAAAATAAATCCCTTAGACCCATTTATTTTTTGGGGCTTCATTTTGGCTTTCCTGAAATTCAAATACAGGGAGGAACGTATGGGTTTTCAGTGCCTCTTGGTGACACCCGGCTTAAATATGAAAATGAAAGAGCTTCAGACTCTGACAAGCCATTAATACCTCCAGGAAAGGAAATAACAGTTAAATTACCTGATAAAGAGGCGAAATGGCTCGCGTTTTACATTGAAAAAAATGGCCCTCCAGAAGCAGCGATAAGAAAAATACTTTTGTCTATTACGCAGATAAATTATGGGGATGGCACAGGTATTCACTTGGTGGATCAAAAATGGCGGAATGACTCGTCAAACTTGACTCGCTCTTCTAAGTAGGTAGGTAAATGTTCTTCAGGATTTAGAATTTGAAAGTGACCGTCAGCAACCAGATTCACCAATCTTTATCCCGAAAAACAATAGCAAGCAACAAGCTCACTCGATGTTTGACCTACTACCATTCGTTACGATCCGGGAGGGAAATTTCCATGTTCGGTCATAGTCATCTCAAGCGCGCAAGGTTAATTTTGTTCACAGGGATTTGGTTTGGATTGGCAGCACTGACGATCTCTGCGAATGGATTAGTTGCAAAGGCTAGAGCGCAGGGTAATGACAGACGTGTTCTTGTTGGAGCATTGGCTGGAGTAGAGAATCTGCCGATCAACGTTCGAGCATTTAAGTTTTTACAGACTGATACCTGGGCTAAGGATTTAGAGATTTACATTGAGAATAAATCTGAACGCCCCGTTTACTTTTTGGGACTCAGTTTTGGATTTCCTGAGATAGAAATGGTGGTGAACACCGGTACGGGGATACAGAAAGGGATTTATGGATTTTCTGTATCCATTGGCGATCCACGGCTTCGTTATCAGGGGGAAAGCGCCAAAGACTCTGATGAACTGGTAATCGCTCCCGGAAAAGAAATTGTCGTTAAGCTTCCAGAGCAAGAATCAAAAACCTTTCTCGCCTATCTGACTGGAATTGGCTGGGAACAGCAAGCTATCAAAAAAATCCAGTTGGATGTCACCTACATTAACTTCGGTGATGGTACTGGCGTTGAATTGCTTGACCCCAAGTGGAAAAAGCATTCTACGCGTCCATCCCAATTTTGATGATGCACCACGCGCGTAAGTAAGCGGCCAATCTCGAAAAGCACCGCTTGCCGATGCGCGCGGCACCGCATCATGGCTTACACCTTTTGTTCCTTCCACTTGCCTTGTTTGAACACCACAATCGCAATAATCGCCAGCACCGATTCCGCAATGGTCGTAGCCAGAAAGACGCCTTTGGCTTCCAGTCCGGATTTCATAGCCATCCAGTAAGCCAGCGGCATTTGCAGCATCCAGAAACACACCACGTTCATGACCAGCGGCGTGTAAGTATCGCCGGCGCCGTTGAATGACGCCGACAGCACCATTCCATAGCCGTAAAAAATGTAGCCGAAGCCGATGTACCGAAGCGCGTCCACTCCGAATGAAATTACCGCATCATCGTGGGCGAAGTTGCGAACCAGAAATTCAGGAAACACCGTGTAAAGCACTGTCACTCCAGCCATGAAAATCGCGTTGCTGTGACAGGTTAGCCAGACGGATTTTTCCGCGCGATCCGGTTTTTTCGCTCCCAGGTTTTGGCCCACCAGCGTCGCCGCTGCGTTGCTCATTCCCCAGGCTGGCAAGATCGTCACCACAATGATGCGGATGGCCACGGTGTATCCCGCCTGCGCTGCGCTGCCGAATTTGCCCACCAAACTCATCAGCACCATCCACGCCGAAGTGGCAATCAACATCTGGAACATTCCGCCGACAGAAATTTTCAACAGAGTCCACATCAACTCAAAGTTCGGTTTGAACAATCGGTTGAATTGCAGCGGCACTCGGCTGTGTCCACCGCTTAACCGGGAAAGTTGATAGCAAACGGCGATGCCTCGTCCGATGGTCGTCGCAATCGCCGAACCGGTCACTCCGAGTTTTGGAAACGGCCCCAGGCCAAAAATCAAAACCGGATCAAGCACCAAGTTGATGATGTTGCCGACCCATAACGACCGCATGGCAATCGCCGCATTGCCTGCGCCGCGAAAGATGGCGTTAATCAGGAAGATCAGCATGATGACGACGTTTGCGCCAAAGATAACCGTCGCGTAACCGGTACCGGCTTCGGTGACTGCGGCTTCGGCATTCATCAACGCAAAGAACTGGCGATGAAATAACACTCCGGCCAGGGCAATCGGGATCGAAACCAGAATGCCCAGCAAAATGGATTGTTCAGCCACGCGCGCAGCTTCGTCCGGATCTTTTTCGCCGATGCGCCGCGCCACCATCGCCGTTGTGCCCATGCTCAACCCCATAGCGACGGTGAACACAATTGTCAGCAAGGATTCGGTAATGCCGATGGCCGCAGTTTGATCCTTGCCAAGCTTGCCGACCCAGAAAATGTTGACGATGCCGAACAGCGATTCCATCGCCATTTCCAACACCATCGGAACCGACAGCAGAAAGATGGCTCGGCCAATGCTGCCTTCGGTGAAGTTTTGTTCCGAGCCAACGACTGCTTCGCGCAAAGTTGACCAGAAACCATGGTTTTCAGATTGGGCTGCTTGTTCGGCAGTCGCTTCGGGCTGAGTCAGTTCGATCTGTTCCTTCATAGATTGAAACTCTCTCTGATAAAAAGTTACGGCAACCGTTGCTGGTTGCCGTGAACTGATGTTTCGCTTGGGGCAAATTCGCTACGATTCAAGTTGGGAAGCCTTGCGCCGCCATCACGCGTTGAGCCTGCTCGAAATGACGCCGTTCGTGAGCGACGATGACGCGGCAAGCATCAAGCAGGCTGTACGTAATAAACCCGGCAAAAGGAGAAGTGATGATGATTTTATCGGGATTCAGATTTTCAATCGCTTTGATCTTTCGACTTACATCCCGCTGAAGGTCGGCGAACTTGCCGACGATTTGTGGGTCGAGTTTGCTGGACGATGGCACTGCACCCGGAGGGGCTTTGAATTTTTTGGTCCCCTGCGGAGAGACCACCTTGATCATCATTCGTCCCCACAAACCTGGCCAAACTGGCAACCGTTCAATGAATGTTGTTTGTTTCGTTCCAGTGATGACCGGATCAAAAGCCGAAAGCATTTGGCCATTGGCGGCAATCAAATGGTCCAGGCATTGCGCCACACTCCAACTGTCGGCGTTGGGCTTCCAGTTCAATTGCTCGGCGGTCAATTGGCCGAAAGTTGATTGAACATCGCGTGCGATGGTTTCAGCCTCATTCACCAATTCAGGCAAAGACATATCAAGTTTCATGTGGTCACCTCCGGGTAAGCCAATTTAAGTTGATACTTCTTGCAATCAAACCTTTTCGAAGTTTGCATAATGGATTGCGCGATGTTCGGTGATTGACGTATTTGCCGCCGCGAACGATTCTTTGACTCGATTGAAATCGCGCACTTCCAAAGCTTCTTTTAAGTTCTGCAATTCGCCAATCAGAACGTCCAACGCAGTGGAAATGTTCGGCTGGTTTGTCATGCAGATGTCGCGCCAAACGCTCCAACTACTGCCGCCGAGCCGCGTCATGTCACGCCAACCGGTGGCCGCCAGCCGCTGTGCCAATTCGCGACTGGCAACTTCGCCATTGTGTTCAGCGCCGAGCAAGCCGGATAACGCCGTCGCCGTCAGTTGAGGCAGGTGACTGATCAGCGCAACCGCCGCGTCGTGCGCTTCCGGTTCGGCCAATAAAAGCCGAGCGCCGATAGATTCGACAACAGCTTTCAACCGATTGAGTTGCGTTTCGTCTGTGGCGCTGTCCGCCGTCAGTGCGTAGGTTGCTCGATCAAACAAATCTGCGCGAGCGTATTCGACGCCGGTGCTTTCACTGCCTGCCATCGGGTGGCCTCCGATGAAATGGACGCTCGCAGGGACGGATTCAAGTGCCACGCGGCAAATTTCCGCTTTTGTGCTTCCGGCGTCGGTAATCAGCGCGCCGGGTTTTGCCAGCCGAGCTTTCGTCCGCAGAAAATCAATGATGCCTCCGATGGGAGCGGCCAGGTAAATCAAATCCGCTTGGCACTCTTCGCCGCGATCAAAACTGGTTTCGATGGCGTTGGCGACTCCGCGTTCAACGGCCAGCTTGGGCGAGCGCGAACCTCCGCAAGCTGTAATGCGGCCAGTGAATCCGGCTCGGCGCAGCGCCAGGGCGAACGACCCGCCCAGCAAGCCACAACCTACGATAACAACGTGTTTGAAGTCGAGCATCATTTATTGGAACGGCACACGCTCAATGTCCGGTTGCTCTATGAATCAAGCGTTATCCCGGACAGGAAACGAAACGCTATTCGGCCATTGTGCGTAACCTTTTTTAGGAGGACTAAGCTATGAATCTAAAAAAATGTTTGATCGTTTGTCTGCTCATCGCATTGTCATCTGTTGCCTACGCGCAGACCAATCAGGAACCAAGTATTCCCGAAACGCCAGCCGGTCGAATGGCCGCAGGTTATATCAAGGCTTTCAATTCCGGCGACCCGAAAGAGCTGGTTGCATTTATGAAGCAGAACGACGGTCGCCCAAACAATGAAAGCCCGGGGCCCAATATTGTCAAAAAGATTATGGAAGACCTGGGCAAATTGAACGTCACAGAGATTACCTGGTCTAAGGATCACCAGATCTCGGTTGCGTTGAAATCTCAAAATGGGAAAAAGATTCTGCTCGACTGTTACGTCGAAGCGGCCACACCACACAAAATCACCTATCTCCGGTTCGAGCTGATCAAGGACTGACGTCTTACAATTGCCGCTCCACGGCCGAAGCGATGATACGCATCTGGCTGGTCAATTTATTGAATTGACCCAGGCCGAGCGATTGCGCTCCGTCACACAAAGCGTGATCGGGATCGTGATGAACCTCAATCAGCAAACCGTCTGCTCCGGCGGCAACCGCTGCGCGAGCCATCGGTGGAACCTTGTCGCGTCGGCCAGTGGCTCGGCTAGGGTCAACGATGACTGGTAAATGCGACAGTTTTTTGATCAGCGGAATCGCCGAAATATCCAGCGTATGCCGCGTATAGGTTTCAAAGGTTTTGATGCCGCGTTCGCAAATGACGATTTGCTGATTGCCGCAACGCATCAGGTAATCTGCCGACAGCAACGTGTCTTCGATGGTCGAAGAGGTTCCGCGCCGCAACACCAGAGGCTTGTCCAGTTGAGCCAACTCTTTCAGCAATCCGTAATTTTGCATGTTGCGTTCAGAGATTTGAATGACGTCAACATATCGGTCGAAGAGCGGCAATTGGGTCAAATCGGTTATTGTCGAAAAGGTCAGCATCGAATACCGTTCGGCGGTTTCGCTGAGCAGCTTCAAGCCTTCTTCGCCCAAGCCCTGAAAACCGTAAGGATCATTGCTGGAACGAAACGCCGAACCGCGCAGCACTTGCACGCCTTGTTTGGCGAGGGCTGCGGCGATGGTTTCAATCTGTTCGCGGCTTTCGACGACGCTGGGGCCTGCGATGGTGACGACCTGTTCGCCGCCAATGACGACGTCTTTGAGTTTGATTTGCGTGCCTTCCGGTTTGAACGCGCGCGCGGCGAGTTTGTACGGACTGCTGACGCGAACGACTTTGTTGACGCCTTCCAGCAATTCCAGTTCACGCACATCTGCAATGCGCGAACCGACCGCTCCCAGGATTGTATATCGCGACCCGGTGGAGCGATGAATGTCGAATCCTAAATTGACCAGACGATCTACGACGTGAACGATCTGTTCTTCCGCCGCATTTTCTTCCATCACAATAATCATAAGCTTTTAGGCCTTGGGAGACGGGAGTTGGGAGATGGTAAGTATTGCTCCAACCCCCATCTCCTATCTCCCATCTCCTTCGTTCTGGCTGGCATGAATCCGCTCAATGCGCCGAGCTTCGTCAATCACGCGTTCAAACAAACGGCGAATCGCTTCGGCATCGAGCGGGCCTGTGTTGGCATTGGTTACGTTGGCAATGACCTGCGCTTCGCGGCTGGGCGAGTAAATTTCCAGGCCGAGCCGTTTTTTGATGTGGCCGATTTCAATCGCGCATTGCGTTCGTTCGTTAAACAGCTTCACCAGTTGCAGGTCAATTTCGTCAATTCGCTGACGCCAACCGCCCATTTCCTGTTTTGCTTGATCGTTGATATCGCCGCTCATCCCTTTAACTCCCTGGCCAGTTGCGCCACCTTCTGGACAAGCTGCGGCGAATCCAAATTGTGTTCAATTTCCAGCACCATACGGCTGCCAACGACTGCCGCATCGGCGTAACCACACACTTCGCGAACCTGTTCCGGCGTGGAAATCCCGAAACCTACGGCGACAGGCAGCGAAGATTGACTTTTGACTCTGGCGACCAAATCACCGACCGCTGCCGACATAGTTTCGCGAACGCCAGTCACTCCGGTTCGCGCGACGACGTACACGAAACCAGTGGTTTGCTGGCAAATCAGCTTGATGCGGTCGTCTGTCGAAGTCGGCGCGATCAGAAAAATCGTGTCCACGTCGGCGGCTCGCATTTCGGCGACGAAGCTCTCGGCTTCTTCCGGGATCAGATCGGTGATCAACACGCCGTCAATTCCTGCCGCTTTCAGCTTTTGGCCTGCGTTCTGTTTGGCGAACTGCATCAGCGGATTGAAATACGTGAACAGCACAATGGGAACATCAC
>ERZ650309.1064-NODE-1064-length-13093-cov-6.316843_pt1 | contig 13093 bp, 12 predicted proteins | sample MGYA00376245_ERZ650309 | MGnify/ENA primary metagenome ERZ650309 (study PRJEB26733, sample SAMN07839294) | wastewater metagenome | biome: urban; feature: wastewater treatment plant; material: waste water | place: USA: North Carolina | collected 2016-04-26 ...
TGACTGGAGTTCAGACGTGTGCTCTTCCGATCTCAATGAAGTCCATTGGGTGGCTGAGCATTTAAAAAAAAATTAATACAAAAAAAGATAAAAAGTGTAGATGCTAACTTATACATAGTAAAATTTTCGGCCGTGAAAATAGGGGATTCGGTTAAATTTAATAAGTTCAAATTAATGCTAATTTTAGGATGGCAAGTTAATTTAATGTAGAAACTGATTAATTTTTGATTCAATCCAAATCCTTTGTTTTTTTAAATTACATATCTTCTGTTTGTTTGTGTTTTACTGTTTATGTTTTTGATATAATGACAGTACTGTTTAAAAGAAGTGAGTATAAGTAGGAGAGGAGTATCTTTTCTTTTGTGCTAATAGTGGTTTAACCCATTTTCTGAAAATTCTAACCTATTTTCTTTCAATTATTTTACGATTCTTCATTCCACGAAGTGGCAAAAAATTTATTAGCCAAATAAAATCTTTTTATTGTGGATAAATAAAAGATAAAAAAATCTTTTTATTCATTTATTAGATACTATCTTTGCATCATAAGTTGTAACGATGTTTTCAAAATCTTGCGAATATGCTATTAAAGCCATGATTTATGTGGCACAAAAATCTAAAAATGGAGAACGTGTTGGCATAAAGGAGATTGCTAAAAGCACTTCGGCACCAGAGCATTTTATCGCTAAAATTTTGCAGGACCTAAGCAGAAAGAAATTAGTCAATTCTTATAAAGGACCTAATGGCGGTTTTTTTCTCAATGAAGATAATCTTAAAACAAGTCTTGCTGATATTGTAAAAGCCACAGATGGCAATGGTATCTATACAGATTGTGTATTGGGCTTGAAATCATGTAGTGAATCTACACCCTGCCCGGTTCATAACGAATTTAGAGCCATCAAAAAGAATCTGATAAAAATGATTGAATCCAATACCATTGGTGACTTTAATAAAAAACTGGAAGCAGGATCTTCCTTTTTGAAAAATGTTTAAAATTTTTTGCAATAAATAAAGATAAAAAGGTATTAATATTATAATATCATATAATATAAACAAACAGTTCATGGTTCAGCAACAATCACATATTAAAAAGGTCTGCTTTCACTGTGGCACCACATGTGGGGATGATGCATTGCACTATGATCATAAAGCCTTCTGCTGCAGCGGATGTAAAACCGTATATGAAATATTGGAGTCTAAGCAATTGTGTACATACTATGATTTTACAAATCAACCGGGTGTTAAGACTAATGAGCAATCCGTAACTGCTTCTTATGAATATTTAGATACTGAAACAGTAAAACGTCATCTGGTAAAATATGAAAAAGGATCTGAAATGCATATTGCGTTACAAATTCCTGACATGCATTGTATCAGTTGTATTTGGCTGCTGGAGCATTTGCCTGATTTGATAGAAGGAGTTATTTCAGCCAGAGTTAATTTTCAAAACAAAACAATATATATCGTTTTTGACAACGATAGTACATCAATCAGTTTCGTAGTAAAAACTTTGATGGCAGTAGGGTATGAGCCGGTACTAAATTTTGGAACGGAAGATGAAGATTTACAAGGGAAAAAATCCAGAAATATTGTTTTAAAAATTGGTGTGGCGGGTTTCTGCTTCATCAATATTATGATGCTCAGTTTTCCAGAATATCTTGTAGGTGCTGGAGTTGTAGAACCCTCACTGGCATTATATTTTAAGTGGGTTGCACTGCTGCTGAGCCTGCCAGTTATTTTTTATTGTGCTACTGAATTTTTCGTTGCAGCTTATAAAGGATTGCGTGTGGGAGTCTTAAATGTTGAGCTGCCTGTAGCATTGGCATTGATGATCACTTTTATAAGAAGTTTATATGAAGTGTTCTTGCTCCATAGCAATGGATATTTTGATAGTTTGAGTGGCATCGTTTTTTTTATGCTTTGTGGCAAGTGGGTGCAAAATAATACGGCTCGTAGTATCAATTTTAATAGAGATTTTCATTCCTTTTTTCCCATGGTAGCTACTGTTGTCAATGGCTCGAAGAGAATATTCAAACCGATTAAAGAAATTGCCATTCAGGATTTGATTGAAATAAAACACGGAGAAATCATTCCCTGCGATTCATTGCTTGTAGAAGGTGTAGCACTCATTGATTACAGTTTTGTAACTGGTGAGGGTACACCTGTTCCTGTAAAAAAGGGTGGCATTTTATATGCGGGTGGCAAGCAATTGCAGGGTATTATCACTATTCATGTAGAAAAACCGGTGTCTCAAAGTTATCTTACTTCACTGTGGTCAGACGATGTTTTTAAAACAACAAAACATTCTGTTGATACTGCTTTAAATAGGGTAGCAATGTATTTTACATATACTGTTCTAATGCTTGCCTTTCTAGCAGCAGCCTATTGGTATTTACATAATGATACTATTAAACTTTGGAATGCTTTTACAACTGTATTGATAGTGGCTTGCCCTTGTGCCTTATTGCTTTCCGAGCATTTTACAAATGGTAATATTTTAGGAATACTTGGTATAAACGGATGCTATCTGCGTAGCAAAACTGTGCTCAATAGCTTATTACACATTAATACCATTGTGTTTGATAAAACAGGCACACTTACATCTTCCGAACGAGCTGATGTACATTATGTTGGTCAACCTATTTTGCCAAATCATTTGCCTGCAATAGCTTCACTGTTAGCTCAAACCGGGCATCCACTTAGCGTAGCCATTGCTGGTTATTTAAACATCAAAAATATTGAATCGGTTAATCATTTTAAAGTGGAGGATGGTGCGGGTGTGGAAGGATGGGTAAATGAAATATATTACAAGGCAGGAAATGCATCATTCTTAGATCAATCGCCAGATCATGCCACAACTGCACAAGTGCATATTTCTATAGATGGCGTTTATTATGGATATTATGTAGTAAAGCAACAATATAGAAATAAACTGGAATCTTTTATTAGTTCACTTCGTGAAATGTATAGCTTGGCTATTATCTCAGGTGATAATAATGCAGAGGCACCACACCTAAAACAAATCTTTGGTGAAGCGGCTGAATATCATTTTAACGCATCTCCAATTGATAAATTGAGCATTGTAAAACAAATGCAAGCAAACAATAGTAGAGTGTTGTATGTGGGTGATGGACTTAATGATGCAGGCGCCCTTAGAGAGAGTACCGTAGGCATTTCTATTTGTGAAAAGAATAGCTTATTCACACCGGCTTGCGATGCAATTTTAGATGCCAAAGTTCTTACCAATTTACACAGATATATCGATTTTATACAAGGAGGAAGAAAAATTATTTGGATAAGTTTTGTAATTAGTAGCATGTATAATGTAGTAGGCTTATGGTTTGCATTACAAGGCATTTTATCACCACTGATAGCTGCTGTACTCATGCCATTGAGTTCCCTCACCATTATTGGCTTTACCTACTATTCGGTATTGATAAAAGCACATCAATTACAATTAAAAACAAATGCCTTATGACGGTTATCATCATCTTACTCAGCATCAGTATATTGATATCTGGCGGTTTTTTATGTGCCTTTTTCTGGAGTGTAAAAGATGGTCAGTATGAGGACAATATTACTCCTGCACAACGCATCCTTTTCGATTCATTAAACAATAAAAACGTAAAACAATAAGTATATGCAATCAGAAACTTTTTATTATGACAACAAAATACCCAAACTCTTTGCCATTGCTTGTGTTTTTTGGGGTGCAGTGGGCATGTTGCTTGGGGTTATCATAGCTTTTGAGTTGGCATTTCCCTTACTCAACTTTAGTGATTATTTTCCATACTTAAGCTTTGGAAGACTAAGACCCGTGCACACCAATGCAGTAATCTTTGCTTTTGTAGGTAATGGAATTTTTACGGCTGTTTACTATGCTTTGCCCCGTTTGCTAAAAGCACCAATGTGGAGTAAGGCATTGAGTAAATTGCATTTTTGGGGATGGCAATTTATTATTGTCTGTGCCGCAGTTACGCTGATGTTGGGCTATACAACAGGCAAAGAATATGCAGAGTTGGAATGGCCTATAGATATATTAATTACAGTGGTATGGGTAATTTTTGGAGTAAATATGTTTGGCACAATACTTACCCGAAGGGAGCGTCATTTGTATGTAGCCATTTGGTTTTTTATTGCTTCCTGGGTTACGGTAGCCATGCTACATATTGTAAACTCTTTTGAAATGCCTGTGTCATTTTTAAAGAGCTACAGTTGGTATGCAGGTGTGCAAGATGCCTTAGTGCAATGGTGGTATGGACATAATGCTGTTGCCTTCTTTTTAACCACACCTTATTTGGGTTTGATGTATTATTTTCTGCCCAAAGCGGTGGAGCGTCCTGTATATTCATATCGATTAAGCATTATACATTTTTGGAGTTTAATTTTCTTATATATATGGGCGGGGCCACATCATCTGTTATATACTGCATTGCCAGACTGGGCACAATCATTGGGTACTGCTTTTTCTGTAATGCTGATACTACCAAGTTGGGGTGGTATGCTCAATGGATTATTTACCATGAGAGGCGCATGGGATAAAGTAAGAGAAGATCCTGTTTTGAAATTTTTTGTGGTAGCACTTACCTGCTATGGTATGAGCACTTTTGAAGGACCTATGTTGTCACTAAAAAATGTAAATGCTATTTCGCATTATAGTGATTGGACCATTGCACACGTACACGTAGGTGCTTTAGGTTGGAATGGCTTTTTAACCTTTGGTATGATGTATTGGCTTATACCAAAACTATTTAATGCAAAGCTTTATAGCCGCAAGCTAGCTGCTAATCATTTCTGGTTGGGTACATTGGGTATTATCTTATACGCAATACCTATGTACTGGGATGCATTCAGATCCTATTTTATGATGAAGGCATTTACTCCGGAGGGTCAATTGCAATATCAGTTTATTGATGTGGTGAATACTACTATTCCATTTTACATCATTCGTGCTGTGGGTGGTACCATTTACTTAGTAGGTGTATTTGTGATGATCTATAATTTGGTTAAAACAGCCCGCTCCGGTTCTTTTATAGCGGATGAAGTAGCCACTGCACCAGCTTTGGCAAAAGCATATAAAGCCCCCACAAATTCAATCTGGCATAGTCTTATAGAAAGAAAGCCCATCTTGTTGTTAGTATTGAGTTTGATAGTAGTGGGTATTGGTGGGCTTATAGAATTAGTTCCCACTTTCTTAGTAAAAAGTAATGTGCCCACTATTGCAAGTGTAAAACCATATACCCCACTAGAGCTGCAGGGTAGGGATATATATATTAGAGAAGGTTGTTATAACTGTCATTCTCAAATGATCAGACCATTTAGATATGAAGTTACAAGGTATGGTGAGTATTCGAAGGCAGGGGAGTTTGTGTATGATCACCCTTTTCAATGGGGTAGTAAAAGAACAGGACCGGACCTTGCAAGGCTTGGCGGAAAATATAATGACCTCTGGCATTTTAACCACATGATTAATCCAGCAGAATTTATTGAAGGATCTATTATGCCACATTATCCGCATTTATATGATGACGAATTAGACACAACAGGTACCATTTCAAAAATACATGCTATGCGAAAGCTGGGTGTGCCGTACGAAGAAAACTATGAAGCCATTGCAAATAAAGACTTACGTACACAAGCAATCCAGATCAAGAATAATCTGGTAACAGAGAGTAATGGCAAAATAAAAATTTCAGATAAGAAAGAAATTATTGCCCTCATTGCTTATCTGCAACGTTTAGGAAAAGACATTAAAATAGAAACCACTTCCAAATAAAATTTTAATCATAATACTATGAGTTTTTCAATATATCTCACACAAATTACTGATGTAAGCATCTATCCAATTATATCACTGTCAATATTCGTTATTTTTTTTATAAGTGTTTCGGTATGGGTGTATTCCATAAGTAAAGCTGATATTTCTAGCATGAAACAAATTCCTTTTAATGAAAAATAAAACTAAAAAATCATGTTTAAGCATATCAAAGAAATAGTTGCAACAATTGTTGTTTTTTATGTCTGTAGTTTTTCAGCTCATGCACAGGCGCCTGCTACTACAGATTTGAGCGGTACACAAATATTTCTACTCAGTATTTCTATTATACTATTAGTGCCATTGTATATAATGGGAAGAGCATTTATGGCAGCGGTAAAAATTTATCACGATAGTAAGAATAAAAAGCAGTCTGGTATTACTCCAATTATTCTGCTACTTGCAGCTGTTTTTCTCTCTATTTCAGCAGGGGCACAGGATGCAGCCACAACCATTACAGCCACTACGCCATCACCCTCAACTCCTATTGATTGGGCAACGGTATTTTTATTTATAACCATCCTTACGGAGTTATTGGTTATACTTTATTTAAGTTCTGCATCTTTAAGATTTATAAGAGCAGCAAATGCTCCGGAAGAAATCAATGAATCTATACCAGTAGCATCCAAGCCTACGATATGGAATAAGCTTCAGCAAAAATTCAAGAAGCTAAAACCCTTGGGCGAAGAAGAGGTAGCAGATACGGGTCATAACTATGATGGTATTCGTGAGTTGGATAATGGTATCCCGAGTTGGTTTACGGCTGCCTTTGTAGTTTGTATCATTTTTGCGGGTTCTTACTTATTGCGCTATCATGTTTTTCATTCAGCCCCGCTGATGATTGAAGAATACAATATTGCAATGGCGGATGCAGAGAAAGAAAAAGCCGCCTATTTAGAAGTGCATGCAAATGATATAGATGAAAATAATGTGCAGATGCTTGCAGCAGATGATATAGCATCCGGTAAAATATTGTTTGGAAAAAATTGTGCTATCTGCCATATAGCCGATGGCGGTGGTGCTACAGGGCCAAACCTTACAGATGAATATTGGCTACATGGTGGAGGTATGAATGATATTTTTAAAACAATAAAATATGGGTGGCCAGATAAAGGAATGATTGCCTGGAAAGATAATTTTTCTGATAAGCAGATTGCGCAGTTGTCAAGTTTTGTAAAGTCATTAAAGGGTACAAAGCCTGCTGCTCCAAAAGAACCCCAAGGAGATATTTTTAAAGAGGATACAAAGCCCTCATCAGATTCTGTAAATACCGCACTGCCTGATTCTGCGGCGGTAGCCATTCAATAAATAGAGCCATGCAAAAAGAAGATTTAGTACAGCCACATAGCTTTAGAGATACAGTAAGTACAGTATCTGATGGAGGAAAAAGGAAATGGCAATATGTAGATAAAGCATCGGGCAAATTTTACGCTGCAAGACAGTGGGTTGCATGGATATATCTGGCCATATTTTTTACAATGCCATTCATTAAAGTAAATGGAATGCCATTTTTTATGATCAATATTGTGGAAGGTAAATTTATCATTTTTAGTAAAATTTTCTGGCCTCAAGATTTTTTCATTTTTGCAATAGCAATGATTACTTTTATTATCAGTATTATTTTATTTACGATTGTTTTTGGCCGTTTGTTTTGTGGTTGGGCATGTCCTCAAACGGTGTTTATGGAGTTTGTATTTCGCAAAATAGAATGGTGGATTGAAGGTACACCAGGTCAGCAGCGTAAACTAAATGCAGGTGGATGGAACACAGATAAAATAATCAAAAAATCTACTAAGCATATTATTTTCTTTTGTCTTTCCTTCCTCATTGCCCATACTTTTCTTGCATACATACTAGGCGTGGACGAAGTTGTAAAAATCATTCATGAGCCACTCAGTGAGCATATTGCACTGCTGGCAGGGTTGCTGTTTTTCTCTTTTTTATTTTATTCTGTATATGCATTTGTTAGAGAAATAGTTTGTACCACCATTTGTCCCTATGGTAGGCTTCAGGGTGTGATGTTTGATAAGGATACCATGCAAATTGCTTATGATTACAAGAGAGGTGAGCCACGTGGTAAAATGAAGAAAGCTGAGTTGCGTACCATCGGGGATTGTATAGACTGCAAACGATGTGTGCAGGTATGCCCCACCGGCATTGATATTAGGAATGGTGTACAGATGGATTGTGTCAGTTGCTCCGTTTGTATTGATGCATGCAATGAGGTGATGAAGCAAGTTGGATTGCCAAAAGGGCTTATTCGATATGCATCAGAAAATGAAATAAGCACAGGGGTCAAATTTCAAATTACTGGCCGCATGAAAGCATACAGTATTTTGCTCTTTGTTCTTGTTTGTTTTATGAGTTTTTTAGTGATAACCCGCAAAACAATTGATGCTGATATATCACGTTCTTCCGGTCAGTTATATCAGGAAATGCCCGGCGGGAGAATTAGCAACCTGTTTACAGCAAAAGTGATCAATAAAACAAATACAGATGTGCCTATAGTTTTAAAATTGGAAACAAAAGGAGGTGAATTGCAAATCATAGGAGGACAATCTTTGATACTTAACAAAGAGGCCATCAGTGAGTTCTCTATATTGGTTGTTTTTCCCGAAGCTTCCCTTCAAACAAGAAATATAGATATAAAAATTGGTATCTACGCCGGTACTAACAAAATTCAAACAGTAACCACAAAATTTTTAGGACCATTTATTTAATGATTATGAATTGGGGATATAAAATATTAACTGCTATTTGTATTTTTCTTGTAGCAATGATAGGGATGGTATTTATAGCCATGCGTCAGGATAATGATTTAATTGAAGAAAATTATTATGAAAAAGAACTTGCTTTTCAGGCGCAGATAGATGCTGCAAAAAGATTAGATGCTGTTGATGATGGAAAGTTTTTAAAACTGTCAACAAACAATATAATGCTGCAACTTCCTATGGGAACATTTGAGCAAAATGTATCAGGCAAGATTGAATTTTTAAGGAGAGATGATGCCAGGAAAGATGCAAAATTTGACTTGCATGTCAATGAAAATGGTAGCGAATTTTTTCCCATACAATTATTTAGCATGGGCAGCTATCAAGTGCGGATCAGTTGGGAAAATGATGCCTTATTATATTTTCAACAAGAAGATCTAATGATACCATAGTGAATATTGAATGGACCATATTAATTTCCGGTTTTAGCACAGGTGTATTGGGTAGCGTACACTGTGTGGGCATGTGTGGCCCATTGGTAGCATCTATGCCCTTTATGTCTTTAAAAGGAAATAGATTATTGAGTGGCATATTGCTGTATCATTTCGGAAGAATACTCATGTATGCCTTTGTAGGAAGCATCTTTGGTTTATTTGGTAGAACATTTTGTCTGTTTGGTTGGCAACAAGGCCTCTCCATAGCAGCAGGTGTGTTGATGCTTATTGTATTTTTTTCATCTGCTAAATTTCCAACTTGGATTAAAAAAAAATTCAATGTACACAAACCCTATTTATGGCTTTCTAAAATCATGAAAATGGCAAACGGCACATCTTCATTTTTTGCAGCAGGATTAATAAATGGATTGCTGCCCTGTGGTTTAATTTATATAGCCGCAGGCACAGCTTTGGCTTCAGGCTCATTATTACATGGTGCATTGGTTATGATATTTTTTGGTATTGGTACTATACCTTTACTGACTACAGCCTTACTCATCAGTAAATTAATCACCCTGCCCATAAGAGAAAAATTTAAGAAGCTAATGCCCTATTTTGTAGTAGTAATTGCCTCCCTTTTAATCATAAGAGGCTTAAATCTGCATGTGCCTAATTTAAGTCCCGCTTTGGTCGGAAATGGCAACACGGTATCTTGTCATGCAGAATGATTTTGAAAATATTATTTTTTTTCTAAATCCACATCATAAAAAATTCCTGCTTTTCTTCGAATAGTATCTAAGGTTTTCATTTGGTTGATGGTATCTTGCCAGCTCATGATGGGGCTTTCTATTAAACCACTGTCAAGACAATCTTTTACATGCCTTAGCTGGTATTGATATCCCCAACCAGATTCTTTGTGAACAGAAATGTTTGTGGCAGTTTTATCCGTGCCGGGATATAAAACTATACTTGAAGATGGTGCATAAAATCGACTCGTTAAATGTATGCGTCCATTACTTCCTAATATCTGAATTTCAATGGGGGCATAGTTTGTAAAACTGGAATATAAATGTGCTGTTGCCCCATTTTTATATTCCAAATGGACTGCACAACTCGCATCTACGCCGGTTGTTGACATACAAGCATGAGCATGGACATTATCAGGCATACCCAACAATGACTGCACCATAAAAACATTATATACGCCTATGTCCAACAAACTGCCACCACCCAATGCGGGATTCCACAATCGCTGGTCTAAAGGTTTGTCCACTACGAAACCAAAGCTTGCATTAATATGTTGGATGGAGCCAATTGTATTTGTGTCAATCAGCTTTTTTGTAGCAATATAATGTGGTAAAAATTTTGTCCATAGTGCTTCCATAATAAATAAATTATTTTTAGAAGCTAAATCAAAAACCTCCTCTGCTTGATGAGTATTCATCGTAAAAGATTTTTCGCAAAGCACATGTTTGCCATGATTTAAACAGAGCATGGCATGTGCTGCATGAAATGCATGAGGAGTAGCAATATAAATGACTTCTACCGATGAATCCTGAACCAATGACTCATAACTATAATGAACATGTGGAGCAGAGTAAATTTGTACAAATGCATCTGCAGACGCTTTGCTTCTGGCACCTACAGCTTGCAGTGTGGCTCCAGGTACTAATTGTAGATCTGCTGCAACTTTTCGGGCTATATGCCCACAACCCAATATACCTATTCTCATTTTTTAAGCATCTGTTAGCCCATTGCAAGGCCTTAAAATGAAATAAACTAAAAGACAAGTTTTGCAATCCTTCCTCTTGTGCCTGCTAAGAAAACAGTATTTCCTTTTTTTGCTTTGCCACATACGTGGAATGAAGTACTGCTGAGGTTTACCCAATTTTTTCCACCATCATTACTCATATCAACGCCACTGCTGCCACAAGTTATCAAGTTTGATTTATTGGTATAAATAACACAACTTCTATATCCGAAAGGCAATGTGGTTGGTATAGAAAATATGGGTCTCTTTTTCATTTGTACCAATACACAGTTTGCTGTATTACTTTTATCATTGGAAAAATCTCCACCCACAATTACTGCATTTCTACCATCAGTAGATAAGGCAATGCTATTGGCCCCTGTACTTTCAGCACCTTGTATAATGGGTAATTCAAATATACCATTGAAATACATGCGGGATGCTTTACCCCCTGTTATCAATGCACTTGGGTAAGCAATATTGCTGCCACTACTGGCAAACAGGGCTTCACCTTCCAGCGTGGCAAACATGGTAGAATTCCCCGTTACATTTTGCCAACTTTCACCTTGATTATGCGTCATGGCAAAATATATATGTGAATCACCCGGCAATGGATCTCCGGCAACAATTCCGTTAATACCATCATCGTCAAAGTCCATTGCATCTAAAAACATACCTGCGGTTGTATCTTCAAATACTTTGATCCAACTCTTACCTCCATCTCTAGTTTTTAAAATTATGCCCGGAGAAGCCACCGCCATTATAATTGCTTTGTTCGCATCAAATGCTTCTACATCTCTAAAGTCACGATCCTCATATCCTGGCACCGTTATCCATTCAAAACTATTGCCTCCATCAGTACTGCGTGCCACTGTACCTTTGCTGCCGCATGCCCATATTATCTGGTCAGACACCACAGATAAACCACGCAAACTGCATTGCCTGCCACTGTCCAAAAATTGAACAGTAGGAAGCTGAGCACTGGCATTTTGTATCAGCAATAAAAAAATAAATACGGTTAAAAAAGTTCTTGATTGCATACAACAATTGATTGAATGATGGCAATATTACATGAACTATCTGAACACATTTTAATATGATTAATAAATTTATCACACACTATTTTTTGTAAAATGCATTCAGACTTGTATAAATATTTTTATTATACTACAATTACTAAAACATGAAATGATTGTGATAAATTTTACCATCCACTTACACACCTTATCTTCGCAGCATGAGCAATATCAATGAACAAATTGATCAATATAAAAAAGATATAGAAACATTTGTAGCCGATACCGTAGATTCTGTAGAAGCATTTAGGATTAAATATTTAGGCTCCAAAGGAATCATCAAAAACCTGATGGGCGAAATGAAAAACATTGCTGCAGAGCAGCGTAAACATACTGGGTTAATTTTAAATGAGCTCAAACAGGCAGCAGAGTCAAGATTTGAGCAATTTAAGGCATCACAACAGCCACAGCAGATTGCGGCAGATACAACTGATTATACATTGCCGGGTATTCCCTTGGAAGCAGGTAGCCGTCATCCTTTGAGTATCGTAAGAAATCAGGTAATAAAAATTTTTAATAAACTTGGCTTTGCATTGGCCGAAGGCCCGGAAATAGAAGATGACTGGCACAATTTCGGCGCTATGAATATGCCTGAAAACCACCCTGCTAGGGATATGCAGGATACTTTTTACATCAGCAAAAATCCAGATTGGTTACTTCGTACACATACCAGCAATGTGCAAGCCAGAGTAATGACCAATCAAAAGCCACCCATAAGAATCATCTGTCCAGGTCGTGTATATCGTAATGAAACAATCAGTGCCAGGGCGCATTGTTTCTTCCATCAAGTAGAAGGATTGTATGTAAATGAAAATGTAAGTTTTGCAGACCTCAAACAAACGCTTTATTATTTTGTAAAGGAAATGTTTGGTGCTGATGTTAAGATTCGATTTAGACCAAGCTACTTTCCATTTACAGAACCAAGTGCAGAAATGGATATCAGTTGTTTGATATGTGGCGGTGATGGCTGCGGTGTATGCAAACATACAGGATGGGTAGAAATTTTGGGAAGTGGTATGGTGCATCCAAATGTGTTAGAGAATTTTGGAATTGATTCAAATAAATACACCGGTTTTGCTTTTGGAATGGGTTTAGAAAGAATATGCCAATTGAAATATCGAGTAAATGACTTAAGACTTTACTCACAAAATGATGTAAGATTTTTGAAACAATTTACAGGTGCTGTTTAATTTAATTTGATAGAAAGGGGGGCCATCAATCCCATTGTTTTTTCCCAAGATGAGCATTATCGTTAGAATTTTTAAACTATTTTCCGAATAACAATTTTGATTTTTAGGTAAATGAGTACT
>ERZ650309.1066-NODE-1066-length-13085-cov-3.672295_pt1 | contig 13085 bp, 11 predicted proteins | sample MGYA00376245_ERZ650309 | MGnify/ENA primary metagenome ERZ650309 (study PRJEB26733, sample SAMN07839294) | wastewater metagenome | biome: urban; feature: wastewater treatment plant; material: waste water | place: USA: North Carolina | collected 2016-04-26 ...
GAACAAACAAAGATAGTGATTCGCAACGCACGCAAAGACGGCAACGAAATGATAAAAGATCTGGTGAAAAACGGATTGAGCGAAGATATCGGAAAAGACTCGGAAGAGACAATTCAGAACCTTACCAATGAATACAATACCAAAGTAGAAAAGATGCTGGTGGTTAAAGAAGAAGAGATTATGACGATTTAATTTTCAGTTGACAGACAACAAAATTATAAGTTGGCAATAATAAAAAAGGTGTTCATTTCTGAACACCTTTTTTATATTTCAACAACATCTGTGTTTATACTTTCTCGCCGCCTTTGGTCAGCAGTTTATACTCCCCTAAGTGCAATGACGAATCCTGAATCAAGCGTACTATTTTACCTACTTTTGAATACCATTTCATCCTGAAAGAAAACGTATCTTTTTTCATGAAGGCGTAAATAAACGGATGCACGTACAACAGGAAGTTTTTTTCCTTATGTGTTTTCAGATGGTTTAATTCCATCTCGATATTATCAATAATCTGCAGCGGCTGATCTACTTTGTATTTGCTGTTGGCGTGCAATAAAGGCTCACGCGTATCCACCACTACCTGCTCTTTCATACGCTGGCGGGTAATTTCCATCAGACCGAATTTACTAACCGGCAGAATCACGTGTTTCGCTTTATCAGGCTTCATGGCTTCCAGCATCGCTTCGTACAATTTGTGTTTGTACTCCGCAGATTTCATATCTATAAAGTCAATTACAATGATACCGCCGATATCACGCAAACGCAACTGTCGTGCAATTTCCTGCGCAGCCTCCACGTTGATATTAAACGCCAGTGTATCCTGTGCAATATCTTTTTTTACTTTAGGGCCACTGTTTACGTCAATTACGTGCAATGCCTCCGTGTGTTCCAGAATCACATAGGCACCACTTTTCAGCGTTACGGTTTTACCAAATGCGGTTTTTACCTGGCGGCTGATATCGAAGGTTTCAAACAAAGGCGTGGTATCTTCGTATTTATTTAATATGGAAGATTGTTCCGGTGCATGTTCTTTGATGTATGCTTTCAGGTCGCCATGCAACGTCTGGTTATCTGTAATGATTTTAGAGAAACTGTCGTTCATCAAATCGCGCACGATAGAAAATGTTTTACTCATTTCCTTCAGTAACAACTTCGGCGGATTATTGAATTTTATATTTTCCGTCATCACTTTCCACTTGTTCAGCAGATTTTCTACATCATGTTGTAATTCTTCTTTGCCCACACCTTCCGCGTTCGTACGCACCACAAATCCGAAATTTCTGGGTTTGATTTTTTGCATCACGTCAATCAGACGTTCGCGTTCTTCCTGCTTATCAATTTTTTTAGAAATACCAATGGAATTGGTGAAGGGTACCAACACTACATATCGTCCCGGAATAGAGAGCTCACAGGTAAGTCGTGGTCCTTTGGTGGAAATGGCTTCTTTGGAAATCTGAAAGATGAGAATATCACCTTTTTCCAAAGCATCGGTCATTAAACCATCCTTTTGAATAGTTGGTTCAAACTCAAATTTATCCAATAAGTGTGATTGCTCAGCCCTGAATGCTTCCGAACTGAATTTGCGAACAGAACGGATATACGGACTTAAATCTGAATAGTGTATAAAAGCATCTTTATCGTGACCGATATCCACAAAGGCTGCATTTAATCCCGGATTTATCTTTTTAACTCTGCCTAAATAGATATCTCCGGCTGCAAAACCTTCTTTGTCGTACGCATCAAGATGGTATTCGACTAATTTTTTATTCTCAAGAAGAGCAATTTCAACACCTTTGGAATTAGCATGTATCACTAATTCTTTAATCATAATAGGTGTAAGGTTTAAGTAGTAAGTAATAAGGAATACCTTATTACTTACTACTATTTACTTATTACTTTTTCTTGTGACGGTTCTTTCTTAGTCTTTTTTTACGTTTGTGCGTCGCAATCTTATGACGCTTTCTTTTTTTTCCGCAAGGCATAATTAAACTTTTTTACTTTTTAAATTTTTGACGATCTCGTCTATTTCTTTATTGAAATCTTTATTGTTTACAATCAACTTACACATCTCAAACAAGCGGATGGCTTCATCATTATGTCCGAGTTGTGCTTCCGTTATCGCCAGAAAATACAAGGCTTCTGTATTTTGCGGTTCTAACTTCAATATTTTCTGTAAGCGTTCTTTTGCTTTATCAAACTGTCCGGACTGTATCGATAATCTGCCTAATGCCAGTAAAACAGGAACATTATCCGGTAAACTGTCTGACAACTGGCGCAAGATTCCGATTCCTTTCATTGGTTCCTGAGAACCTTGAACGTATGCATCTGCCAGTTTTATCTTCAACTCCACATCACTGCCATCTTTCTGTACAGCCTCTTCGTAAGAACGGAGCGCAAAGGTAATCAAATTATTTAAAATTACAGAGTCTCCCGTTGATTTATATGCATTTACGAGCACATCTCCGGCATCTGCCAGCGCTTTTTTACTGGCTTCAATTTTGGCAAACTGATAGAAGTAATAAGAACCTAATGCGGGATTATTAAGATTCTTCCAGAAATCGGAAGTTTGCAGGTATAATTTCTTTAAAGTTGAGGTATCTGCAGGCTTTGCTGCTTTTATAGCGTCAATAATTACTGTCAACTGTTTTTTTTCAGCCGGAAGTAACTTTGCCGTTTGCTGTTCTTCATATTGCTCAAAAGAAAATGACTCCGCTTTTACGGCTGTTGAGCTATTCTCTTTTTTAACAACGGTTTTACCGCCAAAATAAAGTGCTAATGCTAAAATTAATGTACCTACCCCTAAAGCTATCTGTCCCTTCTGCACGTCTTTAGTCCTATTCTTTACCGGTCAAGCGTTTTGCACTTGAATCTTTGATTTGTTCAACAAAAACTTTAGATGGTTTGAACGCCGGAATCTGGTGTTCAGGAATTTCTATAGCGATATTTTTCTTGATATTACGTCCGATTTTTGCTTTACGGGTTTTTACGATAAAACTACCGAAACCGCGTACATACAGATTCTCACCGTCAGCCAAAGTATCTTTTACTTCTTTGAAGAAAGCCTCCATGGCTACTAATACGTCAACTTTAGGAACGCCTGTTTTTTCTGAAATAGTGGTGATAATGTCTGCTTTTCTCATGGTTATTGTTTAAATGGACTACAAAAATGCAACTTTTTTTCTAACTAACTTACTAATATACACGAAATTAGGGTTTTTTTAATATTCGACCATAGTTTGTATTACGGCGGATTGAAAATAAAAACCTACTGTTTCATTATTTTGATACTTGCCCGACTACCTTTTGAACTTTCCATGATAAGAATATAGCTTCCTGATGGAATATCTGATGAAATATTTAATTGAAGGTTATGCTTCCCGGGCATTTCATTTACTTGAGACACTAAAGTTTGTATAACCTTGCCCTGCATATCTGATAAATAGATGGAAATATCCTGTTCTTCCTTCAACTCATACTTCAAGATACTTGATGCAGAAACAGGGTTGGGATAGATAAGCATAGCATTGTCTTTCTTAGAGAAATCTTTTGTGCTTAATGTCAGCTCTGATAAATATCGGGCAACTGCAAAATCTGTTGCCAGGGAATTAGCATCATCGTTGCGGTCACCAACAGCAACAATTTTGTCATCCTGCTGAAGGGCTATTGCATTGCAAAAGCTATTTCTTGTAGAGTTAAATTCGGTAAGTAACTTCCCATCATTGCTAAATGAATTATCAAGAATACCGTTAGCTGTATACCTGCAAATATTAAAATAATTTCTCCCGTTTGTATAAACATCACCACCGATAACTATTTTGCCGTCGGTTTGAATGGCCAAACTATGCGGAAAATCTTCACTGTTATTATCTACATCTGTGATGGTAATACCACGTGTACCAAACGTAGTATCCGTTGAACCATTTGAATTAAATCTCGCAACAAATATATCCCATTTCACTGTAGTATTACGATAGTAATTGCCTGTCACTACTATTTTACCATCTAGTTGTACCTTTAACCCTTCTAATTCGAAATTACCGGTATATTTAGTGCTATCTATCCTGGTATTCATTATCCCGTTTATACCGAATGTAGAATCGCGTTCACCGTTTTGCTGAAATCGCATTAGACTTATTCCTTTGCCAGTTCCGCCTATTATTATTTTTTCATCCTGCTGGATATCCATTGCATTTAGTTTGCCTGAAAAATTATAAAATACAATCTTGCCATCTCCGCTGAAATTGTCGTCAAAAGATCCGTCTGAATTATATCTTGCGACGATATAAGAGTTGTTGGTAAGAGTAAGGTCCTGTACGAGGTAACCTCCAAATACAATTTTTTTATCTGGCTGGATTAACAAACAGGTGGATAATGCACTATAACCAAAGTGTATGGTTTTTATTCCTGTACTATTGAAGGTACTGTCAATACTACCGTCTATATTATACCTCACAGCAAAAAAATCATACTGACTTGAAAAAAACGGAATCTCAGAATATCCGGAAACTACTATTTTGCCATTTTGCTGTATAGTCACCGCTGTAACATAGTCTCTTGTATTTCTGATGTCGGTCACTACTTTCCCATTTGTTCCGAAAGTGTTGTCCAGTGTGCCATTGCTGTTATACCTGACAATACCTATATCTGTTTTTGTAGTAGCATCGCCGCTCGTTAAACCTGCCACTACAATCTTTCCATCTGTTTGTATGGCACACGCTTGTGCCTGATCTCCTTTTCCGGCAATATCTGTAATTACCTTTCCTGTCGAATTAAACATATTATCTAAACTGCCAGCAGGCTGACTGAATACTTTAGATATTAAAAAAAGTCCAATTGCCAGAAGTAAACATTTTCTCATAAAAACAGCTTAAGTTATATTATTAATCAGCTAAGATAATACATTTTGATAAATTATTAATTTTTAGACACCTATTAAGTACATTTGAAAGGAAAATGTAAAAAATTAACACGTCAATTTTCTATATACTGTCAATGAAATCCTTCTCCAAAAAACTCTTAGAATGGTACAATCCTGCGAGCAGAAATCTGCCGTGGAAACAAACCAATGACGCCTATAAAATATGGTTATCTGAAATTATTTTACAGCAAACACGCGTGGAGCAGGGAACCCCGTATTATCTGGCATTCATTAAGCAGTATCCCACGGTAAAAAAACTGGCGGCGGCACCATTGGACGATGTATTAAAACTCTGGGAAGGCCTTGGCTACTACTCTCGTGCCAGAAACCTGCATGTTGCAGCACAACAAGTCATGGAAGAACACAAAGGAAAATTTCCGGAGACACACGCTGAAATTTTGCAACTGAAAGGCATTGGAAATTACACGGCGGCAGCTATTGCTTCGTTTGCATACAATTTGCCACACGCTGTTTTAGACGGGAATGTCTTCCGGGTATTATCCAGAGTTTTCGGTATAGAAACACCCATCGACAGTACGGAAGGCAAAAAGCAATTTGAGCAATTGGCCCAGCAATTACTGGATAAAAAAAATCCCTCCACCTACAATCAGGCAATCATGGATTTCGGGGCGCTGGTGTGCAAGCCGCAAAATCCCTTGTGCGAGCAGTGTCCGTTCAGTTCTGAATGCAAAGCATTGGAATTAAATAAAATAAGTTTATTGCCGGTGAAAGCCAAGAAACTGATAAAATCCGAACGACATTTCCATTATTTCGTGCTGTTTGATGCGAAAGATATTTACATCAAACAACGGACAGCAAATGATATCTGGAAAGGGCTGTTTGAGTTTCCTGTTTTTGAAAGTCCACAGTCGACAGTCAATAGTCAACAGATTGTTTCTCATCCCTATATCAAAAAATACGGTGAACCGTCGACTGTCGACTGTCGACTATCATACAAACAAACCCTTTCCCATCAATATATTAATGGTCATTTCTATGAAATAAAACTGGGAAAACTCCCAAAACTTGATAAAACATACCTTAAAATACCCAAAAACACGATTTTAAACTATGCCTTTCCAAAAATTGTCCGCTCCTATTTGGAAGATAGATTAAATTTTTTAACTTAGATAAGTGAATTAACTTGACAAACATCAAATTATCTATATTTGTAAATTAATTGTACGGCTATGAGTGTTAACAAAGTAATTTTAATCGGACGATTAGGTAAAGACCCGGAAGTGAGAAAGATAAATGCTACTACTACAGTTTGCAATTTCCCTTTAGCAACCAACGAATCCTACAAAAACCAAGACGGTTCTTACACAGAACAGACCGAATGGCACAATATTGTGATGTGGAGAGGTGTGGCTGAAAGAGCAGAGCGTATTTTAAAGAAAGGAAGTACTATATTTGTGGAAGGAAAACTCAGAACGCGCTCGTGGGAAGATAAAGAAAACCATAAACGCTACACTACAGAAATCGTAGTGGAGAATTTCCAGTTATTAGATAAAAGAGAACAAAGCGGTACACCGCAGGCAAACAGCGAAAACAAAAGCGGTTCAGAATCAACCTCATCATCAGAGACAGTGACTGAACCAAATTTTGATGACGATTTGCCTTTTTAATGTAAAGTAATTTAAGCACCTTGGACGACGGCATTCCCATACCCTACTTATTTAATTTCCTACTGACAATTCCCTGGAGCGAAATCTTCAACCCGTTTGATATCACCTATATCTACGAAATCATCGGAATCATAATTCTATTGTTTCTAACCGGTATGATGAGCTCTACCGAAGTAGCACTTTTCTCACTGGATTATCATCAGCTGAAAGAAATAGAAACCAATGACGATAAGACAGATGACATGATTCTGGATTTCATCAATAAACCACGCCGTTTACTGGCTACCATTCTTTTAGCAATTACCTTATTCAGCTTAAGTATTGTTTTATTGTTTGAATCGCTTGTTGAACTCAGCGTAAAACATGAATTCTTAGAAAATCACAAAACGATCGAATTTATCGTGAAGGTGAGTTTTGAAACATTCATTATCGTTTTATTTGCGGAAGTGATTCCGAAAATTTATGCCTCTCAGAATAATTTAAAAGTTGCGCGTCTTTTAATCCATCCGATTAAATTTTTCAGTACCATCTTCGCACCTTTCGTAAAAGCGCTCATTTTTACATCTACTTTTTTTGAGAAAAGACTGGAAGGTGCCAACAAAAGTGTTTCTGCAAAGGATATTGACGAAGCCATAGACATTACCACCTCTCAGGATAAAAATGATACCGAAAGAAACGACACCAAAATCTTAAAAGGTATTGTAAAATTCGGCAATATTGCCGTTCCACAAATCATGCGTTCGCGTATGGATGTGGTGGCTGTAGAAAAAGATGTCAACTTTGAAGAACTCCTGAAAATTGTCCGGGAATCCGGCTACTCGCGTATTCCGGTAATGGAAGACAATTTCGACAAAGTAGTAGGAGTTTTGTATGTTAAAGATTTACTGAAATTCATAGACGCGGATAATAACTTCCACTGGCAGCAGCTGATACGTCCGGCACTTTATGTTCCGGAATCTAAAAAGATTGATGACCTGCTGGAAGATTTCCAGACCAAACGTGTACACATGGCCATTGTAGTAGATGAATACGGCGGCAGTTCGGGTATCGTTACTTTAGAAGATGTGTTGGAAGAAGTGATTGGTGATATCAAAGATGAGTTTGACGATGCAAGCGAAATTGATTTCAAAAAACTGGACAATCACAATTTTATTTTTGAAGGAAGAACGGCGTTGAACGATGTTTGTAAAGTACTGGAAATTCCAACGGATACGTTTGATGATGCGCGCGGCGATGCGGATTCTATGGCTGGTTTGATTTTAGAATTAAATTCTGAAATTCCGATTGAAGGCGACGAACTAAAATACCAGCATTTTACGTTTCTTATTTTAGAAGCGGATAAGACAAGGGTGATTAGAGTAAAGGTTACATTAGGCAATTAACGATGAACGATTAACAATTAAAAATTTTTAGAAGAAATGCAAAATAAGAATTTAGAAAAATTCACATTGTTCATTGTTCATTGTTCATTGTTCATCCTTTTCACATCCTGTCAGGAAAGCTATACCCCTAAGCGAAACGGCTATTTCCGCATTGATTTTCCAAAAGAACGTAATTTCATTTCGTATGATAACGCAACCTGTCCATTTACATTCGAATATGCGGATTACGGAAAGATACAAAAGGATTCGTCCAACGTAGAGGAAATGCACGAGCATCCTTGCTGGTTCAATATCATCTTTCCGGAATACAAAGCAAAAGTGTATTTAAGTTATACCGCCATCAGCTCATCCAATCCGCTGGATAAATTAATCAAAGACAGTTACAAGCTGACTTTCAAACATACCGTAAAAGCTGACTACATAGACGAAACACCTGTTAGCGGAAAGAACAAACATGTTTCGGGAATTATGTATGATGTAGGCGGCAATGCAGCCAGTGCCGTACAGTTTTATATTACAGACAGCAGTCAGCATTTTCTGCGTGGTTCCTTGTATTTTTATGCCTCACCAAATGCCGATTCAATTGCACCGGCGGTTACCTACTTCCGCAAAGATGTAGAGCATATTATCGAAACGCTGCAGTGGAAGTAAAATTAAACCACTTATTTAAAACACATTTATTATATTTGTTTTATGAACAAATATATTCCAGCAATCATATTATTGTTTTTCAACATAACAGTAAAAGCACAGCAAACACCTACCATTGATTTTTTAGCAAGTAATCAAAAGATAACGGCTAAAAAAAATCAGTTGATTATTTCAGCTGATTACTATAAGAAAGATAAGGCTGATTCAGAAGATAATTCAAAACGTGCAAAACGTTTAAAAATAACAGGCCTCGTATTTACCAGTCTAGGTGGCGCCGGTATTTTAACCACTACACCATTCGTAATTATTTATGGCGTATCAGATAATTATACAAATCATCACATTGGTGATTTTGCTGCCGCTTTAGTTGGAATTATGGGATACACACCAAGTACCGCATGTTTAATTACAGGCATTCCTATGACTGTTGTTGGTTTTAAAAAATCAAAAAAACAGAATAGTTACAAGGAATTTTAGTGAGATACTTAATCTTACTTATCATAAATATACTTCCACTGTTGTGCGGCTTCTAATTGCAAGGCCAACTCAAGCAGTAATGCATCTTGTCCGAACGGCGCTACAAACTGCACACCTACAGGCATATCGTTGGATGCTGTTCCTAATGGCAACGAAATGGCAGGCGAACCTGATATATTGAACAAAGGCAGAAAGGATGCAAAATCAGCACCACGCCAGGCGATTTCTTTATAATCTAATAAAGGCGAGAAATAACCAATTTCCGGCGTACGCTTGGTCGTTACTGCCGTCATGATGATATCATAATCTTTCTCTAATTTATCTTCCGTTGCTTTTGCAGAACGCACCAACGTGCTTATGCTGCTTAATAATTTTGTTTTTCGTTTGGCAAATGTTTCTGCCAAGCCTAATGTAAATGGTTCCAACACAGATTTATCTACAGCTGCACCATGTGTCAGTCTTCCGAAATTGATAGACATATAAGATAAAAAACCGTAATAGGTCAGATAATGCAAGGTAAGTGATTCTATATCCAAAGGTACTTTTATCATCTCAACTGTATGTCCTAAGGATTCTAATAATTTCGCCGTTTCCAACTGCACGCGAAACGTATCTTCATCCATGTGTCCCTGCTTGCCTTCCGGTAAGTTTTCAAAAAAGGCAATTTTTAATTTTCTGTTTAATGGATTTTGTACATGTCCTATTCTTGGCAATCTGCTATTGTAATGAAATTTTTCCGCAGCAGCATAAAACGCAGCGGTGTCGCGTACACTGCGTGTCAGCACACCCTGATAGACAATATTCACCGGCAAGGTTTCCGTGCCTTCCATATAAAACAACCGTTTACGTGTTGGCTTCAAACCCACCAAACCACAACAAGATGCCGGAATACGGGTAGAACCGGCACCATCATTCGCAGTAGCAATCGGCACCACACCACTGGCCACCATGGCAGCAGAACCGGATGATGAGCCACCCGTTGTATAATCTGTATTCCATGGATTTCTGGTGATATGCCATTTTTCATTTTCTGTGCTGCAAATAAATCCAAACTCCGGCATGGTCGTTTTGCCGATACAGTTCACACCGGAAGAAAAAAACTGATTGACATATTTACTGTTTTTCTTCGCAACTTTGGAAACAAATGCACCGGTACCTTTTTGCACCGGATATCCTTTAATAAAATCATTATCTTTTACGAAAGTAGGAACACCGTAAAATGGTCCATCGTGATTTAGTTTGTCATTATTACGTGCATCATCATACATCTTAATAGCGATGGCACCTAAGGTTGGATTTACTTTTTCCGCACGTGCAATGGCTGCTTCGGTTACTTCTTTTACGGATATTTTCTTTGTTGCAATGGCTTCTGCAAGCGCTGTGGCATCCATCGTACCGAGTGCATCATCGGTAAAGGCGTTGATTCTTTTTCCCATGCTTTAAATCTACAAAACTAAATTGGAAGAATAGATTAGCTTTTGCATAAAAATGAATGCTATCAAAAAACAAAACACATAGAAACATAGAGATGAAAGCTAAATGGTTAGTAGAAACCTAAACGGTCCCCTCATAAACAAACATAGGTAAGCGAAACTTACTTCTATATTTTCTTGTCAGGCGAACAGCATTGTATGGTCTGATTTGCTCTTTTTTTTATTAAAACTATGTGTCTATGTGTTTTAAAAATTCCAATACTTTTTTATTCTTTTCAAATTTACACATCAGCTAATTAATTATCTTTGTTTCAATGCAATCTACCGCAACAAAATCATTTCTGGCTACTCCTATCGAGTATCTGAAAGGCGTTGGCCCGGAGCGTGCAGACATTCTTAAAAAAGAATTGGAGATTTTTACCTTCGGCGATTTGCTGAAATTATATCCTTATCGCTACATCGACCGCACACAGTTTTATTCCACACAGCACATCGACAACACACAAACCTTCATTCAACTAAAAGGAAAACTAAAAGACATTCGCGAACTCGGCGAAGGACGTGCAAGACGTCTGACTGCTGTTTTTTATGATGCTGACGGAGAAATAGAATTGGTCTGGTTTCAAGGTGTGAAATGGTTAGTGAAAAGCCTGAATACCAAAGAAACATACGTGTTATACGGCAAACCGAGCTGGTTTAACGGCAAGCTCAACATCACGCATCCTGATCTGGAACCGTGCCACGATAATCGTGGCACGATAGATGGCGAAAGCGGAACCTTCCGTGCGCTCTACAACACTTCGGAAAAAATGAAGACCAGAAGTCTGGACAGTAAAGGCATTTCCAAATTGATGATGACCTTGCTGGCGCAACTGAAGCCGGAACATATTTCTGAAAATCTGCCGAAAGACATCTTGTCCAAATACCAACTGATGAGCCGGTATGAAGCCATCAAAAATATTCATTTGCCTTCAACTTTAGCCTTGCAAACCGCAGCCGTTAAACGCCTGAAGTTTGAAGAATTATTTCTGATACAATTAAATTTACTGCAATTAAAAATTATCAGAAAACGGGAAGCCGGTATCTTCTTTGAAAAAGTAGATCATTATTTTAAAAACTTTTACGAACAGGCTTTACCGTTTGAACTGACGAATGCGCAGAAACGCGTGCTGAAAGAAATACGAAAAGATACCTTATCGAATAAGCAAATGAATCGCTTGCTGCAAGGCGATGTGGGTTCCGGAAAAACCATTGTGGCCTTGCTAACGATGCTGATGGCAATTGACAATAATTATCAGGCGGCATTGATGGCACCGACAGAAATTTTAGCACAACAACATTATGCAGGTCTTAAAGAACTATGTGAAAAAATCGGTGTGCGCATTGAACTACTGACAGGTTCTTCCAAATCCAAACACCGCAAAGAATTGCTGGCGGATTTGGCAGAAGGCAAAATTCATATTTTATTAGGCACACATGCTTTACTGGAAGACAATGTCATCTTTAAAAATTTGGGTATTGTGGTGATTGATGAACAACATCGTTTTGGTGTGGCACAACGTGCAAAACTCTGGAAGAAAAACACCATTGCACCACATATTTTAGTAATGACGGCAACACCGATTCCACGCACGTTGGCCATGACGTTGTACGGCGATTTGGATGTGTCTGTATTGGATGAATTGCCGCCCGGAAGAAAACCTATTAAAACCGTGCATCGCTACGAAACACAGCGTATTGGTGTGTTTGATTTTATGCGTGATGAAATAAAATTAGGCCGGCAAATTTATATCGTATATCCGTTGATTGAAGAAAGTGAAAAACTGGATTTGGTGGATTTACAAAACGGCTTTGAAAGTATATCGCGTGCCTTTCCACTGCCGCAGTACAACGTAAGTATTGTGCATGGAAAAATGAAATCTGAAAATAAAGATTTTGAAATGCAGCGTTTTGTAAAAGGCGAAACGCAGATTATGGTGGCCACGACTGTGATTGAAGTAGGCGTGAATGTGCCGAATGCCAGTGTAATGATTATTGAAAATGCGGAACGTTTCGGCTTGTCGCAGCTGCACCAGTTGCGCGGCAGAGTTGGACGCGGCGCGGAACAATCGTATTGCATTTTAATGACGACGCATAAGATTAGTGCCGATGGCAAGACGCGCATAAAAACGATGGTGGATACCAACGACGGGTTTAAGATTGCCGAAGTGGATTTGCAGTTGCGCGGACCCGGCAATATGGAAGGCACACAGCAAAGCGGCAACGTGGATTTAAAGATTGCCAACTTAGCAACAGATGGACCGATTATAGAAGAAGCCCGCAAAGCTGCGATTGCTTTACTGGAAGAAGATGCCACTTTAGAAAAACCTGAAAACGCTGCCTTAAAATATTATCTGCAACACCAAAAGAATAGCAATAGTATTTGGAGGAATATTAGTTGAGTTATTTATCACAGAGTGGTACGGAGACGCTGTATTACCTCACCCGACTGTGTCTACGACACAGCCACCCTCTCCATTTGGAGAGGGATGTCAAGCAAAGCTTGACAGGGTGAGGTCAGCACCAGAAAGGAAGCAATAGCGTCTGGAGGAATATT
>ERZ650309.1068-NODE-1068-length-13075-cov-4.579416_pt1 | contig 13075 bp, 8 predicted proteins | sample MGYA00376245_ERZ650309 | MGnify/ENA primary metagenome ERZ650309 (study PRJEB26733, sample SAMN07839294) | wastewater metagenome | biome: urban; feature: wastewater treatment plant; material: waste water | place: USA: North Carolina | collected 2016-04-26 ...
ATCTACACAGGCGAAGACACTCTTTCCCTACACGACGCTCTTCCGATCTGAGCAGCCGCGCTATCAAACTGGTTGAGTCAACGCCGTCGAACTTGGCTTTGTAATTCAGCACCAGCCGATGATTCAGCACCGGAGCGACGACGGCTTTCACATCTTCAAATCCAACCGTAGGCCGTCCGGCCAGCAAGGCAAAGGCGCGTGCGGCTTCGGCCATCGCGATGGCTGCGCGGGGCGAAGCTCCGTACGCGACATAGCTTTTCACCTCTTCGGTCGCTTCGGGCGAATCGGTGTGTGTGGAGGCGACAAGGCGCGAGATGTAACGCGAAACCGGTTTCGGCAGGTAGATACGATCCATCACTTCAAACAACTGTTGAAGCTGTTCGGCGGAAACAATGAATTCCGGCTGTGGAGCTTCGCCGCGACGGCGCGTGGAAATGATTTGATCCAGGGTTTCGACATCCGCGCCGCCAACATTCAGCTTGAACAGAAACCGATCCAGTTGCGCTTCGGGCAGCGGATACGTTCCTTCCAGTTCAATCGGGTTTTGCGACGCCAGCACAAAAAACGGATCAGGCAATTGCCGCGTTGCGCCGAGCAGGGTGACAGCGCGTTCCTGCATGGCTTCGAGTAAGGCGGATTGTGTTTTGGGCGAAGCGCGATTGATTTCGTCCGCCAGCAGCAAATTGGTGAACACTGGCCCGGCGTGAAATTCCATGGCGCGGCGGCCATCGCTGTCGCCTTGCAGAATGTGAGTGCCCAGTATGTCGCTCGGCATCAGGTCAGGCGTAAATTGGACTCGTTTAAATTGCAGGCCGAGCAAATCGCCCAAGGTTTTGACCAGCGCGGTTTTGCCTACGCCGGGCAACCCTTCCAGCAAAATATGGCCGCGGCTCAGGATGCCTGTCAGCACCAGCCGATGCAGCTCTGACCGCCCAAGCAAGATGCGGTCAAGTTGCGCCAACACGCGGTTGGCAAGTTCGATTGCCGGATTGATTTCTTCGGGTTGGAGAATTGTTTGCATAGTCTGTGGTTGTTGGTCGGTGGCTGATGATCGGCAAGTAATGGCGTTACCGACCACTGACCACCGACGACTGATTACTTTCGATCAAAGTATTTTTTGACTGCGCCTTTGTGTTTCGGCAAAACGGTTTGCGTGTACGCTGATCCGCCGCCGACTGCTGAACTATTCAACGCGCCGTGCGCGGCCAGAGTGCCTTTCTGGACTTCGGGTGCTGAAGCGCTGAGGCCGACCAATTGGCTGTCTTGCAAACCGGCAATGGAACCGGGCGGCAACGCTTTCTCTTTGAACTTGGCGTTATTTTCATCGGAACCATCCGACCAAGTCATTGCTGCGTCACCGCGACCGCGGCTGACTCCGCCTTTGCCGTCTTTGCCGCCGGAACCATCACCTTCGCCTTCCTGCCATTTTGCCAGCGCATCAGCGACAGACATTTTCTGAGCATTTTCCTTCAAGAACTTCGACAGCGCAGAGTTGTCTCGCTTGTTCGCCGAAGCGCCGCCTTTCAGCGAGTTCGGGTTGATGTTGCCGCGATTCATTTCTGACTGGTTCAGCTTGGAAAGCTGCTGGTTAAGCTTTTGTTTCGACTGGTTGAGAGCATTGGCAAGTTCTTTTAACTGCTCCGGTTTCAGCGATCCGTTTTTAATGGCTTCCTGCGTTTCCTTGGAAAGCTGGCTGGTCAAGGCTTCGTTCTCTTTCATTGCGCCTTGCATCATCGTCGAAAGCGTTTGCATGGCTTCAGTCATGGTTTTGGCATCGAGCTGATTACTTCCGGCCATCAAGCCTTCGGCCAATGCTTCGGCTTTGTCCATTTGCGCCTGTTTTTCAGCAGCAGAGGCTGCGGCGTCTTTGGCAGTTTTTTCAACCAAGTTCGCCAGATGATCGAGCGCTTCCCAGGTTTTGGCGGGATCTTCGCCTGCGGCTTCGGCGGCCAGTTGAGTCAGTTTTTCCTTTAGCTCTTCGGCCTTGGCTTCGCTGAGAATTTGTTCTTCTTTCAGCGTTTCGATCTGCGCGGCCAGTGTTTCCGCTTCTTTGCCGACATCCAACGCGCGTCCCGCATTGACCGAAACGTATTTGATGGGCAACAGCAAACTGATGGCGGTAAAAACCAACGACAACACTAGCAAGCTCCACGCTCGTGAGCTTCGCCAGCGCAAACGTGGCAGATTTACCGAGTTCAAGCGATCTTCCCAATTGCCGAGCGACTGTTCGCCAGCCGTCATCAATAAGCCGCCAAAATCATTCTGTTGGTCGAGCAGGGAACGAACAGCAGACTGGGTTGGCAATTGTTTTTTGGCAATCAGATAAGCCGCGATGAGGGCCAGAAAAATTCCGGCGGCTCCGATCAGTAGAGGTCTACGCGGCGTGGCAATTGAAACGCGCAAGGCCAACGACACTGCACCCCAGGAAAAACACCACACCGTAGAAATCAGCAGCCACGTTTTCAGTGTTAACAGAATGGTCAGCTTCCCCAGAAAAGTTTGAATGGCGCGGTCGTAGCTGGCTGAGCTGATTGGCAGAATGATTTCTTCTTTCATAATTGAAGCATACCAAAGTTAAGTCTGCTGAGTCTCTCAAAAACTTCTTTCGCGGTTTGGAATGCGCGGCTATGATCGCTAGAGTAGACGCTTGGCCAGGCTCCGCTGTTCCACAAAGATTTGGCCAAAATACAGAACATCGCAAGAACCAAATTTGAAAGCGTTCCGTTAATAATTCGGAACCCCTTGCGATAACACCTTAATTCAAATTCAGGAGACTCTATGTTGATGACTTTTTGTGCATTGCTGCTTAGCTTGCTGACTGTAATTCCCAACGATCCCGTCGTTGCTGCCGCTCAGAATGGGCGCGAGCCGATTGAATACAAATTGCTGGCGACCAACAAAACTTCAACAATGGAAAAGGAAATGAATCAGGCTGCGGCTGATGGGTTCCGTTTTGAAGGGACGATGGGAGGCGAAACTGCTGGCGGAGGCAATGAAATTGTCGTGATTATGTCGCGCCGTCAGAGTTCCAGCAGCGAGCGGTTGCAATACAAACTGCTGGCGACGAATAAAACCTCTACCATGCAGAAAGAACTGACTGATGCAGGCGCTCAAGGGTATAGCTATGTTGGCCAGTCGGTTTACAGCTCGGCTTTTGGCGGCAGGGAAGTCGTCGTCATTACGGAACGAAACGACAAGGTGAAAACCACTTATGAATATCGTTTGCAGGCGACCAGCCGGACTTCGACCATGCAAAAAGAATTGAACGCGGTCGGAAGTGACGGGTTTCAGTTTTGTGGAATTACGGTGGCAGAGACGGCGTTTGGCGGCAAAGAAGTCGTGAGCATTTTGCGGCGAGCGAAATAAATGTTGGCCCGGAGTGCGGCATTTCACGCCGCACTCCGGGATTGGCTATTTGCCTTTGATTGCTTTCAACAAACGCTCGGCGTGGTTGCGGGCGATGAGCGGCACGCCTTCGTCGAGCTTGATGTCGTTTAGCAGCGGAACAAACCGGTTCGGGTCAGCAATGCGCTTGGAGCGTAAATCGTCATCCAGCAGCCGCAATTGTGCGGGAGTGGAAATCGGGTCAGTCGAACGAACAACTTCGATTTCGAAAAAGCGCGTTTCCTGATTGATCAGGTTTTGAAAGGTGTCGCGTAACTGGGACATTGCAGAATTGTCCGTGTAATTGAATTTCACCGTCCGCTCTTTGCCGCTGCGCGTTTGAGAAATGGTCACGGTTCCCAGGTGCGAAAAATCCTTTTTGTGTTGGTACCCTTCCTGACTGGATAGAAAATTCAACTGATCAAACAGGGATTGAATCCGCGTCAGCAGAGTTGGAGAAACTGCCAATTCGTTGACGATCTCTTCGCTGTCTTTCTTTTTGAATCGGAACGTGCCGCGCCCCGTGCCGTCGAACTCGACTTCCTGAAGCGGCGTGGTGAATTTTTCATTTTCGAACCGGTAGTGGTAAGAAATTGCAGCCGAGCTGCTGCCGCTGTCTGAAGTGTTAGTTTGCGTAAGTTTGAGTGGAGTTTGTGAAGCGGCTTCGTTGTGAAGTGTCAGGACAGCGAAGGTGATAAAAAGTGCCAAAGCTAATTTATGCATAGGTGAATGAGGAAGGGAGTCGGCGCGAAGTTGCCGACTCCCGACAGCCATCTATTGGCCGCTACTTTGAGCGGAAACTTTCTTCTTGCCAAAAGGCTCAGCCAAAAATGTCTTGGCCGTTTCCTGAGCATTATCGTAATTGTTGCCGTTGCTAATTGCCTTGTTGTATTCAGTCACGGCACGTTCGCGCTGGCCAACCATATCCCAGCAATTTCCGCTGTAAATATAGGACCAGACTTCGACCCAATCGGGTCGCAAATTGCCGCTGAGCGTTTGCTCAAAGGCATCCAATCCTTTTTTCCAGTTGCGTTGGGCAATGTACAGCAAGCCCAGGTTATACCAAGCCCACGAATTGCCGCGATTAAGTTTGATCGCCGCCTGGAATTGTTGTTCGGCTTCGACGTATTCCTGTTCGCGGAAATGTTCGATGCCGCGCCGGACAATGACGCCTTCGCGCAAGGTTTCCGACGTGCGAAGCAGTTTGGTATCCGGATCAGCGAGAACTTCGATCGGATTGCTCTTGGTTGTGATGTCGAAATCCGCAGACGTGCCTTTCAGCCAGATGGTTTGGCGTTCATTGCCGGCTTCGGTTTTCAACATAATGTCCACAGGCATTTCGAAAGTATCCAGGTCCTGTTTGATGGTTCCGGGAACACGGAACGAGCCTTCCTTGGTTCGCAGGATGCGGTATTCAGCGCGGAATTCCGGCACGCCTGTCGAGTCAATCCATTGCCCGAAAAAGAACCGCAAATCTCGACCGGCAGCTTTGGAAGCAAAGGCTTCGAATTCATCCAGCGAGACAGTTTGGCCGTTGTAACGCTTGTAATAATCCTGAAGCATTTTGTCGAAGGTTTGATCGGTCATCAATTGGCGCAACATATTCAGCACCAGCGCGCCTTTGTTGAAGACAATCGAACGAAATGCCGGGGTCTGGTCATCAAGCTGTTTGGGAGCATTGCGGATCGAAGACGATTGTTCGAATGCCAGCGCCTTTTCAAGCTGGGCTTGCACCTCTTGCTGGAATTGCGATTCGTTCAGTTCGTGCTTCATATACAGTAGAGTGCTGAATTCGGCCAAACCTTGTGACAACCAGGTGTCGTCAAAGGATTTCAGCCCGACCCCTTGTCCCCACCATTGGTAAGCGGCTTCGCGCGCCAGCTTTTCGTCGATGCCGGAAGTCAACGCACGGGGCGAAATGAACATCGTTCCCGGACCGGTGTACGTTTCCAGTGTGTCTTCGTCAGTTTCGGCGATGACCACTTTGTTGCCGAAAGCGTGAGGACCGAACTTGGAAGAATAAAACTCCAAATGCTGGCCGACGACTTCCATCGCGTGATCCGCCCATTTTTCGTCGCCCGCTTTGACGTAAAAATCTACGGTGAATTCGGCGAATTTGGCTGAGCGAATTAAATACTTGGCCGCAGCCAACGTGCCAGGCAAAACAGGCTTGTTGCAAACAAACTGATAAGTCGAAAACTCTGCCTTTGTCTTGGGATCAACCAACGGGACTGCCGCGATGGGCTTTTCGCTGTAACCGGCGACCAAAATGTCTTTGGGAACTTTCAGATTGATTTCGTAGGTCGCACGGTCGGCGGCGTATTCGTGAAACGGGAACCAGCGGGCCGCATAAAACAGATACGAACCCGAATCGCCGACATAGGCCAGCCGCGTGGAAATTGGGCCACCTTGTGCAGATTCCAGCGCGCCTTCGTATTCAAACACCAGAGTCACCGGCTGACCGGCTTTGACCACGCTCCCCATATCAACACGAACGTTCATGTTTTCTTTGGCGTCCTGAATGAATTGCAAGCCCGAAGGTTCCTGAACTGCATCCTGTGGTTGAGCGCCTTTTGCCTGAGTTGATTTGGTTTGAGGTTCTTTGTTTAAGTTCGATTTGGGCGGCGCGGCAGGTTTGGCCGCTTTCGGATCATTTGTTTTGGCGGATGCCGGGCGAGCCGATGACGCAGGCTCGGGGCTGTTCATTGCCGTAGTGGCAGGCAGATCGGTTCGTTGAATGCTTTTGACTGCCAGCGAACCGTTTAATTCGAAGATCGCCGTGCGCGTGTCGCTTTGCGGAATAAACCGGACTTCGGCCTTGGCTCGCAGAAGCTGTTCTGCCGGAACCAACTCAGCGTCAATCTTGTAATGCTGAACGTCGAAATCCGCAGTGCCTTTTTGAGCATTTGCTCCCTGTGTTGCCAGCATCAATGACGCTACGGCAATTGCCAGCATTCCGGTCAGGCCGGTCAAGCTGGTCAAGCCGGTCAAGCCAAGCAAGAATTTCCTCTTCATCTCCTCGTCCCCATATGTTGTTTGAATCGTTGTACTGCTTCAGTGACGGCGATTATAACCATCACCTATCGCTTTGTGAATCTACACTGATTGCCTGAACGCCTTTGGATGGCAAACTTGCAGGCAGGTAACGGGTGATTGGGCTTAAGGTGGCGGGCCTTTGATCTGACTGCCCCCACCCGCCACCAGTCGCCAACCGCTTTCTTTGTGGCATAATCTGCGTCGCACGAAAGGCGTTTTGATGAAGCATCTGCTGAAGTTTTACAGATACATGTTCGATTGGGAAAACTACCTGCTCCTGGTCAGGGCAATTAACGCTGCTCGATTGGTCAGAGAGCATTTGCCTGAGCAGGCTTTATCACCCCGCTTTGGCTCTGCATTGACGGCGGTCGAACAGCTTTACTTGTCGCCTCAAACCGGTTGGAAGATTTCCGATGACAAAAAAATCGCCCGTTTTGCCGCTTTCGTTACTGCCTTTCCAGTCGAATGGGGCAAATGCGTGCAGCAATCGTTGATCGTTTACAGGCTGCTGAACGGGTACGGAATCCCTGCAAAAATCTGTTTCGGTGTCAGCCGCGACGAAACCTTGAAAGAGGGGCACGCCTGGGTGATCAAGCTAAGCGAGCCGCAGCACCCGTTTGCCGAAAGGACGGACCCGCGCGAAAAATTCACGATGATTTATACTTCGGTGCATCCTAAAGCGATGGCTGAAGCAATGGAAGCGATCTGAAACTTAACACTGGGGAGCGAGCTGATGACGGTCAAGTGTGAATCTTGTGGAAACGAATTGTCCAAGCAGGTCAAATTCTGCACAAGATGCGGCGTAGCGGTTCCGCAAGCGCAGTCTTATGAAACGAATGTTTACGCCACCGAACCTTTGTCGGCGGACGAAGAGACAGCGGCGGTACAAAATACAGAAGCGCTTGTGCCTGATACGGAAGAATTTCCTCCATCATCGGTTTCGACGGGCAAGGTTTCGCACCCTACCGCTGGCAGGCTGAAAACGCCGATGACTGTTAGCGGTGTTTCAACTTCACCAATTCGGTCGAAATCATCAAAGACACCGGCCACGATTATTGCGTTATTGTTGATCGCTGTTGTTGCCGCAGTGGGTATTTATTTTGCAACCGGCAACCCTTCCACAACAACTGAACCTGTCGCTTCGCCGACTCCGATTGCTGTACCGACGCCGGGCGAAACTCAACAGCCGATAAGTTCCGCAACGCCAGATGTTCAAGTTTCGCCTCAAGAGACTGCTGGAAAAGCTGTTGATACCACCGCCGAAAAAACGAAAACGCCGGCTGGCTTATCGGCAAACCCAACCGGAAACAATGACGCGTCGGGGTTGTTGACCGCTGCAGATCACATCAAATTAGGAGTGAACGCGGTCAATCCTTCAGCGGCACTGGCGGAATACCAACAGGCGCTCAAACTTGACCCTGCCAACACGGATGTCCATTACCTGATGGGACTGGCTTATCAGCAATTGGGGCAACTCGATCAGGCGCTGGACGCCTATCGTCAATGCGCTTCCGGCAAATACGCTTCCGTCGCTGCTCAGCATGTCAAAAAGCTGGAAAAGGACCTGAAGAAAAAAGACTGATCGGGGAGTGTCAGGGCAAAATTCTGACTAATTTTCTTTCCGCTTTCGGGAAATGCCAATCCCGCCAGCGGACAATTCCACCTTCTGAATCTATTTTCTACGACCTGCCAAACTTATCATTCTCAACAATTAAGAGACTTCAGCCGGATTCTGAAAGCTGGCACGGGCTTTGGATAGCTTTCCAAAGTTAAGCTGATTTTTCTGATCAATCTTTATCAAGCTCAGACGGATTTCCATCATCCGTTTGGAGGTGAATATGCGGACTTTGTGGCAAGACCTGCGATACGGCGTTCGGATGTTGTTGAAACAGAAAGGCATCACGATCATCGCTGTGCTTTCGTTGGCACTGGGCATTGGCGCGAATACGGCGCTATTCAGCATTGTGGACGCCATGCTGTTGAGGATGTTGCCGGTCAGGGAACCGGAACGGTTGGTATTGTTTCGCTCAGTGGCTCCGCGTGAATTCAGCGTGGGCAGTTATAGCGGCAATTCTGACACCGACCCGGCGACGGGGCAGCGGAAAATGACTTCTTTTCCGTTTCAGAGCTACCAGCGAATGCGCGAACAAGACAGTCCGCTTTCAGATATTTTCGCGTTTGGAAATGTAGGGTTGAACGTCAGCGCCGATGGCCAAGCCGATGTTGCCAACGGGCAAGCGGTGACGGGAAATTATTACGCCGGGCTTGGAGTGCAGGCGCTCTTCGGTCGTGTGTTGACGGACGACGACGACAAGGCTGCGGCCAGTCCGGTTGCAGTGATCAGCCATCGGTATTGGCAAAAACGGTTTGGTGGCAACGAAGCTGTCATTGGCAAGCAAATCAATCTGAACAATGTCGCCTTCACGATTATCGGCGTCACTCCGCCGGGGTTTGACGGCACGATGGAAGTCGGCTCGACGCAGGATGTGACGATTCCTCTGGCCTGGGAACCGCAGCTTTATACAGATCGGCAGCGTTCGAATTTGAATGGTGCGGGCGTCTGGTGGTTGCGGCTGATGGGACGGTTAAAACCCGGAGCAACCGCAGAGCAGGCACAGGCGCAACTGGTCAATGCGTTTCATCAATCGGTTGTCGAACATCGCTCCGCGCGGCAGGCGCAAGCGCAGGCCACAGGCGGAAATGCCATCAACGACCTTGATCCGAAATCTTATCCGCGCCTGTTTGTGGACCCAGGCGGACAAGGCGAAATGAATACGCGAAAATCTTACGCGCCATCGCTTTATTTGCTGTTGGGTGTCGTCGGATTGGTGCTGCTGATTGCCTGTGCCAACGTGGCAAACCTATTGTTATCACGCGCGGCGGGGCGGCAAAAAGAGATTGGTTTAAGGCTGGCGCTGGGCGCAAGCCGTGGACGGTTGATTCGGCAATTGCTGACGGAAAGCGTGTTGCTGTCTGTCATCGGCGGAGCGCTAGGAATTCTGTTTGCGCTGTGGATCAAAGACGGATTGCTGGCCGTCAACGATTGGGGGCCGAAATCCTTGGAACCGAAACTCGATTGGCGAGTGCTGGGATTCACAATGGCGCTGTCGTTGCTGACGGGAATCATCTTTGGGTTGGCTCCGGCGTGGAAAGCGACCAACGTGGATTTGACTCCTGCGCTGAAAGACAGCGGGCGAGGTTCCAGCGCGGTGTCGCGTTCCTTGCTCAGCCGTGGTTTGGTGGTTGCGCAAGTCGCTCTGTCGTTGTTGCTGCTGGTTGGAGCCGGATTGTTTGTTCGAACGTTGCTGAATTTGCAACGTGTGGAGCCGGGTTTCAATACGGAAAACTTGCTGCTGTTTGGCATCCAGCCCGGATTGATTGGTTACAAAGACGAAAAGCTGACACAGCTTTACGAACGAGCAACCGAACGTTTGGAAGCCATTCCCGGCGTAAAAGCCGTCACCTTTTCGCGCATGGCGTTGCTGGCGCAAGGATCAAGTTCGCGTGGCGTTTTTTTGCGGGACGCTTTGAACGCTCCGCCCGATTCCGAAGGACGCATCAAGGAAAGCGGCGAAGGGTACATTCATCAAGTCCGCGAAAACTTTCTGGAAGCGATGCAGATTCCATTGCTGGCCGGGCGAGGACTGACTTCACGTGACGACGCAACGTCTCAAAGAGTCGTTGTCGTCAATCAAACTTTTGCCAACAAATACTTCCCGAATGAAAGCCCGATCGGCAAACGCTTCGCCTTTGATCCGAAAAAGCCGGATGAAATCGAAATTGTCGGGCTGGTCAAAGATGCCAAATACACGCGTCAACGAGATGATGTGCCGCCGACGGCTTATTCCTCCTGGCGTCAGGAATTGCGTTCGATGGGCAACGCAACCATCGAAGTTCGAACCACCGGAGACCCCGCCAATTCCATTGCCGCCGTCCGTCAGGTGATGCGCGAAGTCGAAGAAAATCTGCCGCTGGTCAACATCCGAACCCAGATCGAGCAGGCCGAAACAACGCTGCGAATGGAGCGGTTGTTTGCCAAGCTGATGACTCTATTTGGGCTGCTGGCGCAGCAACTCGCTTCCATCGGATTGTTCGGTGTGATGGCGTATGCGGTTTCTCAACGAACACATGAAATCGGGATTCGCATGGCTTTGGGCGCGGAACGCAGCGATGTGCTGAAAATGATCGTGCGACAAGGAATGATCCTGGCGCTGCTGGGGGTCGTTCTGGGACTGCTTGGTTCGTATGTGCTGACGAAGTACCTGGAAAGCTGGATGAAGCTGTCGAAGATGCTGTTCGGCGTGCAGCTCAATGATCCTCTAACGTACGGAGTGATTTCGGTTGGGCTGACGCTGGTGGCATTGGTGGCGTGCTTGATCCCAGCGTGGCGCGCGACGAAGGTGGATCCAATGATCGCGCTTCGTTACGAATAGAGGTTGGAAGCTGGATGCTGGAACTCTTCAATGAGCATCTGACATTCAGTGTCTTCCCGGAGAATTTATGCAAACACTCTTGCAAGACCTGCGCTACGGCGAAAACAGCCACCAGCAAGCCGCGCTGTACCGCGACCTGTACCCCGCACCCGGCTCGCTGGTCACCGGCGTGCAGCTGCAGGGCAAGGAGCTGTCCTACAACAACATCGCCGACTCCGACGCCGCCTGGGAATGCGTCAAGGCTTTTGACTCAGTTGCCAACACCGTGGCCTGCGTGATCGTCAAGCACGCCAACCCCTGCGGCGTGGCCGTGGCGGCCAGCCCGCTCGAAGCCTACAAGAAGGCCTTCTCCACCGACCCCACCTCCGCCTTCGGCGGCATCATCGCCTTCAACACCACCGTTGATCGCGCCGCCGCCGAAGCGATCAGCGCCCAGTTCCTGGAAGTGCTCATCGCCCCCGCCTACACCGACGAAGCCCTCGAACTGCTCAAGGCCAAGCAGAACGTCCGCGTGCTGATCGTGCCCCTGGGTGCCGTCAAGCAGCCTGACTACAAGCGCGTGGGCGGCGGCCTGCTGGTGCAGAGCGCCGACTTCGCCCCGATCACGGCGGCCGACCTGAAGGTCGTCACCAAGCGTGCGCCCACCGAGCAGGAACTCGGCGACCTGCTGTTCGCCTGGCGCGTGGCCAAGTACGTCAAGTCCAACGCCATCGTCTACTGCAAGGACGGCATGACCATCGGCGTCGGCGCCGGCCAGATGAGCCGGGTGGACTCCGCCCGCATCGCCAAGATCAAGGCCGAGAACGCCGGCCTGGTCATCCCCGGCTGCGTGGTGGCCTCCGATGCCTTCTTCCCCTTCCGTGACGGCCTCGACGTGCTGGCCCAGGCGGGCGCCACCGCGGTCATCCAGCCCGGTGGCTCCATGCGCGACGCCGAGGTCATCGCCGCCGCCGACGAACAGGGCATTGCCATGGTTCTGACCGGCTTCCGTCATTTCCGCCACTGATCCGCGCCCTCCCATGAAGATCCTTGTCATCGGCTCCGGCGGGCGCGAACACGCGCTGGCCTGGAAGCTGGCCCGCTCGCCCCGGGTCCAAAAAGTCTGCGTCGCCCCGGGCAACCCGGGCACGGCCCGCGAACCCGGCATCGAGAACGTGGCCATCACGGCCATTCCCGACCTGATCGCCTTCGTCCGCAAGGAGCAGATCGGCCTGACCGTGGTCGGCCCCGAGGCGCCCCTCGCGGCAGGTGTCGTGGACGCCTTCCGTGCCGCCGGCCTGCCCATCTTCGGGCCGACCCGGCTCGCCGCCCAGCTGGAGAGTTCCAAGGACTTCGCCAAGCAGTTCCTGCAGCGCCACAAGATCCCCACGGCCCGCTACCAGACCTTCTCCGACGCCACCGCAGCCCATGCCTACGTGGACGCCGAGGGTGCCCCCATCGTCATCAAGGCCGACGGCCTTGCCGCCGGCAAGGGTGTGGTGGTGGCCATGACCCTTGAGGAAGCCCACGCCGCCATCGACGCCATGCTCACCCACAACACCCTGGGGGTGCAGTACGACGAACGTGGCCCACGGGTGGTGATTGAGGAATTCATGGAGGGCGAGGAAGCCAGCTTCATCGTCATGGCCGACGGCCGTCATGCCCTGCCCCTGGCCACCTCCCAGGATCACAAGCGCCTGAAGGACGCCGATCTGGGCCCCAACACCGGCGGCATGGGGGCCTACTCTCCCGCCCCGGTGGTCACCCCCGAGGTCCATGCTCGCGCCATGCGCGAAGTGATCATGCCGACCCTGGCTGGCATGAGCGCCGAGGGCCTGCCCTACACGGGCTTTCTGTACGCTGGACTGATGATCGACGCCAAGGGTGCCCCCCGGGTGGTCGAATTCAACTGCCGCATGGGCGACCCGGAAACCCAGCCGATCATGATGCGCCTCAAGTCGGACCTGGTGGACCTGGTCGAGGCCGCCATCGCCGGCAAGCTGGACAAAGTCGAAGCCGAGTGGGACCGTCGCTTTGCCCTCGGAGTGGTGATGGCCGCTGCCGGCTACCCGGACAGCCCTCGCAAGGGTGATGCCATACACGGTCTGCCCGCCGTTGCCGCCGACGATGCCCACGTCTTCCACGCCGGCACCACCGAAACGGGCGGCGAGATCCGCACCAGTGGCGGTCGCGTGCTGTGCGTTACCGCCCTCGGCGACAATGTCAGAAGTGCCCAGAAACGC